>Ga0137386_10000094_pt1 | contig 37743 bp, 55 predicted proteins | sample SagtaG_4_FD_104910 | JGI IMG/M metagenome (GOLD analysis project Ga0137386, IMG submission 104910) | Vadose zone soil microbial communities from Sagehorn Ranch, Mendocino, California, USA - Sage2_R_100_16 metaG | ecosystem: Environmental > Terrestrial > Soil > Vadose zone | place: USA... | reverse complement strand
TTGCACACCATCCGATTCGGCGCAGGACTGGAGAGGCTCTTGGAATGCGTTGCGCTCCGTCGAGGACGGAGCGCAGCAAAATCAAAGTTGTAAATGGCGGACGGGCCTGTAAGCCGGATTCTGAGAACTGGCGTTGAGCCCACGTAAGTTATTGAAAACTCGTGAAAATCTGACGCCTATAACTGAAAAAGTGTTATGGGAGGTAGCCAAATCCGTTAGACGACTGTTAGGCAGAGGTTTTCGGGAGTTTGTCGCGAGTTCGAATCTCCCTAGCCCCCCTCGTTCCCTGCGTCGCATTGTCAACAGGTCGCTCTAGAGTCGCGGGCGTCGCTGTCTGCGCTTTCTCTCATCTCTTATGCTACGAAGCCTTGCAGAGATTTTCTCCCATACGTCGATAGAAATAAAAACACACTTGCCAAGCTCCACGACTGTGAATTTCATATAGTAGACTGAATACGCAAGCAGGACCGCAGCTAGGAATAGGACGGCACTGTTCACGAATAACTTAGCGGCAACCGGGTCGAGGCCTAGTGCGATTAGGAACTTGCTGAGGTAATAGTGACTCACCAGCCCGCTGACCGCTACATAAAGCGGCAGCTTCGAGAACTTGGAGGACGCGGTAGCGCTCATAGAAGCACCTCGCGTCTACTAATAATTACCATTGGTTGGCCCCTGTCAAGGAATAAAACGATATTCTGAAGAAAAATAATGATATTCTACGAGGGTTTTTGACGACAATCGGGCGCTCGCTTACTGTTGTTCGACAAGAAGCGGCAGAACTCAGTGTTACATTTGGACTTAGGGGCACGCCGCTCGGCGAAGACCCTCAGTGAAGCAGCAAATCGGCACTTGTATTTTCAATGACTTACTTCGGTACTGGGAATCCTGATTCTCCGTATCGGCGTTGCTCCGGCAGAATCTCATCTGCTGGGCCGGTCAAAGCACTGTCCTAAAATTGTCCCCGAGGCTAGTAGCTTAGCTCCGTAGTTAGTACGTATTCTGCCCAATGTAGGGAGTATACGCCGATGCACCCAAGCCCAGACCAAATGCACTTCGCTCTCGTAGCTATGGCCGTGATTTACGTTGCCGAGCGAATATGGACATTGACCGCGAAAATCATCACGTTTTTCGACAAGCGGTCAGCCAAGAGGAAAGTGCTCGAAGACAAAAGGGCGAAGTGTGCGCCGCCCAAGGGCCGGGCCAAGTTGCCGAATGCGGTTGGCGGACCATTAGGTCAGATTGCAGCCGGAACGCTTGCACTGCCGTCGCGTTCAATCCTCGCCCGGAATGCGGCTGCCTTTGCGCGTGTCAAACCATAAGTGAGACTACCCATGACTGATTACAGAGACTATTATTTGAGCAATTTAGAAGGCTACCTGCTGGGGCAGGTTCGCACTAATTTTCTGCAACTTGGTTATCTCTCAGCTTCGGAGTTCTTTTGCATCGTCATCTGGAAGGCAAACCGCGCAAAGTCGAAAATAGCGAGAAAATTATTGCGCGACTCGGGCTGCAACAGCTTGGACCAAGCAGTGCATAAGCTGACGGAGGATGTAGCGCAGGCAGGAACTGCCGAAGCAAGGATGAGGGTCATAGTCGAAAAATGGAAGTTCGGACTTCCAATGGCCTCAGCAATACTCACGATTCTCTATCCCGAGGAGTTCACGATTTATGATGTGCGAGTGGCCGGAGTAATTGACGAAGAAAACCAAACGAAACTTGTGCACCTTGGAAACCGGACTGCTTTCGCAAGCCTATGGTCGGGATACTGCGAATACATGGGTTGGGTGAACAGGTCTGCACCAACTACCCTTTCCCTTCGAGACAAAGACCGTCATCTGTGGGGGAAATCGTTCTTTCTCCAACTTCAAAAAGACATTCGGGAGAATTTTTCGAATCCGTTTGTCGATGCAAACTAACTTCGGCCCGGCGCACATGCCTAGTTCTTCAGTTTGTAAAATTCATTGTCCGTGTGGTCCCAACCCGCTCGAATCAGCAACCCGCGCTTCCAAAGTTCTCGCAGGACTGCATCTGCTTTCTCTTTGCTCGGCAGGATAAAGGCACGCCGGAGTGCAAAGCGAAGTCGGTAGGGAGAAATGCGCAGCCAGTGCTTGAACGCACGCCATCCGGTTAGCCTCGGCGGAAAGAATCCGGGCGCATCGTTGAGAGCCACTTTCAGATACATCTCGCCTACCACGCCATGCGCTGACTGCCACGGCCCATCTCTATCCGTATTGTGAAACGTGAGCAGCACCCGGTCTTCAAGGCTTTGCTGCCAGCGTTTGTATAGCCATCGGACTGACGTTCCTATAACACCAGCGCCGAAAACAAACTGCGCAGCGTGGTAGGCCACACGTAAGTATTCAATCATGGCCGCTTGCCCTCCTGTTTCTAGTTTGCGCTTTTTCAATCCGAGGTCAAGAGGTCCAGCCTCTGATAAAGTGAAAGTATGGAAAGCTGGTGGGAACTCGGTGAATGGTCAGGCCACAGCGGAAACACAATGCAGGTGTGGCGTCTGACCTGTCCGTTTTGCAAGGAGGAAGGCAATTTCGCCCTCGCCCATCATGCCGAAAAGAAGAAAGGAAACTCAGACAAGAAGCTGAATTTCGACTTGTACCAGTGCTTGAACTGCATGGTTTACGTGCACGTCTTTTGGTCTGTCGCAGAACATTCCATCGAACAACTTTTTTCATCTTCTGTCTCTCCGCTGCATTTCATCTGTGTTTCTGCCCAACCTTGAATGCGCCCGAAAATCGCCAGCAACTCCTTCAACGTGTGCTCGGTTTTTGTCACCAATCCGGTAATAATCATCAATCGCTCGAACACAGGATTTGGGAGATTTGTCGGGAGCAGCGTCGTGTGATACAGCAACACAGTCATAAAATTACACAAGTCGTGCGTAAGGTCTCCGAGTTCGGACAGGTCTTTACGCGAAACCGTAATGGGAGCGAGAGGGGGCATTTTGGGCTAACCCATCGGTAAAGGCTAGTGACGGTAACAGAACTTTAAGATATGCGCAAGCGAGAATTTCTCGTAAAGGTATTGACTCGAAAGTGTCTTTCGTGTATTGGAAGGGGCCGGACACTCCGGTTAGTGACCCACCCACCTTTCTCTGAGAGGGAAACTATGGATGACCCCACGAGCCGGAGTGCCCAACCCGTAAAGGGCGAATGAAGTGCCCGGAGCCAAAAAAGCGAAGGTCCCTCAACCCTGTCAAAAGTTTCGAAACCCGAGGTCCGGGTTCGCTAAGCACATCAGGACCACGGGCTGTAAAGAATGCTTGGCACTGGCCGTGTATCTTCTACGGAAGGAATCTAGGGCTCGGTATTTGACAGCACATCGAAACTAGGGTCGAACGAGCCCATTCCCGAAATGCGAGTTGCTTGCCTTCTTGATGCCTCAGTGGAATAATCCGCCCATGATTATTGGCGACCGCCTCCGCGCAATGCGCGAGGAAAAGAAACTCTCTCAAGGCGACATCGAAAAGCGCACTGGTCTGCTCCGATGCTATATCTCCCGCGTCGAGAACGGACATACAGTCCCGGCCATCGAAACGCTGGAGAAAATGGCTCGCGCTTTGGAGGTCCCACTTTATCAACTCTTCTATGAAGGCAAAGAGCCTCCTCAGTTGCCAAGTCTGCTCAAGCGGAATTCGCCCAGCGAAGATGCTTGGGGCAGTTCGGGCAAAGAGGCGCGGTATCTAAATAAACTTCGCCGCGTGCTGGGCAAAACCAGCGAGAACGACCGCAAGCTCGTGCTCCACATCGCCCAGAAAATGGCCCATCGCTAGGTCTTCTCGCTCCACAAATCACAGAAGAGTTGGTACTCACCTAGTATCCATAATCGCGGTGTCCCCGGCTTCTATGTAGCGTTTGTGGAATTCTGTTTTTGCCTCGCTCATCAATACAAGGTCACACACAACCTCTTTCCCTTTCGAGACGAGTTGAAGTTGGCCCGCTTTCACAACGTCGTCTTGGCGATAGGCTTGGCTGAGCCGTTCCAATAGCGACTTCTTGTAGGTCGTGTCCAGATTCCCGGCGAGTTGGTTGCCTTTAGTCTCAAGAACGATGAGGCGTTCTTTGCCGTTGTTTCTCTGCAAAGCAAAGATGAAATCGGGATAGACCTTGTTCTTTCTCCACCCTTGGACAAAGTAATGTCCTGCCCTAGCAACATTTTTGTGCCACCAGTGAAGAGCTTTTTCTTCATCGATGTAACAAGCGAACTCAGCTTCTTCTGAATTGAAATCATCCCTGTACGCTGGTGAGAAGACGCTTTTTTGAACGACCTTACCATCATCCCGGTAGAGCAATGGCGAACGTTCGGGGAGGTCGGTTTCCATCTGAGCTGGCATCACCCAATTGTTTCGGTCGGCACGCAAACGGAATTGGATTCTTTCAGCAGCAACATCAGCCAAAAATCTCTGCTCGGCGAGGCGGTCTCGCTCTTTGACCAGATGGTTCCGAAGCTCTTCCAGAATGTAACTGCCAAGTTCCCCGAGCTTTGAGCCGGTGAAACCCTTCGTTTGCAACTTGTTCGTAAGCTGCTGAACTAGGTCGCGAGCTAACCAAGGATTCGGGACAATATCTGTGATAACACGAGTTGAGTAGACCGGGTCGAAAACAGATTCTTCGGAGATGATAGCAGCTTCTTCGGCCTTAATTAGCTCACCCTTTGCATCAGTGAACGTAATTTTGGTGACGACCTGCGAAGGGTGAGTATGTGCCTCGGGCGAAATTCGGTTGGCAAGCTCCTCGACGTTGATGGCCTCCCAATTCAAACGGGATATCACGTCTTGTTCGTAATCCAACGGCCTGACAGTTTCGCCGTCCGTGTAATTTACCACTGGCAGGTAAATCTCAGTTTTGACGAATGATTCGCGGCGCTTTATGGCTCGCTTGCCGCCTCCCTCTACACCTTCCCCAACCGATTCCTTAATCTGGACGGCTAGGTCGCCCATGCCGTCGTTTTCGAGGCCAGTTTTGATTGCCTCGACGATTTCTCTTGTGCTCGTGTGATGACAGATGACATAGCACTCGTCGAGTGCCTTGTGTGTCGGTCCAACTCTTGTGGCATCCGGCTGACGTAGAATCCGACCAACCAACTGCGTCATTGCATTTAGGCTTCGTGTTGCGGACAGTGAGCAAAGAACGTACGCGAACGGGCAGTCCCATCCCTCCTGAAGAGCTTGTTTCGTGATAATGGCTCTAATCGGGCATGTTGGACTTAGAAGGTCAGTGGATTTTAATTCGTTCACCTGAGAGGTTTTGAACGCGATTTCTTCTTCCCGGAACCCAATGCGGAGCAGGTAATCCTTCACATCATCTGCATGTATGAAGCCAGCCTCACGATGTTCTTTGCCGGTTCTTTCCACTTGAACCAAAAGAATCGGGCGTATGTATCGAGCAGTCTGCGCCTGAAGTTTTTCAGCCGCCTTTTGAAGTGCATTTAATTGTGCGACGCTGTCCTGAACACATCCATGCCAGTCGTCTCCGCCTTTCACCTTCAAATTGATTGGGAGCTTTATCATCTCCTCGCGGTCGAGGTCACTTCCTCGAACATCAACTAGCCAATTACTGTAGATATTTTGTTTAGGCCGGTCCTTCGGTGTCGCCGAAAGCTCCAGAACAAAACATGGGTTAAATCCATAGAGCGTTTCTGTCGCGCCTAGAGAATATGCTTTGTGTCCCTCATCAATGACCACAATCGGACGAATGCTCCGAAGAACATTCCCAAGGGAGTCCTTCACTACCGGCCAAAAAGATTCTGCGTCGGAATATGAATCGAGATTCGGAATTGCGAGCAGGACTGACCTGTGTGCTTCTCCATCCGCCTCGTTTGGAAAAAAGCCGTGGACATTGCCCCTGTCGCGAAAGACTTTTAGGGTGTCTTTACTCTGACGGTTCGCAGCTTGAAGCATCAATAGCATTACGCACAAATTCGATTCCACATCGCGATTAGACAGAGGGTCATCTTTTTCAAGAATTTTGACCTTACCTGCCGCTGCCATGTCTAGCATTTGTCGATAGGGATGCTCTCGATTCGTGAGCAGCTTCTTCGTCTGAGCGTAGATGGCTTCGTTCGGAACTATCCAGAGTACAAATCCCTGATTAGACCCCAAGAATTTTCCAAAGATTTTCGAAACAGAAGCGGCTGCAAGTAGTGTCTTGCCGCCCCCTGTTGGAACCTTGAAGCAGACGTTTGGGACAGGCCGACCGATGCCGTCCTTTCGAGGGCTGTAAATCTTATCGTCGCGAATTTCTGGAAGGACTCTATCCTTGATGCGGTTCTTCAGTGCGGCCCACGTTCTGGCCGGAAAATCTGGCGCATCCAAATCTAATTCCGGATTTTTGCGACCTAGTTCCTCGACTTGAAGCGACCGGTGATGTTGTTCGACTAATTCGTCGAGGTAGATGTCGAACGTATCGAGTACTTTCTGTTGGTATTCTTTAAGTTCCATTCTGTGCTCTATGACTTTTCTAGTCGATACAGCGAAAATGGAATAGGAACGTGCTCGACTCCGAGCGGAAGTAGGAGCTTATTAGGAACAAATTTTGCCGGTGCAAAAACTAGATGTCGTTTGCCGGTCTTGGCTTTTGCAATTCTCTCTGCAACTGGCAATGACAATGCAGAATCTCGTGACTTTAAGAATTCCAAGTCAGGTTTGTATATGAGCCAGACATGATAAGCCGGAGTTTCGCCTAGGTACCAATCATCTGGCTTTATGGCCGCTGGTTCGATTGGCTTACCGGTTGCGGTGTGGAAAAGCCAGCCGCCAAGCGTGGCAAAATCCGGCAGCCATTTCCCCGTGAGAATCGCGTCTAGCTCGGTCGCTTCTCCTAATGCGTAGAACTCAAAACCGCCTCCCAAGCCTTCGACTTCCCTCTTGATTTCCTTCTCTCCACGGACTATGAGGCATCCGTCATCGACGGTCACAGCGAGATTATCAAACCGATGGCTCTCAAGGTTCCGAATGACCTCGACCTCGCCAAGCAGCTTGTCTGCATTCTTCAAGACCGTGAAATTCAGTTTCTTTCGAAGTAGTTCTTGCTTTTGGGTCCCAACGAATTTATATCCGTTGATGACCCGCCTGACTCGCTCCGCCGTTGTTTTGTCAGCGTAATCCTCCAATTCGACCAGAATGAATTTCCGGTTTCCGCCGTCGAGAGCATTTAGGGACATAACTGCGTGGGCGGTTGTGCCAGAACCGGCGAAACTGTCGAGAACAAGCGAGTCTTCTCGGGTTCCCAAATTCAAAATCCGTTGGATGAGTCCTAGTGCTTTGGGAGGATGCGGGAAACGTTCTCCCATGATTTGCTGATAGAGTTCCTGTCCCTTTTCGGAATGAACGTCCGGGTCGGTCCAGACTGTGACAGCTTTCCTTCTTGCTCCTTCTGCGTAATCCAATTTGAATATCTTCCATCTGCCAGTCACGAGTCGCGCAGTGAGCAATTCGCCTTCGGCAAGAACTTTTGGCGGGCTCCACGACCAGCAGCCCTCATATCCGTCGTCCCATCTCGGCCACACTTCGATGGCTCCGTTTGTCTTTTGCAACGACACTTCTTGATTTTTTGGATTGACGTAGAGTGCAAACCAAAGATTCTTTCGATTGTGTCTGCCAAATTCACGGTGCGTGTTTCGCAATTCAAGCAATCGATATCGTCTTCCTTCGTTGTCGATATCGGGGTAGTCCTCCTCGATGAGTTCTTTAGATTTTGCTGACGAGAAATCCTTGTCGTGCTCGCTTTTAATGTACGTGAGGACGTATTCGTGAGTGTCTGCAAAGCCGTGGCTCAACCCGCGTCCTTTTGGATTGCAAAGGACCGTAATCTGAGCAGCGAAATTGTTTTCTCCGAATATCTCATCGAGGATGGAGCGCAGCCGGTGTACTTCGTTGTCGTCAATCGATATGAAAATCGAACCGCTCTCGGCCATCAATTCGTAGAGAATTTTAAGGCGGGGATACATCATGCAGAGCCACTTGTCGTGTCTCAGAAGGTCGTCGCGGTCAACCGTCTTCTTGAGCCATTCACGCATAATCGGACTGTTGACGTTGTCGTTGTAGACCCACTTTTCGTTGCCCGTGTTGTAAGGAGGGTCGATGTAGACGCAATCCACCTCACCAGCGTATGCAGGCAGCAACGCTTTCAGCCCTATCAGATTGTCGCCGTGAATGATTAGATTTCCGTCGAACTTAGTGCGAATGGACCTTTCAGGATATGCAACGAGCGGATGATACGGGACAGCGAGATGATGATTATAAACGAACTCTTTACCCTTGAAGCTAAGCTCCGGCACCCTTACCCTCAGTTCAAACGCGGAGCGAATCGAGCAATGCCCCAGACGCCCCGCTAGAATTTAGAATAAGGTTGAGATTATCACAAGTGAATTGCGCCTTCCTCTATCAGAGAGGCGTAAAGCTGACCGTCGTCTTCTTCGAATTCCACTTCAGCGATTTCATCTCCGTGTTGCCGCAGCCGAATTTCGACTTTGCGCGGGTCGCCCTTTTTCTGAGTCAGGTCGTAAAGCTCTTGAACTGTCATTCTGTCCTCCCTGTGATTCGCTGACCTCTAAGATGTTCAATTCGAGGCTCCGTGGAATCTTTCCTGCCGCCTTCCACTCAGCAAAACATTTCGGCGACATGAGCACGATGGCGTCGAAGCCATTCTTCAAGGCGGCGTTCCTCCACCTTGCGTCGTGCGCCGCAATCTGGTCCAAGCTCATTCCGTCATGTTGAGGCGGGATGCCGAGCACCTTTGCAATTCCCTTCTCGTCCCCGACCAGAGGCTTTGAGATTGTCACTCGTTCTGGCTCGTCGAGAGGGCGACCCCAAAACTCTGCTGCTGCAAAGCTGACCGAAAAGAATTTCCCTCGTTTCTTGTAGGCGTCAGGGTCAACGGGCGGAACGTGCCACCACTGCTTGCGATTAACGTGGGCGATTAACTTTTCAAGAGCGCTATTCATCGTGTGCGACTCGTCGAGCGACGTAGAGAATCACCTTTGTGTTGCGGAAATTTTCCCTCAAGAGCCGAGTGATGTCCACGTCCCTATAATAGCCGGAGCGAATGCCATGCTCGTTGCGCGGAATGTAGACATACGCGGGTCGAATCTCGGCTCTGCGCTTGGGTGTGAATGCAGCGAATTGTTTTGGTGTCAGCACGTTCTTTCGCTTTATGCAATCTGTAGCAGAGCACTAGCGTTCTAGTGCCTCTAGCGCGTCGGCGTCCGGTTTGTCGGGTAACTCCGGCCATTCGCGTCGTACATCTTCCCAAGCATATTGCTGGCCCTTTTCCTCTGTCGCGCCTTCGACGTTTAGCCAGTAGTCGTACTGCTGCCAAAAGAGCAGTGCTTGCGCGTCGGTTAGCTTCACGATTTGCACCTCCTCGGCGCGAATGTCATCGGCTCAGTTTGTGGCTGACGGCTTGTACTGCTACCAGACCGGGATGTGCCATTCAATCAAGACTTCTTTTCTCGTACTGCGGTGGGTGATTGGTCGGCCTTCCCTGTTCGTTTTCCTAGCTGGTATTTCAACAATCGGTCTACGGAACCCGCCGTTTTCAGTTGCGCGAATGCCCACTCCACAAGTTGCTCTCCGAGATTGCCTAACTTCCGTCTTTCTCGTTCGGCAAAGGCTTCCATGTCACGGCGTAGGTCTTGCCGCACACGGATGCTTATTTGTGCTTTCCATTCGCCCATTACAGTTTTCTCGCCACTATGATGACGACAGGCTCGCCCGGTTTAGCTGTCGTGGGCGCGGAGATGAGCATATACCGGCCTTGTGCAAGGAAATCTTCCGTCTTGACGAGAATTGCAGATGCTTGATTCTTTTTCTGCCGACACTCGAAACGGCCATTGGAGTCTGAAATCACAACGTCGTGCTTCGGGCCAATTTCCAAAACACAGCCCTCGACTTTTGTTCCGTCCGTTTGCTCGCACTTCCCTTCTATCAAATACGGAAATGTCGTGGCGGCTGTTTTGATTCCTACTTGTGCGTCTCCCAACCGCTGAATGGTTTGCCCGCTGCTCGACCAAATGACTCGCCCGAAGGAATCTGTTATCGAGTTTGCGCGCAAGACCGTCGAATGGATTCGGATAGATACGCTAATGCTCGTGGTTTCTCTATAGCCGTTGACTTGAAACATCAAACTACGATTCAAGGAAATAGACAGCCGGTTTCCCGTGTAGCTGCCTGAAATTCCGAAATTGATATGGTTGCCTTGCGTCACGTTCTCGGTGACTGTGAAGCGCCGCCAGCGTTCGGAGACAACGTGGTAGATGTAAGAAGCCGAGGGACTGCGATAGTATGTGCTGCCAATGCTGACCGGCCCAAATCGTGTGGACGCTCCGACCGATTCGCCCGTTGTGGTTTTCATTGTGTGGGAGTCATTCAGATTTGCCCGAATGTTCAACCAAGATAGCGGCGACCATCCGGCTCCTACTCTTTGCAGGGTCGCTTTGAATGGAAGAAAGTATTCCTGACTCGACCCGTATAGGCTCACTGATTCCCGAGGCTGATAGGTTCCATAGCCGCCGATGAATCGCTGGCCGCTCAGAATTCCACCCGATGCGCTGCCCTTAAACTTTCTTCCGTTGAAAGCGGCTCCCGCCCCTAACGTGAATTTTCGCCCGTCGTAGATATCCAAGCTCGACAAGACGAAACGCCCGACATTTTTCTTGTATAGGAATCCCGTGCCAAACTTCCGTTGCGGTCGCGTCGAGTTCAACCAATCAGTCCCGAAGGCGTTGCCAATCGTTCCGGCAAATCCCAACAGCGAACTATTCTGACCTTGGCGCTCGACTGAGACGCCGACTTCACTCAACGCCAGTCCGTAGCCGTCTGCCATCAATCCGATGTTGGGATTTGTGCCGAGGACAACTCGATAGCCTCGATTTGAGAAACTATCGCTGACGGAGATTACTGGACGGCCTTGCGGGTCAACGCCGCCGCCGAAGTACCACAGTTGATTTGGAAAATAGACGGCGGCTCCCCCGCCAGAGCCGAGTACGTTCGACGTGCCTGCATCGAAACGCCCCACTTGTGGCAACGCGGGCGTTGCGAGCAACAGAAGTAAGAGCAGTCGGCGCATTCATTCTTTCGTGAAGCCTGTTTTGACTCGTTCGGCGTCGGCAAACATCGCTCCCCGGCAATCTCCATGCGGCACTCTGTCAGAACATGAGTAGATAGATTCTGGAAGTGACAGACGAAGGTTCATCGAATTGTCTGCCGAGCGGCCTAAAGCAAAAATCACAGAAATTTGAACGGCGCACCGCACGGTTGGACACGATATGCGCGCCTCGAATTCGTGATTTTCGAGTGGATACAATTTCGCTGATTGCTGCGATAGCGCGACGACGACGCCCGAATCCAGCGGTCGCAGTACGGGTTTCTTTTCCGGTGTCAGGCTCATTGAATGAGGCTCCAATACGACCCACATCGGTCGGAGACTCGTATTCGTGGCGTGGAAATTGACCGCACAGCCTTTGTTTGGCTTGGTGCTGCATTGTTGAATGACCGGGCTAATGCTTTGCGCTCTTGCGCTGCCCGCGACGAGCATCAACAACAAAAACAGAAAACCTTTTTTCATTTTCGCTCCTAGAAAAAGTAGGGGCGAGATTGCTCCCGCCCCTTTTGTTGCTATGCGGCGATTACTTGAATCGTGGCGGTTTGGCTGTAAGTATCTGCCGGGAAGGAATTTCCCGAGATTTGAAACCCGAGAGTGAAGGTAGTAGACGAAGTGAAGTTTGTTATCGGATGCTGATTGAATACAACGTCTGCCCCGGAGAACGACCCTTTCAGACCGTTGAAGCCGCACTGATTGGCGAGGCACGAGTTCGAGCTAGTCACGCCGCCGATGATAGCGAATTCTGACGCTTGTGGAATTACATGCCCTCCTATGCCGGTTAGTGGGCCGCTGATATCAACCTGAGCTTCGACAGTCACGCGGCTTGGTAGGAGACTCCAAGTAACCGTGACGTTCGCTGAACTCGTTGTTTTCAAGTTTCCGCCTGAGACCGCTAAAACGAGAGAGGCTGTGTCAACCGATGCGCTGATAGATTCGCCTTGGTTGTAACTGACCGTGATAGGTGTGGACATCCCATTGATGGATTGCGCGTTGGTCGGAACAGCAAACAACGCGAGTGCTAACGTCAAGAGAATTGCTGCGAATTGCTTGAGATTCATTTCTGTTTTTCTCCGTTTCTCTCGCTGTCAAATCGTGCCTGACAGTCGAGTTGATGCTAGGGACGAGGAAACTTTTTCGGAGCGGCTTGCAGAGTTTTTAGGATTAACTGCTTGTGTTGAACATTCAGGCGCGGCAGAAACTCCGTAACGCTTTTCACGAAAGGGTCTTCAAGCAAGACGGAATCCGACTTCGTTATGAGCCGAATCAAACCTACGCCGAGGCCCGAAGCAATTTTTTCTAGCGTGGCAAGACCGGGAGCGAATTTGCCCGTTTCAACGGCCCACAGATGCGCCCGTGCTATTGAGCTTCGGGCGGCTAATTGTGGGCGTGTCATAGAGCGTGCTTCGCGCAAGTCACGAATCAAGTCGGAGACCATCATTCAGCGACCTCGCCAGGGCAGACGATGTGTTGCAACCTGCCTGCGTCGTCGCAGTCAAACGCAATATCAAAACCAATCGGGCGAGAACACTTTGCACACGGCGTTCCCGCGACTTGGTACATCTCGCTGCAAACTAAATGGCCGCAAGGATAGTCGTGCGGCCCTCCGGGCCGACCGGGAGATGGAATCTTTTGGCTCATGGTTTGGCTTCTGCGAACTGCGTTTCGTTCGCATTGATTTTCTGCCTGACTATTTCGAGTGCGTTTTCACGACGAGCGTTGAGCATGACCGTGCATTCGACGGCGAGCGTGCTGCCCGTCTTCGGAGAGCGGAATAAAATGAGGTCGGCTCCCCGGCCAAAAGTGGACTGGAAGCCGACGAAGAGTCCTTCGATGTCGAGGTAGGTTTCAAGAAACTGGATGAAGAGTTGTTTTGCTGATTGAGGTACGGAAGGAAGCGGGACGCCTTCAACTACGCAGATTGTAGATGATAAACTGCCCGGAGCCTGAGCCATGAGATTAGACCTCGTGGTTTCTTGCTAGGGGCGTTCGGTGCTGATAACACCGGGCGTCCCGCTTGTTTCTAGTGACTATACGTGACTATATGTCAGAGTCAAGCTATTTCTTTCTCTTCAACTGAACGAATTTTTCAACCGCGCGACGAATCATCGCCGCCACTGGAACCGATGTGCGCTTCGAGATTTTCCGAAGTTGGTCTATCGTCGCAGGTTCTAAGTAAACGGATATCATCTTCTTTTTGCGGGAGGGCATGTGCACCAGACAGTATCACGAAATATGTCCCCTTCGGCGCTGAGTTTTGCACGGAATCAGACTCTTTGAAACGGCCTCGTGTGAGTTGCCAGCAGAACGTCTAGCCAAACGATACAAACAAACTCGTCGCCTTTTTGAAAATTGTCCTTTATCCATTGGAGCGCCGCGTCTTGGTCTGGGCACAGCCGTCGAATCTCTTGGTTGCCGCGTTTTAGAATCGCCACTCTGCCGGTCAACATTCGTCTCCTGACGTGTTATCTACTTTATATCACGCCGGTCAAATCAAACTGAGCTAGAATCACGCCTTGACTATGCCCGACGCGCCACTGACAAGTGAGATTAGCCTCATCGAATCGCTATCGAAGGTGTTTGCCATTGCCCTCGGCATTTTGTACCTTTTGGGCTTCTTGGTTGTTGCCGCATATCTTTCACAGTTTGGTGTTTCCAGTTTCTCGGTCCTCCAACTTCAGTACTTGCTTGCCGGAATCTGGCTGCTCGGCCCACCTGTGCTCCATACAACAATCTTACACGCGCAGCGCAGATTCGATGAGCGTGTCGTCCCTGAAGTCCTGACGGGGTTGTGCGTGCTGCTCATGGCGTTCGCTGTTTGGTTTTCCGTCCGAATTTATCCCTTAATCCCTTCCTCTCTGGGTGGTGGAAAACCGCTGACCGTGGCCTTCTTTGAAGGCGACAAGAAAATGCCGGAGGAAATTCAACGGCAGGGTTCGACGAGGAGGTCCATTCCGTACAAGCTGGTCCTTTCGACGGACAAGTATTACGTCGTGTTGTCGCCCTCTTCTAAAGAACGGTCACTAGAGGTCAGTCGAGAATCCGTGGCGGGAATGGTTGTGCTGGAATAGGGCGAGAAAGGGTCGCAGTCACTCCGCCCAAGCGATTTTGGAAAACTGCGATATTAAGAAGTAGAATCAGACGCCTTTGAATAGCGAGTATGAAAAGCATAATTCCCGTGATTGTAGGAACGGCTGCGATACTTGCTGCCGTTGCAACAGCGATTGCCAACGCGAACGGTCGATTCGTCGGTCGTGCGTATTTGGTTCCGTGGTTGTATGCGGGTTGCTTTGTTTTGTTAATCTTGGCGATAGTCGTAGGTTATGAATTTCGGCGAGAAGGAAAACTCAAACCTCTTGTCATTCCGCTCCGGTACGGACCATATAGCGCAACAACACGAACATCTGTCATAAAAGACAATCTTGGGCATCATGGCCTCGCCGTTGCGAATCACGGTGAACCTGCCTATGACGTATCAGTTTCAACTCCTAAAATTCCAATTGGAACATCCGAACTAAGATTTCAAGGTAGCAAGCCTGTGTTTACAAAAGCTGATGGTGACGCATTTTTCATTGGAACAATCGAACTCGCCCCGCAACATGGGACCCTCGGGGACGCATTGTTTGAAGAGATGAGAAAGTTTCACGTCGATGAAATAACCGTCAAACTGATTTACAAGGACGCGGAGAATCACTGGTACGAAACAATCGGCAAAATCGAGCGGGACGTGATGGCAACCGGTGGGTTGTCGGTCAGGTATCTTCGACAAAAGCGAGCAAAGCAACCCGAAGTAACCTAAGCTGCTCTGCTGGCGGTCGAGGGGAGCTACCCACATGAGTCCCGACAACAAACGCCTCCAACACCTTCAATCGGAAATTGATGGCCTTCGAACCCGTGTGCAAGGAATCGAGAATCGCACTCCAACCGAACTGCCGACGAAGGCGCACGATAAGGGACTGTGGGACCGAACGAACGTCGGGCTAGTGACCCTGTTTACCGGATTGCTTTTTGTTAGTGCGATGTTGCAGTGGTCGGCTACTCGCGACGCAATCAACGACACTCATACCAGTTTTGAAATCGGAACTCGTGCTTGGGTAGTGGCCAAGGAGGCCTTCGTCAAACCTACAAAGGCCGACGCTCCGAACCATGTGATTGTTCAAGAAGGAAATGGACTCAAAGACAGTCGGACGCCAGCAATCTCCGTAGAATTAGTAAACGGAGGGCATAGTCCTGCGCTCGATGTCGCCCAAAGTTCCCGTTTTGAAGTTCTTGATACGCTGCCTGCGGATGATTATGTTATTCCTCCGACAGACAAAGACCAACCGCCGAGCAAGAATGTGCTTGCACCTGATGGGATAGTCGGAGTGAATCGGGGCTTGCTTCTTACTGAAGCGCAGTTTCAAGATGTCACGCATGGCAAACGGTTTCTAGCCGCCTATGGCCTTGTGACGTACAACGACATTTTTAAGAAGCCGCGCGAAACGAAATATTGCTACTTCTACGACTACATAACCGAGAAGATGGGCTATTGCCCTCACTACAATTCGGCAAACTAACGATGCTACAAAGACGGCTTTCCTATGGGAACTGTTGGAAAATGACCGACGATGAAAAGAAGGTTTTGAAGCAACTAGGAAAAATGGTTTCAGACTTAATTTTACCTAAAGGGCGTTTATGAAGCTGTTTTGAAAAAGCGCGTAAGCGATTGGAAGAATGAAATCGAGGTCGCAAATGCCTCATCCAATTTTCAAGCTCTGCGACGAAAAATTATGGATAGGCAACGAGAGGTAGAGAAATTAGTCGATGACAATAATTTAGATGCTCTCTTGACAAAACTTCCCAAAGACGGTCAAGTGAACTAGCCGTGACGAAGGTCTAGTCTACAAGCCGTATTAGGTGTTTGTTGACTTAATCTCTACGACGCGGGACCAAATCCACGCTTGAATGAAAGTGCTGTCATTCACACGGACGAAGCCGACTTTCTTGGTGCGAGTCCGCAAGATATACATTTGCTTTGGTCGAACAGGGGATGCCATCTCTTCAACACGAATCACTTTCTCATCAATCCGCCGACTCGAATACTCCCGGTTGCCGGATACAAACGGACAAATCTTTGATGCGAAATCAGCGCATTGCTCGTGCATGGGCGGGTCCGTAAATAGATGATTTTCTTTGGACAAATCGCTGCCAATGAAGTAACAGAATTCTCCTAGCGTCACGCCACAAATCGCGCACAACTTTTCGTTCACACACTGAGAGACCCTCTCCGGGTCTACCGCTCGAAAGTCCGGCACGCTGTCGGTCCATAGCTGAGTGAAAGGCACGGGATAACCGCCGTACGTTTTCAAGTGCGACAGGAACGCCGGGATTTCGATAGCATGATTCACTTCAACGCTTCCTGAATCGCCGTCACCAGCTTTTCCATTTTGTCGGGCTTAATGCCGTCTAGCTCTATGCGAAACTCTTTTTGGTCGTTCCATCCGTTCTCGATGTTCGCGCCGAGACCGGAGAGCATTTCCGAATAGCGTTTCAAATCAGCTTGACGTTTCTGGTATGCCGGGTCCGCTTCAACGGCGGCTTGTTGCGCTGCTTGTTCTTGTCTCTGTTTTTCTTTCTTGGCAATCTCCTCGTTAATGCGAGCCTTGGCGCTCTCGGTTGCGATATCAAGCGTATCCTCGTTATCCCAAACGTCTTCGATGGGCTGGCCGTGTCGAGTCGTGATAGCTTCGCCGTGTTCATCAACGCGACCATGAAAACCTTGTCCTCTGCGCCCGTAAAAAGTCTTTGTACCTGACGCCCATTCAACCGTCAGAAGACTCTTGCTGACCTTCACGATTCGTCCAAGTCTGCGATGCAAAATGCTTCCGCCGATGACTTGGGCTCCGAGCACGAAAGGATTTTCTTGCTTCGGTTTCTTCTCGATTTTCTTCGCGGTCATCATTGCGCCCTCTTGAGACATCACGGCATATTTCTAAACCAAAAGTCTCGGCAAGCAGCACGAGCTTTTTGGTCTGTGGCTGTTTCTTCCGGCGTGTGAGTCGCTGACCGACCGTAGGCTTCGTTCAGCGGCGCGACACATCTTTCATAACCTTCAAAGCGTTCGCGTTGCGCTTGCTCGATGGCGTGTTTGTGCTCGGAGTATCGGGTCCAGCCGAACCATGCTCCGAGTCCACAAATTACTACGAGCAAGAGAAAAGTGAGTCGGGTGCGCGTCATTGATTGATTACGCCTTTCGACTCGTTCAGTTGCTCTGCGTACTCTTCCATTCGCTGCTTGGGACCGAACGCGCAAGGCGACTCGGCGTCGCTGTCGTCTAGCATCACGGTAGCCCAGATTTCTTTTTCGGTGACGGTTGTCCAGAGTTCTGCTCTGAACTGAGTCGCAGGGATGGTTTGGGGTTTCAATGTGCCTCCCGATATTGTTCCAGCGCTCTCCGGCCCTTTGCACTCAAGCGAAGGACGCGGTCTCTGCTGTTGACTTGGCCGAATGTGGGCGTCCATGTGATGCGTTGGAGCGTGTACCAGATAAAGCCGTTCATCAACAGCTTTTGGTCAAATGCTTTCAACGCGCCGCGCTTCACAGGCACGCGATTGCCGAAACCGCGCTCGATGGCTGCTAATCTTTTTGCTTGTGCGGCTGACAGTTTTGTTTTCATACATACCTGATTTCTACGCCCTTGCGAATCAGTGCGTGGAATTTTGGTGACGAAATCCAACCGAGTTCTTTCGTTTTGTAGTGAAGGACGAGGCGGTCGTTCAGAACTCGATGAGATGGAATCTCAGAGACCGTCAGTCTCTTCGGAGCACCTGAGCAACGGTGCATGATGCGTTTCTTGCCGCTTTCGAATTCACGACCGCAGTTTTTACACTTTATCATTGGGCCTCCCGAACGACTTGCTCGACGATTTCCGAAACTCGCACCAAAATCTCGACTCGCGTGGCAAGAGGGATATCGCGCCATTCGCGCTTTGCTTGCTGGCGAATGGATTCGCGGACGCGCTTAGAGTTGGAGAATCGGTGACTCACTGCTTGCCTTTCAAAGCTGTTTCAACGCGGGTTTTCTTGCAAAACCAGCAAATGTTGGTCTCATTGTCGAAAGCATGACGGCGCTTGCGGTTCTTCGGTGCCTTCTGACACGGCGAATACTTTCTGTTCTTCTTTCCAGTCTTGCGTGCGGCCTCCGCGTGTGCTTTCTTCTGCTCAGGAGTACCTGCCAAGCCGCCCAACCGGCCAAGAGCTACAGCGTGAGGATTCTTTGTCTCTGTCATTGTGCCGTCGCAAACATCTTTCGCGCTGCTTTGCAAGCCGTCTCATCAGTGACCGCAAGATACCGACCGACGCTTGCCAGACTCTTCCAACCGAAATACTTTTGAACCTCTGCGACCGATGCGCCGGACTTTAACATGCTGAATGCCCCCGTGTGCTTGGCGCAATGATAATGACGTTTTTGAGGCGGCAATCCGGCCTTTTTTGCTGCTTGCTGGAAGATACGGAAGACTTGCGAACGGCTTAACTTGCCGCCCTTCTGACTGATGAAAACATATCCAGAATCGTCCGCAGGACGGGCAGACAAAGCGTTTAGGAGCACGGTGCGCTCATTCAAAGCATCCGGGCCGTCTTCTATCATGTGGTCGTTAGTTTCGCTTCCCTTGCCTCTGCGAACGCGAATCCAACCATTGTCGATGTCGAGGTCAGACACCTTTAGGTCGGCTATTTCACTGGACCTAAAACCATGACGCAACCCGAGAACGATGATTGCCAAGTCGCGAGGGTCTGTGACGGCTTGTAGTAGTTTGTTTCGCTCTTGCGGATTCAACCCTTGTAGCTCGCTCATTGTTTAACCTCACAAGAAGTGTATCACGATGCTGCTATCGTTGTCAAGAATAATCTCAAATTATTGTCCGGGGGTCCTCCGACGACAAAGTTTTGCAACGAATGTAGGCTCGAAAATGTGCTCCAAAAAAGACCGGTCGGAAAACTCCCCAAAATTGTTCCTCCAAAAAGACTCTATATAAGTTTTTTCTCCCCTAAATGACGTTTTTCCTTGGGGCCTATTTATTTCTAGGGGTCCCCCGAATTTGATTTGAGTTCGGGGGCTCTTATATGCTTTGCCACGATTTTTCCGTGGCCGATTAGATTTTCCAAAATCTCGCTCAGGATATTTCTCCGAAAGATTTGCGCCCCGCTCGCATTTGACACCCGTCCCTAGCGTCCGTCCAATTCATGCGAACAGACAGCCGCACCGCAACGGGCAGACTAGTCGCGTCTCTTCCTCTGGGAATGATTCTCCCGGCCTATCCTGCCAGACCTATCAGGACAGACCGCGAGACACTCGCGTCTAGGGACGTATGCGGAGCCGGTCCGCTATAGCTGTAGCGCCGGTCAAACCGTGCCCGGTTTCCGGGCGCGTCCTCAGCTATGCTTTAGGCCGCAGTGCTGGCACGTACGCGAATCAAACGGGCGGTAGGCTGTGCCAGTTGGCAGAGCCGGATAGCCTGCCTCTAGTGCTTTATGTGCCTCTGTGTTGCCTTGTCGAGCAGCTAAGAGCAGAGATTCCCACTTGCGATTAAATTCTGGGCGGTTGTCCATTGAGCCTGCCTCCTGTCGAGTTAGGTACTTCGTTGAGCCCGTCGCAACCGATACGGGCTCTGGGAGTATCTAACGCGAATCCGAATGCACTAGCGGGTTGTCACAATCGCATCTAGTGACCTCGCAATACTCCGCTCCGAAGTCTTCGCCTTGGTTTTCCTCGACAGGATTAGGAGTCAGTTCTAGGTATGAATCTTTGCGGAGGCGAGCTTTGCGCGTCCGTCCTAGCTCAAACAATTGCGTCAGGTCTTCCACTGCCTCGCCGTGAGTATCGAAGACTTCGCAGTGGTCTGGCATGCATCCGTGCTGACCGGACATTGCAATGTAGTGAGGCTGGACGCGAGGAAGCATGCCGCGTTCTTTGGCGTAGTCGTATGCGGTCTGGTGATAGTTTCGGGACTCTAGGAAACCGTCTTCGATTGCTTCTGAGACCGCATCGTCCCACCATTCCACAATGGTCTTATCGTCGAGCTTGCTCCGTAACTCGACGTGCGCCCGGTCTCGTTCGAACCATGTCAACAATTCGGTGCAATCGATATTGACCGGCTTACCTTGAGACTTTGCAGCACGGTCTTTGACGGCTAGCTCCATGCCTTTTCTAACTCCCGCGTCGAATTGCTTTAGCTCTTTTGATACGCGGTCTGCTTCTTGCTTGGCTGCGCGTTCGGCATCCTCGACGGTCTGCAAGTGAGGATTACCCGCTCCGTATTGCGCCATGAAGTTAGCGCCGCGTTGTGTTTTGAATGGTCCGATTACCGCCGAGTAGAGACTTCCGTACAATTCCTCTGTCGGACCTTGTGACGCTGGAAAAACTTCGCGTCCGCCATCTTTCTTGATTCCTACATACGGTCTCGTCTTTTTCGTTTCGAGTGTCATTAGCGTTGCCTCGTTGCTTTCTCGCGGACACCAACTAGGTGCGCGTTCGGGCTCACTGTCACTAGAGCCCGTAGACGCATCTAGGCGACAGTGGCGAGGGTTTCCGCCTGCTTTGGTTGCTCCGGTAGGTCTCCGCCTACGAGATAGTTTTGTGGAATGGCATTAAAGTAACGCGGATGATGGTTGACCCATCCGCATAGCCAATGCCGCATAAAAGCCCAAAGCAGGTCACGGCCAGCAGCGGACAAAATCTTCTTGCGCCAGTATTCATTTCGCTTGTAAATGGTTTCTGCCCGGTCAACGAGGTAATCTCTGGCCGCGTCGAAGTCCTCTGTTTGGAGAAATTGCTCCAATTCGTCTACTACCCAAAGAGCAGTGACGGCGGGCAGGATGGGGGTGTCTTGACGGATGGAGAGAGGGTTTTTCAAGCACGCTTGTTTGGACCTCATCGGCGCACCTGCTTACAGGAATTGCAGACCGTTTCCGTCGAGTCTTCGCGCCGATTGAATGCCGCATGACACTTGGAACACTCTGCCAAGCCCATTGGTGCGAGTTTGTCAAAACGATGGGTGTATTCAGTTTCGAGCACGTCCATAACAGCGGAGAGATATGCGTACATCTCTTGCGCGTTGAACGTGCGGGAGACGTTCGTTTCTCCCCCGGATTCGAGCATCACAGCGAGTGTGTAGCGCGTCCATCCGTCGCCCGGAGAGTTAACGTCAAGTTTGAAATGGCCGTCGTTCGGGACGTACACACTTCCGCCCGGACCTGTCTTTTTTGTGTAGGCCGTTGCTGGCCGATTCAGCATCTTGTTAATCCGCTCAACGCGGTCTCTGAGAATTGCGCGGGTAATCTTCACAGCGACACCTCCCGCGAAAGATTCAGGCCGCGTTCGGCAATGAAATACTGGAGACGCGAGGTAACAAACCTCGACGCAGAGCCCGCGTTGACTGCCTCGCGTATGTCCTGTTCGACCTCTCGGTTTTCTATGCGTTGTTTGGTCTGGGATAGACTGCTAAAGCGAGACTGCTTTTGAGGTGTCTGATATATTCTGTAAAGCATTTACGCGGGACCTCGTTTCCCGTGTTTTTGTTAGTCGGGCAGGAGTGTTAGTGCACTCTTGCTCGACGTTCTTTCTCCGGGTGTTTCTCCCGGCTTGCACGCTCCAAAGAACGCGCAAGGCGAGAGACTCGCCCTATCCATTCATTGAGTAATCGTGGTCTCCGTTTTCATAGTGACGGCGGGCTTGACGGTCCAGCGCGTTCAGCCGTTTTGAGTCGCGCTGTCTGCCTCTGTTCGCCTTGCTTTGTTCAAGGCGTCGGTTGCGTTCTTTAGCGCACCGTTCACACTGACATTCGGGGTTGTACGGGTGTCTCATTAGAGGACCTCTGTTTCGACGTGTTGGAGATAATTCGAATTGAGGTAAGGGGAGACAGCGGAGACGGCATCTTGCTCAGTGACGCAACCCGCAACCGTGACTGTGCGAGTGAATCGCTCATCATGGACCGTGACGCGAACGGTTAGGCCGGACGCATCCGCTAGGCGGATTGTTTCAGGTATGCGCTGGGCTTCCGCGTTGCCCTCCCCTGCCTCTACCGCGTCGAGGGCTTTCCCTTGTTCTTCCCACTGTGAGAGGATGCCGAAAACGTTGCCGGGTTGTGGATTCTGAAGAGTGAATTCGATAATGTCCGTTAGCTGTGCCTTGTCCGCGTCGAACGTGTTGCCCTCTACTTCGAACAGGCGAATCTGATAAGTTTTCATGCTGTCCTTTCCGGTCTGGCCGGGCGGTCTCCTGACCGTCCAAAGTGTCTCATAATGCCGCTATCGTTGTCAAGTACAATCGTGCCGACCGTCCGAAATAGTCTTCAGCCTGACCGGTCTGGTCTGGTGTCGGCTGAACAATGGCACAGAGCCGGTTAAGGGTGCTCGCCGTGTTCCGCTGAACAATGTTCAGCCGGTCACTTTCAGGCGGTCCGCGTTACGTCTGGCAGGGTTACAGGCGAAAGTGACTGTTAGCGCGTTAGCTTCTGTGGAAACCGCGAGGGACCGGCTGTGATGAGCCGGAAAAAGAGCCGTTGACAAGTGCCAGCGAACCCGACAAGTGATTGTCTGCAAACGTATGAATCGGCTAGAGATAAAATGTGTGGGCTAATATGCCATGTGATATTAAGTCTCCAAGATAGATACAAATCACGTCCAATGACAAACCCCTTATATCACATGGCACAACCGACAAAATCGTGGAACACCTTTAGAATCAAACAGATACAAAAATTCCTTTGTCGGGTTTGGTGTCATTTGTCATTCGCCCTTTATTCGCTGGTTTTTGTCAGTTTCGCTCAAGGCTCATGGACCGTGTGCGAGACCGCGTGTGCCACGCATTTCCTTATAACTCTCTTTTTCACGCGAAGATTGTCACTTTTTGTGACATTTCATAATTTTTCGTCAGTGATATATCGTAACATTAACAAAACAAACGTGTTACTTGATATTCTCAAATTGAGACGTGCTCGAACGCCCGGTAAAACGCAACAAATTTACAGATTGATGCGTTCTATGTGTTGATTCTAAAAGACTTAACAGGAGGAGCCAAAGAATCCCCTATTCTTTGGCGCAAGGTGCAAGGAATCGGTGCAACGATTCGAGGAGCCCGGCAAATGCAACGAATCGGCGAGCCCGGAAAAATCTCCTCTCCGTAAGCTAAACAAATCAAATGATTTACAAATCAAAGAGGGGCTTGCAGAGGTCAAGAGACTCCTTATGACCGGGCGGCTCTGCCGGATGCACCCAGCCCCCGCCCCGTCTCATTGTGAGACGACGCTATACGTGGTTCATTTTCAATAAGTTACGAACGTGACTGTCCCCTATTTAGGGTCCCCTTTTTGACCCCCCGGTATCCCTCCCGCCGTCGCGCTTTCCGGGGTCCCTCGACAACCGACCCCGCCCAGACAGTACACCCCCGGCCTCTCGTGGCTGTACGGCCTCCTGTGTCGCAGGACCGGCCATCCTACGCGGCTCCTCAACGTTCAGCCAACACAACGATACAACTTGGCAATGTTCAGCCGGTATGGTAACATGCCAGAATCGAGGTACCTATGCCTGATACCCAACGCCGTGTCGCCGTCCAGTTGGACGAGGGAACCTACGAGCGCATCCGCATCTTCGCCTTCCAGTGCCGAACGACCATTCCGGAGATTATCCGAAAGTGCATAGAGAAGCAGCTTGACGGTGTGGAACTGGCGACCATTCCCGAGGTCAAAGGAAAGATGAGGCAGTGGGTGAAGCCGGAAGACCGCACTCCCGAAGGACTCCGTTTGAACAAGGCTGCCAAGCCGGGGAAGTCGAAGTGACCGGCCCCAAGTGGACGACCGTGGCCGCGTTCGCTCGGGAACTTTCAAGAGCCATCGACCAAATGTCGTTTGAGGAAAAAGCCGCATGGCGATTCGCCGTGCTGATGAAGTACCCGGAGACCCGGCGAAGGCTGCTCAACTAACGGAGACGATATGAAGGTCAAAGGGACCGTAGTCAGTGTGAATCGCGAGAAGAACACGTCGCTCGTGAGTTTCGAAGACGGCACGTTGCGACATTATGAAATCGGCAAATCTCTGGACCTCGCCACAATGGGCGCGGAAATCGAAGGTGAGCACACGCCTCTTGAGCGCACTAGGCACGGAATCATCGGCCAATTGCGGTCTCTCGCTAAGGGCGCTTGGATTGAGCCACAGATTCAAAATCTCACTCCCGAGATTTCTATAGCGACAATCGGGAACGCCGACCTAGTTTTGATTACGGCAACCCCGCCCCGTCAATGGCGACGGATTCTTCGTGAAGTCATCAACTCAATACGGAAGCCAGTCTAGGCGCTTCTATCGTCTCGATGACGCCGGAGAGGTCAGAAAAGGCATCGTAGACGTGTGGAGAACCACGGGCCTGCAATGATGCCAGCGTGGTCCGACCACTCATAAGCGAATGTGCAACGGCGATTGTTCATAATAAAGAAGATATTTGAAAAATTAGCAAGTAGCCGGTTATTGATAACAAAGGACTTAAAAATGGGGTGCTACCTCTCAGACATCAATGGGAAGGCTATTTCCCCCGCAACCGGTAACTGTCGAATCCCCGGAACACAATTTTGAGTTTCAATCTGCTTTAGCCATCGAGCCGCTTGACTGATACAGCGAGTTTAGATGGTAAGGGAAGCACATCGAGCCGTAGACCGCAAACTTTTTCGCTTCCTTGGCGAAGGTAGACGTGAGTGATTCCGTTCTATCTTCGCCAAAATTTTTTCTCCAAAGTGAAAAATGATTTTTCCGCAGTTTTAGGAGTGGCAGTGGTAACAGGGATAACAGCGCAATTGAAACAATGGCTTTTGTATCGGAGCATGTCCACTGATGCGTTCGCCAGCCTTGCGAAGCTCGAAGGAATCGGGGGCTGTTCCGAAACCAGATTGCGACAAGCATTTGGCGGTAGAGCTTTCGACGGACCGCTATCGCTTCGGCTTTGGGACCTGCGTAATGAGATTGAAACCATTTGCAAAAAAGTTGAGCCGTTGAAGCTCGACTTATCCGACGCTGCCGTCATTCACGACTTGCTGAGAGCATGGCGTGGCGAAGAATTGGTTGTAATTGTTTCTGGTCCCAACGACGAGAACGCAGACCATCAATCCGAGGAAAAAATAAATGTATCCAGACCTTCTTGATGTTGAGCGCACGATGCCTAGACTCTCTGGTGTTCCGCGTCCAGAACTTGAGACGACTTGGGAATCTGTTGTGTTGGCTCGCAGCTTCATCGAAGAGTGTCGGGTTCGATGCCGCAATCACGGCAGGCATCGTTTTACTCTGGCGAAGGATTTGAAAGTACAAGCGGAGCAGTTCATTGGAAAGCCCATCTCCGATTATGCATTTATGATTGCTCTCTTGATGAATAGGGTGACGACGCGACCGCTCGCTATCGACCCGAAGCAATTTGAAAAACTCGAAGTCAAGTTTCCTCCCACTGAGCGATTCGAGGAAGCTCGGGAAGCATGGAACAAGCATCAACTTGGGCTCGAACAGGAAATTAAACAAGAGCGCGAGGAAATCGCGCTTCGCAAGAAGCTATTAGAACACAAATCTTAATAACGTTTGACCGGCCCCGGTTAGGCCAGTAGTGGCGCACACCCCGTACGGCGTTGGAAGTTTCCTGCCAGATTCGGGAAAAAGCCAAAAAGAAAGGAAGTAAAGCGTGACCCGATAAAAGCGGCACGTCTGGGCTAATGCCCCGAGAATAATATGAATAGGCAACAGTATGAAGGGCTTGTCACCTTTTTCAACCCAGACAAGAATTTTGGCTTTATCACATCGAGAGAGGCTTCTGGAAAAATCCGCCAGTTTTTCTTTCACGCAGCCCGGCTCACTAGTTGCGAGGTAGAAATAAAAGACATTGAAATAGGGATGTTCGCTCGATTTTATGAATCGAAGGTACCTGCGAAGCCGGGGAATTATCCTTACGCAATCAACATCGAGATATATAAAGAGAATCCCGCGTTGCTAGGGCTCGCCGCGCTCTCAAGTAACGGAGGCGCGTGATGAGCATCATGTTGAGCCCAGAGCTTCGTACCGAGTTGGTTGGAAAGGCTCGTGAGCGCCTATTTAAGAATCCCGTTGACGTGGTAGGCGGTGCGCTTACGGACCACCTTAAAGCACTTGAGATTTTTGAGTACGCTGACCGCGCTAAAGAAATCATGGATGACGCGGTTAAGCAGATGCAGCTAACGCAATCTGTAGAAATGCCGGAGCCGGTTGTCCCCGAGTGGCAACCACCCCAGCACGAGGAAACTGAGGGCGAATACACCGATGATGATTTGATTTTCATCGCTACCACTCGTCTCGAACAGGGTTTGACGCCCGAACAGGCCGCTGCGTATCTCGTCGAGCAGTTCGGCGAAACAACCCTTGAAGAGGCCACAGAACTTGTTGAGAAGGCAAGAGAAATAAGACTTGATAAAGTGTCGGGGCGGTTGGCAGAAATTCAAACAGAAACCCAACCAAACGACGGGCGCTCCAAGTCCTACGGACGATGGGTTGTGTATGACGTAGACAAAAGCAGTCATCGTTTGCGTCATGTTAACATTGTTGAATTCAATGGAATGAAACTGCTTTGGGAGCCGCTGCGTCAAGAAGACGACACCAAATCAGAAGCACTTTACAAAGAACGCGGCCCCGAGAGTATTGGCATCGCTAAGGTCGGCGACCCCGCCTCCGCTGCTTATTGGCCTTCGAAAGATACAGCCAACATGCGCGAGGCGATGTTCAATACGCAAGCCACAACCAAGGCGACGAAAAGCGATTACGAAACGGCGCTTGAGCAAGCAGATGAGAAAGAAGAGGTTGACGTTCTTGATTACCCAACCGATGTTTGGAAGGGTACGCCATATTACGATTTCGCGATGCTGGCACACGGTAGCGGCGAGACCGAGAACAATATCCCATTGGAATTTTTCATTAGCGGCTTGATGACTTACGTTGGGGCTGTCGCCGGGCATCGCATTACCCCGGAATCAAATCCGTTCATGCCTGCTCACTTCTACACACTGCTTCGCTCCAAGCGCGGCGGCAGCGGAAAAAGCGAAGTGATGAATTGGTGCAAATTGTGTTTCGATGGCACCGGCTTAATTTATCAAAGCGGGTTTCGTCAACACAAGAACATCGGAATGTATCACAACGATTTCGGCAGTGCGCGAGCGCTGATTGAGAAATTTGCTGAGTATCCTTCTATTTTGCAAGAGTACGGCGAATTCACAACAGCCATCGAGAAATTCGGCATCACGGGCAGCGGCACCAGCTTCCTCGACTTCAACTTGAATCAGTACGACACGACTCGTGCGAATTGGTCCCTAGTGAAAGGGATGAAGTTGCCACAGAATTTACCGCCTCACATCAACAACTCAATGCTAATGGCTACGACGGAAGAGCGTTGGAACGAGACGGCAGGTCGCGTGAATCTGGAAACATTTATTCAGCGCATGAACGTTGTCGTTGTCGATGAAGTTCGCACGGTCATGCAATTGTGGGTGCCGGACTGTACCGAAATTCGAAGGAAGTTACTAGACCGTATCGGTTTGCTCGAAGAGTATCAGTTGCAGTGGTATTTCACACCGGAAGCGCGTCAAGCCGCAATCGATTGGCACGAAGAGATTCAAGACCAGTTGATGCAAGACGACGATTCAGATGCCGCCGAAGTCGCCGGTCGTCTTAACGTCTTTTTGCAGCGTATCGTTGGGCACATGGCTTTGTGGCTCTGCCAGCCGCCGACAAATCCTGATGGCACTGTCGCGCTGCCTAAATATGTTCCGGGCCTCGCGGTCCCGTATGTTCAGAGACACGACGAGGGGCCGGATAAGATTTGGCGAGCCGAGGTCACAGCCGAGATGGTGCATCGCGCCATTCAAGTTTGTGAATATCTCGCCCGAGCGAGAGCAAAGTGTATTCCGCCACAAGGTTATGGCAAAGCCCTGATTGAAAATCTCATCAAGAAGTGGGCCAGCCATTTGCGGACTTGCCGGTGGAATGCTCTCAAGCGCCGTGGCAATCTTCGAAGATATAGCAGTGGTGAGACCCTCCAAGCCTTGAAAAACGTCGAAGCGGAAGGTCTTTTGCAAATTAAAAAGAATCCAAGCAACCCGGCAGACCAACGCGAGTGGGTCGTTATCTGGTTCGGCGATGGTTCGACGCGGCGCAAGTGGTGGGAGCGCCGTGGCGGTCAGAATCGCAAACACATCTACGTTTAATAAATTCCCTGTCCCAACCTCGGTACAGGCGCGGTAGCGCAGTCTTAGCGAATTGTGCTCTCGCGTTTTTCATTTTTCCTGCCGCGTGTACTCGGCGGGGCGATAGCGGTGCGAGCAGTAGTGCTGTCCACAATGTCGAGGACGGAGCGCAGACACCGCTTTTGATTTTCAGGAGAACAGCATGGAAGAGCAAAACCAGAGCGTTGTTCAAGCTCGACAGGCGGAAATAAATGAGAAGTTGAGGCTGAAACGCCAATCGCTTGTCAAACAGCGTAGTCGCGCCAATAAAGCGGGTGATGAGCAGAAAACTTGGCAAGTCGAATTCGATAACGAGAGGTTAAGCAAGGGCGGAGGTCTCATAGATGTTTGCGAGGTTGCACCTTTCATTGACTGCAAGACTCCCGACGAACACTTGCATACGAGCAGACTTTTCGCGTTCGCCTTTCGACATGCTGGAACAGATTGTCCCGATATTCAGCCCGACGAGACTATCGATTGTTTCTGCCGTCGAGTTCATAAACTTTGGTACTCCAAACCAAAGGGCTCGGTCTTGTTCTTTGTGGGTCTTAGGACCTTGAGGTTTGACGATGATATGGGAATGCGTCAACTTGATTTTGACGATACAGATTGGGAGGTCTTGCCCGGCCACGATGTCACTGTGGATGTCGCTACGTTGCCGCCAATCGGAAAAGAGCCACAGGTGCCCGAGTGGAAAAAAGCCGGTTTTTCCTGTTACCCGGACTGGAAAGAATTTACCGACAAGGAAGAACAGAAAAAGAAGAATCGGGCTTTGCTGGAAGCTAGTTTGAGGACCCAAGAGGAAATCAACCGAGACCTCGGTGCTCCTACGGTCGAGACCAAAGTGCCACAGCTTCGCTATCAAGGAATCATCACAGAACAGTAGGACCTTCCGCCGTTTGATTCCTAAGTCTTTTCGGCGGATTGCGGCAGCCTTCGCCGAATTGACTCTTCACGAGGGCTGCCGCTGCTATTTCTAGGAGTTGCATGAATCAAGAACCTTACCAACTTTCGCCTAATGATTGGTTCGATGTCCGCGTGAAATATGGATGCGGTGCTCGCGGTTTTCTAATCGCCACGCTCACATCGTCGGATGATGATGTCTTCATACACGTTCGGAAAATCGAGATATCCCCCGGAATGCACAATTGCGTTTTGCCGCCCGGCACCGAGGGAGTAGTTCGCATAGAGCCGAATTCCGGCGGCAGGTCTCCGTACAAGGCGCTAGCAGCACGCTTCGAACAAGATGCTCCTAACCGAACAGAAGTCAGCCGCGTTCATGTTTGGCACACCAGCCACGGCTCATTCCAGCGTGATTGTGGATGTTTTATTTTCGCTCGTGACGGCAGAGAGCCTAATTTGGTTCCGGGCGACTTCGTTGAACACGACGTTGTTCGTAACGCGAGAAAAGGCTGGGCGGCTGAGAATTTGAAAATTTATACGGCGCAAATCGCCGAGGAGAATCAGCAATGACAGAGGAACAGCTTTTGGAAGAGAGAGCGAAAACCGAGTGGGTCCGCACGACCTATCTTTGGAAGCAAGCTCACTTGAAAGATTACGAGCCGACCGAGGCAAACGACAACAAACTTGCGGCGTACTTTAATGCCCATCAGCTTCCGCTTTCGTACGAAAGTTTGGAAACGGCTTTTGCTGCGCTAAAGGCACAGGGCGAAACTTTTGTGACCAAGAAAGAATTGCCGCCACTGCCCGAGGTCCCCGGAGTGAAAGACCTTCCGAATAGCATGAGCGACATCAACTGCATGGGTGAACGATTTAAGAAGCTCTACTTCGGACCGCACAAAGACCAGTTCCGCGCTCGTGTGAATGAAATCCTGAGACGCGCACGAGAGGAGAAGTAAATGGCTCCACTTTTTAGTATCAAAGGAAATCTTAGTAAGTTTCCGAAATATCGAGATGTTATAGCCAACGAAGGCTTGGTCAATAGTAAGTGCGTAGAGCTTGGGGCTGGATGGTCCGACGCTGAGATTTGCAGCGTCATCAGGGCTTTGGGATTCGAGGGCCGGTTGGCGGTCAACCCGGATTATGCTGCTGCATTCGGAGCCTTCTTTGAGAAGTTTTGGGGGTTAAAGAACGACGCAAACGAACATCTGCTCGTTGAAAGGCTTACCTCGCTCAAAATGCCAATCACCGCCGAGAATCTCGAAGCCGTTGTATCTGGGGGATACGGGACGGAAATCCAGAAGCAGTTAACTGCTAATCAAGTGTGGCGCAAAGCTCAGCAAGAAATAGGGGAGGCCGAACAAGCTGCAAAAGCGGAGGCCCAACGCCAAAGAGATGAGTTTCTACGAAAAAAGGAAGCCGCCGAACAGCAGGCCCTAGAAATTGACCGCATGATTAATGAAATCGTGGGCTACATGCTGGACGCAAGAGGGGCAGTCAAGCGCGAATACGCTCTCGAATACAAAAACAAAGTTGCTGGACTTCGGGCGTTGCCATTTGCTGAACTCACGGCTCATTACGATGCGGTGATTGCGGGGCGTCAGGAACGCAAGATGCCCGTCGAGGCTGTTCGTGCGGCAGTTAAGACCGACGCTCAAGCACAGCGAAAGACAATTTTTTCGACAGAAGCCCCGGAGGTTGTGCTCGTAAATCCGAACACCAATCAGCCGTTCACGGGAAGAAAAGAGTTGGTCAATTTTTTCAATAAGCTGTCGCGTCAAGCGACGTGGGAGTTTTTTCATTTTCCCGAGGGCCGCGTCAAACCCGGCGTCGAGACAGCCGTCTCTAAAATCTTAAAGGGAATGGTGGAGTAAAAATGGAAATGAAACAGAGTCAACAAAAATACGCTGAAAATCTTGAAGAAGTTAGAAAGAGGCTTCTTCCATCGGTTTTGTCGGCAACGAAAAACAACGGGGACCTCATTGGGAATTGGTTGGTGAAGAATTGTTCCGAAGCCGAAGGTGCGATTGTTGATGCTTCGGTCGCGAACATTCTCAAAGCTATCGAGACGCTTGATAAAATCCCCGGCTTATTGGATTGGGAGATTCCCCCGGTAAAAAAGCCAGCAAAGAAGCGACCGGATTTCTTGCAAACAAATGAGGGCCGCCGTGTCACTGCTCGTGAAGCACAAGAAAGGGAGCAGGACATTTTAATGAGTCAAGAGCGGAAGAGACGTGAAGCACTGGGGGACGCCGCCAACACTGAGATAATGTCAGAAGCAGTCGCGCTTGTTCGCAATCACACAAACTTTCCCCATAGCCGTGCAATCCGCGAGCGAGATGTTTTGAAGAAAGAGTTCGACCGGCTTGTTGCCGCTAAGATGCATCCGAAAGATGTTCTCGCGGCCATTCAAGCCAAGCGAGCGACTTTCGAAGGCGAGGATATTACACGCCCCCGTCTCAGCAGGTGATTTATGAACGACGAAATCAAAAAGCGAATCAAGGCGATTGTTGCAGAGGCACAGACCAGAGTTGACAGCTTGTATTCCGGCTTGCGGGTCACTGTTCTCATGCCCGAGAGAACGCAAGCAGACATTCAGGCCAGCGTTTCCCAAGCATTGCAGGACCGCGAGAGCGCGGGTCTTAATGCGAGCAATAACATCGAGGGCGAAGCGCCGTTAACTCTCGATTGCGGCGTATCTAAAGGCGACCGAGAGCTTATTGAGCGTGCTCTCGAAGAGTCTCGTGCCGTCGAGGGGCTGGAGAGATAGTGTGAACGTTACGAACGAAAACCTAGTTTTGAGAGAAAGCAATCACCAATTGCACTTGCCCATATTCGTGGATGACGCCGGTATCGAGCACGTCGCCCCAGACGGTCAGAGATTCGTTCCGGTGAGTACGTTGGGTCATTTGAACACTAGACGCGAGACCGTCGAACGAAAATAGAAAGTTTGTCCGGGCTCAACCCGGCAAAGAAGCGCCCAAGGCTGCCACAACAGCCCGGCGCATTGTGAGAAACAACATGACTAAGAAAGAAGCAGCACCCGCCGGAGAAAGCGGCGCAAGAAACAAGGCCAGCGGTACCAGCCGTACTGCCGGACCTTCAGGTCCACGCTCTTCTGGAGAAGCAAGCGCTCCAAAACAGCAAAGAATGAAAAAACAAGACCAATCTAGAAAGCCAATGGGAGCACATCCGCATGAGAAAAATCAACACCCGTTAGACCAGACCGAGCAAGGTACACCACGCCATTCGAGTAGAAACCTTCCGGTAGCAACTCGGGCCTCGGATTTGTTCCGCGAAGTGACTGACCTCGCGCCGAGCGCTAAGAAGTAATCGGAGAAAACATGAACAAAGATAAAAATAGTCTAGGAGCCCCGACGTTTCTAATCTCAAAAGAAGAGAAAGCGTTACAGGAATCCATAAGACAATCAAAAACTCAACCCTCCGCAACCCCGGTTGCTGGTGCTCGCAACGCAGGCAAGCCGGTTGAGCCCCACGAAGGCCCCGGTTGGCATTGCGGACGTAAGACCCCAAAACCATCCGTGGTAACAACTGTAGACCCCGAAGCTAACGGGGGAGCCGCAATCGCGGCGGCAAAACGCCAGAACGAAAATGACCAAAAAGAAGGCTCAGTCAATCAACCACCTGCCGGGAAGCACTTCCCGTCAACAACTTCAAGCAATAATTGAACAATCTTACGCGCTCCGAGCCGGAAATTTTCCGGCGACGGGCGTAGCGCTGTAACCGTTGTGGACCTCGACAGTCCATGACTTACGAAGGCGCAAGCAGGGTACAAACGGTGGAAGAGCCAATCCGCGAAATCACTCGCGGTCTCAACCTGTCGAACGTTCGGCTCCTGAATCGCGTACGAACCTATGAATGAAAAGTGCGAGTCTAGCTAGCCGCTCTTCTCCGAATAGCATTTGTACGTTGATTAAAACAACCCAAAGACCGTCTCGCGAATATCAGACCAACGACAGAGGCACCAGAGATTCGAACTTCAAAACCTTCGACAAGTTTTGTTGAATCCGAATCAAAGGTGCCGATGTCAAAGGTCGAAATGTTCGCGAAGGCGTTCTTATTTTTGTCGGGCAGTTGTCGGCTGCCGATGTCTGCGCCGAGCATGTCGAGTTCAGGTGTCAAAGGGAAAATCTATGGCAGTAGCAACGTTTCAAGTTTTGTCAGCAAGTTACGATGGGTAGCGACCCACATGATTTTCCGCGAGCGCGGAAACTTGTGCTCAGGCGTGCTATGGCATAGGTCTTGGGTGCAAGGCAGAGAACACGAGATTACTTCCCTCGTTTTCTCGCAGCTACGGGGCAGCCGGTGTGCCGGTTAGCCCCATTTTTCTGAGAATAAAACAAGCAATGATTTTGTTCTGCTTGGTGTGCAAACTCCCACTAAGCAGGGCTTCGAGGAGGCGAACGACAAGCGAATTTTCGTGTTGACAGGAAACAGCAAGCGGGAGTAATCTTAGGGGGTAAGTATTCGAGGGTTGAGGCCCCGCCGAATGGCATCGGCAGAGCCCCAAACACCTCATCGGGCTATTCCACCCCTACGGGGGGAGGCTCGATTATAACGACCACCAGAATAAGCATAGTCATTACTCCTTTGTTGAGATGCCCGGTGTTAGGCACCGGGCTTTCGCTTTTTAAAGGCGAAACCCGTAGGGGTAAGGAGCCAAACCCCCTTTTGAACTTCCTCCAACACCTGCCAGTCACATCTTCTATTGTAACACGAAGGCCACGCTCGGGGCCGGGCCGGTTTTCGGCCCTTCAACCCTTCAAGAATGGGCTTGACAAAGTACTATGGTTCGTAGTACTATAGTTTTCGCTGGACCGCCCGGTCTGGCAGCCCACAGTCACGTAGGCGGGGCAAAGAATACGCCAAGTCCAGACAGGCAGCGCCCTCAAGAGGGGCGTCAACGGTCGCTCTGCTGGATGCAATCGTGTTAAGGGCACAACGCCAGCTAAGTCCTTACTGGCAAAAACTCAAAGCAATCCGCTGAGAGACACCGAAATTCAAATTCGGTTGGTGTCTCATGGCGAAAAAGAATGCCCCGGCCCCCGTAGTTCCCTCAGATAAACTTTCCATCGCTGAATTGGCTGATGTTTTCGGCTTCCCTGTTCCTGCGCTTGTTGAAGCAATCAATCGAAATCGGCAAGCGGTCAAGAAGCCTTTCTATTCCATCCCCGAACTTGCCAAGCGCTGGAACTGTTCCAGAGCAACGGTTTACAACGTCCTGCGTGAATCCGAACTCAAGGTCTTGAATGTAGCTCAGAAAAGCGCCAAGAAGGGCAAGTGGAACGTACCAGCCTCTATTGTTGAGCACATCGAGCAGTCGCGTATGGAGGCTATCTCCGAGAGCGTGGCAGCTTGACGTGCTCTTAGGTTCGTATTACAATGTAATACATGAAGCAGGCACTTATCGTTGTCCGAATCGAGCAGGAAAAGGTCAAACAACTTCAGCGAATAGCCAAAAAACGAAACCTTTCCGTTTCGTGGTTGATTCGCAAAGCCATCGACCGGCTACTCAAGGAGACGCCCGATGCTGATAAACATTAAATACAAGGAAGTCAGGGTCCGCTGTCCGAATAGCCATCTGTTCAAAGGCGACGACAAGTTCACAGGCACAGTCACCTATTCGGTTATCGGCAGCCTTGACCGCGAGCCAGTCCGCCTCTCGCTTGGGACTGAAGAGAAAGGCGTGGCAATCCGTCGTGTCAGCAAAATCGAGAAGGCGTGCGCCGAAGGCCCTAAGTCCTCTTTATGGCGTGAACTTGAGGAATCACTCCCGCCAAATACTTTCAAATTCTTTGCGAAGCGCGTTGGTTATGTCGGCTCGACAAAGACCGCTGCATGCATCAAACCCACTTGGAACAGCTTGTGCGAAATCTTCGAAACTGAGATGGAGCGTCTGATTGCCAACAAACTGCGCGGGGCGTCTTCCAAGGAAGGCATCATGTCAGAGAGCACGCGCAATCGCTATCGCCAAATTGTGGGGCGCTTTACCGCTTTCCTCATCGACCAATCCACTCCGTTAGACGACATCAAGCCTTCGACAATCGAACTGTTCAAAGCAGACCGACACAAGAAGATTGCCCAACTCAAGCAGAGCCGAGGAGGGTCGGGCGTCGCTCTTGAAATTGCGGTGTTGCATAGACTCTTCAAGTTCGCTGTCAAAAAACAACTAATGACGCAAAACCCCATCGACCTTTCGTGCGAATCGAAACCCGGTGAGAATCCAAAGAACGGTGCTCGGCCATTTACGGCTGAGGAGCTTGCAAAGCTCCGAGATGCGGCTGACCTCGTCAACAATGGAGGAGAACTTAGAAAACCCAAAACGAAGCTGGAAAAAGATTTGAGGGAGACCACGGGCGGAGACACTTTCATATTCTTGGTGCTGCGCTGGACCGGGTTGCGTAGCAGTGACGCTGTTAGGGTTCGCTGGCAGGACATCCACTTCAATCGCGGAGCAAATGGAGAGGTCGAAGTTTTGACTCAGAAGCGCGGCAAGGTCGCAATAATCCCCCTCTCGACAGAGTTGCGGAACGCCTTAGAAGAAGTGCGCTCGAACCGCAAGCCTCACCCGGAAGATTTGGTGCTCTACAATCCCGAGAATGGCAAACCGTTTGAAAACCGGAAACGATTGTACGAGCGGTGCAAGGCTTTGGGGCTCCGAGCCGGAGTCAAGCGAGTCACCCCGCACTGCTTCAGGGACACGTTTGCTTGCGACATGCTGGCTCGTGGCGCGGGTATCTTCGATGTCGCCAAGATGTTGGCCGACACGGTCGATACCGTCGAAAAGCACTACGCACAGTTCGTTCCGGCAGCCCGTGATGCCGCGCAACACATAATGGACAATGGTTTGGGCATAGAGGAACGCGCCAAGCTAGCGCAGCAACGAGGTCGGAAGGTCGCCGTTTTTCCAGCTAGCGCGTAATGCGGACTTAGTGGCAGGATTTTGGCGAGCGTGGTGGTAGGCTCGGCGGCGGTTGCGAAGGGGAATCAGCACTTGGCACAGACTGTGGCTGGGAGCCGGGTAATACCACGGCGGTCTCCGGGGAAGTTTGACGCGACGGACAGGAGGCGGATTCAGAATGTGCGGCCAGTGCTTCTCCGGGCCCAAGCGTGACATGCTCGGGACCCTCGTGCCCGCCAACAAGTCGTTCGATGAATGGACGAATCGATTCAAGAATCATCGCGGCTCCAAGCGCTACGAGTGCTCCAATGATTACGATAATGATGTCTCGATGCGATTCGCTGATGAGGGATTCCCAGCGCGCCTCTACGAGGTCGTCGTAGCCAACGTCGCGTCGCTCCCAACCCTCATTCCCGCTTATCCAGAATTTACTCCTAGTCGAAGGAACATTCACATCATTACTAATCGTAGTGATGTATTCCCAGGCGCCCCCTTTAGATTCAGTGCCTCCCCCGAACTTGATATTTTTGGCGCTATTGACTTGCGTCAGGTCGAGCGTCCATTTTACCGGTTCACCGAAAAGTCCAAACGGCTTTGGATTGCTTAAGTAGCCCAAGGGTGAACCCTGTGGAGATTGGAACACCAATGGGGAGCTAATGCCGTGAAAATAGATGTACCGTTCCGTGTAGGTTGAGTGCTTCACGAAAGATTTCAACTTGCACTTAATCCACATCGCATGCGCCTCGCTGTGTAGTGGCGAGTTTGTCCGACCCCATGTCGTCGTGTGGAGAGCTTCCCAATCGATGAAATAGGTGTCATCGAACGGCTTTTTGAAAAGATGAATTGGGAATAACTTCAGCGGCACTGGGGTCGCGTTTACAGCCGGGCTCATCATGTCAACGCAGGCATCTGGCCCGGGAACGTGGTTCAAGATGACTTTAGCTGATGAAACATCCGCGAGGAATTCGACGAAAGATTCCTTTGACCCTTCTTCGTAGACGTAGTTTACTGTGGTCCTCTTATTAGCAATCGATTCGCGTGGAAAAATGAAGATACCAATTTCTTCCACGGACATCTTGTCGTAATCGAAGCCGCTGCGGTCAACGTATACAATCTTCTTCGTTAAATATCCCGCCAGCCAGATTGGAATAAGCGCGAGGCTTACCCAAAGGAAAAGGTAGCGCCGCGCCGTCCGAAGTGAGGGCAGGCCAGAAGTCAAGGTTCACCCTCGTGCGAATTGCACTGAAGTATACGTGAATCAATGCCAGGGCCTCAAGGCGCGTGTGCTCTGTAAACCCGCTAATCGAACAAATCGTTTTTGTATGTCCGCCTTAATCGGGAACTGACTACTCGAAGATGTTGAATGGAAATCGTTAGACAAGTACGTTAGACAACCGTGAGATTGTCTGTAAGTTGTTGAAAATAAGCGGGCGAGCCTGTAAGCCGGATTCTGTGCCGCACGCAAACCGGAAACCGGCTTGCCTGCGCGGCGATCATTCCTCTAGTCCCGGTATCGCTACCGGGATCCAGCAGCCTACCCGAGGGTTCTCAATCGAC
>Ga0137386_10000085_pt1 | contig 38727 bp, 41 predicted proteins | sample SagtaG_4_FD_104910 | JGI IMG/M metagenome (GOLD analysis project Ga0137386, IMG submission 104910) | Vadose zone soil microbial communities from Sagehorn Ranch, Mendocino, California, USA - Sage2_R_100_16 metaG | ecosystem: Environmental > Terrestrial > Soil > Vadose zone | place: USA... | reverse complement strand
TCCGCCGCTCTCGAGAGTGTAGGGACGGGGTTGCTCGCGTACCCCGTGCTGCAGGCGGCGGACATCCTGCTCTATCGCGCCGACCTAGTCCCCGTCGGTGAGGATCAGCGGCAACACATCGAGCTCACCCGCAACGTCGCGCGGCGGTTTCACGCCCTCTTCGGAGAGGTCTTCACGCTCCCGGAAGCGATGGTCCGGCCGAGCGGCGCGCGGATCATGGGCTTGGACGATCCGAGCGCGAAGATGAGCAAGAGTCTGGGAGAGACCCGGAAAGGCCATGCGATCGGTCTGGTCGATCCGCCAGATGTGATCCGCCACGCGATCACGCACGCAGTCACCGATTCCGGGCGTGAGGTCCGGCCCGAGCACGCGTCCCCGGGTGTGACCAACCTCCTGACGATCTACGAACTGCTGTCGGGCCGGAGCCGTGAGGCAGTGCAGGCCGCGTTCGTGGGAAAGGGCTACACCGTCTTGAAGCGTGCGGTCGCGGACTTGGTCGTCACGACCCTCGAGCCCATTCGGCAAAGGTACCTGGATCTGTCAGCCCAGCCGGAGGCGCTTGATGTCATCCTCGCTGAGGGCGCGGACCGCGCCCGTCTGCTCGCTGCCCCGACGCTCGACCGGGTCAAACAACTGATGGGCTTGCACGAGAGATCTCATGTTCCCTTTCCCCTGTCAGACTCTAAGGAGGGCTGATGTCGTCCAATCCGAGGCGGCGCGTCATGAAGAGAGAGTTCAAGCTGGGCGACCACGTAATCTGGAACTCGGAGGCTGGGCACGTCAGCGGGACGATCATCAAGGTGCACACGAAAAACGTCAATTACAAAGGCTACACCCACCACGCGAGCGATGCTGAGCCACAGTATGAAATCAAGAGCGACAAGACCGACCACATCGCCTTGCACAAGGGCTCGGCGTTGCGAAGGATGAACGACTGAGAGGCTCTCCGGCAACATGATCCCGGGAACATGCTGATGCCGCCGGGCGGCGCGGCAGCCACCGTGTATCCCACCCTCGAAGCGTTGCTGGCCGCCGTGCGTGCTTGCCGGGCGTGCGAGGCACATCTGCCGCTCGGCCCGCGTCCGGTGCTGCGTGCGGGTGCAACGGCCCGCATCCTCGTCGTGGGGCAAGCGCCCGGCGTGCGCGTACACACGACCGGCATTCCCTGGGACGACCCGAGCGGGGAGCGCCTGCGCGCGTGGATGGGAGTGGGCAAAGATGTCTTTTATGACGAATCGCGTATCGCGATCATTCCCATGGGCTATTGCTATCCGGGGCGAGGAAATGGCGGAGATATGCCGCCGCGCCGTGAATGTGCCACGTTATGGCTCGATCAACTGCTGGCCCGGCTGCCCCGGATTGAACTGACTCTGCTCATCGGTCAGTATGCCCAGCGCCACTTTCTGGGCAGCCGCCGCAAACGGTCGCTGGCCGAGACGGTCAGCGCCTGGCGGGAGTACGCTCCCCAATACACACCGTTGCCCCACCCCTCGGCGCGCAATCAGCCATGGTTCCAGCACCACGCCTGGTTTGAGCGGCAACTTGTACCGGTGCTGCGCGGGCGAGTCAACGCGCTGGCTGAGCGCTGAACCAGAGTTGGCGCGAACAATGAGCACGCCGGATTCCGAACCCGTCGTATTGACTGTGGGCCATTCGACACGGCCGCTCGCCGAGTTCATTGCTTTGCTGAAGGCGCACTCGGTGGCCCGACTCATTGACGTGCGGACCGTACCACGCTCTCGCCACAACCCGCAGTTCGACCGCGAGACCCTGCCGGCCGCGCTCGCCGCCAATGGCATCGGTTATGAGCACGTTGCCGGCCTGGGAGGATTCCGCCGCACGCATTCGGGGTCCCTGAATACGGGATGGCGCAACGTGTCCTTCCGCGGTTTCGCCGACTACATGCAGACTCCCGAATTTTCCGCCCATCTGGCCGGCCTCATCGAACAGGCAATGCGGGAGCGAATCGTGCTGATGTGCGCCGAGGCCGTACCGTGGCGCTGCCATCGCTCGCTGATCGCCGACGCGGTGATGGTCCACGGCATCCGCGTCGAGGAAATCATCAACGGGACCCGCCGCCAAGTCCACGCGCTGACGCCTTTCGCCAGGGTCAGCGGCACGGTAATTACGTACCCGCCGGAAGCGTCACCGTCCCAATCGGACATCTCCAGCCTCAAACCATAGTCGAGGCTCATCAGGCGTCCGGCAAGGTACGGACTCGCTCGGGCTCGAATCAAGGAACGCTCTTCTCGCGTCGCAGACGCGTCCTCAGGGCGGGCGTGGGCGGGAACCCCTCCCAGATCCAGAACGCCACTTGCGTGATGTACTTCTCTTGCGACGCGCTCGGGAGGAGCGGCTCCGCGGAGGGGAAGTTAGAGTGCGCGAAGCAGATCTTCGGTCAACGCCACGAGAGAAGCTGCAAGCGTATCACTATCCACCAGGGCTCCGGCAGCACGCACTGCCATGAGACATGCGGGCGCCCTTCGCGACCCGAATAGGTCGCGCAGGCGGTCGATCGCGGAGCCGGTCGCATCACGCGAGACACCGGAGTGCTGAAGCGTGTGAAAGCGCCGCACCAAGTCTTCCGTCGGCACAACGCGGAGCAAACGGTAGACGTCGAGTGCGTCCTTGTCGCTTAGCCGATCCGGTTCCTCCGCCCGCTCGCCGATCTTGTGAATCTTCGCGACCAGGAGGCCGGCCGGACCGGCGACCGCCAACTCGAACCGACGCCGATCGGCGGGGTCAAGTGCGGTAATCTCCCTTCGATCCTTATCCACGAGAGTCGCCTCGAGGCCGGCGACCTTCCGCGCCACGTGCTTCCCGTGCGGAGGGATGCGCGCGCCGCGGCGACCGCCCCCACCCAGGGAATCCGGGACGAGGAGGTCGACCGCGACGGTCTGCGATATTCCGGCCACGGAGCGAGCGTTGCCAGATTCCGACGGCGTGGTGCTCTTGGACGAAACCAGCTGCTGTCAGAGCGTTCTCGAGGAGTGGGGCGGAGCGGAGGCGAGCCGGGTCGATCGCCAGGTCACCATCTGTCGTGTAGGGCGCAATGGCAAGTTCGGCTTCGCCGGCGTGTATATAGACTGCCTGCGCACCGACTAAGACGACGGCGTCGAGGTGCTCTCGTACCGCCCCCAACGCGTCGAGGAGGACGCCTCGGGCGGCGACGTAGAGTGGGTCAGGCGCGCCAGGCATCCTCGTTCTCAGCCATCCACGACAAGAGGGATTCCGCCTCTGCCGGCTCGCGCCCCGTCCCGGTTAGCAGATCCACGGCACACTGGCTGACCGCGACACGGATCAGCCCCGCCTCGTCACGAGTACGCTCCCAGACCACTTCGTCGAACGGCTCCAGGAGCAGCACGTTCGCCCCCGTCTCGGCAGGGCGCAGGTCGAGCGTGCCGACGACGCCTTCCGGATTTTCTACGTAACAGGACGCAACCCGGCTCGGAGCGATGGACGCGGCTTGGGGGACGGCGAGCGAGCCGGTGAGAGCCCAACGGCCCTTGTAGCTCCGCAGTCGGGCAGTGAAGGCGTCCAGGCCCCGGGGAGCCAGGGATGCGAGGGTCCGGTTGGTCTTCGTCACTTGGTAGTTTTGAGCCCAGCGCCGCAGCAGGTCCTGCCATCTCACGTCGGTCACCGCCCCATCTGCCCCCCGCCGGACGACATCCTCCTCCTGAAGGAGGTTGAGAACGCGGGTGGTGTAGCCGGGATCGGTTCCCGCTCGGCGCGCGAGTTCGCGGACGCCAACCGGTGAGCGCCAGTCACACAGGGCGCGGACGATGCGTGCCGCCTTCGGCCCCTTCAGCGACCTGATTCCGCGGCGCGGAGGCGAGGGATCTTCATCAGCGCCCTCAGCCTGGATGTACAGGGCCGGGCGCTCGAGAACGATGCGGACGTTTCCCGCCAAGTCGAGGTAGGAGACGCCAGCTTGGCGGAGACGCTCACGAGCCATGACGGTCAGAAACGGGGCGATCACGAGGGCACCTCTGGTCCGTGCTTCGGTAGCCACGGCCGTGAGGCGGCGACCAAGGTCGGCGGCCAACTGGGCTGGGAGGCGGGACTTCGCCTCGACGAGCAGCACGGCCCTGCTGCCATCAGGCGCCCGAATCTCGAGCAACGCATCGGGTCGGTAATTGAGGACCGGACGCTCGGGGCGCTTCGGCGAGAGCTTCCAGCGTCCCGGCAGGCGAGCACGGAAGGCGTCGAGGCCTCGGGTTATAAGGGCGTTGTCTAACATGGTATCGTTGCGCATAATGCGCAACGGTAGCACTTCATGCAACGCTTGTCAAACGCCCGCCACTCGTTTGCCAACCAACCCGTCACCCGTGGTACCACCAGGCACCAACTCTACCCATAACAAGGCACGCGACGCCTGCGCCCCCCAAATCCACCACCCAAGCGTTACGCCTCTGGCATCATGTACTCCGAACTCCCGCACGAGCACAACGAGGCCCGTAACGATCAGCAGCCAACCCACTGCGCGGGCTGCTTCCATCCCTTCCCCGTCTGCTCGATGACCTGAACCGGTTGGTGGCCCTGGGCGGTCGGGGCAAACGGATATCCGCAATGCGGACACGCCGGCGTTTTGTCGGACACGTCACAGTGGCACTCCGGGCACCAGATGAGGGCCATAGCGTCCTCCGATTCGACGCCCGCCTATCCCTCGTTCTCTTCACGGCCGAGGAGGATGTGAGTTCTTCGGACTGCCAGCAAAAATGCCAGCAGTCATTGCGCGCGATTACCGATGGTCAGGGTGGCGGGTTGAGAAAGTCCAGTGTTCTGAGCATTTTCCTAGCCCTCGGGCGATGTCGCCGACCGCCAAGGTAGAGGTTAGGAGAGGTCGGCGACCGAGGTCCAGAAAAGCATTGAAATTGGTTGCTGCATAACGAGTTCGGCGCCGTAGCCAAGTGGTAAGGCAGAGGTCTGCAAAGTCCCTCTGCCTTTTTCCTTTTGAGTCCTTCGATGTCCTAAGTGGTAGCCGTCAGCGGCACTTACAGTCGAGTGCATTTCCGGATAGGTCACGCCTGTCTCGCAGCGACTGCTGGCGGCTGCCAGCAAAAATGCCAGCGGGCGATGGCGCACCGGACGACAGGCTCCGGAACTCTCAGGTACAGCTTCGCTATTTCCTCGGCAAACCGCGCGGGCCTCTGAACCCGCAGCCCAAGGTCCGATGACGATCTAGTCGCCAGTGGCGTCGATCGTGGCGGCGCTGGGCGCGCATGGTTGGGGTTGCGAGGTTCTGACCGCGTAGCCTGAGAAGGCGCGCCGTTGCGCGGCAGCTCTTGGGCCCAGCAGTCGTGTTGGTCCAACGCAACTTGGCGCCAGCTAGATTTCACCCGATGCTTGTGCTCGTCACCTCGACGTCGGACGCCGGACGGGGAGCTTAGAAAACTGTGGAGTGGATGAATCCGGAGTTGCTCGTTCTGCATCTCCAGGCGCTCGACGGCGCACGCTTTGCCTCGCTGGGGGCGCAGCTCCTATCGGAGGCCGCGGCGCGCGCCGGCATTGATCGCCTCCATCTCGACCTCACGGCCAACGTGACGGATCCAGACGGCGGCGTCGACGCTCGGTGTCGCGGTGCGCCGCACCGGGTGGCCCGTCTGATTCCCGCTGACAACGACATCTATCAGTTCAAAGGGGGCGCCCGGCGAAAGACAGCGCCCGCGATCGCCCGCGAGGACATCGCGCGCAAGCCGCGCGTCCGGGACGCGTTGGCCGCCGGCGAGACCCTCGTCTACGTTGCGGCGGCGGACTACGGGCCCGAGGTGGCCGCGCGGGTGCGGACGAGGCTCGACGGGGAGCACCACCTCGTGATTCGGGCGGATCAACTGGTCATTATCAACGGCCGGACGCTGGCAGAGGCGCTCCAGGCCTACCCGGCCCTGGTGCGTCGCTTTCTCGGTCTCGACGTGCAGCTCCACGCCCTTGAGCAGTGGGCGCGGTTCCCCCGTCTCACCAACGCGTTCCAGGCGGACGCCGATCTCGAGGCTCGGCTCGAGGGTCTCCGGGCACAGATTCGTCCCCAGCACAGCATGGTCCGAGTCGTGGGGGCAGCAGGCCACGGCAAGACCCGCGACGTGCTTGAGACGCTGCGCCCACCCGAGTTGGCCAGCGACGTGCTCTACGCGCTTGAGCCCGACGACGTCTCGGCCTCCGTGTGGACGTTCCTGCAGGCCACGCCCGATGCGCAATGCGCGCTCGTCGTGGACGAGGTGGACGACGCGGACGCGGCGCGGTTCACAGACCTGTTCGCCCTCACGCAACCTGGCGTCCGGCTCGTGATGATCGGCCGGGACGCGTCGGGGCGCGCGCAGGCCGGGACCGTGCAGGTGCAGGGACTGAGCGAGGACCTCCTCGTGCGTGCCATCCGGGATGTCGCCCCCGGCCTCCCAGAGGACGCGGCCCGCAGGATTGCCGTGGTGTGCGAGCGATCGCCGAAACTAGCGATCCTCCTGGCCGACCGCGCGCGCGAGGACCCACGACGGGTCGAACGCCTCGATCCGGGACTCCAGAGCGCGCTCGACCTGTTCCTCCCGCTTGACGATCCCGACCTGCAGGCCCTGTCCTCCCTGGCGCTGCTGGAGCACGTGGGCTGGAACGGCGCCGTGGACGAGGAGTCGGCGCTGCTCTTTGGGCTCCTGGGCCTGGATCCCACCGACGCGCGCCGGAGAATCGAGCGCCTCGACGCGCGCCTGGGGATTGCGCCCCTGGCGGGTCGCTATCGGTACGTGAGCCCCGACATACTGGCGGACCACCTGGCGGCTGGGCAGGTCGGCGCGTGGACCCGCGATCGCGTTCGCCAGGTCGTGGACGCACTCCCCGCCCACATGGCTGCGAGCTTCGGCCGGCGCGTGCGCAGACTCGCCGACGTCCTCCGCAATCGCGAGGCGGTGGAGGAGGTGATCCTGGGCGACCAGGGCCCCTTTCGGTCCCTAGCGGATATCGAGGACCGGCGCCTCGGAGCGCTGCTCTCGGCGCTTGCTGGCCCGTTCCGGCGGGCCAGTCTCCGGACGCTCCGGCGCATGATCGAGCCAGCGTCCGACGAAGAGTTGCGCGCCGCCACGACGGCGCGCCGCCCCCTCGTGTACGCGCTCGAGGAGCTCATCTGGCCCGAGGACACGTTCGAAGAGGCCGCCCGCCTGCTGCTCCGGCTCGCCGCCAGCGAGAACGAGGGGTTTGCGAACAATGCGACCGGCATGTTCGTCGAGACCTTTCAGACCGTGCTGGGCCGTACCGAGGCGGGGCTGGAACCCCGGGCGCGCGTGCTCCGACGGGCGGCGACGAGCGACCACCCACGCGAGCGAGAGATCGCCGCGCAGGCGCTCGGGGCGGCCGTGAAGACGGGCCACCTGCACCGGATGGGCATGCCGCCCCGCGACGTGGCCGGCATGCCCGAGCGCGAGTGGCGGCCCGCGACCTGGAAGGACTGGTTCGACGCGATCGAGTCCTATCTCGACATCCTGACGCCGCTGCTCAGGGACCCCGACGGCAGCGTGAGGACGGCGGCCATCAAGGCCCTCTGTGAGGCCGCCGATGTCGCCGCTGAGGTCTCCCGCGTGACGGCTGCGTGGATCGCCGCAGCGCGGACGGTCGTAGGCGGAGACTTCGACGAGCGGGCGAAGGTGCTCGAGGCCCTGGAATTGGAGTTCGATCGGGACCGGCTGCGCGGAGTCCCGAAGGATCGTTCCGAGGCCGACAAGGCGGCGGGCGCCGAGCGGATCGCCAAGCTCCGCGACATCCACCGCGAGCTCCTCGGCGGCGACTTCTCCTCCAGGTTCCGGCGTGCCGTGACGCGCGCCGCCTGGTCGGGCCTGCGGCGCCCCCTGGAGAACGAGCAGGAGCGGATCCGCGAGGTGCTGGAGAGTATCGCCGCGGACATCCTGCGCGACCCCGGGTTGCTCGACGACCAGCGGGACTGGCTCCTGCAACGTCAGGGGAGGCAGGCGGAGTACTTTTTCGAGCTGCTGGGTCGCGCCGATCGTGAACGCCGGCTCGCCGCCACCCTCGCCGGGCTCGCGCAGCGGCACACCCGGGCCATGGGGTGGCTCTCGTTGTACGAACTCGGCTACGCCGACGCCACCAAGGACCCCGCACACATCGACCGCCTCGCGGGCACGCTGCGCGGTGACCCCGGCAAGGCGGCGCAACTGTTCGATCTGCTCCTCCGGGCCGGGCCCTCGCCCGAGCGCGTCGCGATCGTGACGGAGCTCCTCGAAGCGGGCACAATTCCCAGACAGTCCATCGCCTCGTTCGGCTATGGGAAGTGGCGGACAGCCCTGAGCCCCGACGAGGCGCGTGCGCTCGGCGCGGCCGCGGCGGTGGACCCCGAGGCCGTCGGGGCCGTTATCACGTTCCTCGCGCACTATCTCTACGAGGCCAGGCCGCAGGTCCATGAGATCTTGCGCGACCTCGTCCTCCGCGTCCTCACGCAGCCACGGCGAACAGACGAGCGACGCCAGTTCGACGACGAGTGGGACCGGCTGGCCAAGGAGTACGTCGGCGACGCCCCGCTCCAAGTCGGGGCTGCGGTGCTGCAGGACGTGGCCGCCCGGGAGTTTGCGCATGACCGGGAGATTGGTGAGGTGCTGCGCCAGGCGTGGGCGGCCACGGACAAGCGACGCTTCTTCACCGAGGTCCTTGCGCCGTGGCTGGACGCGGAGACCACAGGGGCCTGGTGGGTGCGCCAGGTGCTGGAGCACTTCCCGGTCGACGAGGTCGGCGTCGACTTTCTCGTCGAATGGGTCGCGGCGAAGCCCGATCCGCGTGCCCGCGCCCTAGCCGATATCCTGAGTCAGCCCCTGGGTCGTCCGTCCGATCTGCAGGCCGCGCTCCTCGAGCGGTTCGACGAGCACGGGGTTGGCGACGCCTTCTTCGGCGGACTGATCTCCGGGACCTGGACGGGATCCGCGTCAGGCTGGAGCCAAGGGAGGCTGGCCGAGGCGAAGAAGTGGCTCGAGGACGAGCGACCGGCCGTTCGGAAGTGGGCCGAGCGGGCCGTGGCGAGCCTGGAGCAGATGGTCGAGCACGATCTCGTCCGCGACGCGGAGGAGCGCGTCCGTCGGTAAGCACATGTTTCTCCATCGACGGAATGAAGGACGCTGCCCGTGGCCGTACCAACGATTGATGCGCTCGAAAACGTCCTCAAGCGCGTAGAAGACCTTCAGGATCAGTGTAGCCGGGGACTCCTGCGCACCCAGGAACTAAACGGCCTCCTGGCCGAACTCGACAAGGCGGTCGAGAGGCTGCTACTGCCTCTAGACTCCTCCCTCTTTCGGATCTTCGACAAGCGGCGCCGGGAACACACCGACTTTCTGAAGCTGACGCCATCGGGTTATGTGCACGCCACCGACTGCGTCAATCTGGATTACCGGGCGGAGACACTGCGGCTGGTCATCGACGAGTATTCTCCCGGATTCCTCCGCGGAGATGCTCGAAACAAGACCCAGTACTTCTTCCCCGCTGGCGACGCGTACCGGGGACGGAAGATCATCTACCAGATCCTCAAAGGCGCGCGCACGAGCGTGGCAATCGTCGACGAGTTCCTGGATGCCGAGGTCTTCGACTACGTCGAATTGCTCGACCCGGCGATCTCCGTCCAAATGATCACCGGCAGCCGGATACCACTATTCCCCAAACTCCTCCACGCCCTCCAGGGCATCCAGCCAAACACCGAGGCGCGCGAGGTCAGCGACTGCCACGATCGCTTTCTGATCATCGACTCGCATGAGGCTTGGCACCTCGGCGCGTCTCTCAATGGCGTTGGCAAGAAGGCGTTCATGGTCAACAGATTGACCGATCCAGCCGAGCTGCAGAGTCTTCTGGCGAACTTCTCAGCATGGTGGGGAAAGGGCACGCCGATCTAGACGGCGTTGGCGGCTTGAGCCTGTTGTTATCCTTACCCATGCCGACAAAACAGAAGAGAGCAGAGGCGGAGGTCCACGCCATGATCGTGCGGGACTCGAAGATGCGGCTTGGCTGCCCTGACTTTGCGCCGGACTTCACACTCCGCGAGACCCACGATCAGATGGCCAACTGGGACGTGCACAGCGCGCGCAACATCGCCGACTGGCGGCCCCATTGCGCTCAGGCATTCAAGGAGGCCGTCGCCCGGGCACGACGCAAGTTCGACTTGCCTGGCCGTAGCATCTTCCTTGTCGCATTTCCGCCCCCCAGTGCCGCGAAAACGCCCTAACGAGGAGCCCTAGACGCGATCAGATTCTGGCACTTGCAGCACGCACCGGTGACCTGAGGTCCAAATGGCCAAGAGAACCTTTTCGTACGAAGGCGAAGACTGGCGAGGTCGAGATGACGGGAACGGCTACGAGCGCCAGCGCGAGTGGTGCTGGCTACTTCCCAGCGGTGAGTCGGTGGTCTGTCGTGGTTCGACCGATTAAGGACCCGAAAAGGGAGATCCACGATTCCATCGGCACCTCCGATCTGGACACGTTGGACGCCAACCAGTTCGCCAAAGAGCTCGGCCGGGCCCTCCGTCGGCAGCGAAGCTGAGACGATGTTGCCACTGCAGCGCATCCCGCCTCCTCTGCCCTCGCCGAAGTCTCAGGCCCTCGAATACGTGAAGGCCCTGGGCCCTATCGCTGTGGCAGTCGTGGCGGCCTTCCAGCAGCGCGGCGCACCGTTCTGGGCCCTGTTCGGTTTCGCGGTGTTGGGTTTCGGCGTGGCGCTCTACGAGCCAGTCCACCGCACAGTCCTCCGCCGCAGGCGTCGGCGCCACGATGACGCCATAGCGCGCCGCGCGGTCCCCGAGCTTGAGCGCCTAGTCCGGCGATTCCGCGAAATTGTGGATGAGGACCGCAACGACACACTCCACGCAGTCCTTCTGGGAGGCCTCCAGAACAACCAAGCCGCGTTGGTGCGCCTGAAGATTCCATCAGGCCATTGGTTCAGGAGCTTCATCGACGAGCTACTCACCCGTCTCTGGGACAAGCCCGCCGGTCTCAACTACCTCCTCCGAGCTGCAGGGGAATTTCACACGATCGTGCATGCGTACGGCAATCAGTGCCTCTCGCCGATCTTCGAACAGCTACCGCCGGAGGACCGCCAACTCCTGGCAGGCGCATGCGGGCGGTCGCTTGAGGCCTTCCGTCAGCGGTATATGAATTTCCGAACTGACTACGAGAAGTACGTGACCGCGGTCCTGAGCGAATTACACGCGACGCCGCCCCTGCACCCAGAACTACCGAACACACAGCCCCTGGCGTGATTTGGAGGAAAGTCGGGGAAACCCAACGCGGCCGATGCAGGATGAAGGTCAACCGATGCGGGCATCGACGGGTACTTGGGCCCTTGGCGGGGGAGCAACGTTCCGGCCCAACTGTTGGATAATGAGGGGGGCGCTGGCTCCGATGTTCAAAGCCAAGAAGACCGACATTTGCTCGATGCCGTAGGCAACTGCCAATCCGCCTCCTATAAGGACCATTATCCCGGAGAGCACATAGTACCTGACTCGCTTGAAGTACGCGGGCCAAACTCTGGGGTCTTCCTTCCGAAGGGCCCAGATACTCGCGAACTCGGCCACCAAACCACCGAGGCAGCCGACCGCGAAGATCGTCCACGCCCCTTGGATGAGCACACGCACCTCCCGGTCCGAGCTCTCGGGCCGTTCAGGTCGAGCTGCTGCTCTTTGTTAGGTAGGACCAGAACAACGTTGAGCTGGAGGGCTGGCTTCGCTCCGTCGGTCGCCGAAGTCGATAGACCTCATGACCGTCCTTCGCCTTGCCTCGGTCAATCGTACCCCCGAGAGACTGGAGAGCGTCTAGTACTTGCTCCGTCGAGAGGCCAGCATCCTGCGCAAGACCTTCGAGGGTTCGCCAGTCCCACGCCGGGTTCTGCAATGCCTTTAGAACGCGGTCCGTCGGGTTTGCTGTCGGGCTGGGCGAGGCCTTGACACTAGCCATGGTCACCTCCCGCTGGTAGCGGATCTAGGCTCAAGAACAAGATACTGATGCGCGACCCTATAAGGCTAGGCTGTTCTCACGGCACGGTGCGCAATTCGAGGCCGCCGCTGAAACGTGTTGATCACCCGTGGTGCCACCAGGCGCCAGCTCTAGCAACCCACAGGCAGGCAGCGCCAGCCAGCGCTATCCACCACCCCGGCGCTAGACTCCGGGAATCTTCGGCCGTCCACCCTGCAACGAGCGCGAGAAGTCCGACTAAGACCAGGAGCCATCCCAGCATTCGCACTCCTTTCCACCTTCTTCCCGTCCTCTCAATGACCTGAACCGGTCGCGGGCCCTGCGCTGCCGGCGTGAGCGGATACCCGCAATGCGGACACGCCGTCGCCTTGCTCGATACATCCCGCTCGCACTCTGGGCACTTGATCAGCGCCATACCTTCCTCTATTGAAGGGCTACGCCTCGCCCTCCTCGCGGCCGAGCAGAATATCCTTCACGGCTTCTCGGGCCTTGAAGGCGATGACGGCCTGTGGCGCGGTGATCACACGGCGCAGCTGCGCAAGCTCGCGCGGCAGCAAGCGATCCACCGCGCGGCCGATGCTCCGCTCCAGGAGGCCGAGGCTCGGCGCGTGTTTGAGCTGGTGCTGGAGCCGACGCAGCCGCTCTGCGGCTTTGTTCACGAGGCTCTCGGCCTGCCGCCGCGCCGTCTCGGCCGAGCGTTCCGGCTCCTTCTCCGTCCCTTTCTGCTCGGTGCCGGTGCGGTCCACGTGGCCGCGGGCGAGCGCGCCGAGGGCGTGGTGCGCCTCGGCCAGCTCGCGGGCGCGCGCCGCCGCACTCGGCGCCGCGAGCCGCGCCGGTTGGGTGTCGTGGGCGACCCCGAGCCCCAACGCGCGACGCCGCTCGACGGCCTTCAGCGCCCCGAACTGCTCGGGCTCGGTCCCGAGCCGCGTGGTGGCCCGCTCCGCGCCGATCTCGACGGCGGTGCGCGTGAACCGTGCGCGCGCGGCGGCCGGGTCCTTGTAGACGCGGGCGAGCGCAGCGTCGAACCGCTCGGACGCGCGCCGCACACGCTCCATCGCCCCGCTCAGTCGCTGCAGGCGCTCGCGGGCGGCGGCGAGCTCCTGATCGGCACGCGCGCGCTCGGCCTTGAGGGCGGCGAGGCGCTCATGCTCGTCCAGGGCCTTCGTCACTTGCTCCACGGCGGGAGTCAAGGGTTCACGCGCCCGCGCGGAGGGCTCCCGGGCCGGATACGGCACTCCGAACCGCTGCTCCAGGCGCCGGAGCGACAGATCGCGCGCCACGCGCGAGGCCTTGACCTGCTGTTTCCCGTCGGTGATCACGAGCCCCTGGCCCTTGCGTTCGAGGCGGAGCCCGTGGCGCGCAAGGGTCGCCTCGAGCTCCTCCCACGAGCGCGCCGCGCGGAGCTCGGCGAGGTGCGCGCGCACGCGGTCGGGGAAGGCGGGATCCCCGGTGCGCTCCGCCTGGCGGCGCTCCCCGCTCGTCAACGGCGCGCGCTCTGGCGGCTCCTGGCCGTCGAGCTGGTAGAGACGGCCCGAGACTTCGCGCAGCCCGAGCTCCCGCTCTAGTTCGCGCAAGGCGCGTTCGATCCGCGGTCGGTCCTGCCAGCGGTTCCAGGCGCGGCCCGTCTCGGGGTGCACGCGGTTGACCATGACGTGGACGTGCGGGTGCGAACGGTCCCGATGCGCGACCAGGAGCGCCTGGTGCTCGGCGAGACCCAGGTCGGCCAGGACCCGGTCGGCCACGGCCTGCATGCGTTCTGGCGTGACGGGATCGGCGGGGTCGAAGTTGATCGTGAGGTGGTACACGGGAGATTCGACGTCGAGGTTAGCGTTGGCCGTGGCCTGCATGAGCGCGGCGGCGACTTCGGGATCATCGGTGCCGACGTTCCGCCCGGCAGTCCATGCCACGCGCTCGGGTTCCTCGCCCGAGCGGCCGAACATGAGGTAGCGGGCGAGGGCGGCGAAGCGCCGGCCCGAGGACGTCGTCGCGATCATCGCGGCGAGCGGCCCCGGCGTCCGTCACGCATAAGCCGTTTGACGAGGGCGTACTGCTCCGCCCGGGCGTGGGCGACGTGCTTCGCGAGCGCGGTACCGAGGCCGGTGCGCGTGAGCCGCTCGAGCTGTTCGAGGCGGCGGCCGATCCGGGCGAGGGCGCGGAGCAGGTGGTCGGTCTCCGCGTGGTGGCGGGCCTTGGGGCTCTGGCCCAGGGCAGCTTCCCGGATGAAGCGCGCGGGCTTCAAGCCGCAGGCCTCGGCGCGGGCGGTGATGTGGGCGAGCTCCTCGGGGAAGAGGCGGAGCAGCTTGGTGGTGGTGTGGCAGCGAGTGGCGGGCATGGACGCTCCCAAGTCGCGGGACGGTGGAACGCACCCCTCTATAAGGGAATAGTCTCGAATGGGGCCGAGCGTGCCCGGATGAGGCCGGTGGTGTGAGGCGGGGCGAACGGGGGTGGGGGGCGGGGGCTGCCCTTGAGCGCGCGTCAGCGCGCGAATGGGCGCAGTTTAGGGAGATTCGGGGCCGCGCACCAGCGCGTGCACCGATATCTCCCTACTTGCTTGCACAACGGAAACCGCTGCGAAAATCAGTGCAGCGTGGAAATCCGGCTCATCGTGTGGAAAACCGGCTCAGCATTCGGTTATCAGAACGGGCGGGCTCGCCTTCGGACGGCCCACCGATCGAGGCTTGGCCTGGCCGGCGATGGCTGCGTTAGAGCAAGCTCGCTTCCGCGAAGCTCAGATAGCGCTGTGCACCGAGGACGAGGTGGTCGTACACGGGGATGTCCAAGAGCCGCCCCGCGTCGACCAGCTGCCGCGTGATGGCGCGGTCGTCCGCGCTGGGCGTGGGGTCGCCGCTCGGGTGGTTATGGGCTACGATGATGCCCGCCGCGCCGAACGCGATGGCGAGCCGGAACACTTCCCGGGGATGCACCAGGGAGGAATTGAGGATCCCCCGCGTGACTTCCTGGATGGCGATCACCCGGGACTGCGAGTTGAGCGCGATCACGTAGAACACTTCTATGAGTTCTCGGGCCGCGCGCTCGCGCAAGAGGTTGACCGCGTCTTGCGGGCCCCGCACCTGAACAGGCTCCGGTTGCGACGGATCCACTTCCTTGATCAGGCGGACCCAGGCGGGCCGTAGGGCCTCGGAACGTCTCCGGTGTGGGCGATACATGGCCTGCCTGCCTCCCATCCCTTGCGAGTGGCGCCGTGCGTATCTCGCTAACAATATATCGCTAGCAATATGTCTCTGTCAAGGGCTGGCGATATATGGCCGGACCGATATATTCATGCCGACCCACGTCAGGGCGGGCTATGGCCATTCGGGTGCGGCTACGGGAGCTACTGGAGAAGCGCGGGATGGCGCAGACCGAGCTCCAAGCGCGGAGCGGGCTCGGCTACTCGACCATCAACGCGCTGTACCACGGGAAGACAGAGCGGGTCGAGTTTGCGACGCTCGAGGCGCTGTGCGAGGTTCTGGGCTGTGGGGTGGGGGAGATCCTCGAGCACGTTCCGGAAAAGAAGCGGATGCGTTCCTGACGTCGAGCGATGCGCCTTAGGCTAGCGCGCCGCAAGGAGCGGGGGCAGCTAAGGGTGCCGGTGCGTGAGATCTTTGGATTCGAACGAAGGGAGTTTGGCCCTTGGTTTAGCGGGTGATCCTGTCCAATCACGCTGACGCACGCAGTCGGTCTGCCGCAAAACCGTCCTTCGGTGCCGCAAAAACGCCCTATCCCGCAACTGGCTCGCGGGGCCATCTTAACAGCACGACTAGTAGACCATTCGGCAACCCATCTTCTGGTAAGATCGCTGTGAAGGTAAGCAACCACTATGGTAACGAGGTGTTGAAGGTCTTCGCTGTCCGCTCGTCGACGTGACCCGTAGCAACTAGGGGCTTTGGACCAGCGAAGTGGCTGAAGGAGCGGGATTGAGCGAGTTCTACGCGCACCTCGGTCTGTCAGAGTGGCCCTTTACGGTTGTGCCACGGCCCGAGTTTTGCACGTTTATCGCAGACCGACCTCGGCTCCGGGAGGACATCGCTTTTCTCTTAAGTTCGCTCAGCCGGCGCGACACCTCATCGATACATGTGCTCTGGTCGTCGCTTGGTGCAGGAAAGACTCACGCTCTATTCTACTTGGCGAATGAGTCACGACGCATATCGGAAGGGGCCGTGCCCGTCACGCTACTACCCATCTACACTGAATTCCCCAAGGGCGTGTCGAGCTTCGTTGACTTGTATCGCGGTTTCATCACCCGGCTTAACCAGGTCGTCATTGCGGACGCGTTTTTGGAGGTTTCCACAAATTCTGCTGGTGATGAATTCTATCAAGAGCTTCAAGCCAGCTCTCCGGACCTTGCGACGGCTTTGAGGGTGCTGGCTATCGACAGAGATGTCGAGAGGCGCGCGGTCTGCGTCAGGTGGCTCCGGGCGGACCGGCTCCCCGTGTCTGAGTTTCGCCGTGTAGGGATCTCCCAAAGACTCGACTCGACGGAGCAAGCCACAACCGTCATGGCAGTCTTGGTGCGCCTACTCAGCGGAGCGGCACGGCTCCGGGGCCACCGGGCCTCGCGGGTCATTTGGCTCTTGGATGAGTTTCAACGCCTCGATAGGACCAGTCCCCGCGCGATTGCCGACGTCAACGCAGGTCTACACTCGGTGTTCAACTCCTGCCCGGTCGGCCTAACACAGGTGATTTCATTCACCGGTCCGCCGCACGAACGCAGCCTGCCAGACTGTTTCAGCCCAGAGCTTCGAGACAGGATCGGTACAACGAAAGTTCTTGTACTGCCGCCCTTGCAGCGAGACGAGGCAGTCGGCTTTGTGGTCGACGTTTTAGGCCGTTTCCGGCTTACCGACGCGTCTGTCCCGTCCGCATTCTTTCCATTCACGGAGCAGGCATGTAGACACATCATTCAGTACCTCGCGGGCCGCACCGAGCTGCGCCCGCGGGCGCTCATGCACGCATTCAACGCGGTGCTTGAAGTTGCTGAAGCGAAGATCCAAGCGGGAACGCTTGACGTGATCACCCCATCCTTTGCAGACAGTGTCCTTGGGCAGTACGTCGTTCTGACTGACGCAGAGGAGGAAGAGTAGGATGGCCCAGGTCCTTCACCTACTCGCAAGGGATGACGTCGTGAAATGCCTCCAACATCTAGCTGATGCAGGGGAAACTGCGCTGCAACGCAGCGACCTAGAAGACCGAGTGCTCGAGCTTGGTATCGAGAGGCCCTCCGAGCTGGTGGACTTGCTCCTCGATGCAGGGCTGATCGTGCCTTACGGTCCACGTCTTGGAATCTCGATCGTGGGACACCGGACGAATCTCCTGATCCGAGCTTTGGAAGGGGCGGATATCGAGGACATATACAGGCGGCTCCGGCGATTGAGCGGTCACCCCGAAATGTATGAGCTATTGAGAGAGGGCATGACCACAATCTTCATAAGATCTCTAGTCGATCATCCGGGATTCCGTCGTCTGTACATATGCTCACCTTGGGTCAATCCGTCTGACAAGGACGCGGCAGCCCTCAAGTATGCATTCCTAACCGCGCTCAAGCGACAAGAGGATCCCCCAGAACTCTTGGTTGTAACTCGCCCCCCCGAACTCACGCCGCCCGAAACCCGCGACGGACTGAAGCCCTTCAGGGAAGTCGGCGCACAGATCTTCCTCAACGCGCGGCTTCACAGCAAGCTGTACATCCGCGAGCCGGATCGGCACGGCGGCCTCGCCATGGCTATTGTTGGGTCGCAGAATCTGACAAGGTCCACTCATCTTGAACTCGGCATTCGCATCAACGGAGACACGCGACTCATCGATCAGCTGATTCGATACTTTCTTGAGATGGCGAGTCGATCGACCGAGCCACAACCTGCAGAGGAGTAAGGGAAAATGACCTCCGCGCAACCGTCGAGCATTACGGCGAAGTACGGTCTAAAGCAAGATAACTTCATCCTCGACCCAATCACCGACTATGCCTGCTTTGCGCGGGATGACATCAAGACTCAGGAAATAGCGGAGAGCCTCGACATTGACGTCGTAACTGGCTTGGCACCAAAGCGATTGGTGTATGGGCCCTACGGAGCGGGCAAGACCCACACCCTAATGAGGACGATGGAAGAACTAGGACATCTTGCGTCTATACATGCTGTGCGCATCGAATGCCCCGATTTGGGGAAGAAGTCGCGCTTTCATGACCTGTACCGCGAAGGAATCATGCGCGGCTTGGGTCAAGATTTCGTCCTGGGGTTGTTCGAGGAAGTGGTTCGAAGGGTCGGCTTTAAGCGTCCCGACGAGCTGCGTACGGAGTTGAAGAAATGGTTTGGCGACGAGGAAATTGCTAAAGCGGCTGAGCGATTGTACGATCCGAACTTTGACCGACTAAGACTCTGGCGCTGGATATCGGGCGTCACCCTCTCCCGTACGGACTTGGACACGCTCGGTCAGACACAGGACCTGACAGAAGGCGAAGCTGCTCGTCTCGCGGACGTCGTCGTGATGCTTGGGAAACTTCTGCGTCAACTGCGCGGCCAGACGCTAGTCCTGATTCTCGATGAGATGGAGCGCCTGAAAGCGATCGGACCGGAGACGATTGTCACCTTTCTCTCGGGGTTTACCAGGCTTGTGGACCCCGGGCAGCGATGGGTGTCCGTGCTCATCGGTGCCTCGGCCGCTGTTGAAACCGAAATGGTAGACGTGTTCGCAGGCGCTGGCCCAGTGGGGTCCCGCCTTACGGTGGACGCGAAGATAGAGATTCCTGCGCTCCCCGATCCAGACGTGGACAAGTTCATAGAGCGCATCATCGCCTACGTACGAGATCCGAGCTTCGACGTCAAGGCTGCCATCCAATTGGCGGCCAAGTCGGTGAAGGAGGAACTGCAAGCCCGGTTCTTTCCGTTCACCGTTGAATCGGTTGAGGCGATCAAGAGCCGGACCAGGCTTCTGACTCCGCGGGAGATTACGATGCAAATGACTCGTGCACTTGGGCGCGCGTATCGAAACTCGCACTCCATCATCACTTCGGACAGCGTGGGCTAGGGCGTGCCTGGCGACATCCCCGACCTCCGCTTCCGGCTCCCAGAGACCTTTGCGGTGCAACCTGAGCTGGTGATCGACGAAGGTCCAGCCAGAGGGCTTCTGATCGGCCAGAACGCGCCGCGAGAGGAGTTCGACGCCGTATTCCTCGGGAAACACGCCGAGGCGCCGCACAAAACGGTGTGGCTAGATGCCCGAGGCGCACACGCCGTTTATGTCATGGGGAAGCGCCGAAGCGGCAAGAGCTACACCCTTGGCGCGATTGCCGAGGCCCTGGTCTCCGACACTTGGCTGCGGCAGGGTGGCGCAAGCCAGGCCGTCTTGATTTTGGATAGCATGAATGTGTTCCTAACGATGCCGTTTACTGTCGAGGCGACCTACAGCGCCTCCAGTGCCGGTATGAAGGAATTGCATAAGTGGGGGATTCAGTCTGACGATGTGCCTGTGCGATTGTTCACTCCACACGGCTCGACTGTTCCTCGAGATGTCCAGGCGCAGGGCATCACTCTCCGCGCTTCTGATCTAGGTATTGAGGAGTGGTGTGGTCTCTTCGAGGTCGATCCCTTCGTCGATCCCCTGGGCCATCTGATGGCAACCCTATTTGCGAAGGTTGCTGATGAGGGGTACATCGACTCGATCGGTGGCGGGCACGTCGCGCCAAAGTCGGAGTTCTCCATTGAGGACATGCTGAAGGCACTGTCAGTCGATCCTGACCTTGCCGGCTTTGTTCAGGACACGCGTGATGCCCTGCGCAGACGTCTCGAGACTCTCGTACGCTTCCCCCTATTTGGCGCCGCAGGCCTGGATGTCCGTGACTTACTCCGACCCGGCACCATCTCCGTGCTGTTACTCCGTGATCTTGATCAGGAGATGCGCTCGGTGATGGTTTCTATAGTCGTCAAGAGGATGATGCGACTGCGAGCGGTCTCTGAACAACAGGAGCGCATGGTCCCAGTTCATCTGGCGCGAGCGGAGAAATACGCATCGAGTGATCCGGGCCAGGCCAGCGTTGAGCGTGAACACGCTGAGGAATGCTTGCGCAAAGCGGCGGCTGGTCTGCCGCGATCATGGTTGATCATCGACGAAGCTCACAACTACATACCTTCTCGCTCAACCGTTCCGTCCCGGAGACCGTTGAAGAAGTATGTTGACGAAGGACGGAATCTTGGCCTGTCTATCGTCGTTGCGACGCAACAACCATCAGGCCTGGATCCATCGATACAGCGCAACGCCGACGTACTGCTGGTGCATGCCCTAAGCCACCATGACGATATCGCGGCGGCACAAGGCATGATCAACTCTGCTGAGCCGGAAGAAGTCGTACTGGATGGCAAGTACCGGATCACCGGCCCCCGGCTCTTCGAGCGGCTTGTCAGGGCCCTTCCGTTGGGATATGCACTCGCATCGACGGATCGCGCGAATCGTCTCTTCCCGGTTCGCATCCGGCCAAGGTCTACAGTCCACGGCGGTGCCGACTACTGATGCAACCACGACTCGTCTCAAGGACACACTATCAGGTAGACGAGCCAGCGATTCTCAAGCTGTTAGTTCAGAAATGCAGTTCGGCGGTTAGAAGTGAGTACGCCGAGCGCGCGGCCCTCTGTCTCGCGGAAGAGATGAAGCGAAGCGGCAGGGAATTCAATCCGGCCGCCGGCGGCTACGCCGTCGATCTCGCCCGTCAGCTTGGGCTCGTCAACGACAATCTCGTTTGGGCGGAGCTGGGCCAAGTCCTTCACCTGGTCAGCGAGGAACGCGGGCACGAGTGGGTCGCCGAGTTGGCGCTGCCCGAAAGGGTGCTCTTCTTCCGTCTCTTCCTGGAAGCCGATGGTGCTGCGATGCTGTTCATCGCACGTACGTTGGGGCAACACGGTCAACTGCCGCCAACTGGCAAGTCATGGTGTGACGTCGCGAACGAAATGGTCCTTGCAGTATATGCGGAGTACCTGGAGCAAACACCCGATCCCGCTGACCGAGTGAGATTGAGGCGTGTTATTGACCGAAGACGAGCTCGACCGTACACAGGAAAATCTGGACCTCACCAGATGTTCTTGCATCTCCAGGCGCTCCATCGGTTGGGCCTGATCCAACGGGAGGACAGTAATTCGACGCGCCTGTACCGTCTGGGCGACTCCCAGGCGGCGCTCGACAAGTTGTTGGTCGCCTTGCCCAACGTGATGGCCCTTGAGGTGTGTGTTAGTGAGCGAGAGTGGGCCCGGGTTGCGGGGGAGGTGTTGGCGGACCAGTTGCCATCCGGGAGTGTCAGCGCGGCCGTGATCGAGGATGAGCGGATCTTCGAAGGGGTTAGATCCGTCTACGACAGCATTACACGTACGGGAGTATCCCTCTGTTCCATTCAATCGATCGTGGAAACGTTGCAGATTCGTAGCTTGGCTGCCGGCGACGGCATCCTTGGGTATTCTGAAGTCTTGTCGGCGCTGGAGAGGTTACGCAAGCAATTCCCACGAGATGTTAGATTCCATGTCGACCGAGCAGGCCGCCCAGCGTTCATCAAACTGAGCGCCACGCTCGCATCTTAGGACTAACCAAGCTCACCTGATTGGCTGGGTAGAGCCTCGCCGTAGCCCACGCGCAACCCAAGCGAAGCATTCTCTACGACCTCTTCTCGAGTACCAGAACGTGCTCGCGGTTAACGTTTGCCCCGTTGTGGCGCGAGAAGGACATGTAGCGGTTCTGGGTCGTATAACTCAATCGCTCGATCACTTTGAAACGTTCACCTGCCAGCTCTTCTAGGAGTCGCGTAGGCCGGACTCGGCGACCGTTCCACTTGGAGTTACCCACTACCACAACAGCCTTTCCCTTGCTTTTGAGAGCTTTTGCCATCTCCTCCAGAACCCGGTCCATGGATGCGCTGTAGTGCCTCAGAGCTCTTGCTCGTTTGGGGCTTACCTTCTCAGCGTGCTTTAGGAGCCTCTTGATGTACTCGCTCTCCGCTTTCCAGCGCAGCCGATGGTTCGTTTCGCGAACGCCTTCACGTCCCAGGTATCGCGGCGCGAGCTCCAGTCTGTCATCGTGAGACTTGACTAGACCGAGCCAATACATTTCCAACATGTGGCGTCTATAATAGTCGACCGCTGCGTTGTACGGGGGGGAGGTGATCACGACGTCAGCAACGCCCTTGGATACGACACGAGAGAGAGCTGTCGCATCAGCACGCCGAATCTTCACCCTGACGCCCGGTCCAGTCTTCCCCTTGGCGTGCTTCACGTTCTCCCACAATTCCTTCATCCCTTTGATCTCCCGTTCCACCTTCTCCTCGAAGAGCTGAAACGGGTCGATGCGGCGTCCTAGTTTGTCAAGCCGCTTCATGTGGGCAGTCACCTCCAGACCGGAGACCGGGACCGGGTCTGCGTTGGAGGCATTCCGGATGATGCTGGCAAAGCACGCCAGCAGAAACCGCTTGATCTCGGACGGAAGCTTCGACCTTGTGATGGTCAAGCGCAGGCGACCTAAGTCAATCGCCACGTACGCCCTGAACCAGTGTTCGATAGTCGGAATGTTGGGGATCGCATAAGCCTTCCGAAATCGCCCGATGGAAGACTTCGACAAATCGGTCTTCATGAGGCGATCATACTCCTTAGTCGGCCGCCGTATGCGAGCGATCTTCGCTTGGAGCTTGTGGAATGCGGTCTCAAGGCGCTTCGGTGAGACAGGGCGAGATTTGGCTCGGGATATGAACGCCGCGACCGGATCGAAGTCAACCCCAATCGCCTGGCGCCCCAACATGAGAGCTTCTACTAGCAAGGTCCCGCTCCCGCAGAATGGATCCACGATCAATTGTCCGCCACGAGAGTAGCGGTCGATTAGGCACCTGAGCGCAGGAGGGTGGAACTTTGCAGGAAAGCGAAAAAGGTAATGTGTTAACCTGAGATCACTGCGATAGCGAGCAAACCTAAGTTCAGCCATTAACTGGAAAACTGGCTGGGGAGACGGGCCGTATCAAGTCAACCGACCGCCCGGCCTACGTACCCCCTAGGTTCGTGTGGGCAGCCATCCTTCGAGTCCAGTGGTCAGGATTCGGGATAGGACACGTCTGCGAGCAGGCGAGCGGCCGCATCCACGTGGTGAGGGTCCTCCAAGAAGAACCGTGCCAGAAACTCGTTTCCAAACCCGCCGGTGGTCGGTGCTCTCTTGCGGATCGGTAGCGCCGAGACTCGACGCAGTTGGTCGACGCTGCCAAGGCACCAGACTTCAATGCGTCCCGAGGTTCTGCGGTGCGTCACGTAGGCGAAGCGCTTTCGGCCATCTTGAAAGAACCCACACCATCTGTGCGATTCGGCGCGTCTGATTTCTGGGATCGTCTCGCCGAGCCTCCTGAGGAGGTGGTCACAGAGCCCTGCCGACTCCGAGCAGGCATCATGGTGATCGTTCATTCTTTAGTGTCTCCCTCCAAGGGAGGTGCGCGAACGGGAGAGCGGTCAGATCCAGGGTCTTCCGCACACCGGTTGCAGCGTACCAACTGCTCACAGTCTATGAAAAGTCCTTTGCCAGAATCGCCTTCAGTTGCTGAATCGCTTCTGCGCTGAACCTGATGGACTGACGTTTCTTGCCCTTTAGCTTGCGCGCTGGAGAGCCGTAGGTGTCTATCTGCAAGAGCCTCGGCAGGTCCACGACGCGCAGTGCCCGAAACGCCGCTTGACCACAGCGCGCCTCGATCGTGGCCGGATCGCAATCGGTCCGGCGGAGGAAGACCGAATGGGGCACGATGGCGAGTTCGGGCGGGGCTGGCAGCCGCCGTGAGCGTCGCAGTGAGGACTCTTGCGAGGAGCCCACGCGTGAACGTTACGCCGCTCTCGCGCCGTGAGCCACGGCCGACGGAAGTGACGCGCCGGGCTCCCAGAGGCGCCGTGCGGCCAAGAACGTTTTCCGCAATTCCGAAGTACAGCAGGATGTGGCATTGAGAGCCGGCCTCTCTAGAGGTCCAACATCGCCGCAGGGTGAGTGGTCCGCCACACGTTGCGGGAGGCACGAGCCACCCGACGGTGGCCGGAAGTCGCAGCGCACGATGTGGAGGGCCTCGTTGGGACAGGAGAGCAGAGCGCACGGCGGCGGCTCATCGCCCGTCGGGAACGCACCTCCCGAAGATCACCCCACACCGCGCTCGCGGGTTGAGAGCCGGTTGATCGGCGTTCCCAGATGAGCCTGTGGCGACACGTCCTTGCAGGCGCGCGGGACCGCTGGTGTTGAGCGGCCTTTGACGGGCTCCTGCTACGGTGAGCGCGCGCGGCCGTCAATATGGGACGTCCTGGGAAGGTCTGGCCGGAAGAGGGCGAGCTGATCTACCTCGTGCGCGAAGCGCAGGGCGGAGGGCCCGGTGCGCTGGAGGCCCTCTTAGCGCGCCTTCGCCCCTCGTTTGTCGCCTACTTCGCACCTCGCATGGGGCGGGACGATGCGGAAGACGCCGCGCAGCTGGCGCTCCTCTCGATCCTGCGCACCCTGCCGAGCATCGACGCGGACCGGGCCCTCGCCTACGTCCTCGCCGTAGCGACCCACCGCCTGGGAAACGCCCGCCGGCGGCGCGCGCTCGCCGCCCGACGCCACGTGCCCCTCAAGTTCGCGGAAGACGTCGAGTGGCCCGTGGCAGCGGACTGGGACGCCGAGTATCACGACCTGGCCCGGGCCCTCCGGGCGACCCTCGCCGCCCTCCCTCCTGAACGCCGCGAGGCGCTGCTTGAGCCGCTTGAGGGGGTGAAACCCTCGACGCTCGCCGCCCAGCAGCACGTGAGCCTCGCGACCGTGCGGTCGCGGCGGCGGCGCGCTCGCCAGAGCCTCCACGCCGCGCTCGCGGCGCTCGGCTGACCGGGCGCCAGGAACTCGCGCGCCGAGCCGGGCGACCTAGCTCATCCGCAGGCACCAGCGCTCAAGACCCCCAGTTCGCCCCCGGGGCGGCACCGTGTTGCTCCTCGGCGGGCACGCTTGGGGTCATTCGAGACTATTCCCTTATAGAGGGGCTTATCAACTCCTCGAGAGGAGCGGACCGATGCAAGCAGGGGCCGCAGGACAGGACACCGGCGTGCGCTACGGCGAGATGATGGCCCGCTATCTCGGGCCCGTGATCCTGCGGGCGTTCGGGAACGACGACGTGACCGAGATCTACGTGAATCCGCAGGACGGGATGGTCCGCTTCGACACCCGCTCCCATGGCCGGATCGAGACCGGGGTCTCGGTCGCCCCGGTGCGGGTCGAGATGTTCCTGAACGCCGTCGCGACGAGCCTGGGCGTGACGCTCGGGGCCGAGCACCCGGGGCTCGAAGCCGAGCTCCCGGCGGCCGAGTTCCGGGGCAGCCGCCTCCAGGGTTTCGTCCCGCCCGTCACACCGGCCCCGGCCTTCACGATCCGCAAGCCCCCGGCGGTCGTGTATTCCCTCGACGACTACGTCGCGGCTGGGGTCCTCTCGCAGGCACACCGCGCGGAGTTTCGCCGAGCCGTCCAGGAGCACCGGAACATCTTGATCGCGGGCGGCACGAACACCGGGAAGACCACCCTCGCGAACGCGGTGCTCAGGGAGATCACCGAGCTTTTCCCCGCGGAGCGGCTCGTGATCCTCGAAGACACCGTCGAGCTCCAGTGCTTGGCGCGGGATCACCTGGCGCTCCGGACTTCTCCGACCGTGACGCTCGCGCAGCTCGTGAAGAGCGCGTTGCGCACGAGCCCGACCCGGATCGTCGTGGGCGAGGTGCGGGGGAGCGAGGCCCTGGATCTGCTCGACGCCTGGGCCACGGGGCATCCAGGCGGCGTCGCCACCGTCCACGCCTCCTCGGGCGAGGGCGCGCTGCTCCGGCTGGATCGCCTGGCCCAGCGCGCGAACGTCCCGCCGCAACGCCACCTCGTGGCCGAGGCCGTCCACTTGGTTGCCGTGCTCGAAGGTGCGCACGCTCGCCGCCGGGTCACGGAGCTCGTTCAGGTGGAAGGCCTCGACCGGGATGGGCGCTTCGTCCTCCAGCGGTTGACCACGACTCATGCTCACTCGTCAGGAGACTCCGTATGACGCACACCACCCCCCGCACCCGCATCCTCCCTCGGGCCCTCCTGGTGGGCGCGGTGCTCGCTCTCGCCTCCGTGCTCCTCCCGCACGTCGCGGCCGCCGCGTCGGCGGGGGGTGGTGCCCCCATGCCGTGGACCGGGCCGCTCCAGAGCTTGCTCAACAACCTGAGCGGCCCGACCGCCCGCATCATCGGGGCGCTCGCGTTCGTCGTGGGCGGGGCGCTCTGGGCGTTCACGCGCCATGAGGAGGGCGCGCGGCGCTTCGCCCAAGCGGTCGTCGGCGTCGCCATCATGATCGGCGCCGCGAACATCGTCAGCGCGCTGGCGTTCGTCGGGGCGACTGTCTGAGCCTCGACTCTGGAGGAACGGGCACGGTGACCTCCGAAGGGCCGCCGTCTCTCGAGGCGCACGTGATCCACGCCGCGCTCTACCGGCCGGTGCTCTTCGCCGGGGCGGAGCCCGCCGTGGTGGTGCTCGAGGTGACGACCGCGTTCGCGCTCGTCTTCGGCGTCGGGCTCCACGTTGCTACGGTCCTGCTCGCGGTCTTCTACCTGACCGTGGTTCACGCGGTCATGGTGTGGGTCGCGAAGCAGGACCCGCAGATGATCGGTCTGTACGTTCGGAGCCTCGGCGCCCGGGACTTCTACCCTCCGCATGCCAGCGTGCACGCCGCGCCGCCGCCGGTTCACCCCTCGATCCCGCAGGGACACTGAAATGGATCTCTGGTCCCTCGCCCTCGGAACCCTGGGCGGCGCCGCGGCCGTGCGCGGGCTGGCGCACGTGCGGGAGCACCGCGTCGCGGCCGCCGGCCTCGCGGACCTCGTGAACTGGGCCTTCATGGTGGACGACGGCGTGGTGCTCCAGAAGGACGGCTCGCTCCTCGTCGGCTGGCGCTACCACGGGCCCGACCTCTCCGCGGCGACGCCCGAGGAGCTCGACGCCCTCTCGCGGCACGTGAACGACGCGCTCCTGCCGTTCACGGACGATTGGATGTTCCACGTCGATGCGATCCGGCGTCCCGCGGTCGCCTACGCCCCGTCTCGCTTCCCCGATCCCGTCACCCAGCTGATCGACGACGAGCGGCGGGCGACCTACGCCGCGCAGGCGAGCCGGCAGTTTGAAACAGAGTACTTCCTCATCGGGACGCACCGGCCGCCGGCTGACGTCTTCTCGCGGGTGGCCGCGTTCTTCGTCCAGGGCTCACGCGGCGCCGGCGTCGATTGGGGGCGGGTGCTCGAGGCGTTCGCCACCCAATTCCAGGTGCTCGAGAACCGGCTCGCGGGGCGGCTCCACCTGGCGCGGCTCGATGCCGACCGGCTGCTCACCCATTTGCACGAGTGCCTCACGGGGCTCGCGCACCCGGTGCGGACACCGCCGCGGGGTGCCTACCTGAACGTGGTGCTCGCCGACCAGGAGTTGGTGGGCGGCTTCGAGCCCCGGGTCGGGCGGCTGGCGATCCGCGCGTTGGCGGTCCAGGGCTACCCGCACGCGTCCCACCCGGGGCAGGGAGACTTCCTGAACGCGCTCCCCTTCGCGTTCCGCTGGTCGCATCGCGTGCTCCCGCTCGGCACGGCGGAAGCGGCGAGACAGATCCGGCGCCACCAGCTGCAGTGGTTCAAGAAGCGCAAGGGGGCCGCCGCCTGGGTGCAGGAAATGGTCGGCAGCAAGCGGGACGCCGCTCCGCAACGAGACGAGGAACTGTGGCTCGATCACGATGCTCGCCACCTCGCCCAGGACGCCGCCGACGCCGCCGCGGAGAATGCGAGCGGCGCCGTGCGGTTCTGTTGCTTCACCCAGGTCGCCATCGTCATGGAGCCCGATCCCTCGCGCGCCGACCTGGTGGCGGGCGAGATCCTGAAGGCGCTCAATGATGCGGGGTTCCCCGCTCGCTTGGAGACGGTGAACGCCCTCGAGGCCTATCTGGGGAGCCTGCCGGGGCATGGCTACCCGAATCTGCGGCGGCCCTTCCTCTCCACGCGGAACATCGCCGACCTCGTCCCGGTGACGAGCATCTGGCCCGGGCTCGCGGCGAACCCGTCACCCTTCTTCCCGCCGCAAAGTCCGCCGCTCTGCTGGGCGGCCACGGCGGGCAGCACGCCCTTCCGGGTGAACCTCCACGACTCGGACGTCGGGCACACGCTCGTCCTTGGGAAGACAGGCTCGGGGAAGTCGGTCCTGCTCGCGCTCCTCGCCGCCCAGTTCCGCCGTTATGCGAATGCCCAGGTGTTCGCCTTCGATGTCGGGTACTCGCTGTGGGCGCTCGCCCAGGCCGCGGGAGCCCGGCACTACGACTTGGCCGCGGGCCGGGTGGATGCGCTCTGCTTCCAGCCCCTCGCCCGGATCGACGACGCAGCCGAACGCGCTTGGGCTGCGGAGTGGCTCGAGACGGTCTTCGGCCTCCAGGGCGTCACCGTCACGCCGCCCTTGCGCGCGCGGATCGATCGGGGCTTGGAGCTCGTGGCTCGAAACGAGCCGCCGCACCGGACGCTGATCGAGCTCACCGTGCAGCTCCAGGACGAGACGCTGGCCGTCGGCCTGCGCCCCTACACCGTGGCGGGGAACTATGGCCAGCTCCTGGACGCGAGCGCGGACGATCTTGGGGACGGCCGCTTCCAGGTGTTCGAGATGAAGCACCTCCTCGCCCTGGACGACCGGATCGCGCTCCCGGTGCTGCTGTATCTCTTTCGGCGGATCGAGCAGCGGCTCGACGGGAGCCCGACGCTTCTCGTGATCGACGAGGCGTGGATGGCGCTCATGCACTCGCTCTTCGGCGCCCGCGTGAATCAGTGGCTTCTGCAACTGCGGAAGCAGAACGCGGCGGTCGTCCTCGCCACCCAGAGCCCTGCGCAGCTCACCCAGCTCGCGCATCGGCACACGATCGTCGACTCGTGCGTCACGAAGATCTACCTCCCGAACCCGGATGCCGCGACGGCGGCGCAGGCGCCGCTCTACCACGATCTCGGCCTGAACGAGCGCGAGATCGCGATCATCGCCCGGGCGACGCCGAAGCGGCACTACTACCTGAAGTCCCCCCGCGGGAGCCGGCTGTTCGAGCTCGGCCTCGGGCCTGTGGCGTTGAGTTTCCTCGCCTCAGACCCCGGCGCCTCGATGGAGGAGACGCGGCGGCACCTGGAGACGCTCATCGCGACGCATGGCCGTGACTGGCCTGCGGCCCGGCTCGACGAGCGGGGCCTCGGCACCTGGGCCGATCGGCTCCGCGACCACCAGCCTCTACAAGGAGACCCCCTCGATGCAACGCCGTTGGCTCTCTCAACCGTTGGCTAAGACGCGGCTCCTCGCCGCGAGCGCGATCGTCGCGTTGGGACTCGCCCTCACACCCGGGCCCGCTCGGGCGCAGTTCGGCCTTCTCGGCAGCGGGATCGTGTTCGATCCCTCCAACTTTGCTCGGAACGTCTTGCACTACGCCCGGCGGCTCGAACAGATGAACCTGCAGCGCCAGCAGCTCCAGCAGCAGGTCACGGCTCTGCGGAAGCTCCGGGCCCCGAACTGGCGCCAGATCAACGCCACCCTCACCCAGATGGATGCGCTCATGCAGCAGGGCCAGGCGCTCGCCTACAGCCTGCGGGCGATCGATGCGGAGTTTCAGCGGACGTTCCCGGGCACCCGGGTGTTCCGCAATTACCCGGCGGAACAGCAGACGCAAACGACCCGGACGCTGGCCACCCTGCGCGGGGTCTTGAACGCTGCAAACCGGGCCGCCCGGGACTTCCCGACGAGCGTGGCGCGGCTCGACGCCATGAAACGCCAGCTCGGCAGCATCCAAGGCCACGAGGAGGCGCTCGAGCTGAACGGCACGATCGGGATGTACTCGGCCGAAGAGCTCACGCTCTTGCGCCAGGCGGTCTCCGCGCTCACGAACGTCCAGGCGGTCTACTACGCGGACCAGGTCAATGCCCAAGCGCAAGAGGCGGCCACGGTGCGCGAGCGGCTCGCCGCGATGAGCGCGCCCGGGCCGCGCTATGCGCCGATTTCCCTCCGGGTGACGCCGTGAGGGTCGGTCGGTGATAACAAGCGCTCGCGCGGTGCGCCGCTCGCGCGCCGGCGTCCCGCTCGTCGCCTGTCTGCTGGTCGCGCTGGTCGCGGCGCCGGCCGTTGCCCAGTCTGCAACGCAGCAGCCGGTGCTCGACGGGATCGCGGCCCAGTACCGGGACGCGGCGCGTCTCTGGCGCCCCAGGCTCCTCCCGGTCGCGCAGCAGCTCTTCATGGTGCTCGCGGGGATCGAGTTCGCCGTCTCGGGCGCCCTCTGGGCGCTCCGCCGGGACTCGCTCGACGACATCGCGGCGAAGTTCCTCTTGAAGTTCACGCTCGTCGCTTTCCTGCTCGCGCTCATCACGAGCTTCACCTATTGGATTCCCCCGATCGTGAACGGGTTCGCGGCGGCGGGCGAACGGGCCATCGGCTCGAGCGTCACGGTGAGCCCGTCGGGCATCATCGACATCGGGCGCCAGACGGCGCTCACCGTCCTGAACACCTTGGACTTGGGCGTCATGCTCAAGAACCCCGCCATGGCCGTCTTCGCGGCGCTCGCGGCGCTGATCATCGCGCTCGCCTACGTGGTGATCGCAGCCCAGCTCGTGCTGGTGCTCATCGAGAGCTACATCGTGCTGGGCGGCGGCGTGCTCTTCCTCGGGTTTGCGGCCTTTCGCGGGACCGCGGCCTTCGCCGACAACCTCATCGCCTACACGTTCGGGGTCGGGGTCAAAGTCTTCCTCCTCTATCTGATCGTGGGGCTCGGGAGCCAGATCGCGAGGAGCTGGATTCCCCTGATTCAGTCGAGCACGTTCTTCGGCCCCACGAGCCCGCTCCTCGAGGTCCTGGGCGGGGCGCTGATCTTCGCGGTCTTGGCCGTCCGCGTCCCGCACGTCGTCGCCCATCGGCTCTCGGGGCACGCGAGCTTCGGGATCGCCCACGCCCTCCGCAGTCTCAGCTGAGGCCCGCCATGCGTCGTATCGGAGCACGAGTCGCCCTGCGGCTCCCCCGGTTCATCGAAGAACGGTTCGGCCGCTCTCGGGGCCCGGATCACGTGGCAAGCGCCCCGCCGGCCCACGCGGACGGCAACCCGTTCCTCGCCGCCCGCACGGAGTTCACGAACGCGTTCGGCGACCTCGCCAAGGGCAAGCGGAACTGGCAGCTGACGGCCTACGGCCTGATGGGCCTGCTCGCCCTCGTCACGCTCGCGGACCTGCGCCTCGCGGCCTCCTCGCGGGTCGTGCCCTATGTCGTCCAGGTCGACCGGCTGGGGCAGGTGGTGACGGTCGGCCCAGCCGAAGATCTCAAGCAGCCCGACCAGCGGCTCCTCGCCTCCGAGCTCGCCCGGTTCATCCGCGCGATCCGCACGGTCCTCCCGGCGGCCGCGGCGGCGGGGCAAGCCGAGATGCTCCGGCGCGGCTACGCGTTTGTGGCGCCCGAGGCCGCGGCGTTCTTGAATGACTACTTCGCGAACCCGGTGAACGATCCCCGCCTGCTCGGGCTCCGGCTCACCCGACAGGTGGACGTGACCGGCGTCCTGCGGGTCCCGAACTCCGACGTGTGGCGGCTGCAGTGGACGGAGACGGAGCGCTCCACGCAACCCGGCGGGCTCACGCGGACGCTCGCCTGGGAAGGGTACGTCACCGTGCGTCTCGTGCAGCCCCAAACCGTCGACGCCGTGCAGGACAACCCGCTCGGGCTCACCGTGACGTCGGTCAACTGGACCCAGGTGGGCGCGAGCGCATCGGCCGGGCCCGGGGCCGGAGCCGACACCACTCTCGATCAAGGAGTGAAACCGTGATGCGGACAAGCAGAGCGAGCTCCCGGGGACTCCACGCGGCGCTGCTCGTCGCGATCGCCGTCGCTCGACCGGCGCACGCCCAACAGCAGCACCGGCGGCCGTCCCATCCCCACCTCGCGGCCGCTGCCGTCCCAGCGGATACGGGACGGCCCGAGAGCGATACGACGCCCGCGCGGGCAGTCGGAGATCCCATCGCCGCCGCGACCCGGGAGTACCAGGCGAGCGGGATCGCCCGCACCGTTGTGGAGGGCCACTTCCTGACCTTCCCCTACGGGCACGCGCAACCCACGCTCACCTGCACGGTGCTCCGCGCCTGCGTGATCGAGCTCGAGCCCGGCGAGATCGTCCTCTCCCGCATCGCGGGCGACACGGAGCGGTGGGAGATCGCCCCGGCCCCCGCCGGGCCGGACGGGCGCACCGTGTTGATCGTGGTGAAGCCCCGCGATTGCGACATCACGACGAACCTCGTGCTCGCGACCGATCGGCGCCTCTACGACCTGACGCTCGATGCGCCGCCCTGTAAGGGCCGCTCGACCAACCCGCAGCAGCCCTACGTGCGGCACGTCCGATTCTACTACCCGGACGAGATGATCGCCCAGTGGGCGAAGCCGCCCGAGCCCGCGCCCGTGCGGGTCGCCCCCGACGTCTTGTCACTCAACTTCGGCTACCGGGTGAAGAAGGATCGCCACTTCCCGTGGGCGCCGGCGCAGGTGTTCGACGACGGGGCACGGGTGTACATCAAGCTCCCGGAAGAAGCGCGGCACGCCGAAGCGCCGGTGCTCTTCGTCCTCGACTCGGACGGCAGTAAGGTGCTCGTCAACTACGCGGTCGTGGCTGGCGATACCTACGTTACGGACCGGCTCTTCGATCGCGCCGTGCTCGTGGCGGGTGTCGACGGGAAGGAGCGGCAGGTCCTGATCGAGCGCATGGGGATCGAAGAGCGCACCGGGTCTCCGCCGAACCCCTTCGGAGTTCACTGACGTGCCCCCGACGCCTCACCTGCGGCCCCCGCCACCGCTCGCGAAGCGGCTGAACCGCAACGCGCTCACCGTCGCCGCGGTGCTCATGGGGATGACGGTGCTCACGGCGGTGGTCGTCGTGCGCCCGAGCCGCGGCCCGCAGGAGAAGCCATCGGCGCCCCCCGCGGTCGATGAGGCGCCACCCGTGCCCAGCCGTCCGGCATTCTTGGACGAGCCGGTCCGTGCATCCCCGACGCGCCCCGACACGGCGCCGGGCCTGGCGCTCGTCCCATCCGGGGCCGACGGGGGGCACGGCGGTGCGCCGCTTCTTGTCGACACGGCCGCGCCGTATCCCGTGCTGCCCCCAAGTTCGGCGGGGCCGTCGGCGCGCGTGCGGGCGTACCGGGCGGCGGTCCAGAGTGCCGCGGTCCTCCGCTCGGCCGAAGCGCCGCCCGCCCCGAGCGCCCGCGCGGTCAGTGACCCCCTCGCGGCCGAAGAGCAGCAGCTCGTCAGTCTCGGCGACTCGGTCCTCCGCGCCTCGACGCGCGCCGGCGTGGGCGGCAGCAGCGCGACGCCACCAACACCCCGAGAGCGCTCGCACCGCGCGTTTCTCGACGCGGCGGGCGACGCGCGCGTGGCCACCGTGCCCGCGCGCCTGGAACCCGTGGGGTCGCCCTACACGCTGCGCGCAGGCACGGTCATTCCGGGGTTGCTCGTCACGGGGATCAACTCGGACCTGCCGGGCGACTTGGTCGGACAGGTGAGCCGCGACGTCTACGACTCGCGCACGCAGCGTATCGTCCTGATCCCCAAGGGCGCGCGGCTCCTCGGCACCTACGACAACCAGATCGCGGCGGGCGAGGGACGCCTGCTCGTGGCGTGGACCCGACTCATCCTCCCGGATGGGCGAAGCCTCCGGCTCCCTGGGTTGGCGCTCAAGGACTTGGAAGGTCAGACCGGAGCCAAGGACCGGGTGGACACGCACTGGCAGCGCGCCTTCGGGAAGGCTCTGCTGCTCTCGGCGATCAGCGCCGGCGCGCAGCTGGGCCAGCCACAGCAGACCAGTCTCTACGCACCGCCGTCGGCGGGGCAGGTCGCCGCGGGCGCGCTCGGCCAGGAGCTCTCGAACGTCGCCCTCGAGATCCTGCGGCGCGGGATGGACATTCCGCCCACGATCACAATCCGCCCGGGCCAGCCCTTCAATGTGTTCCTGAACGGCGACGTCGTCCTCGACGGTCCCTACGAAGAGGAAGTGCCCGGCGCGCAAGCTTCGAGGACGGAACGTCGATGAGCGGCCCGGCGGTGCGATGACCACGATGCTCGCCGGACGTGCCGATCGCCCCGCGCACGCGGCGCCCGACCCCCACGCCGACCGGCCGCTCGTCGTGTGCCTGATCGTCGCGCTGGTGCTCGGCCTCGCCGCGGGGACGCGGTACGTCGCTTGGCGGTTTGGCTTTCACCCGAACCTTGGGACGCCGCTCGCTGTCGTCCCCGTTCACACGGCGCGGTGGCTCCGCGCCACGGGCGTGCTCGCCGCGGGCACGGCCCTCGTCGGCGTGCTCCTCCCCAGGGTCCGCCCGCTCTCCGTTCCACTCGTCTTCGTCGCGGTCTGCACGGCACTCGCGGCCGTGGGCCCGCTCTACGCCCCCTATCGGATCTTCGTCTGGTACGCGCACTACGGCACGCTGCCCGAGGCGCGCGGCGTGTTCCGGGTCGCGTGGGCGCTGGTGGCCACGGTGGGCGTAACCGCGGCGCTGGCGGTCACCATGACGTGGCGGCGCAGGCGCAGGTTAGCACCGTCCGATTCCCATGGATCGGCGCACTGGGGCGACGGCACGGCGCTGCGACTGCCCCGCGGGTTGCTCCTGGGCCGCCAGGGACGAGAGCTGCTCCGCGTGGGCGGGGAAGGGCACGTGCTGACGGTCGCGCCCACCCGCTCGGGGAAGGGCGTGAGCGCGGTGATCCCGAACCTCCTCGACTATCCGGGCTCCGTTCTCGTCACGGACCCCAAGGGCGAGAACTACGCCGTGACGGCCCGCTGGCGGCGGGACGAGTTGAAGACGCCGGTGTATGCGTTCGACCCGTTCGGGGTGGCCGAGGGAGATGCGGCGGCGACCTACAACCCGCTCGATCTGATCGACGCCGCGAGCGCGGAGGCCGTGGACGATGCCCGCCTGATCGCCGACATGCTGGTGCTGCCCGGCGCGCGGGAGGGCGAGCAGGCCTTCTGGAACGAGGAGGCCCGCGGGGTCCTCACCGGACTCATTCTGCACGTCGCCGCGAGCTCGCCCGCTGAGCACCGGACGCTCACCCAGGTGCGGGCCCTGCTCACGCTGGCGCCTGAGCCCTTTAATGAGCTCCTCGAGGAGATGCAGGGCACCCAGGCGGCCGGTGGCCTGATCGCGCGGGCGGCCGCCCGGATTTTGCAGAAGGCGGACCGGGAGCGCTCGGGCGTGCTGTCCACCGCCCAGAGCCACACCCACTTCCTCGACAGCCCCCGCATGGCGCGGGTCCTCGAGCGCTCCACGGTCGACTTGTCCGTCTTGAAGCGGGAGGCGGTGAGCGTCTACTTGATCCTGCCCACCGACCGCATGGATGCGTATGCGCGGTGGCTGCGCCTCATGATCGGGTGCGCGCTGCTCGCCATGGCGCGCACGCGGGGGCAGCCGAAGGAGCGCGTGCTCTTCCTGCTGGACGAATTCGCGCACCTGGGCCGGATGCACCCGGTCCAGCGCGACATCGGGCTCGCGGGCGGGTTCGGGGTCACGTTCTGGCTCATCGTCCAGGACCTCTCGCAGCTCAAGAGCACCTACGGCGAGACGTGGCTCACCTTCCTCGCCAACATCGGTGTCCTGCAGGCCTTCGGCATCAACGACTGGGACACCGCGGAGTATCTCTCGAAAATGACGGGCGAGGCGACGATCCATGTCGAGAGCGAGCACCACTCGCGCGGGGTGAGCCGCGGGCCGCACGCCCAGCGACAGATCGGCACGGGACGGACGCAATCGCAGCAAGGGCGGCGCCTCCTCCTGGCGGACGAGGTGCGGCGGCTGTCGCGTGAGGCCGAGCTCCTGTTCGTGAAGGGCGATCCGCCGCTCTTGGTCGAACGGTTGAATTACCTCCACGACCGGGAGTTCCAAGGCCGGGCCGATCCCAACCCGCTCTATGAGGCCGTCGCGGAGGCGGCGAGCTGATGCGCGCGCGGTGGGAATGGGCACCTCGCTTCGCGTGGTGTCTTGCGAGCTCCGTGACCGTGCTTGTCTTAGGCAGGCTCGCTGGGCTGAGGCTCAACCTCACGGGGAGCTTGCCCGTGGGGCTGTACGCAGCGGCTGGCGGGGCGCCGGTGCGCGGGGCGCTTGTCTTGGTGTGTCTGCCGCCGGAGGTCGCCGCGTTTGCCAGAGCCCGCGGCTATGTGCCGCAGGGCGGCGCGTGCCCGGGCAGCGTCGTCCCGATTGGGAAGCCCGTCGTAGCCATCGCCGGCGACACCGTGGCCGTGACGCCGACCGGCCTCATGGTGAACGGGGCGCCGGTTCCGAATAGCCGTGCCCTGGTGACGGACCGCAAGGGGCGTCCACTGCCGCGACCCCCGGGCGGCCGATATCTCGTCGGCCAGGACGAACTCTGGGTGCTGTCTTCGTATTCGCGTTTGAGCTTCGACAGCCGGTATTTCGGGGCCGTGCGAGTAAGCGAGGTGCGCACCCGGCTGCGGCCCCTCTGGACGGCGAGTTACTGATGTTGGCGCCTTTCCTTGAGCCAAGTGCGGAGGAGGATCGCCACGGGCTCCGGGATCCGCCGTTCCCCCGCGACCCAATACCGCATCGTGCGGGGCGCCATGCCCAACCGGGCAGCAGCGCCCACCTGGGTCAAGCCAAGCCGTTTCAGGGCCGTGCGCAACTGCTTCGCGCTCATTGGCATCGGGCGATGAAGATAGGCACAACTTGCCCTTGCTTGGCAAGTAGGCATATCGTGCCTACATTCCCGGCGTGGCTCCTCGTCTCGTCCCGAGTCCTTCGGCACACGTCCGCGCTGCGCTCCAGCTGCTCGGCGAGCTCGATGCCCATGTGCGTCGGTTGGGGGTCGTCGGGCACGAAGGTTACACGCTGGTTCGCTTGCTCGTGGCGACACGACGCCAGCTCTGGCTTGCCGTGGCCGCGCTTGAATCCAAGCCTCACGCACTGCGCGAGTCGGCCGGAACGATCTGGGTCCTGGTGGTCGCTTGGCCTGTCCGCGGCCTGACTTTCTTGGTGTGGAGTCTCTGGCGCTCCATGCGAGCGGCGCTGCGACTTGTTTTCGCGCTGCGAGTGCTCTGGCCATAAAGAGGAAGGTGGGTCCATGATTAGGGACGCCATCGGTGCGCTTCCGCGCGCCCCATCGACGGGTGATCGACTGTACGGATACGGCCGCTCGGAAGTGGCGGTGGACGAACAGCTACTCACGGCGAGGGAGGTGGCCGCGTTCATCGGCGTCAACGAGAAGCGCGTCTACGAACTGGGAATTCCGGCCATCCGAATCTCGGAGCGTAGTCTGCGTTGGAGGCGCACTGATGTCCTGCAGTGGATAGAAGAGAGGAGGGAGGCGAGATGAGTCTCTTCAAACGAGGGGGTGTCTACTATCTGGAATTCCGGTGGCAGGGGTACGGCAGGCTGTACTTCTCGACACGGACGTCGCTCAAGCCACGCGCGAAAGCGATGGAACGAACGATCTACGCACTCCGCAATGCGGGGCGACGAGATCTCTTAGGTCTGCTCGCCGAGCGCCGGCTGTCGCTCGACGAAGTGCATGACGCCTATGAGCGGCGTGGCCCCGAACTCGAGCAGCTCGTCGTGAAGGCTGAGAGCCCACAACTCCAGGGGCTGGTTGCGCAGTGGTTTCGGTGGCTTGAGTCGCCAAACGGCGTGAGTCCTCGGACTCGCCGCCGGTACGCGGGTAACACGATTTACCGCTACAGGGAGAGCTGGGCCAAGTTGTTCGCGCGGCTCCCCGGGGAAGCGCGCCTCAACGATTTGACGAAGGGCTTCATGGCCGACTATCGCGCGAGCAGAATTGCGGATGGTACAGCACCGGGCACCGTGAACCGTGACCTGACGGCCTTGCAGGCGTTCTTGACCTGGTGCATCGACGATCAGGGACTGGTCGTTGCACGTCCGCAGGTACGACGAGAGCGTGAACCTTCAGGACGCGAGCGCTGGCTTTCTGCCGAGGAGTTCGCCGCCCTTGGTCGCGTTTGTCCCATCGAGTGGTGGCCGCTGATTGCCACTCTCGTGTATACAGGTCTCAGAGTCGGTGAGGCGCAGGGCCTTCTGGCCGAGGACGTGCATCTCGCCGAGCGGCGCATCTCCATCCACGAGGGCAACCGGCACGTTAAGACAGCGTCCAGTGTGCGCGACGTGCCGATTCCCGAGCCGCTGGCGGAGATCTTGGCCCGGCACTTCGTCCGCTTCCCTGCGGGTCCAGCGGACCCAGTCTTCCCGGCTCCGTTCGGCGACTACCGTGCGGTGCGCCGTACTTGGCGACGCGTATGCCGAGCGGCCGGAGTGCAGGGAGCTACCCTTCACGATTGTCGGCACACGTTCGGCGTCCATTGCGCGCAGGCGGGGGTACCGATAGCGAGATTGCAAAAGCTACTCGGTCATGCCACGCCGGCCATGGCGCTGCGCTACATGAAGCACGCCCCGGAAGCTTACTTTACGGAGGACGCTGCGAGAGTGACGGCAAGTCTGACGGGAGCGTTGGACCGCGAGCGGGACGCTCGGGTCGCTGCGGCGCGCGGCAGCTTGAGACCCGCGTGAGTGATGGGGGAGTGCCAGCAAAAATGCCAGCAGCTGTTGCTCCCGAGTACGGTGGTCAGGATGGTGGGTTGAGAAAGCCCAGTATTCTCGCCATTTTCTAACCCCACGGCGCCGTAGCCAAGTGGTAAGGCAGAGGTCTGCAAAACCTCGATTCGTCGGTTCGATTCCGACCGGCGCCTCTGACGAGGCCCTTCAGGCCTCCCCTTTCCGTCTCCGCCTCTTCTCGGGCT
>Ga0137386_10000073_pt1 | contig 40993 bp, 37 predicted proteins | sample SagtaG_4_FD_104910 | JGI IMG/M metagenome (GOLD analysis project Ga0137386, IMG submission 104910) | Vadose zone soil microbial communities from Sagehorn Ranch, Mendocino, California, USA - Sage2_R_100_16 metaG | ecosystem: Environmental > Terrestrial > Soil > Vadose zone | place: USA... | reverse complement strand
GAGGAACGCCTCAAACGGGAGGTACCCCAAGCGCCTGAAGGAGCCGACAAGCAACAGCTGAGTGCGGATGGAGCGATGGTGCATCTGGTTGGGGGCGAGTGGGTCGAAGTCAAGACGCTCATCATGGGAGAGGTGACCTGTAATAAACGAGGGGAGGTCTGCACGCAGGAGCTGTCCACCTTTTCGCGGCTGGCGGACGCCGAGCGCTTTACGCAAGCCTCGCTGGTCGAAACGCATCGGCGCGGGTTGGAACGGGCAACAGCGGTGTGTGCCGTGCAAGATGGCGCGGAATGGCTGCAAGGCTTCGTCGACTATCACCGCGCCGATGCCGTGCGCATCTTAGACTTTGCCCATGCTGCTGAATACACAAGTGGGATCGGCCAAGCCGTGCAGGCCGCCGGAGGCAGACTGCCAGCCACGTGGTTTGAGGGAGTGCTCCACCGACTCAAACATCAGGGACCCGAGCGCGTGCTCAAGCACCTGGCCTGGTTGGCCGCGCGCTATCCCAGTCCCACTATCCAGGAGAAACTGGCGTATTTGCACAAGCGTGAGGTGCACATGCACTACCCGACCTATCAGGCCGCAGGCTGGCCCATTGGCTCGGGCAGCGTGGAAAGTGCCAATAAGGTGGTCGTGGAAGCACGTCGCGTATGGGGCTGGCATGCGCTGGACTCGGCACAACGTCAATCCCATGCTGACACTGCGCAATGCGGCCTGCAATCGACGCTGGCACGAGACGTGGCAGGCTGCCAGGAAACAGCGGCAGCAGAGTCGCCAACAACAGCGAAGCCAGCGCATCCAAACGCGCTATGAGCAGGCCCTGAGGCGCTTGCTGACGCTGTGGTGCAAGCTTTCGGCTCCTCGTCCAGTGGCTGAACCCACCCCTGGGTCGGCCAGCTCTCTAGCGGCCACTGCGGCAGCACCCCCTCGTGGTCCCCGCCGTCCGGCGGCCAATCACCCGTGGAGGCGGCCTCTGATTGTCCGACCCACAGAGGCCCCCCTTGCAAAAAAATGAACCGCACCCGAAAGCGAATGTTTGCAATTGCTTGAAAATTGAATGAACCGACTCTCTTTTCTGGTTCTCCCTCTGTGTGTGCTGCGCGCCGATGTCAATACGCACGCGCCTTTTGACAACTCCCGCACCCGGCCATCGAACACCACGCCCCTGACCGATTCTTCGATGTATCGTAGTACGCTTTCTGGCACAGCTCATTGCGACAGACTTTGAGCCTGGCCCAGGTGCCGTCTGTCATGGCGATGAACACGATCCCGATGAGACGAGCAATCGCTCCATCCACGCCGGCAATATCCGGTTCGAGGGTCGGCACTCCATCATGCTGAAAGCACACGGTGAGCGGGGCGTTGCAGGCAAGACGATTGAGTACGTCGACCTGCGACGCAGGCAGCTCTCTCTCGTTGTTGGCACCTAAGAGGCTGCGCAACGCCTCGCGCAGCAGCAAGACGTGCCGAAAATCTCCTGGCGTGATCGGTGTGCCATCGGGCAGCAACCGATGCGCAACCAGCCAGGCGCCAAGCTGTTGAGGACTCGTTAGTTCAATATGCGCACGTCGTCCTTGTCCACACTGGGTATTCACGAGAGCTTGCACCAAAGCCAGCGGCCCCGGGACAGCTTTGCTCTGCTCCTCATCCATGGTCTTCACCCTGGTCCTCCTTGTTCTGCAAGCAACCTTTCTGCCATCTTTCCTTCCTACGGCTTGAGTGCACGCGCTGATGACCAGAGGGCACCGGGGTTGACCCGCTGCGGATAGAGCGAGAGCACCTGGTCGTAAAGCTCGCGCGCCGTCGTCGTCGTCTGGGCTACCCGATCGAAGTCGCGGATATACTGTCGGGTCTCTTCGAGAATCCTGGGGTCATCGTCGGTGCCAGGTCTCTTATGGCCAGCGATCACCGCACGTGGTTGGAGCGCCTCAATCGTATCGAGCGCCGCGATCCACTCGCGGCGCCTTTGCGCGTCGGACTCACCCAGGTGCAGATGGACGTCGTTGTAGGCGGCGTCCCCGGCGACGACCAGGCCGATGGATGGGACATGCAGGCAGGTCGTGTTGTCGGTATCGGTATGTCCGAGGGGCACGACGACCAACTCGTGCCCCTCGAGGTCCATCACGTTTCCGCTCAGTTCTTCGGCCAGCACAAGCTGATCAGCAAGTTGACCGGGAAAACGCGGCGTCCAAAACGAGGCGAGGGACTGCGGTGATGCCTGCTGGCGCATCATCTTGACCACCTCCGGCGTCGCCACAAGGCGGGCGCGCGGAAATCGTTGCAGAATAGTACTGGCGCCGAAGAAATGGTCGCCGTGGCCGTGCGTGGCGTAGATCGTGGTCAGGTGCTTGCCATGAGCTTCGACCCACTCCACCAGGGCGCGCGCCTGCTCGACGGTGAGCAAGGCGTCGACGAGCACGGCGTCCCTCTCCCCGGAGATGAGGGTAGCAGAGATCGGCGACCACAACCGCTGTTGCCTGCCTGGGGGCAGGTCGGGGGAGCCAACGGGAATGCCAGGCGTTACATACACGTCCCAGTGAAGCTCAATGTCTCGCGTTTCGATGTCAGTCATAACTTTCTTTCCCTTCTTGGAGGCGTCCGCTTCATAGTTGTTTCTTCACTTCCTGTTTCTCTCCCTGTAACGCAAGAGCCGCGGCGGGAATATTGAGGGCCTCGAGAAAGGAGTGCATGGCCTGTGCGGCAGCGTCATTCAACGCCTGGGGAGCCTGCCGTTGTGCAACGGTCGCGACAACCGTGCGTAATGGCCGTTCTCCTGCTGGTTGGGCAATAACGCGTGCGATGGCATCGGCCACCTCCTGAGGATTGGGAGGTGTCGCGGATCGGTTCTCTGCGTAAAACGGCGCCGTAAACGCATTCATAGCGGCCTGATAGAGGGCCAAACGCTCGGCGTCTGCGGCGACCTGGCGTTTGGCCGAGATGGTGGTCGGATAGGTCCCCGGCTCAAGAATGGCGGCGTCAATGCCAAAGGGCGCAAGTTCATAGCGATAGGACTCGGTGAGTCCTTCCAGGGCAAACTTCGTCGCTCCATAGAGGCCGAGATATGGCATGGCCAGCCGTCCAACAATGGACCCGATTTGCAGCAACAAACCACTGCCTTGCTTACGCATCTGTGGCAGAACCGCGCGGTTCACCCGCAAGACGCTGAAGACATTGGTCTCGAATTGCTGGCAGACTTGCTCAGGGGTGAAGGCTTCTAGTGGACCACCGTACGACACTCCGGCATTGTTGACCACCACATCAAGACGACCTGTCGTCACAATAATCGCTGCAATGGCCCGCTCCACGGAAGCGTCATCCGTGACATCCATTTCGATACTATGCAAGGCAAGCCCTTCTCGTTGCGCGAGCGCGCGTAGTTCTTCTGCCGCAGAAGCATTCTTTCCTGCTACCGCACGCATGCCCGCGAAAACAACGTATCCCTGACGCGCCAGGGTTTCAACGGTCAGACGACCAAAGCCACTGGTACTCCCAGTCACAAGAATAGTTTGCGCCATGCTCCCTCATCCTTTCTCTCACGCTCAGCCACCACGGCCATCGGACGTATCAGTGAGCCGGTAGCGCCTTGTATGCTGAGCGGTAGGCAGACAAAAAGACATTCATATCGGTTCAGAAAAGCGTCCCGGTAGAATCGGGGAACTTGTCTCGTTCGCCGCCTGGACCGTTGCTTGTTACGGTCGAACCAGGGCTTTGATGGCCTGTCGCTGATCCATCGCGCGATAGCCCGAAGCCACTTCAGAAAGGCTTACCGTGAAATCTAGGATCGGCGAGGGGTCGAGTCGACCGGCAAGAACGTCTTCAAGGAGTTCGGGAAGATACGCTCGAGCCGGTGCCAGTCCTCCGCGTACGCCGATATTGGAAGAAAACATGCGTCCAAGTGGAAGCTGTCCGCTCCCATGTGGCGCTCCGACAAACCCGACATTGCCACCAGGACGGCACATATTCACCGCCATCGTGAGGCTTTCCTCCGTTCCCACACACTCCAGGACCGCCTCCCTGAGTCATCTCGAGCACCTGCTGAGTTGCCTGTTCGCCACTGCTGGCGATCACCTCGCTTGCTCCAAACTGGCGCGCGAGGGTGAGGCGGTGTGGTTGATGTCCCAGGGCAATAATCTGCCCAGCTCCCAGTCGACGCGCGGCCAGGGTCGCGCATAACCCGACCGCGCCATCTCCGATCACCACCACACTTCCTCCTGGACGCACCCCGGCGGTCACTGCCGCGTGGTGGCCTGCCGCCATGACATCAGTAAGAGGAAGGATGGCCTTGAGCATCGCTTCATCCCCCTCAATGGAGGGTGGAATCACGACCAGCGTCGCGTCTGCGAAGCGTGCGCGAATCGCCTCAGCTTGTCCGCCTTCGTGTCCAAAGCCCCATACTCCTCCTTGCACACATGCGCTATCAAGACCCTTCTGACAGAACTCACAGGTGCCATCACAGAAGTCATAGGAAGCGATCACGCGATCTCCTCGCTTGATGGTTCGGACCTCTGAGCCAACATCCATGACCATGCCCATCCATTCATGCCCGATTTGCCAGCCAGGTTGGTAAGGCCCCTGACCCCGATAGGGCCACAGGTCGGTCCCACAGATACAGGCATGGGTAATCTGAACGACGGCGTCCGTTGGCTCAAGGATGGCCGCATCAGGAATCTGCTCCACCTGGATAGCAAAGGCTCCACGAAAAATTGCTGCTTGCATGGATACTTCTTCCTTCTCTCTCCATCTCACCAGGCAAGGATGGGAGAGATACATGTTGTTTGACTTAACACCAGAGCAGCTAGAGGTATCTCCCGGATAAGCGAAAAATAGGAAACCTCTGCCTGAGTCCGCTCTAGGCGTGCCCGCTAGTTATTCGGTCGTAAACATGAAATTGCTCAGATCGAGCGAGATCAACAGCAGATCGTGAATCGGTTTCATGTGCGGCCCACGCAGGTAGGCACGACGCTTCGTCGGAAAGCGAATCCCATCGGCTTCCACCATATCGTAGACATACTGCGCCACTGGAGCCCCACCTGCTATTTCAAGGTGGTAATCGTGCCGACGCAGAAGGAAATCGTCGCCGAAGTAGAAGTCCTGTTCTTTGCTATGGCTAGCAAGCGTGTCGGGGAAACGCGCGCGCAATCCGCGCCAGATCTCCCCATCTTCTTGCCACGGCGCGATTTCGGTCACCTCAAAGCCAGGCATGGCCATAAAGAATGGTGTCGTAAGATAGGTCCATATCGCGTAGCCGTTGAAGTACGCACGGTGAAGCGAATCCCACACGGTCTCCAGAACGTGGCCCCTGAAAGCAGCCCTTGGATTGGAGCGCTCGCTGACGACATCACCCGTAGCGGTTTCGATCACAACCCGCTCGGGTGTAAAAACCATGTGCCAGTCAGGTCGCTCAAACGGGCTGATGTAGGAAACCTCCTCATGCAGCCAGACCGTCCTCTCACGAGGATTGTGGGGATCACCGAGGCCTTTCATTGGAAGCAACCCCCCGCCGGCGACGACGGTAGCGGTCACCTTCTTCAATGTGTTCCAGCGATCAAGGCCGCCATGTGCAGCAATGACCTGTGCCAGCAGATCGTTCATATGTTCCTCCTGTCTAGTGATCTCCCTCCAGGTTCTACGGTTTGCGGACACCAGCAGCATCTTACTATTTCCAGAAGCCCGGTTCGTCCTGATTGACCAGGCGCACACCGCGCACCCACAAGGCATTGCCTGGGAGCTTACATGCATGCAAGGAGAAGTCTCCCAGGCAGCAACGATCGATGAAATCACCACATCAACGAATGGTCACCTACTCACTTCTAAGACCTGAGGAAGGCCAGCAGGTCTTCGTTGAACTGCCGCTTGTGCGTGGTCATCAGGCCATGGGGCGCGCCCGGATAGACCTTCAAGGTGGCGTCCTTGACGAGCTTGGAGGAGAGCAGGGCCGAGTCGGCAATGGGCACGATCTGGTCATCATCCCCGTGGATGATCAGGGTGGGGATGTCGAAGCGCTTGAGGTCTTCGGTCTGGTCCGTCTCGGAGAAGGCCTTGATGCAGTCGTAGGCCGCCTTGAGACCGACCTGCATCGACCACAGCCAGAACATGTCCAGAGTGCCCTGCGAGACCTTGGAGCCCGGCCGGTTCGCCCCATAGAACGGGACGCTCAGATCCTTGTAGTACTGCGAGCGGTCCCCTGTGACGCTCGCACGGAAACCGTCGAAGGTCTCGAGGGGCAGCCCGCCCGGATTGGAGGCGGTCCTCAGCATCAGCGGGGGCACCGCCCCCACCAGTACCGCCTTGGAGAGGCGGGCGGTGCCGTGGCGACCGATGTAGCGGGCCACCTCGCCACCGCCGGTGGAATGGCCCACGAGGACGGCGTCGTGCAGATCGAGCGCCTCCATGAGCGCCGCCAGGTCGTCGGCGTAGTGGTCCATGTCGTTGCCGTCCCAGGGCTGGCTGGAGCGACCATGGCCGCGCCGGTCATGGGCAATGGCGTGATAGCCGTGGGAGGCCACGAAGAACACCTGGTCGTCCCAGGCGTCGGCATTGAGCGGCCAGCCGTGGCTGAAGACGACGGGCTGGCCTGTGCCCCAGTCCTTGTAGAAGATCGTCGTTCCATCTGCTGTGGTGATGGTGCCTGTACTCATGGGATCATTTCCTCCTTCCTCTTCGAAACCGTTCTGCTTTACTTTTTTCCCTTCGCCTTCGCAATGAGAGAGACCTCCAGGGCTTCTCTGTCTTTTCCTGTATCATGAAAATGTTCTGACGGCGAACATCACAACATTCTCGGCAGTGTATCCCGAGGCTTCGGGTCGCTTTTGCAGAACCCCTTGCAGGCGCTCCGAAATGCACGACCCAGAAAGAATCAGGCAGGGGCGACTGTGTTTGCGGCTTGTAGGATGATGTGAGCCACCTCGTCAGGATGCGAGAGAAACGGGACATGGCTGGCCGGGATCTCGCGCGCCGTGGCCTTGCTCCGCTGTGCCATCCAGCGGTGCTGCTCGGGATGGATCATGCGATCCTCGGACCCAAACAGCGACCACGAGGGCAAGGACTTCCATGCTGGCCGCCCGGCTTTCGTCTCGAAGATACTCGCGTTGGGAGGCACCTGAGACGCAGCCAGAATACGCGCCTGGGCTGGATCCAGGTCGTTGGCGAAGTTCTGGGGGAAGACATCGGGATCGATCCAGGCCAACCCCTGCGCACTGACAAGCAGATGATGGAAGACTTCTAGTTGAGGAAACTGGGCACCGGAGCCGAGCAGCGTCTCCCCCTCATCCAGGATGAACGCTGAGATATAGACCAGGCCAACCACTCCCGGTGCCTCGGTGGCCGCCTCAGAGATGACGAAGCCGCCATACGAGTGACCGACCAGCAGCGTCGGTCCTTCCAACTCCGCGAGGATCTGACGTGTGGTGGCCACGTCGTCGGCCAGGGAGGTGAGCGCGTTTTGTTCCGCGAGCACCAAATGGCCCTGTGCCTGCAGCGTCGGGATCACTTGGCTCCACCCGGATCCGTCGGCCCAGAACCCGTGGACTAAGACAATGTTCGCTTTGTTTGAGGTGCGTTTTGACGCAAAAATGCCCATACGTGTTCTCCTTTTTCCATTGCTTGAGCAGCACCGCTGCTCTTGCTTCCCTGAAGTACCTGCACTACATGTGACGACGTTCGCGCGTTACGATGGTTGTCGTGTTAAGAGTCTATGTGGGCCGAGTTGAAAACCCCTCACGCAGCCAGGTTGTCGCAAGCGCGAGCGCTCCACGCGCCGCCGCGGTGTGCGCAAGGGTGTTCAACATGACGAAGTCATGGATAGTGCCCTGAAAGCGTGCAGCCGTGACGCGCACCCCGGCCTGTCGCAGCTTGTTGGCGTAGGCCTCGCCCTCATCGCGCAGCACGTCGGCCTCGGCCGTGATGATGAGCGCCGGGGGGAGCCCGTGCAACTGCTGGATGCTGGCCCGCAGCGGCGAGGCGGTGATCTCGCTGCGCTCGCCCGGGTGGCGTGTGTATTGATCCCAGCACCACATCATGGCGTCGCGCCGCAGGTGGTAACCCTCGGCGAACTGGTGGTAGGATGCGGTATCGAAGGACGCGTCGGTGACCGGGTAGAACAGCAACTGCAACCGGATGTCCGGCTCCGCGCGCTCTCTGGACAAGAGCGTGATCACTGTCGCTATATTGCCCCCGGCGCTATCGCCAGCCACGGCGAGGCGCTCGGCATCCAGGCCATGTTCCTGCCCATGCCTGCCGACCCACCGCGCCACCATGTAGCACTCCTGGAGGGCGGTCGGGTATCTCACCTCTGGACAGAGCTGGTACACTGGGAAGACGACGGCGGCCCCAGCTCCGACCGCGAGTTCGCGCACCAGCCGATCATGCGTCCGCGGACTGCCGAAGACCCACCCGGCACCATGGATATACACGATGACCGGCAGCGGAGTCTGCGCGTGCTGGGGCCGCAGGATGCGCAGCGACACCTGCGCGCTGGGACCGTCTGCAATGGTCAGGTCTTCCATGTCGACCGGCAGCTTGCTGACCGGACCCGCTTGCGCCTCATCGAGAGCGAGCCGTCCCTGGTGGGGGCCAAGCGTGGACAGCCAAGGTGCCCTGCCAGCTGCCTTGGCGAAGGCTTGCGCCTCGGGTTCAAGCTGAATACGATTGCTCATGGGTCTGGCTCCTCAATGACGCATGACGACGCACAGCGTGTCTGCTGCAAAAGAACGTTCCTTTATCGCTCCTCATTCAGTAAAGCCTGATCTACTTTCCCCAGAAGACGCTTTGCCAGTTCGCGGGAAAACTCCACGACCACTTGCAAGGGGCTATGGTAGAGCTGGATATGTTCAATCAGCCCCTCAGTGTTGCGCGTAAGAATCGTGGTTCCGCCGACATGTTTCCCAAAGGCCTTTCCTCTTCCGATGTTAACTTGACGCAGACTTCAGCTTCGCGATTTCATCCCGTGCAGCGGCCACTAATTCTTCATTCGTGTGAGCATGGCCCCAGAGGCCCCAGCCTCCTTCTTTCGCTTCTGTTAAGAGCACCCACGTGCGTGCTTTCAGTGTTTCGTCACCGGCAGCAGTGCTCACGAGCTTCGTAAGCTGTTCTACAACAGCTAACTGTTTGTTACGGTCAAGGGCACCCTCGTTGGTAAGTACCTGCACGCGTACATAGTTTTCGTCACCATCCACATTTGCGAGTGTGCCTTCTGGCAACTCGTGCACGAATGCGGCTGTGTTTTTACGGAACATCGGGATATCAGGCACTCCCTCGATCGTTTTCACTGTATTGGCCGCATCAATTGCCAGTTGCTTCGTATCGGCAAACGTACCAGCAACGGCGTAGATATCGATCATTGGCATAGCGTTACCCTCTCTGTCAGAATGAGTATGTGATGTGTAGACAAACAGGATCCCTCTGAACAGGTCAAAGCCGTTCAGTGCGAGGAGACTTCTGTTTTGTAGTATACTAAGCAGTGAACTCGAAGTCACCGGACATCGCCACACTTTTGCACCGCACATGCCTTCACATCGCAGCACGTGTGCGAAGGAAACGAAAAGGGAACGTCCATGAAGGGGTCCTCGTACCACCAGCGAGACTATGCCTTTGGGCAGCTGATGCTGACCGTGCGCACGAAGCTCAAGTTGACGCAAACCGAATTAGCTGATCTGCTTGGCCTCAGGCGCCGCACCGTGATCGATTGGGAGGGAGGCCTCACCTATCCGACTGTCGATCACCTGAAACACTTCGTGGTCCTGGCCATAGAGCGCCAGGCCTTCGCCGCCGGGCGTGAGGCCGAGGAGGTGCGTGCGCTCTGGCACGCGGCCCGCCAGAAGGTGCTCCTCGATGAAGTCTGGCTTGATGGGTTGCTGTCCCACCTCCAGGCTCCCCCGCCATCCCAGGCCGGAGAGGAGACCGCTGTCCCTGCCCATGCTCTCGCTACCCCTTCCAGGTGCGGGCCACGCCTCGATTGGGACGACGCGCTCGCCGAAACGCTCTTCTATGGGCGCCAGAGGGAACTGGACCTGCTCTCGGAGTGGGTAATCGAGGAGCGCTGCCGGGTGGTGAGCGTGCTGGGCCAGGGGGGCATTGGCAAGTCGGCACTGGCGACGCAGGTGATGCACCGCGTGGCGCAAGACTTCGAGGTGGTCATCTGGCGCTCCCTGCGCGATGTCGCCAGTTGCGAAGCCTTGCTCGATGACTGCCTCCAGGTCCTGGCTCCACAGGAGCTCGGCGGCATCTCATCCAGCCTCGAAAGCCGCCAGGGTCTCCTGTTGGAATGCTTGCGCAGCCGACGTGTCCTGCTGGTCTATGACATCCTGGAGTCGTTCCTGGAGGAAGGGGAGGAGAGCGGCCACATGCGTCCAGGCTATGTGGGATTCGCCAGGGTGCTGCGCCGGGTGGCCGAGACCGAGCATCAGAGTTGCTGGTTGCTGACCAGCCGGGAGAAACCGGGCGAGCTCGTGCCGCTGGAAGGCAGTCGGGCTCCCGTGCGTGCCTTGCGCCTCGGCCGGCTGGATGCCCAGGCGTGCGAGCAGTTGTTGACCGAAAAGGGGGTCGTAGGCAGCACGTCTGAGCAACTCCGGCTGGTCGAGGCCTACGCGGGCAATCCCCTGGCCCTCAAAATCGTAGCGCGGACCATCGTGGAGCTCTTCGAGGGCCAGATCGCCCCCTTCCTGGAGCAAGGTGAGGTGGTCTTCGGCGGAGTGCGCGAGTTGCTTGATGAGCAGTACGCCCGCATCTCTGCTCTAGAACAGAGCGTGCTCTTGTGGCTGGCGATCCTGCGCGAGCCGGTGACCCTGCAGGAGCTACTGGCCGTGCTCAGCGTCCCCCTGCCACGCTCTCAGGTGCTGCAAGCGGTCGAAAGTTTACACCGCCGTTCACTTCTTGAGCGGGGTCAACGACAGGGGAGCTTCACGCTGCACGCGGTCGTGATGGAGTATGTGACGACACGGCTCATTGCAGAGGTGACTGGCGAGATCAAGCAGGGCCATTTCTCGCGCCTGATCGAGCATGGTTTGGAGCTGGCCCCCTGCAAGGAATATGTGCGGCAGACCCAACAGCGCCTCATCGTGGCTCCCATTCTAGCTGGCCTGCGCCGCTCCTACCCTTTGCGCACCGCGCTAGAGGAGCGGTTGCTCGCGCTGCTCAACGAGCTTCGCCAACGGGAAGACTCCGCTCAGGGCTATGGACCGGCGAATCTGCTTGCGCTGCTGCGAGAACTTCGCGGACACCTACGTGGCCTGGACCTGTCGCATCTTGTGCTGCGTAGTGCCTATTTGCAAGAAGTCGAGATGCAAGATACAACACTGGCAGGGGCAATGCTGCAGGATTGCGTCTGGATGTCGACCTTCGGTTCCATCTGGGCCGTGGCGATCAGTCACGATGGACAGTACTGGGCAGCAGGCAGCAGGCGAGGAGAAATGTGGGTCTGGGCTCAGCAGACGCTGCACCTGATCTGGCAAGCCCACTCAGACGTTGTCCGGGCGCTCGCCTTCAGCCCAGATGGACGCCATTTAGCCAGCGGGAGTTATGATGGCATGGTCAACGTGTGGGATGCGGAGAGCGGCGCGTTGCTCTGGTCAGGCTCGCATACCACCTATATCTCTGGGGTCGCCTATTCCCCCGATGGCACCGTGCTGGCCAGTGGAGGAACCGATGCGACGGTCCGGCTTTGGGATGCGCAGACGGGCGCACTTCTTGAGACGCTCCCGCATCCTCATGCGATCTTTACCATCACCTGGAGTCCCGATGGGCACCTGTTCGCCACTCTCGGCTTCGATGGGCAAATCAGGCTCTGGAAGAGACAGCAGAGCGGGCCGGCCACGTGCGTCGCGATCCTGGAGGGGCACACCAACTGGGGGATGGGACTGGCCTTTTCCCCCGACGGGAGCCTGCTTGCCAGTGCCAGCTGGGACCAGACGATCAAGCTCTGGGATATTCCCAGTGGAAGCGTCCTCGAGACGCTGGCCGGACAGACCGATCGGGTCCAAACGGTGGCCTGGAGTCCGGACGGACGGACCCTGGCAAGCGCCGGCTTCGACCACACCATTTGGCTCTGGGACATGGAGCAAAACACCTATCGGGCGGCACTCCATGGGCATACTGGGGTGGTATTCTCGCTCGCTTTTCTGCCCGACAGCCGGAAACTGCTCAGTGGCAGTGTCGATGGCACCCTACGGGTGTGGGAAACGGAACGGGGACAGTGTGAGCAGATCCTGCAGGGCTACGCGGTCTCGCTCTATGACCTCGCCTGGAGTCCCACTGGCACTCAGCTCGCCAGCGGTAGCTCGAATGGCCTGGTGACCATCTGGGAGGTGGAGGACCTGACACCACCCAGGCTGCTCCAGGGCCATCGCTACCTCGTGTTTGGGGTGGAGTGGAGTCCCGATGGGAGGTGGCTGGCGAGTAGTGGATGGGATAATGCCATCCAGATTTGGGACGCGACCACCGGAACCAGTGTGCGCGTGATGAGGGACCCCGACGACCCCTACACCTCCTTCTATGGCGTTTCGTGGAGTCCGGACGGCAAGCTTCTGGCGTGTGGCAACTATCGGCAGGAGGTCCAGGTGTGGGAGGTCTCCACCGGCACCCGTCGATGGATCGCCCGCGAACAGCCAGCCTCTGCCCGCCGAGTGGTCTGGAGTCCAGATGGGACGCTGCTGGTCAGTGCCGGTGATGATGGCAGCGTCGCTGTGTGGAACGCTTCGGACGGCAGATTGCTCAAGCAACTCCCAGGACACCGAGGCAAAGTGAACGACGTGGCCTGGAGCCGCGATGGGAAGTGGCTCGCCTCGGGCGGAGGAAGCCAGGGGCAGGGAGACGGCGGGGAGTTGTTCGTGTGGAATATGCACAGTGGGGAGCGCGTGCAAGTCCTGTCGGGGCATCCTGGGATCGTGTATGCAGTAGCCTGGGGTCCGACTGGCACGGTCCTAGTCAGTGGCGGCAGCGATGGGATGCTGCGGTGGTGGGACAGGCACAGCGGGGAATGCCTACGGGTGTGCCGGGCGCATCAAGGAACAGTACAGCGGCTCCAGGTGAGTCCTGATGGGAACTGGCTCGCCAGTTGTGGGGACGATGGCGCCATCCACATCTGGGATCTTGAGGGCGGCGATCTGTTACGCACTCAGCGCCGTGATCGACCCTACGAGCGACTGGATATCAGCGGGGCAAAGGGATTGACGCAGGCCCAGAGGGCTTCATTACGCGCGTTGGGGGCGATTGAAGATGCTCCTACACGTTCGTAGACTCCTTATGGGAAATGGGAAATGTGCAGTCCGTTGGTGGCTATTCTGGACCGGCGACGTTTTCTTTCACAGTGGATGGCGACCGTATTCAACGACTCGTTATTGAATGAATCGTTTGGGTAGACCTCCTGCCTCACTTGTTCAGAGGCAAATAGTCAGGTATACTTGTTCTAAAGGGCGCTGAGGGAGGAGCATCCTGCCTTCGCGAGAGGTTGACATTTTTTGCCGTAGGCAAGCAACACCTTTTCTCAGCGCCGCACGAAATTCGGTTTAAGTTGTTCAATAGGCCTCAAATGCCGATTTATACCAGGTGAGCGGCGATCCTGGAACACCCTGCCATCCAAGCAGGCTGTCGCGGGTCAGCATCCCGAGTCCTGGCCAGTTGAATGCTCCCGGAGATGGAGAAGTGGACCACGGTGTTCGTGGATGGCTGGCTGCTTCCTATCCTTTGCCAGGTGCTCCCCAGATACCTCCGCCTTGTTTCGACGCATCCCGCCCCCAGGTCCGACCTTGCCACCCTCTCCTGGAGAGGCCACTGCTGGCTCCGGTCGCTGTCCAAGAAGAGTATGGTTCAGGTGTGATGGCAGACGAGCACACCTGTGGCTCCAGGCACGAGAAAACCCATTCGCCTCTGCCTGCAATGCAGGTGGAGAGCTTGAGCAAACTCCACACTTGCTTGGCTCTGCTTCCCGCCTTTTCCCGTCGAGTGCCCAGGTGCTACCCGTAGTCGTACCGCCCTCCTGTGCTACACTCTTGCTGTACCGATGGCCCCGCAGCGTTGTCCTGTCCCTGCACAGCCGGACAGGGCATGAAGAAGAGACCTGGGAACATGCGGCAGAAGCAAGCCTGACGCTTATGGACCTGGCTGAAGTGTGTATCGGGCTCCCTGAACTGGCAAGACAGATGAACCGGCGGCGAGCAGAGTGAGCCCTGCTTGCTCTCATCTCGCTCACGTGTCCCCACAAACAGGCAGGGGAATGAGAGGCTTATCCCGCTCTTTTCTCGTGAGCAGCTCGCAGCAGACGCCTGACTGTCTCAGGGGACACGCCGTAATCAGCGGCCACCTGGCGCAGGGAGTCGTGGCGTTCACAGACACGGCGCACCACGTTAGGCCATTCTTTCGCTGGGATGCCATGATGAGACTCACGTGGACCCGGGCGCTGCTGTGTGGAAACGATCTGGGGAAGACTGCCAAGCACGTGCTCGAGTGCAAGGAGTCTTTGATAGAGCTTGCCATGCGGGGCGAGAAAGTGGACCAACACTGGTGAGAGAGAATTCGATGCCCGTCGGTTCCGCTCGACTATTTGTACAATTGTTCTAGATATAGTAGAACAAAGGTTCTAAGACCTCATCCTCTGCTTCTCAACGTATGCCCCTCATTGATGTGTGACTGATTCCTCCCCAGATTCCGTCTCCCTCTACACAGGGCTACCTCGGCCAAGTTGCTCATGAGCAATTGATGAGGTAGTCCGAATGTTTCGAGTCTGCATAAAAACGGGTGAATCTCAGTTATTCCATGATCCGGTCTGGTATACGCCCGCAGATGGTGAAAACCCGCTCAGGTTGCTTGGGGAGTAGTTTTGTCCGTCTTTTAGCAAAAGGGTGTCTGGCGCTGCTACGTGACCGCAGCGGCGATTGTAGCAATCGTCTGACTTTGTTTTTGATAATCCACTTTTCAATTATCACTTGCACAAAAAATGCCAAATGGCTACCGATTTCGATTAACAAAATTTTAGGGGGTGCTGCTATAGAACATGGTGGATAAATCCGACCAGCCCCTGTGAACGCCTTTCGGATGGTTTTTTCGTCAGTGGGCAGTCCGGACAAGCCATCTCACCCCGGAGTGAGGCCCATCCGACTGCTTCTGCTGGCACTTTTACCAACCTCTCCACGACATGCTCCTGCAACCGCATCTCGCTTACATGGCTCTCAAGCGGAAACTGGAGGCAATGGGTAGGAGAGCACATCCCGCGCTGTCCATCGTCGGTTGGTTCGTCCCACTGCCATGGCAGGGGTACGCTGGCGATAGCGTTGCGCCAGCAGTCTACCCCCTCGCGCTCGTGGCTGCACGAGTGCCACGCGCAGGGAATGGTGAGGGCGGACAAAATGGTAGTAGGCACGCCACCATTCCAGATGGGCCAGCAGCTGGGGGGCTTGTTGAGAAGTGGCCCAGGTGCGACGAGCCAGCGCGGCTATTCCATGGCGGACGGTCAGATTCACCCGCTCAATAAAAGCCGTGTTCAACCTCCCAGAGAAGCCCAATCCCTGCAAGACAGCTTTGAGAGCGTCCTCTGTTCCCAGTCGCATCACCTGCGTGACCCGCACGAGCTTGCGCCGCCGGTAACATTTCTTCACTTGGCCGTAGATCAGGCGTGGTTCCACCAGCCATCGGCGCACGTTGCGTCCTCGACAGCAGAAGGTGAGCCACTGACCAAAGTGGGCCGTGAGTGCATAAAAGTACAGATTGAGCCCATCACTGGTAAAGAGAGGAATACAGCCAGGGGAGAGGATCTGTCGCAGCGAGTGGATGAGCAGGTGCGCCATGTGTTGGGTGCGCGGACCCAGATGGAGCACGGGCAGGATCTTGGTGCACGGGTCGATGGCCAGCCAGAGCCAGAGTACCTGCTTATGGCTGCGGAGCCGTGTTCGGAGTTCGTCCAACTGCAGGTGTGGGAGATGGAGATGGCAGAAGGAGCGCCCGTGCAAGGTCTGCGCATGCTCCCCTGCACGAGTGAGCCAGGTCGTGATGGTCGCTTGTCGGTAGCCAAAGACCCGCTCGGCTGCGGATGGGTCGAGCCCTTCGGCCAGCGCCGAGAGCACCATGGCGACCTGCTGGGAAGGGGTTTTCAAACGATATAACGGAGTGTCGCGTCGAGCACTGAACGTCGTGCGGCAGGCCTGACACCGAAACGTCTGGATCTGCTCAGCGCGACCATGCTTGCCATCGCCAACCAGCGCGTGCACTTGAGCATCTGTGATCCCACAGTACGCACACTGCTGATTGGGACAGGCGAAGCCGTCGGTGTTGACCCGCTTGGGCACTCCCCGATGGCTTTTGATCTCGCGGCAGGGGCGTACAGGAGCAGGCGCCGGTCCTCCACCCAATGAGGCAGTGGAGGCGAGACGACAGGCGGGGCAATCGTCCGGGCAGCGGGGCTTCAGCAGACGGTGAAGTCTGGTGCGCTTGGCCCCTCCTCGTGAGAAGGAAGGCCGAAAATGCAACCAGTCAAGACGCCAAAGCAGCGCCACAGAGAGGAGGAGGCAGACTACGAGCAGGAACACGAACACAGGAACGGACATAACGATCCTCGCAGCTTGAAATGGGGGCAGGGATAGTTTGCTTATCATAAGCAGAGTCGCAATGGCCTGTCAAGCGATTGGGAGCAACGTCCGAATTATCCACCACCGAGTGGGGCAGTACCCAGCATCAGTTGATAGGCTTCTAGAGGGGGATTGGTAGTATCGAGGCAGGGATAGCTCTCGACCGATGCCGACGGCTGACCACATCAATCATGGTGATTACACACACTTTTCCCACCCCCGCCACCTGCATGCTTCCCTGTGCATCGAGTTCCCACTCGTCATGCGGGGCGCCTTCTGGCTGCCTCGCTGGGCTGGGTAAGTCACTATGCTTCTGATAGCGACGCGTCAATTTCTCGGCGCCGAGCAGCGCAGCAATTCGGGAGCGACTAGGTAATGGCTGATCGATCCAGCGAGGATCAACGCGCAGTTCCGCCAGCAAGGTGGTTGGACCCCAGCCAGGATGCATCCGGCGCATCTGCACGATGGCCTCGCGCATTCCCCTCGGAAGCGTCCTCAGCGGCCCCATGATGGGGCGGCCCATTTGAGAACTCAGACCGCTGCGCCCCTGGTGCTGGCCTCGGCGACGCCATTTGCGCACCGTCCACACCGAGCAGCCGAGTGCCGCCGCAATCTCTGAATCGGATTGTCCAGCAGCGGCTCGTTCACTGATGTCCAGCCGCTCTGGAAACGTGGTCTTCTGTCCGCGCCGTAGCATAGTGAGAGCCTCCCATCGTACCGCCTTCACCTCGATCCGTAGTTCGGGCGTGGTGAGGCATCAGGGCCACTGCCATTTGCAGCCCCGGTACGATTTTATGAGACTTTCATCAAGACGGGCGGTACGACATATCGAGACTCAACAGGCTATTCTCCGACGAGTGTTCTCCGACAAGAAGAGAGATGAGGTGCAACGGAATAAGCAAATGTAAGTATGAAGTACCGAAATTTCGTCTAATTGAAGAGCACGATACCACGACGCGAGAAGTGGTGCCTTGACAGGATAGGCATAATGCTTGCTGTTCTGGGAAGCCGGATGTTACTGGCCCAACGACCCAGTTTACTTCACCCTGCTCTCAAGCTGTTCGAGCAAATTGCTACTACTTTGACTAAAGTCCAGGTAGGAAGAAATACTTACTTGTGATAATCATGTTTATAAGCTATACTTGCATAGACTTAAATATGATACTCAGGTTTTGCGCTGTCGAACCAGACACTTGTATTTTCCATCGAAATTTTTACGATAAAAACATCGAGTCATCACATCTAAAGACCCCAAATAGAGATCAACATTGTGCGAAGTTAAGGTTTTACAGTCTTTCCAAGGAGGAACTATGGAAGACATCGTGAAGATCACGATCTGGTTACCTGATCAGCAGGCGCTGAACAAGGTTCTTGCTACAGCAGAAGTCTCACTAGATTGCGGTGCCCCACGCCGCGAGAGCGATGGCTCCTATAGGGTTACGCTCTACGCCCGCCCACCCGAAGCACAGAAGATCTTCGAGCTCCCATACCGCCATGAGGCAGACGAGAACTACGGCAAAGTCTTGGCCGAGCGCCAAAAGGAAGTCTCCAAGATAGATCGCTTCAAGGGTGGTAAGGTCAAGCCTACAGGACTCGGTGAAAAGAGGTGATCCGATGTCGTATATGAACGTAACCGAAGTCGAGTCCGCGCTCATCGGCCTCGCTGCACACTACCCATCGATCTGTGAACTGATTCCCCTGCCTCACGTGACTGTGGAGGGTCGAACCTCGCACGCCGTCCGTCTGGGCACCGCACCCGCGAATACTGTCGATGCTTACTACTTGACCGGGGGTGTTCATGCCCGCGAATGGGGCAGTTGTGAGATACTGATAAATCTTGCCACGGATTTGTGCGACGCCTATACGCTTGGTACCGGCGTTGGCTATGGCGGCAAGTACTTTTCGTCCGCCGAAGTCAAGGCCCTTATGGAGCAAATGAATATTATCGTCTTCCCCTGCGTCAATCCGGACGGCCGCAATTTCTCGCAGGGCACGACGGCTCTATGGCGCAAGAACCGTAACCCCGCCGATAGCGGCGGAGTGGCGTCGAAGATCGGCATAGATATCAACCGCAACCAGGATTTCCTTTGGGACTTCAACACTGCGTTTGCGCCGGCGGCGATCAACAGCTACCTCGCGTCGACCGACCCAGCGGTGGACACGTATCACGGCAGCTCTCCTCAGAGTGAAGCCGAGACCAAGAACATCAATCATATCCACGATACGTACACCCGCGTTCGCTGGTATGTCGACGTTCACAGTTACTCGGAAGATATTCTTTACGTCTGGGGCAATGATGAGCTACAGGTCGCCGATCCCACGAAAAGCTTCCAGAATCCCGCCTTTAATCACCAGCGCGGGCTTATCGGCGACGACTATGACGAATACATCCCCGACGGTGATCTCTCGAGCCTGCTCGCATTGTCTCAAGCCTTCACTCGTTCCCTGGGTGAAGTGCGAGGCAAGTATTATGTGGCAAAGCCGGGTTTCTCACTATATCCCACGTCCGGAACGAACGATGACTACGCATACAGCCGCCACTTCACCGGCCCTGCGCTCTCGAAGGCCTTGTCCTTCACCGTCGAATGGGGCACCGAGTTCCAGCCTCCTTGGGCCGAGATGCAGGAGATCATCAAGGACGTCTCCGCCGGCCTCATGGGATTGGGGCTGGAAGCTCTCGGCATCGACAACTTCATCGTCACCAATCGCGACACCTTTTCATCATACGAAGTCGATACCACCAAGGACTACGACAACGCGTTCTACGTGATCTATGACGGTTTCGCCCCGTCCATGATAGGTGTTCCGGGCGCGGTCCCTTCGATCCGTTTTCTTAGCTCAATCGGTGGTACGCAGATCAGTTCAATGTCGGCCATCAACACCAGCGTCGATCTCGAGAACCCCGGTGCTCCCACGACTCCGCAGCGAATCTCCTTCACGTTTAGAATCCACTTCGACAACACCTCAGCGTTCACAGCCGAAATCCGCGACATCTATGTCGAAGCCACACTAAGCGGGATTACCGACGTCGCGCTGATGCACCTCATCAATCAGCCGAATCCGTACATGGTCGATGGTTCGGTAAGCTGGCTGAGTACCGACGTGCGAGTATTTCAGCTGCGGCCCGGCGAGAAGGTTCACAGCTCGAGCGCGATCACGCTCCAGGATCCTGATGTGGTCGCCGACGCGCCGTACAACTACATCCAAGGGCTGATCGGCGAGCTTCGTAGTTATGGGAATGCGGACGCTCCATCCTTCGAGAGTCTTTCATCGAATGAGCTCGAACTGTCCCGTACGGTTGGTGGCGTACGAGTCCTCAATTTCGCGGTCGCCAAGGTCCGCTACCTCGCGAATACGCAGGACGCCGTCGACGTGCGCGCCTTCTTCCGAACCTTCAATACGATGGTGTCGGATCTCAGTTACACGAGTAGTACGACCGCACAGATGCAGAACTATCGCCGAACAAGTGGTGGAACGATCCCGCTACTCGGCATCAATACGTTCTTCAGTGGCGCGGGGAATCAGATCGTTTCGGTCCCGTATTTCGCCGAACGGCGAGTGAACACCGCTACCCAGAGCATGGCGGCGCAACTGGACAACACCAATAAGCAGACGCTCGTGCACGCGGGCGCGGTTGAAGCACACACGTACTTCGGCTGCTGGCTAGACTTCAATCAGACTGACTCACAATTCCCGGTCAACGCCTCAGCGGGAAGCGACGGCCCATTCACGGGCCGAGTGCCGATCATGCAGCTCGTGCGTGGCATCCATCAGTGTCTGGTGGCGGAAATTCGATTTCAGCTCGGCGGCGCCGACCCGATCTCGAACGGCGCCACGCCGGCGTCGAGCGATCGCCTCGCGCAACGGAACTTGGCGATCGTCGAAAGCGACAACCCTGGCATCGAGTCCACGCACCGGGTGCAGCACACGTTCCTCCTGAAGCCTTCACCGTCCGCCCGTGCGGGTCAATTCAAGGCATTGGCGACTAGTGCGGACCAGCAGACGCGCTATGACGAACTCGTATTCCGCTGGCATGATCTTCCACGGGAGACCATCGCGAGCCTGTTCTTGCCGGACTGGAACGCGGATGAAGTGATCGCACTCAATGACACACTGCGGCCTGGACCGAAGATCCTAACGAGGGTGGACGCTCATACGGTTTCATTCACTGTCGGCGACGTCGCGTATATCGCCATTCCCGAGCAGATCCGCAACGCGATTCCTGGCCTGCTGACATTGCAGCTCCCTCTCACCATCCTTGATGGCCAACGGTTTACTGTTGACGTTCAGCAGCATACCGGCCTCACGTTCCGTATCGAAAGCCGTGGGGAACGTAGGAACAGAAATATCCACGCCGAGATTCGCGTGGAGGGTGGGGACAGAACGGTCAACTTCTCTCGACGGCGAGTGCTCGGCGCTTTCCGCCTTAACGTCGTAGTGAAATCCGGAGAGCCGCTACTTCGAAAGCTAGTACGCAACCTCGCGGTGCTCCGCTACGTTTTCCAGGCGATCCCTAGGGCGGACAGCTGGCACCCGGTCTTTGTGCGGTACTTATCGCAATTGGGCGACCAAATTGCCGGTCTGGGAGTAGACCCATCGCTCATTCCCGCGTCGCCCGACGATCCAGGAATCCCCGGACAGGTGCATGTAGTCAGTCAGCCGCAAGACATTACCGGCAAAGTCCAGGAAGTGCTCTTTGATTGCTTCGGCGATTTCAAGGGCTTTGTGCTCGAAACCTGTTCAGGTCGTCACGCTATTAAATGTCACGAGAAAGGGGTGGCAGAGATCGTGCTGCGGGCGTGTCGTGAGCGTTGCACAGTGACCGTCCGTCTCGGCGAACACGGACTCCGCGAGATCATCGTTCGCTGTTAAGTTGGTCGGTGCTCAGGCACCAAATAAGTCGTGGCAGCGGAGACGTTAATGCGTGCCGCCGAACTTGGCCTAATACAAACATTGGTGACATCAGAGGCAAGTTAGCAATATTGCTGAAGATATTCTTCAATGACAGTATTGCGAAATTCTCCATACAGCAAGGATACCATTTTCATGTGCCAAGCAAAGGAACTGGTTGTCTGGGGAACTCGCAAGGGCAGTAATACATCCGATATGCGTGTCAAACTCATACTGAAGCTGACCTGTGGGGCTCATCCTCGAAAAAAGTGAGGCCTGTGCTGGCTACTTGAGGCATCTGCCGAAAAAAGGAAAGGTTTAATCTCTTCAATAACCTCCTCATGTGAATACCTCTCCTGTGAGTAAAGCGTCGTCATCAGACTATGTTTCACATGGTTGCCTTCAGGATTCTCATAAGGAAGGGCAATTCCCTCTCGATGGTTGTCTTTCTCAGTGCAAGACAGCAAAAAGGAACGATGGTATGCGAGATCCTCGATGAGGTGCGCTCCACAGAACGCAACCATCTGCTCCGTCGTAAACTTGTAAGAGCTCAAGCACTTCTGCGGTAATCGTGGTGTAATCCACCCAGTACTGGTAAGGCGAGGATCTTGCTATCATCGTGATCGGGAAGGACAGGCTCACCATATCGTTCTGGAATCTGTTGTCTGATGCCTTGATGCGGTCTAGCCTGATTGAAGTACTGGACATAGCCACCAAGGACACGATGCAATTGCTTCTCCTGGAGGATGAACGGGTGATCGAGACACTCTCTGTATTGGCTACTTAGCCCATCCGTTCCAAAAAATGGATCGCTTGCCGTTGCAAATGCGCTCATTCTGATCTCTATTCTTCTCGAGAGATGCAATTCTAACAGAGGAAGTAGCAAAGAACATCTTTTCCGTACCTGCCAACAAAAAACAAGGATAAAGAAGCTCGCCAGTGAAACAAGATTCCTGTCTCCCTATTCAAGTACTCAAAAAATGCGGCATGATCCGGACGAAACCAGATGAAGATTGACAGGTGTTTCACCCTGCTAGCTCCAGCATGTTTTCCAGACTTCATGCTACTTTTCGATAGTCGTGGTGTAATCCACCCAGGACCGCGAAGGAGATGACTTTACCGCAGTCATGGTCTGGTGACAGAGGTTCACCAAGCGGCTCTGGAAGCTGTTGCCTGATCCCTTGATGCGGCCGTGCTCGATTGAAGTAGGCGACATACCCATTGAGCACGCGCTGGAGCTGCTTCTCATGGAGGATCAACAGGTGGTCGAGGCATTCTTGTCGTACACTCCTCAAGAAGCGTTCGCAGATCGCATTGGCTCGGGGAGCGTGATAGGGTGTGTTGAGAATCTCAATCGCACTGGTTGTCGCCACACGAGCGAAGCAGGGCCCAAATTTGCTGTCGTTGTCACAAATCAGATACTTCGGAGTTTGCCCATACGGGGTGGCTTCTCGAAGCTGTTGTGCCACCCAGGGATCGGTTGGGGATCGAGTGACACCGACGTGAATCACCCGTCGCGACTTCAGTTCGACGAGGAAGAACGCGAAGAGCGGTCGAAAGAAGAGATCGGTCACCTGCAGGAAATCGCATGACCAGAGAGCTGCCGCGTGATTGTGTAAAAAGGTGGACCATTTCTGTCCTCTTGGCTGGGGTGTGCGAACTCGTCTGATGTACTTCTGGATGGTCCGCTTGCACACATGCATGCCGAGTTTCAGGAGTTCACCCCGGATACGTTCAGCACCCCACAGTCGATTTTTCACTGCCATTTCCCTGATCAAAGCGATGGTTTCTGCAGCGATCTTCGGCGTATGAGAAGCGGCCTTTGACTTGCGTTTCCAATAGAGTCGGAAGCACTCACGATGCCAACGCAGGAGGGTTTCTGGTTGAACGATCAAGAGAGCTTGCCTCCACGTTCGAACCAGCCTTGCCAGGAGCACGAGGAGGATTCGATCCGCCTTGGTGCATACTGGTCGTTTGACCTGCCTATGAAGGATGCTGAGCTGTTGGCGTAAGAACGCATTTTCCGCCATGAGCTCGGACTTACTTCTGTGCAGATCAGTTATTGTTCCGAACAACAATGAGGTACTGAGCGGTTTCGTCCAGCGAACAAAGCAAGAGTGGAGCACACCCGAGCAGAAACCCTTCAGCCGCAGGAGATGTATACAAACACGACCCATAGCATATGCTTCTCCATCACGTGAGATTGCCATTGTTCGAGCATGAGTAGTATGTTGACGACTCCTGATTTTACACTCACCTTCCTTTGTTTGCAAGCAGTGGAGGAAGGTCATTATCATGCTCGAAGCGCATGTTTTTGAACGGATGAGCCAAGTAGCCAGTACAGGATCAGCGCGAGGTGCGACCGATTTTGCTTGTTCTCTGTCATCTCTCCCTGGTCTCAGGGGAAACGTCTGTTCTGCTATTCTGCGCAAAAGAAGGTTCCTCAGAGTCCACCTCAATGGTGATCTTCCCAGCTGCTCCATCAACGGTGATGCGGTTTCCGGTGGTAATGCGCTCGGTGGCTCCTGCGACGCCGACGACTGCCGGGATGCCATACTCGCGGGCCACGACTGCGCCGTGAGAGATGGCCCCGCCCATTTCCATGACCAGCCCGCCAGCCGTGAGGAAGAGTGGGGTCCAGCCGGGATCGGTAGAGGGGGCGACCAGGATTTCACCGGGGGCCAGATGCGCACCCGTTGGATCGAGGATCACGCGCGCCCTCGCTGTCACCGTTCCCGGCGATGCTGGCGTCCCCCGCAGCACGCCTTGAGACTCGCCAGTTGCATCCGCGGAAACAGCGCTGGGTTCGGTGCCGTCGGAGAGCAGCACGCGCGGAATGTGGCGGCGGCGCATTTCGAAGTCGTAGGCAATGTGGTGATCGCGCACCGTGTTTTGCATCTCTTCTCCGGCCAGTGCGGCGTGGATTTCTGGCAGCGAGAGGAAGAAGACCTCTCCGGCAGTTTCCAGTCGGCCAGCCTGTTGCAGTTCTTTCCCAACCGTCCACCACAGGTCACGCATGCGCGCCATCAGCAAGACGATGGTGAACTTTGGCATCTCACGCAATCCAACAAGATCGCGCGTTCTTCTCAGGAAGAAGTGAACGAGCCGACTCCGCAGCCAGCCCTTGCTCCTTGCCCGCTGGACCAGTTCTGCGAGCATGTTTTCGGCCTCCTGCGCTCCCCGCTGGAATTGCACAGGAGGAGCTAAGGATGGATCATGCACATGCAGGTAGTTTGAAAGCGCGCCGAGAATATGAGTCGGGTCTTCTGACCAGCGCGGCAGGCCAAGGTCGATCTCGGCTACGCCACGGTGTCCATAGAGAGCGAGAAATTCGGCCACTCCCTGCTGGAGCGAAGGCGGTAAGGCGCCTGCACGATACTCCTGGGCCAGGTGCTCGGGTGTGCTTGCGTGGACATGCTCAACGATGTGGGGATGAGCGGCGACACGTTGCGACAGGCGCCAGAGTTCCAGATCCATCTCTGTCGTTGGATTATGAGGGAGACCACGCAGCACAACTTGCCGCTCCTCCGGCTTCGCAAGCTCGCCCAAGAGCTTGCCAGCCAGCGCCTGACTGCCCAGACCGACAGGCAGGACCGGCGCCAGACCGCCAATGACACCCAGGACGTTGCCTACAACGTGCTCCATCCCCAAGAGACGCTCTTCGTTCTTGAGGCCGGGTGTGACGAAATTCATCGCCCGTACACGCTCGGCGGTCTTCTGCACCCGCTTGACCGCCGCCTTCGGCCAGAACACTGCTTGAAGGGCATAGATGGGGGCCCGTGTTTTCTCAAACACCCTCCCGAAAGCGCGGATCAGGGGCCATCGTTTGGTCGCAATGATCGAGAGACGTGGATCGCTGGTCAGTTGCTTGAAGAGTGGCGCCGAAAGGGCCTCCCCATTGCTCGCCGCGCCTATGAGCGCTCTGCGTCCCAACGTGTTGCGCAAAGCTGGCGTCACGTCGAGGAAGAGGCGCTGACCAGCCTCGATCAGTACAGCTGGACCGCTCAAGGGACCGGGCTGCCGATAGCCAAATCCGGCGGCAATGCCTGATGCGATCAAACGGAGCGTCGAGAGCCCCGCTGGAGTGAAGGGACGATAGACGCCCTGGAACACGTTGAACGAGAAGTAGACGCGCAGCTCCTCGTCGCTCGTCGGCGCGTTGGTCGGCAGCGGGTAGAGTGTGGTGATCGGCCGCGATTGTGTGAGCCAGAGCTGTCCTGAGGGATCAATGGCCCACTCGGTATCCTGCGGCTGGCCGTAATACGCCTCGACGCGAGCTCCAAGCTCGGCCAGTGCGCGGACTTGCTCATCGGTGAGGCAGGCTTCATTACTGCTGGAGCTTTCCTCGCTGCGCAGCGTGCCTCCTCCTGCGGTTCCCCTGATGACGACGCGCTTATCTCCTAGCCTACGCTCGACAATTTCACCTGTCGCGGTATTCACCACAAAGTGATCTGGATTGGTCGCGCCGGAGACGACAGTTTCTCCCAGGCCGGGATTAGCGTCGATGACTGCTTGACGCCGTTTGCCTGTCACTGGATGAGCTGTGAAGAGGACGCCCGCCACCGAGGATTCGATCATGCGCTGCACCACAACAGCCAGCTTGACGCTGCTCTGATCGAGGCCCAGGCTCTCCCGATAGCTCACCGCCCGATCAGTCCATAGCGAGGCCCAACAGCGCCGTACTGCATCCAACACAGCCTCGACGCCCACGATGTTGAGGTAGGTATCCTGCTGGCCTGCAAAGCTGGCAAAGGGAAGATCTTCAGCCGTAGCAGAGGAGCGCACTGCCACAGGGAGAGATTCTCCAGAGCCGAAAAAGCCATAGGCTCCGGTGATAGCATCAGCAATTTCTGTTGGTATGGTTGCTGCCAGAATGCGGTTGCGCGCTGCCTGCGCCATATCTGTAAGCCGTTGGGCATCTCCGCCTTCCCCGGCCTGTGAAGTTGCATGTGTGTCCAGAACGCTTTGCAGTCCAGCATCCGCAGCAACGAGCGCGTAGGCTGTAGTAGTTACACAGAAGCCGGGGGGCACTAGTAACTTCGCGTTGGTAAGCTCCCCAAGATTGGCAGCCTTGCCACCGACCAATGCCAGCATGTCACGATGCAGTGCATTCAAAGGCAGCACGAAATCCCTGGAGCTATGTGGCGCTTGATACTTCTGTTCTCGTTGTGGAAGACTCATGTTGTGCTCTCCATTTTTTGCCAGCATTGGCAAGCAGGACCATACCTCGCACGACCTCTGCTTGCTCATGCGGTGCAAGGTATTCCATCATCTCTATCTGGACATCAGCACGTAATAATTGGAGCGCTTCAATGAGCTCCCGCCCTTGCTCTGTGATGGCCACTCGCTTTGCTCTGTGATCCTGCTCGTCCTCACGCCGCGTGATCATGCTGCGCGATGCTAACTGGTCGAGCAAACGGCTAGTAGCCGAAACTGAACGATCGAGCAATCCAGCAACCTGTTTGATGGCCAACTCGCCCTGTTCATCGAGTATGAACAGCGAAGCTACCTGAGCAAGAGAATAGTCAGAGTCCTTGAAGGTGCGCAGAATAGAGGAAGCGAATCTGCCGAAGACGATGTACCTGAACTCGCTCATACTCTGAACAAGAAGTTCATGATCGTGAGGAGTAATTGCTCTCACCTCCCGAGAGTTGTGTGCATGCACGCAACTAATAATATGAGAAATAGTAAGACGAATATGCAGAAATGTCAATGGTGGGAGAGAACCCGCTTTCTCGAAGGCATTATCTCCTCCTTCTTTTCTCATCTTCTAAAAGAGTGAAGCCGAGGTGCAATTCAGCTTCACTCCTAATTATCTTCTCATTAGGGCGTGTCTATGACGCGTTGGATTGATGGGGGAATGCTGTCAAGCAGTTGCTCAAGGAGGAGGAGCTTTTGATAGAGCCTGCCATGCGGCTCGAGAAAATGGATCAGCACTGGTGAGAGGGAGGCCGATGCCCGTCGGTTCCGGTCGGTTCCGCGATCGTACCCAAGTCCCCAGAGAAGTCTTGGGCATGTCTTTTTCCTCTTCCCTTGCTCTCAATCAAGAGGGCTGTGTGGCAAAAACCCAGAGGAACCATGCTGGGTCTGAAGTCGCGCTTCTTGCTCAGCATGGCTGCCACTGGAAACAAGCTCGATTAGTATCCTACCTAAAGAGAAATCTCTTCCTGCTACGCATTTACTTCCATTTTCTTCCGTTCGAGCAACGGACGGCCCGAGTAGCCAGTACAAGTCTTTCCTAAGATTTCACTACTCTATGCAAGTGGGGCGAGCTTAGTCCACACAAAGGAAGGAGCAAGCTCAGATGTGATAGAGTAAAAGCAGCTACAACACCTACTTAACCTAGAAAGAAGACTGTTTCATGAGTAACTGGAACGAGCAAGTATCGAACACCCCGAAGTTCACAGGCGGCGAAGTGGCTCCCTCGCTCCTGGCCTCTCTTGAGTGGCGTTCCATCGGCCCCTTTCGCGGTGGACGCGTGGTAGCTGTGGCAGGCGATCCAGTCAACCCACAGGTATTCTACTTCGGCTCCACCGGTGGAGGGGTCTGGAAGACCATCGATGGTGGTCAGTATTGGGAGAACATCTCCGATGGATTCTTCAAACGCGCTTCGGTTGGCGCCATCGCCGTCGCCCCATCTGACCCCAACGTGATCTATGTCGGTATGGGTGAGACCACGATTCGCGGCAACGTCTCTCACGGCGATGGAGTCTACAGGTCAACCGATGGCGGTCAAAGCTGGACACATATGGGTTTGCAGGATACGCGCCATATTGGAAAGATCCGTATCCATTCCCTTAATCCCGATCTCATCTACGTTGCCGCGCTTGGACACGCTCATGGTCCCAACAGGGAGCGCGGTATCTTCCGCTCCCGCGATGGTGGCAAGACCTGGGAGCACATTCTCTTCCTGAACGAGGAGGTCGGCTCGCACGATATCGCGCTGGACCCGCACAATTCGCGCATCCTCTACGCCGCTCTCTGGCGTGCGAGACGCTTCCCTCATATGCTGAATAGCGGCGGCGAGGGCTGTGGGCTCTATAAGTCTACCGACGGCGGGGAGACCTGGAGCGATATTTCCCACAACAGCGGAAACCGGCAGCAATGGGTAAGAGAGCACCTCGCGGACGTTCCATCGCCGGTTGGTTCTGCCAGCTGCCATGGCGGGAGTCTGTTGCCGAGAGCGTTGCGCCAGAAGTCTGCCCCCTCGCTTGCGTGGCTGCACGAGCGCCACTCGTAGTGCTTGGTGAGGACGCGACATCCGTGATAATAGGCTCTCCACCACTCCAGGTGGGCCAGAAGTTGTGAGGCCTGTTGGGACGTGGCCCAGCTTCGGCGGGCCAGGGCCGCTATGGCGTGATGGACCGTTAGATTCACCCGTTCAATAAAGGCCGTGTTGAGCCGTCCAGAATGGCCCAGCCCCTGTAAGGTGACTTTGAGACCAGATGCAAGACAGGAAGAATCTTTGTACTGGGGTCGATGACCAACCATAGCCACAGGACGTGGGTGTGGCTGCGTACCCTCTTCCGCAGTTCGTCCAACTGGACATTTGCAAGCTGGAGTTGACAGAAAAAGTGCTCGTGGAAGCTTTGAGCGTGCTCTCCAGCGCGGGAGAGCCAGGTGGTAATGGTCGCTTGCCGGTAGCCGAAGACTCGCTCGGCAGCGGAAGCGTCCAGCCCTTCGGCCAGTGCAGACAGCACGATGGCGACATGCTGGGAAGGGGTTTTCAACCGGTACAGGGGGTGTTGCGCCGGGCTGTGAACGTGGTGCGGCAGGCCTGACAGCGGAACGTCTGGATCTGCTCAGCACGACCGTGCTTGCCATCGCCGACCAGCGCGTGGATGTGAGCATCCGTGATGTCAAAATACACGCACTGCTGATTGGGACAAGCGAAGCCGGAAGTCGGTATGCGCTTGGGCGCTCCCCGCCGGCTTTTGACCTTGCCCCAGGGGCGCACAGGCGCAGGTGCTGGCCCTCCAGCCGACGCGGGAGTGGAGGCGAGACGACAGGCGGGGCAATCGTCTGGGCAGCGGGGCTTCAGCAGACGGTGGAGCGTGCTGCGCTTGGCTGCTCCTCGTGAGGAAGAAGGCCGAAAATGGAACCCGTCAAGACGCCAAAGCAGTGCCGGACAGAGGAGGAAACAGACCACAAGCAGGGCCACGAACACGTGAAGGACCATACAAACCTCGCTGCTTGAAATGGAGAGCATGGTGAGCTCATCGAGAAGTAAGGATACGGCGGGTCTACCGTGCTGTCAAGCATTTGGGAGAGCTGTCCGAATTATCCCCACCGAGAGAGGGAGTACCCCTCTCTTGACATCTCCAACTATCTATGATACACTCCTATAAGTAACAGTATCATAGAGGATGAGAGCATATGTATAGCGAAATCGTCATTCTCGCCATGCTGCACCAGGGCCCGCGGCATGGCTATGAGATCAAAAAGGATGTCGAGCGGGCGCTTGGCGGCATGGTCCCTCTCAACAACAAGACGCTCTACCTCACGCTCAAACGCTTTGAAGAGATGGGCGCTGTGACCCGGCAGGTCATCCCCCAGGAAGGGAAGCCCAATCGCCATCTCTATCAGTTGACTGATCGTGGGATCGAGTTGTTACACGCGCAACTGCGCGATTTTGAGCCTGAGCAGGCGGGAGCCGACGCCGAGTTTTTCACCCGCGTCTCCTTCTTTGACTTGCTGGAGGCGCACGAGCGAGAGGCGATCCTCACCAGGCGTCTGGCCTACCTGGAGGCATGCCTGAAGTACCTGCAGAAGCTGCAGCACCTGGCAGACACGCAGGACTGTCCGGACGCTTCGGGCCTCTCGATGTCCTCTGCACAACGTGTCCTTGCGTTTCATATCCGGCGCGTCCGCGATGAATATCAATGGATCGCCACCTGGCTCGAAGAGATGCAGGCCTCCAGCTGAATGCGCATGGAGCGCCCTATCGGATTGTGGCACTCAGCACCCTCGAATGGAGATACATTATGTTTCAACACAAAGCAGTGAGCGACGCCGACGCCCAGGCGACTCGCCCTCACCGCGAGATCGGACCCATCGGCACAACGGCGCGTCTAGTCGTGGGGCTCCTCCTCGTCGGTCTCATCGTGTACGGCCAACTGTCGTCGGGGCATCTATCGCCTGCTACCTGGGCACTTGGCCTCATCGGCTTCCCCGCTCTCGTTCTGGCCTGGCACTACTGGCGGATTCACCGCAACCCGGCGCGCTTCTCCGACACCAGCGTTCTGAGCTTCGTGCTCAGTATCGCGCTGCCTGTTGCTCGCCGCGCTTCGAGGCGACGCCGGATGCGAGTTCCTGGCTCTCTCTAACTGGCTGTTGCGCCGCAGCGACCAGTTGGCCTGCGCCGTCTTCACGCCCATCGACTCCCTGGAACGACCATGAACGCTGATGTGTTAGGCGAGCCTCGGCTGAGGTGGTTCCAGCGTCGCGCCTGGGATGTCTGGTTTGCCCCGAAGCGTTTCGAAAGCCCGCACTTGTATGAGCGGCTGGGCGTCCTGTGGATCAAACGCTATGTCCCCACGGGTGGCGATTATTTCAGAAAAAAATATGGCGTGCGCGTCATTGATATCAAAAGCACCATCGAGTCGCTGCTCACCTTTGAGGAGCGGACACGATTGTATGAGGCGATCCATGTGGTGGTCTTCCTGGCCTTTCTCCTCTTCTCCATCTGGCAGCTGGTGTCTGGACGGACCACTGGGCTTGGTTTTGGCATCGCCTGTGTGGCGTATGTGCTGCTCATTCTTTCGCCCGCGCTGCTGCAACGCTATAACCGCCTCCGTGTCTACGAGGCCCTCCGTCGCATGAGGAAAAAGCAGGTGTTCCTCACCCCTTTGCCACCTGGCTCGGCTTGACGGTGGTGGAAAGGCCGCACGCTCAAGCAACCTTTAGCAGGGAGGAGGAACGGGCGGCTGCTCTGGATCGCTCTTGCCGGCTTGGCCTGAGTCACGCTCTCGCTGCTCGTTTGCCAGAGGAAACGCACCTCGGCAGCCGTGTCGCGCGAGCCATGTGGATCTGTTCCCAGGGCTCCTGGGGAATGTGCTGGAGCGCCTCTTGCAGAAGCGCATGCTGGACGATGATTTCTGCTTCCCCAACATGTCGTGGCCGGTGCTGATCTCGTTGGAGACACACGGCGCAAAGCACGTTGAAGACCAGCAAGCAGGTGTGGGAGTGTGATTTGCCTTAATTTCCGTCCTATCACCTGACCTATAAGCTGTCCGGTGATTGACTTTTTCCCGTGCTTCGCAGCAACCGAGCAGTATCATGAAATCTTCCGTTTTGACGCTCCTATTATTGCTCAGCTAAAAAGTGCGACTGTCGTGAGAGAGAAAGGGCCCCAGGAACAATGAGGAGGCAAAATTTTCCATCGTGACACTGCATTCCACTTTGGTAACGGAACAAATTTTTTATCGAATCGGACGTGTGCGCTCGCGTTTAAGAAGAAGACGTTGCACAGGCAATCCAGGCGGGGAGATAGCGTAAGAGGACCTGGAACACCTGCTGTGTGCCTTCGTGGAACACCGCAACGTTGCCATATGCCTCCCCGACCTCGCCGACCAGGTCGCTCACACCCCGCAGAATGAGGCAGCGCACCTTGTTGCGGGCCGCGACGTAGGCAATCGCACCCGATTCCCAATCAGCGGCGATGGCTGCGTAGCGGGCCTTGAGGTGAGGAATATCCCCGACCTGCACATCGCGGTCAGCAGAGACGAGCAGAGCACGCTGCACTTCGTGGGGGTAGCTCTCGCCGAGCCAGGCGAGATCCAGGGTGGTCGTGTAGCTGGCAATGGCAGCCTCGTAATCGCTCATCATCTCCATGATGTCGTAGACCATCGTGCGCTCGACCAGCAGGATGGTGCCCTTGGCGATCTCCCCCTCAAAGCCACCGCATGTGCCCAGGTTGATGAGCAGGGCAGGCGACCAGCGATCAATGACATACTGGGTCGAAGCGGCCGCGGCGATTTTACCCCAGCCACTGTGAAAGAAGATCACCAGCTCTGCCTGTTCAGCTACCTCAAGCGTGACGATGAACCAGTCCCCAAAGGGAGAAGGGTGCAGCTCCGGCTCCGGGTAGTGTGAGCGTACGACTCGCCACTCTGTAGTGGCAGAGATGAGCACAACCGTGTGCACCGTACCCTTCTTAGGCATGGGTGAAGATCCTTTCAGGTCGCTTCGCCATCCACCCAAAGATGAGCGGCAGACGGCACAGGGCGTGCCAGCGCCGGCAGGAAGGTGCTGCCGAGCAGCCTGACCAAGCTGATCTATGATCAGCGATCCTGGCCAATGGTGAGCCAGAGCCCCTTTCTGGCCCCAGTGCTTAAGCGACGAGTATCATCGTAGGAGCTGGTGGTCATTTCCCAGCGAACCCCATAGGGGTCATCGAAGACCAGGATGGCTTGGCCGTCCTGGACAACCTGACATCCCAGGGTGGAGGCGACGACGCGCAGACGGGAGAGCTCCTCCGCATCCACTTGCACGCCAATATGCGAGAGCCGCCCACCTCCACTGCTCGAACCCGCCTCCAGGGCGAGGGTGAAGGCATCTCGATGCAGCGAGCACAGTCCCAGAGAGATCCCAGCCGCTTCTGCGTCGTCCCAGCTCGCATCGGAGGGCAAGGTGTACCAGCCGTCAGCGGTCTCAGCCTCACGGAAGGCCACCTCAAGCGCAAATAACGTCCGGTAGAACTCCTCGGCCTGCCGCAGCGGGGTGACAATGAGAGCGAAATGAGTAAATGCCCGATAGCTCATGAGCTGTCTCCTTTCGTGCTCTGGCTTTTTTGGGAAAGGATAGCACTTCGAGGGAGAGGTTTCTTCGTCCGAACGTTCAGTCGTCTCGCTGTCCAAAGGGGCAGTTTCAGCGAGGAGGGCAGGACCCATCAGAGCGGGCGCGCGGACGAATGAGCTGAGGGGCCTGGTACTCTTCGATGGCGCGCCCGCTCCAGCTCATCCCCCTCCCCCAGACAAAAAGGACTAGCGCCGCTCCTGTGGGCAAGTGCCGCGCCTGCGCCAGTGCCACGATCCCCACCTCAATCGCTTGAGCATCGACCAGCAGCTCGCTGATGGCTTCCACCAGAGATTCTACCAGCCTTCGATTTTACCCTATCTTACCTACATCTGCAAGCAACGGAAGTACGCTCTATCGTTCTTTCAGTGGCCTATTTTCTGAACGGATGTCCCAAGTAGCCAGTACAGGTATCAAGATGCTGAAAACACCCTATCACACTCCGCGCGCCAATGCCATCTGTGAACGTTTTCTGGGCAGCGTGCGTCGCGAGTGTCTCGATCACCCGTTCATCCTCCAGGAGAAGCAGCTTCATCGTGTCCTGCGTGCCTATGTCCAGTACTTCAATCAAGCCAGACCCCATCAAGGCATCAGACAACAGATCCCAGATCACTATGGCGAGCGTGGTCCTGCGGATCGAGAGGATGGCAAGATCCTCGCCTTGCCAGTCCTGGGTAGATTACACCACGATTACCGCAGAAGTGCTTGAGCTCTTGCATGTTAACGACAGAGCAGATGGTTGCGTTCTGTGGAGCGCACCTCATCAAGGAGCTGGCATACCTTCGTTCCTTTTTGCCGTCTTGCACTGAGAAAGACAACCATCGAGAGGGAATGGCCCTTCCTTGTGAGAACCCTGAAGGCAACCATGTGAAACATATTCGGATGATGACGCTTTACTCACATGAAAGGTATTCACATGAGGAGGTTGAGGAGGTTATTGAAGAGATTAAACCCTCCCTTTTTTCGGCAGATGCCTCAAGTAGCCAGCACACCGGTTTCATGACCAGTTCGTTTTCATCAGCACACGCATACTCGGCAAACGCATCCTTGCATACCCCGAACACCTCATCCCCTGGCTGGAACTGCTTGACGGCTGCGCCAACGGCCTCCACCCGCCCGGCGATGTCGACGCCGAGGACCCTGTTGATGGCTTTGAGAAGCACACCGTCCATGAAGCGGCCCACCATCGATGTCGATGTGAAGCGCCGGAAATCAAGCGCGTTGACCGATGCCGCCTGAACTTTTACCAGCACTTGATTGTCTTTAGGAACAGGTTTGGCGACCTCCCTGAGCTGAAGCACATCAGGGGGCCATATTTTGTATACACAATCGCTTTCATCTGGATGTCCTTTTTCACTGATCTGATTCTGTGCCCGTAATAAAATCCGTAGGCCAGTTACATCACACAGGCACGCGAGTCTGCTCCACTGTGATGACGACTTTTCCTCGGGCGTGTCCTGTTTCAAGGTGCCGGATAGCCTCAGGAACCTCGCGCAACGGGTAGCGTCTCTCGATTACCGGTATGACTTTTCCAGCTTCCACAAGTTCTTTCACAAAAACCAGGTCTTGCTGATTCATTTTCGCTGTTCCCATAAGGCCGACCCACCTGTTCCCGAACTTTGACCTCAACGGCCCCACCACCATGTGTTCGAAGAGCCTCGGCAGGCCTGAGAAGCCGGCAACCACACACGTTCCATTGGGGTTCAGTGCGCGCCTGTAAGCAGAGACGGAACGATTTCCCACCGCATCGTAAATCAGGTCGTAATGCTGCCCAGTGCGGGTGAAATCTTCCTTCGTATAGTCAATGACATGATCTGCGCCAATCGAGCGCACCATGTCCAGGTTCCTCGTGCTGCATACGCCGGTGACTTCGACCCCGAATGCTTTGGCGAGCTGCACCGCAAACGTTCCCACTCCACCAGAGGCGCCGTTAATCAGCACCTTTTGCCCGGTGTGGATGTGCCCCGTATCGCGCAGGCCTTGCAGAGCGGTGATGGCCGCTACAGGGATGGCGGCGGCCTCCTCGAACGAACGATTGGCCGGTTTCAACGCCACCCTGTTTTCAGGAACGGTTGCGTACTCGGCAAAACTCCCCGTCCATGCTCCGAAGACCTCATCTCCTGGCTGAAACTGTGTGACGGTGCTGCCAACGGCTTCCACGCGCCCGGCGAGGTCGGCGCCGAATCTGGGGTCTTTCGGTTTGCGCAGCCCTCCCGCCAGGCGGGCCAGGAACGGTGCACCCCTCATGAGATGCCAGTCCAGGGGATTGGCGGATGCCGCGTAAATCTTTACCAGGATTTCACCCGCGTTGGGGACGGGTTTCTCTGTCTCTTTGAACTGAAGAACATCCGGTGATCCATAGTGTGTGTAGACAATCGCTTTCATAGGTTTGCATTTCAATCCTTTCGTTGCTTACATAAGAGAAGAGTCAGGAAAAAAGTTCATTTGACAACTCTGCCTGGCCGGGTGTAACACGCATGACCGAGAGCAATGGCATGGCTAGATCACGCACTTTTTTAAGCAAGCCATGCAGCGCGGCCTGGTCGACCACGGGGCCGGTTAACAGCGTCTCGCCGTTGTCGAGAGCCGTGATGGTCAGACCCTCAAACCAGTCTGTCCACTCGCGACCCAGGTGGCCCTTGATCCTGATCAGATAGACCATTGGTTGTCCTGGATCAATTTCTGAGTTGAATGTGCCTAGCATAGCCCTGCTCCCCAGTTTCGTGATGAATACTCAGTGAATCTTGTCGATGCCTACGCCCGCTATGACGATGATGGCGAAACACACAACGGCTAGACTCGCCCACCCTGTTGTCCCACCGAGCGCAAACATGAAGAGCAGGCCGAACAGCAGCAGCAGCCCCAGGGCGATCACGGCCAGGGCGAAACGCAGAATATTCGTCCTGTCGTGTGGGAGCGGATAGACTTTGCCGGACGATCCTTCTCTCACCTCCTGCTCCTAGGAGGTCTCATACTGCTGGCGAGCAGATGCTGTCTGGTTGCCCTCGTAGCTCCCATACACCGGGTCTACTGGCTGATAGATCGCTTCACTGACTTCCTTTTGTGGCATCATGGGGTTTGTTCCTTTCGTTCAAACGCTCTTATAACTCGTTTAACTCGACGCCTCTAGTCCCTCAGGGAATTGGCCCATTTTTCAGCATAATCGCCGACGATGGGCAGCTTGTAGTATCTGCCGCGAGCCGCTTTGACCATCAAGACAATCCAGCAGATGAAGGAGACGAACAACAGCCCGGCGCTGAGGGAGCTAAGCAAAGGGATGTGGCTGAACACAGTCGTCACAATGCCTATCGCACCGAAGAAGATCAGGGACTGCATGGCGTGGAAGCGCACAAAGCGATTCTCTCTCTTAAGCAGGAGGAAGATCAGGCCGGTGATCCAGCCGCCCAGGTAGCTCAGCCAGCCGGCAGCGGGCGTCCGCAAGATCTTTTCAGAAGGGCTGATATAGCCTGCAGGTGGCGCAAAGTACGGCTGCCCATAGTGCTGCTGAGAAGCATAGAGTTGCTCTTGCTGCTGGTACCCTCCCTCAAAGGGCGGGTGATAGCTCTCTGGAGAGCTATCCTGAAAGTCGTGGGGAGCATCGAGTGGTTGCCCTGTGGCCGCTCCTTTGTATCCATCATAGGGAGTATGAGCTTCGTTTGAATAGTTTTTCATGAGTGTATAACCTTCTTTCAATTTATGCGGGATGACCGCCCTGCAGAGCCTGTACCACTGGCTCAATCTATACCAGAAGCATAGCTCCATGACGGTGTGCAGGTCGAGACACGAAAGTGTTGTTTGGAGTGTTGTTTTGTGAGGGGAGTAAGGAGCAGTACTTGAGAGCAAGTGTGCGGGCAAACCGACGTTTCGGCTACAACAGGCCCAACTCGCGGGCACGTGCGACCGCTTCGGTGCGCCTTTCGACCTGGAGTTTGCCAAAGATTTTCCGGTTGTGTCCTTTTACCGTATCCAGGGCGAGGAACAGCCGCTCGCACATCTCCTGATTCGAGAGCCCTTGCGCGATGAGGTGGAGGACTTCCAGCTCGCGCTGGCTGAGTGGCTCGAGAAGGGGCTGGATGGCAGGTTGAGACGATGTGTCTTCGCATTCCTGCTCCTCGGCTTTAAATACCGCCAGCAACTTCCCGGTATAGTCCAGCATGATGCTCTGAATCGCGGCTTCAGACAAGAGGTACGCCATCGGGGGACCTTCGTCGACAAAGAGACGGACGAATCCGCCCGGTTCTGCCAGCGCCAGCGCCTCAACGAGCAGGTGCACCGCTTTGTCCTTCTCGCCATGTGCCTGCAGAGCGACTGCCTGAAGCACCATCACCTTGAGCAACTCATCCTGCCAGCCCTTTGCCTCCATCAGATCGCGCCATGATTCCAGCAGCGCCAGCGCCGCGGACGTGTCGCCCTGGGCCAGGTGTACTCTGGCCTGGATGAGACGGAGTTCGTGCGCCTGCGCTAGGTGAGCGGCGGCCGCAAGGTTGCCCTGGCGCAGCAACACCAGCACTTGCACAGCAGCCACATCGGGAAGGCGATACACAAAGTTTTGCTGGCGCGCGGATTGACCGGCCTGAGCGAGCAGATCAGCGGCGCCGTCCACATCCCCCGCGGCTAGTTTCAGGCGGGCAAGAAATACCTCACTGATAATGAAGCGGTCGATCACGCTCTCATACTGTCGCGCCAGGTTGAGACTCTGTCGCCCGTGCTTCTCGGCGGCATCCAGGTCGTTCCATTTGTAGAGGATACGGGCCAGGCCAAGATGCGCTTCGTTGATAATCTGCAGCGGCTGATCACTCGCCATTTGCAGGACGCGCCGGTAGGTCTCGGCTGCCAGGTAGAGCTGGTTGTCTGCTTCCTGCACGTTGCCCAGGCCGATGGTCGCCAGGATAATGGTGAAGATATCCCCGGCTGCCTGGCTGAGAGCAATGGCTTCGGTATAGGCCCGGCGGGCCGCGGCACGGTCTCCCTGGAACATGTGGGCAACCCCCAGTGTCCAGTGTGCGGTCGCGCGCATAGACTGGTTGTCCGGGTGCAGGTACTCCAGGGCGCGGCGCGACTGGACAAGCATGGGTTCTACCTGGTAGCGGGTGAGCGCCAGCGTCGCACGGGCCTCGGCAATTGCCCCGACCAGGTTGCGGGTCTCGTCGTCCTCTTCGGCGCCTTGCATGGCGGCTTCAGCCGCCTGCAGTTTCTCTTCCACGCCGGTTGTCTGGCCAATCACCAGCAACAGCGAGGCATGCCTCCACCACAACGAGGGCCTGGAATTCAGCACGATCGCCGGCAGCGACTCCAGCCAGTCCAGTAGCGTAGTCACCGCGCCGCGAAAATGCCGGGGAATCCCTTTTCCTCCCATCAGGCGCTCGGCGCGCTCAATTTCATGGGCAGCAGCGGCATGGCGAAACGCTTCTAGATAGAGGCCATTGTCCTCAAACCACTGGCTGGCGCGGATATGCAATTCGTTCACCTGGCTTTCCGCATCGCCTGGGATGCTCTGGCGCAGTCGCTGTCGCAGCAGGTCCGCGAAGAGATGGTGATAGCGGTACCAATGCCGCTCGTTGTCCAGGGGGATGATGAACAGGTTGGCGCGGTCGAGCAATTCCAGGGTGGCTTGCCCGGAAGCGGAGGAGTCGAGCAAAATGGCATCACACAGCGGACCGCACAGGCGCTCCAGGATAGAGGTGCGCAGCAAAAACGCCTGGACGCTTTCAGGCTGCTGCTCAAGAACTTCTTCAAGCAGGTAGTCCATTACGAAATGGTGACTGCCGGTGAACGATGTGATAAAGCTGGCGGCGTCTGGCTGTCCCTGTAATGAAAGCGCGGCTAATTGCAGGCCGGCGATCCAGCCTTCGGTGCGCCTTTCCAGGGCGGCGATGTCTTGCGCTGAGAGGCGCAAGCCCATCACCTGGTTGAGAAATGCGGCGGCTTCAGAGGGAGTAAACCGCAAATCGGCGGCGCGTACTTCCGTCATGCGGCCTCCGGCGCGTAAGCGGGCCAAGGGCAGCGGCGGATCCTCACGGGTGGCGATGACCAGGTGCATGTGTGGTGGCAGGTGCTCGAGCAGAAAGGTGAGAGCCTGGTCAATCGCCTTGGCATCAATCACGTGGTAGTCATCAAAGACGAGCACGAACTGATCTGAGATGCTGGTCAGGTCATTGAGCAGTGTTGTCAAAATCGCTTCGGGTGGCGGTGGCTGAGGGGATTGGAGCACGCCCAACACCCCTTCCCCAACAGGCGCCGCAATCGTCTGCAAAGCAGCCACGAGGTAGGTCAGAAAGCGTGCGGGATCGTTATCCCCTTCGTCCAGTGACAACCAGGCTGCCGGTCGCTCGATTAAAGCGAGCCACTGGCTGACCAGCGTGGTCTTCCCAAAGCCGGCGGGGGCCGAGATGAGGACCAGGTGACGGCGCAGCCCCTCGTTCAGCCGCTCGAGCAGGCGCGGGCGGCTGACAACCTCAGGCCGAAGCGGAGGCATATACAGTTTTGTGGCGAGAATGGGCGTGGGTGACGGCATGACTGCTTCTGTTCCTTCCTGGGCAGCCTGCCTTGTTCCTCTCTTCGTTCTTCCGAGCGCACAAGAACCGCTGCCGTGGCATTCAGGTGCTTTCAACAGCCCCTACGTTCGATGGTTACATCCTGTCTCTCTTGCTCTCTATTCTGGCTTCGGCCTGACAAGATCATAGAAGAAAAAAGGGTATCAGTCAAGCAGTCAGGGCGATGATGGCTTTGCATCCTCCGAGGGGAAATCGTGTAGGAGTGCAATGATTCACTCACCGAGATCCTGAGCGCAGCGAAGGATGACATTGCCGATCAGGGCAATCGCATCTAATTCACCCCATCCAGAACGCGCTGGAGATAGGTGTTATCCCAACCAGCCTTGAGACGCCTGGCATGGATACCCACACGAGATGACTTTTCCTGGCGCAAGAGGTTGAGGCTGATATGGCGTAAAACGGCCAGATTCTCATCGGCATGTCCGAGCCTCACTCGTGATTCATCTTCGCGAAAAGCGACATCGAGAACCCAATGCAGGCTGTTTTCGATGCCCCAGTGGCTTCTGACCGCAGTGGCAAAGGTGTTGACCGAAGAAAAACTGAGCAGAAAATAGCGCATTTCTTTCGTCGTCTTCTGCTCCATGCGCCGCTCAGCGCGAACCACCCCAATGCCCCGCAAGCCTTTCCATTTCTGCTCTGGGTCCAAATACGCCAGGATCTCTGGGTCATTCAGGGTCCAGTGTTCGCGAATTTCCAGGCGACCATGACCTTTCTCCACCTGTCGAGACGACTCCCAGTACTGGCCGGGGAAACCGTCTTTTTCTGCCAGAGCAAAGGTGGCTTTCACCTCGTCATACAGGTTCCCGTGATTGTCTTTGAGAGCCAGAGCATACTCCCCTTCCTGGTCGATAATCTGCTCGGCAATCTTGCTTTGCGTTCCCATCGCATCAATGGTGACAATGCAGCCTCCCAGCGCCAATTGCTTCAGCAGCAACGGGATCGCCGTAATCTCATTGGATTTCTCTTCAGTCGCCAGTTGAGCCAGGACTAACCGATTTTCGACCGCCCAGGCACTGACCATATGCAACGCTTTCTTCCCGGCTTCCTGATCATGGGAGCGCCGCAACGTCTTGCCATCGATCGCGATCACCCCTTTGACGGTTTTGCTCATTCCCTGCACCCATTGCACAAAACTGGCTTCAAACTGTTTCGGATCAAGCAGAGCAAAGACCCGGCCAAACGTATCATGAGAGGGAATACCAT
>Ga0137386_10000071_pt1 | contig 41082 bp, 64 predicted proteins | sample SagtaG_4_FD_104910 | JGI IMG/M metagenome (GOLD analysis project Ga0137386, IMG submission 104910) | Vadose zone soil microbial communities from Sagehorn Ranch, Mendocino, California, USA - Sage2_R_100_16 metaG | ecosystem: Environmental > Terrestrial > Soil > Vadose zone | place: USA... | reverse complement strand
GCCACCCAGACCCTCGGCATCAACACGACGAGCTTCTTCTTCAACCTCGGCCAGGCCGCCCCGTTCTTCTCCTGCCCGTCGCACGGCGGCGCGGTGCCGAACACGGCGCAGCTGACCAACCCGGACCAGATCCAGCCGGACCCGAACCAGACGGCCGGGTCGGTGGTGATCGGGAACATGGACCCGAACGGCGTCTATTCGCCCGTCTCCTCGTCGGGGACGTACGTGATGTGCGTGAACAGCGCGGGCCAGGAGTATCTCGTCTACTGGGAAGGGGACGTCCTGCAGGTCAACGGGAACGCCGCGTGGGATGCGTCGCTGAACGGCGGCAAGGGCGGCGTCCGGGTCACCGGGGCCCCGCAGATGCCCGCCTGCCGCACCGGCCGGTACCACGGCAAGCCCGCGACCCTCTGCTCGAAGTAAGGGCCGCAGCGATGTTCGCGGTGATCACGGGGGCGGTGCCGGGCGTGACCGCGCTGCAGCCGGAGGGAGACGGGCCGTGAGCGCGTACAAGATCACTATCTGGTGCGAGGCAGACCTGGACGAACCAGACCTGGCCGCCGCGCTGGAGCAGGGCGAGCTCTGGGAGGCCGCCAGCAACGTGCAATACCAGATCGACCCGGCCAGGGGATGATGGGTGACATGCTGCTGAACGGCCGGGAGGCCGCCGACTGGGAGCTCGCCGCGATCGCCCACGGCCGCCGGTGCGACCTCGAACGGGACCTGACCCTGCTCGCGGGCTTGCTGGCCGAGTACCCCCGGGCAGAGGTGCCGGTGCCGCGGCCGGTGCCGGACCTCCCGGTGCTGCCGTGAGCACGCCGCTGCGGGAGGGCTGCGGGACGTACCTCGGCCTGAGGCTGCACCAGGCGGCCGGGGAGGCGCCGTGCTCGCTGTGCCTGCGGGAGGAGGCGTACCGCCGCGTGGAGGCCGAGGGGATCCCGTTCCGGCTGCCGCCCCCGGACGTGCCCGGGCCGGTGACGGCGGATCAGGCGCGGGTGAACCGTGCGGTGCTCGAGGGGGCGCTGCGTGAGGACGCGCGGGAGCGGAGGCGGTCCCGTGCAGCCTGACGTCTACGTGGCCCCGGCGGCGCGCGTGCTCACCGAGCTGCACCGCCCCGCCGCCGACGGCACCCAGACCGTGTGCGCCCTGCCGTTCGACGAGGGCGAGCTGTGGGTGCCGGTGGAGTGCCGGGAGGGTGACCGGGTGTGCTGGGTGTGCGAGGCGGAGGCCCTGCTGTGACACGCGAGGCGGTGCAGCCTGACCCGTACGCCCGGTGGGTGTCGTCGCTGCACTGCGGCCACCAGGCGCGGACGCGGGGCCGCCCCCGGCCGGGGCAGTGGATCACGTGCCAGGGCGGCTGCCAGGAACAGCGGCGGGTGGACGCGGTGGCGGCGGTCCCGGTGGTGCTGGTGATGGATCCGCTGTTCGGCCTGGAGGCGCTGCCGTGAGCGCCTCGCATATCCGGAGGGTGAAGTGCGTAACTCAATTAGGCCGACGTACGACAGCCGGGAAACCGGCCCGCGCTACCACGTCACGACTCGCGTCGGCGGCCGGGTGATCGAGTTCGAGAAGCCCATGGCGGACCCGTTCGTCAGCCACCGGGTCACGGTCGGCTGGCCTGACCTGCTGCGCGGGCTGCTGCGGCGGCGGCTCGCCGTAGAGGTGATGATCGGCGGCGACCCCGGCGTAGTTGAGGACGTGATGGAACTCGACGGCAACTACCTCGGCTACAACTGCACCCGGAGGGCCGCGTTCCAGTCGCATGTCAACGAGGCGCTCGGGCGGTTTGCCGGTGATGAGGCCGGGTGACCGCAACCGTGACAGCAACCGCCGTGGCGGACACGGGCGGACTCTGGTGGACAAGGGTGCCCGCCACCAGCAGGAACGGCGCTGCAGTCCGCTCTGGTCCACCGTTGCCTACGACTACCCAGTAAGAAGGTCACGGCCACGAGTCGATGTCGGGCGGCCCGATCTTCAGCGACCGGCGCCGGGCGGCGACAGCCCCCTCGGTGCGGGCGAGGATCGAAGCTACCTCCGCGTCGTCCAGGTCGTCCCGGCTGGCGATGCGATCCTCTGATGCAAACCAGGGCTGGCGCGTGCGCATGGCCCACGTCCTGCGGATCCACTTGCTGTGGTAGAGGTCCTCGGCGAACTCGAGCAGTTCGGGCGCGGCGGGCAGCACTGAGGCCGGCCAGTAGTACACCTTCACGCCGCAGATGAGCGCGGGCGGGCACGCGCGGTAGAGGGCCCAGACGCCGCCGGCGGCGAAGCCTTCCGTGCGGTTGCAGTCAATGCACAGCAGCCCGCGGCACAGCCCGGTCCTGTGGTCGTGATCCATGACGAGCCGGAAGTCGGGATCCGAGGTCCCGCAGATGCTGCAGCGGTAGCGGCACCAGCCGACCAGGACGCCGAACGCGATCAGCTCCGGGTCGGTCACCGGACCCCAGCGGTTGGCCTTCGCCCGCTCCCAGTCGGCTGGGGCCGGCGGGAGCCACCTCCAGCAGAAGGGGACGGCCGGGAAGCGGACGCCGGGAATCCTGGCGATCGGCTGCGGGATATGGGACACAGGGCTCCTGTTACTGATCGTGACCGGGTGCGCGTTCGAACGGCGCATTTCCCGTGCGCAGGTCGTGGGGACAGTTATGGTGACAATCCCCGCAAGCTCCTGCCGCTGCCGGCGACTGCACATACCGCCTCCCACCTGCCAGTATGCAGCGACGGGAAGCGGTGTGCAGTGGTGATAGAAGAACTCGTAATGCGTAGGCCCCCGGTTCGATTCCGGGAGGCGGCTCCCAGGTCAGACGGGTTGCAGCCGCTTCTGCCCGGTGCCGGTGGGACCATTCGTGGGCACAGAATCGAAATTCGCGGGTTCACTCGCTCTCCCCGAACAAGGCCTTCCCGACCGCCCTCGCCGCGAGCCGGGCGCCGGGAGACGACGAATGGTCATAACCCTCCGTGGTCTTCACGCTGGCGTGGCCGAGCAGCTGCTGCACCGCTGTGATCGCCGTCCCTTCGTCGACGGCGATCGTCGCGGTCGTGTGCCGGCCGGAGTGGACGCCGCTGTGCGGGATTCCGGCGGCCTCGAGGATCTCCGCCCAGTCCTGCCAGTCGCGGCGCGGGCTGACCGGGGCCCCGTTCCACGCGGTGAAGACGAGGTCGTGGTCTGTCCACTCGCCGGCGGCGAGCATCCGCGCCTCGAACTGGGCGCTGCGGTGCTCGCGCAGGAACGCGCACAGCTCCGGGGGGACCGGGATCGTCTTGCGCTTCTTCTCCTTGACCGCCTCGCGCAGCACCAGCGCCCCGGACAGCGGGATGCTGCCGCGGGGCAGCCTGCCTTCCGGGCAGTGCCGGGCGTGGTCCGTGCAGTCGTCCGGGCACGGCGGCGGGCAGGCCCGGGCGTGCCGCGAGCATCCCGCCGGGCACGGCCGGGTCTTGTGGTACTTCTTCCCGCAGTCGTGCGGGCTGCCGCAGCCGTGCTCCCAGGTGAGCCGCTGCAGCTGCGCCCACACGCGCATCTCGCCCGGCTCGCCTTCGGGGACGTCGATGTCGAGGAACTGCCAGCGCAGCCCGAGCGCCTCGCCCTGCCGCAGCCCGCAGCACAGGCCGGCTGCCCACCGCGCGAACTGGCCGCGTTCCCGCGCGATGGCGAGCACGGCCCTGGCCTGCCTGCGGGTGAGTGATTTCCGGTTCGCCTCGCCGAGTTCGGGCGGCTCGACGAACGTGCACGGATTGACCAGTGCCGTGCCGCCGGTCATGCCGTACCGGGCGGCGCGCTTTGCCTGCACCTCGTAGGCGGAGGAGAGGATGGCGAGCACCTTGCGGACGGTGGCGGGCGCGGCCCCGGCTGTGAGCATGGCGGCCAGGCCGTCCTCGATGTGCTCGGGGGTGAGCCGGTCGATCCGCTGCCCGCCCCACATCGGGAAGATGCTGTTCCGGCATTTCGACCAGTAGTCGGCGACCGTCCGGGGGGCACGGCCGCGCTGGGGGAGCACGACGGTCAGGTGCCGCTCGAGCATTTCCTGCACGGTCGGCAGCTTCCCGCTGCGGCCGGCGGTGCCGGCGTCGCGCTGCCGCTCGAGCTCGCGGACCCGCTTGCGGACCGCGGGCAGGGTCTTGCGCTGAATGTGCCGCCGGTCCGGCTGCCCGTTGGCCTTGGTGCCCATCCACACCTTGGCCTCCCAGTACCCGCGCATGTTGGGTTCGCTGCTGATCCACGATTCGAGGTTGCCTCTGCGGGTGCGGCCCATGGGAAAGACCGTACAGCGGTATGCAGCGGCGGGCAACGACGGGACGTTGTGGGGAGACATGAGGAGATGTATCCTTTCACCGGTAACCGCATCTGACGGTAAGAGGAGCCAGGTGATGACGGGACACAAGCAGCCCGAGCGTGACGTGGGCGAGCCGCTGATGCTTACCTACAGGGAGGCGGCGAAGAAGATCGGCATCTCCCTGCGGTGGCTGTACGTGCTGATGCAGAAGGGCGAGATCCGCAGCCTGAACCTCGGGGGCAATGTGAGGCGCATCCGCCTGAGCGAGTGCGAGGCGTACGTGGACCGCCTGGAGGCCGGGCAGATCAGCGAGGCGTCATGACCGGCGCGCTCATGGGGGCGCTGGCGCGGACCACCCCGGAGTCGGTGGCGGCGTACGAGCAGCGCCAGGCCGGCGGGACGCAGGCGACCGCACCGGAGATGGGGCGCTCACGGTGAGACGCGACATCGACGTTACAGACACGGCATTCCCGTACCTATCGCCGACAACTGCCTACATCCTGGTGCGTGATGACGGCGGCGTATCCCAGGTGCTCCCGGGCACCGAGATCGTCTGCGAGGTCAGGGACGGCAAGGCCCGGCTGTTCGCGGTGTGGCCCGGTCAGTGGAGATCTGACGTCTTCACCATCGACCCCGATGCGTTGCTAGCTGAGCTGAAGGCGAACGCCGAATGGCAGGAGACGCGCCGTCAGGAGCGCATGGCTGAGAACGCCCGCATGGCCGAGGAACGCCGCAGCAGGCCGAAGGAACGCTGCCCTCGCTGCAGGAAAGATGGACTCCGCGTCCGCGATGACGGGTCTCTTTACATTCACCGCAATACCCGGGGTGCCGAGTGCGGAGGCGGCTCCGCGTATGAGATGGCCGAGATCCGCCGCCGGCGCGAGGCCGCTGAGCGCCAGCGCATTGAGCGCGAGCAACGGGAGCGTGATGCCGCTGAGTCCCGCGCGCGGCATGAGGCTGAATATGAGCGCTTGGATGAGGAATTCCGGGCCGGGCGGCTGGATGGCCACGCGAAGAGGGACGGCTCGTTGTGCCGAGGCTCGCTGACCGCGTTCGGCGCTAGTCTCTGCACTGCAACAGGGCATGGGGTCAGCACTGGCGAGCTTGCGCAGTGGGAAGCGAAGCTAGCCGCGTGGCGCGACGAAAGCGAGCAGCGACCGGCCGCCGGGTAGCCGCCGCCCCGGAACGCAGAAACAGGCCCTCGCCCGTGATGGGCGAGGGCCTGCCGTCCCGATGGAGTTCCGAAGTCCGGGTAACCGCTGCCCGGCCACCAGCGCGGCCCAGGTCTTAGGCTGGACGACGCGGCGTTGCCTGGCGTTCCAGCGCCGCTTCCGGGCGCGATCGCACTCGACACACATCCAGTACTCCGTTCCATCCTTCTTCGAGACCCGGCGAAGGGCACCCGGAATCACCAGGTCATGCCCGTTATCGCAGGATGTTCGCCCGTGCCGCCAGTGCCGCTCGCGTTCCACCATGTCGCGGCTGTTATCAAGACTGGTTCCCGGGATGAGATGCCCCGGGTTGACGCACGGCGGATTGTCGCACTTGTGGCGCAGGACTAGATGATCCGGCACCGGCTCTACTAGGCACTCATACACGACACGATGAGCGCGGGTGTTTTCGTAGCCGAGCCGGCTGGCGCTGAATAGCCCGTAGCCGTTGTCGTTCCGGGAGCCGTTCCATTCCCAGCAGCCTGATGCGGTGACTGTCCAGCCGACTTCGCGGAGCCTGACCTCAAGGGCACGGTCTCTCTGCGGGATCGGTTCACCGTACCTGCGCAGGTTCTCATAGTGGCGGTTGCAGTATCCCCTCGCCCGTGCCGTGCGGGGGCAATCGCCGGCAAGGCACCCGGGCTTCTCGCGGGGCGGTTCGTGCCAGTCGGCGGGACGGCGCGCCCGCCAGCGCTGGTAATCCCTAGAGCACAGGCCGCGGGCCAGGACGGGCCTATCGCAACCTTCTTCTGAGCACGTAGCATCAGCCATTGTCGGACCTGCCCAATCAGGTTCGGCGACGCCTCGGCGGGTGTTCCATCACCCGTCGGGGCCTTACGGATATTCTAGCGCGTCAGCCACGCTGGCCAGCTATGACGGCCTTCCACGTGGCCGGGCCGACGACTCCGTCTTCGGTGAGCCCGAAGAACTTCTGGATGGCCAGGACCCCCAGCCAGGTCGACTGCCCGAAGTTCCCGTCGGCCTTCACCGCGGACGCCCCGGGCAGGTGGTTGATGTCGCCGACGACGCGGATCAGGGCCTGGAGCCGGTGCACGAACTGCACGGTCCCGGGGTGGTCCCGGTTGCCCTGCTGCAGGGCGGGGAGTGAGTTCACGAGCGTCTCCGTCCATCCGGTGGCGGGCTGGGGCTGGCCGGGGCGGGGCCACTGGCCGAAGTCGCCGGCGTTCGCGGTGTCCCAGTCGCAGGACACCCCGCCGATCGTCACCGCGGAACCCTGGAAGATGTGCGGCTTCCACACGTCCGGGTTCCGTGCGGGGTCCCAGTTCGTCCCGGACCAGGCGCGGGTTCCCCAGAACCACGCGGCCTTGCGGGCGGCGCGGGCGCGGGACAGCGGCCAGTACCCGCCGTACAGGCCTGTCCTGTCCCGGCTGATCACCGACGCGGCGCCGTCGAGGTAGGCGCTGATGACCGGCTGGTCGCGCTCGGGGGCGTCGTAGTCGCAGGCGAAGTAGATGACCGCGCCGGGCAGCCCGGCGGCCCTGGCCTGGGCGTCGGCGGTGGCGGCGTGCCGGGCCCCGGCGTTCCGGCCGCCGAGGATAGCTGCTGCGGCGTCCTCGTAGACGAGCACGACGGACCGGCCGGCCGCCAGGTGCCGGTCCGCCTCGGCCCGGGTGATGACCTTGGAATGGTCCGCGCCGGACAGGTAGCGGCAGGCGAACGTGACCCCGGCCGCGTCCAGCACGGCATCGGGTACCTGCCCCCAGGCCCAGTCGATCCCGGTCATCAGGTACCTCCGGTGCGGATACCCCGCCGTTCACGGCGGGGAGGAGCGCCGGGTGCGGCGCGGTAGACTGGGCAGCGCACCGCAAGGTGCCTACGGCAGGTCTTGCCGGAAGTTATGCCTGCGGAGGAGACGTGAGACGAGCCGGGGTAACCCGGGCGCAGGCTCCGGTGAAACAGGAACCCCCTGGAAGACGACTCGGCATCTCCTTCAGGGAGACAGGCAGGAAACGCAGGGCCGCCAATGCCGCGAAAACCAAGCGGGGGCGGCCCTGCCTGCTGCCGCATAAGCTGGTGCATGTCGAGTCGTCTTCCGTGCGCGAGCAGGGGAATCCCCGCCCTTCAGGGCGGGGAGTAGTCAACGCGTGTCTCCGTTTCCAGGGTGGCCCCGCATGAGGCAGGCCGGCCCGGTGCAGGTGCAGCCGGCGGGCTTGCCGCAGCAGCCGGTGTCCCGCGCCCATTCCGGCCCGGACCCGAAGCTCACGGCGGCTCCTAGACTGCTGGCATGAGCCGTACCGTGCTGTTCGCCGGCGGTCCGCTGCACGGCCGGACCCGCGCGATTGATGATCACGTGAGGTACTTCTATGTCCCTGAACCGTGCGGCGATCCCTATGTCCTTGACCCATCTGAGTCCGACTTGCAGTTCCGGCAGGTGGCCTACAGCCTGTTCAGGTTCGCGGTATGCGGCCGGATCGTCTGGATCGGCTATCCCGGCACTACGCCGGATGATGGCCTGGTGTTCGAGGTGCTGACCAGCGACGGTGCCAAGCAGGCGTCCAACGTCTGGAAGACGAGCGCCCACCCCTAATGGCTGCGGCGGCCCGTGGCATCCGAGGTCGGCGGCGGCGGGTTCACCGGCGGGCTGCCAGTCGCGGCGGCACGCGGCGCACGTGGCGGAGGCGACGAGCTCAGCCCAGGTGCCGCAGGAGTGGCAGTAGCCCATGGCGGGTCACTCCGGCGCGGCGGGAGGCGCCAGGGTCTTCTCCGGCCGGGTCACGGTCACGTTCGACGGCTGGACTGGCGGCGGCGGGCCCGGCCGGGGCGTGTGCTTCGCGAGGTACCCGGCTCCGAACGTGAGCAGCGCGGGCACGATGGCGTAAGTCCACGACGCGACCACGTCGGGCACCGAGCCCTTGAATACCCAGTGGCCCAGCGACCACAGGGCGAGCCCGGACACGGCGGCAGCAGCAGTGGACGCCTGCACCTTGGTCTCTACCTGGGCGGCCAACGGGACTCCCTCATCCTTTGAAGCTCACGGCACAGTCGCGGGCCTTGAACACCTTCCGCACGAACTGCAGAAACACCCGGACGGTCGCCTGCCGCTGCTGCTTCTGCGCCGCGGTCTCGTGCGGCGGCGGCCGGCTGATCGCCACCAGGTGGGTCCAGAGGGTTACCTGCTGGGCGCGGGATTCGTTCCCGGCCTGGCAGAGCTGCACGATGGACGCCCGTGAGCGGATCTGGCCCTGCACCGTCCGCACGGACAGCCAGAAGCTGCTTCCCGCCAGCACGAACGCGAGCACGAACAGGACCACGACGGCCCGGGCGGCGCCGCGGCTGATCGGCCGGAACGGCAGCCGCGCCCACCCGGCCCGGGAATGCGGCTGGTCAGTCACCGGCGGCCTCCGAGGAGGATCCAGAGGGCGAGGATCCAGGCGGCGGCGATGAGGGCGAGGAAGGCGATCCGCGCCCAGAGCTCCCGGACAGGAGGACCCGGGCGTGGCTGGCCACGCTGGGGACCGTCAGCGCCAGCCCGGTAGCCAGGAGGATATCGCTGGGAGAAGAGGCAAATACCTGGCTCAAGATCAGCACGACGCCGGTCCCGGTCAGGGCGACGTCTTTCGCCGCCGCCCAGACCAGGTCCCATCGCTGCGAGCTCCAAGACACCCCGCCCCGCTCTCTTCCGTGTCGCGCCCCCGCTCAGGGGCCTAGCCGGTCCTGCGTTTCCACCGCGGCGGCGGGTCCGTGCCGCGCCGTTCCCACCTGGCCCGCCAGGCGTAGTCCCGCCGGTCGCAGAACGCGGCCAGGCGGCTGCGCAGGCTGCCGTCCCGCACGTCCTTGCGGGTCTCGCCGGTACGCGGGTCGATCGCGTCCAGCCAGAGCTGGGCGCGTTCCCACGGCCCGGAGTACCGGACGGCGAGCAGCAGCCGCCGGCCCGGGCCGTGGCCGGCCAGCCGGCTCACAGCACGCCCGCCAGGATGAGCGCCACCAGGACGGCCACCGCCGTGGCGAGCGCCCACGCCAGCCCGTACAGCAGGCAGCCCAGCTCCCGGCCGAAGTCATCCACGCCGCCCACCCTAGCCCGGAGGCCCGGCAATGCGGCCAGGGTCGTCACCTGGGTACCGTGGAGCATGAGGATCCGCAATCTCGCCGTCCTCGCCGTCGTGGTGCTCACTGCGGCGTGCGCGGCCCCGGCCGCACAGGGCCGCGCCGCCGCGGTCCCGGTGCCGTCCCGGGCCGTCTTCACCGGCCTCGCCCTGCGCGACCCGACGGTCATGCAGTCGTTCGCCTACGACCTCGCGCACAAGACGTGGATCTTCGCGCAGCTCACCGCAGGTAAGCCGACGCTGGCCGGTGACCTGACCCTGACCCGGGTGTCCGCGTCCGGTGCCCGGCTGGGGTGGATGCACCTGGCCGGGTTCGGCCACGGCCTGTCAATCGGCGCCGAGCCCTGCGGCACCTCCACGTGCGTGTGGACCGAGGCGCACGCCGTAGCAGAACCCGCGCTCGGCTGGGCCCTGGCCGGTTCGTACGGTAACCAGATCGCCCGATTCGCCTGGCACTCCGGCGCCACCCTCACCCCGGCCGCCCCGGCCGTGGAACGGTTCGGCGTCAACGCCAATGCCCCGGAGCAGACCCCTAGCGTGGACGCCGCGGACGGGCTGATCGCCGTGCAGTACTGGTCGGTTTCGCTGAAAGCGTTCCGGTGGGCCGTCTACTCGCTGCCCGCGTTCAGGGCGCACCGGTACCCGGCGCTGGCCCGGTTCACCGTCCCCGCCGCCCTCGCCCGCAACGGCCTGACCGAGCAGGGATGGGCGCTGGCCGGCCGGGGCACGCTGGCCAACTGGCAGGGTGAGGCGTACAGCGCGTCGAACCCGCCGCCGGGCGATGCCACGTTCAGCATGGTGACCACGGCCGGGGCCGTTACCGGCCAGGTGCTGAGCACGGCCGGGGCAGGGCTGTCGTACCGGGAGCCGGAGGGCATGGCCCGGGCGGGCGCGGGGAACGTGTGCACCGGGTTCGCGTCGGGCCCGGCCGGGGCGCGGAAGGCGAACGTGTACTGCATCATGAAGCCATGAGTAACGAGGTCATGCCGCGTCCGGCTGCGGTCATAGCCCTGCTGGTCACCGCATCCGGGCACAACCTGACATGCACTGTCCCGCTCCCGGTCGGCTGGCGGGGCCCGTGCCCGGAATGCGGCCGGGCCATCCGCAGGCACTTACATCGGGATGACCATCAGCCGCCGCACGGAGAACGTCCCGGTCCCGGACGTGGAGACTCTGTACTCGGCTTTGAATGTGTTGGTGCCCGGGTTGAGGAGCGCCCCGTGGAAGAACGTCGCGCCGAGCCGCTGCCCGCCGGTCGACTGCAGCTGGATCGCCCGGTTGTCGTTCGACGCGTCGGTGGTCGCGCCGGAGATGGCGTAGCTCATCCACGCGGCGGTGCCGCCGCTGGTCTGCTGGTTGCAGAAGATGGCCACGATAGCGCTGGCCGAGGTGGTGGCCGTGACGGTCGGCCCGGTCGTGGCCAGGTCGGCGTAGGTGGTGGAGGTCGTCGTCTCCGACGTGGCGATGTAGTCGGCGTTGACGAGCCGCGCCGCGATCGTGTTGGGCGCGGTCGAGACGAATATCTGCCCGGCCGCGGTGGCTTTCGCCGGGGCGGTCTCGTTGAGGTTGTCGCGGACGTAGGTGTTGAACTGCGCAGCCGTGAAGACAGTATTCGCCACCGCGGTCATCGGTGCCGACCACGCCACGTAATCACCCCGTCACGTTCTGATTATCAAGTATCTAGATGTTAGATGATCCCGTATTCAGCGTTTTCGGCCACCAGGTCGGCGATGTTCTGCCCGTGGGGGCACCCGGACCGCAGCGCGAGCTCGTGCCCGGAGGGGAACCAGTTCCGGGTGCCCGGCACCGGCCGGGCGGCGAGCACCTCCCAGATCGCGTCCGCATCGGCGGGCCATTGCACGGGGGCTTCCCAGTGGCAGTTCGAGCAGTGGATCTGAGCCTGCCGGGGTTCGAGCCGTTCGGCGCCGTTGCAATAGGGCCGCCCGCAGTCGGCGACCCAACGGCCCCAGTTGAGGTAGGCGCGGGCGAACGCGGTCACGTGCCGAACTTCCCGGTGCCGAACTTGCCGTTGGTGGCGTCGTCGAACACGAACAGGTTAGCCGGGCTGGTCGCGTCGGCTTTCTCGCAGCCGAACGTGGTGGTCAGGACCCGGCCGTGGCCGGACGTGGCGTGGCTGATCTGCTCGATGAAGAAGTCGGCGTCCAGCCCGGTCTCGGTGTCGGTGACGTGAATCCGGTCGGACAGGTCGCGGGCGAGCTGCTGGGTGAGGCGGGTGCCGTTGAGGTTGGCGACGGGGATGGTGACGATGGGCTTGCGCTGGGCGTACCGGGTGACGAAGATGGTCGCGACCGCGACCGTGTCCTCGACGGTGGCGCCGGAAATGTCGATGCCGGACGGGAGGCCCCGCCGCCCGTACGCGGCCTGCGACGCGGTGTCGGTCACCGACACCTGCACGGTGCGGGCCACGGTGACCGGGTTAGCGCGCAGCTGCAGGCCGGTGACGATGCTCCCCGCGCCGGAATCGGTCAGCGTGATGGTGGTGCTCTGCCCGGACGTGCGGGACAGGCTGGCGGTGGCCGCGCCGGCCAGCAGGGTGTAATCGGTCCCCGCCACCGGGGTGACGGCGTTCAGGAACGGGTCGCCGGACTGGGCGATGACGGTCACGGACGTGCCGGCGGGCACGGCGATCGTGGCGTCGGTCTGCCACACCGCGCCCAGGGCCTGCTGGTTCCGCTGGTCGACGGAGGTGATGATCGTGTTGACGATGTCGCGCCACCCGGTGTCGTACGTCATCGGCTGGGAGTAGGTGGCGAACCCCGCGGTGATGAGCTGCGCGTCGTCGGTGAAGAATACCTGCCCGGCGCCGGGCGTGCCCGACGCGGAGACGACGAGCTGCACGTAGGCGGCATTCGCAGGCGCCGTGTCGGCGACAGTGGCCTGTGTCCACGTCGTGGCGGGCAGCGGCACCGCCGGCGGGGTGGTGGTGGACAGGTACGCGTGGGCTGCGTTGTACCAGTTCAGCTGCACCCGCACCCCGGTCGCCCAGGATGACGCGGACCAGAACCACGCCGTCCCCGTGTAGAGGGGGCCCGGGCCGGCGGGGACCTGATCGCTCAGCGCGCCGGGGCCGGAGGCGACCCCGTTCGGGGTGACGGACATGGACTTGGTGCCGCCGTGCGCCTGCGCGGACGACGACGCGAGGGTGGCGCTGTTCTGCGCGGTCCAGCTGGCGATCCCCGCCTCGAACGTCGGGTTGGCGTTCAGCGCGGTCCCGGCGTCCGACTCGGCGAGCGTGCCGTTGGACAGCACTGCCTGCACGGTGACGGACGCGGCGTCCAGGAGCCGGTGGTGCCGGTCCCGGTAGACGAAGTTCCCCGCCGTGTCGACGAAGCAGATGGCGGGGGGTCCTTCGGCGGCGAGCATCCGGGCCAGGGCGGTGAGCCCGTCGGTGCCTTCCTCCCACCACCACCGGATCGTGGACGCGCCGGGGTCGAGGTCGCGGGCACCGGACGGCCAGCCGAGGGCGTCGAGGATGTAGCCGATCGCGGTCCCAGTGCGGATGCTGGCGTACAGGGGGGTGGACAGGGGGTTGGCCTGGGCGAACCGGGCCATCAGGTCCAGGCAGGACATGGTGACGGCCCGGTCGCCCTTGTTCGGGCTGACGGTGTAGTTGTCGAGGAACCCGCGGTAGATCGTGGTGGTGGCGGCGTCCTGGGTGGCGGTGATCTTGACGGGCCGCCCGGGGACCAGGTTCCCGTACAGGGGCGAGCCGGCGTTCTCCGGGGAGTAGATCCTGGCCGCGTTGTTCAGCCTGAACGCGGCCTCGCCGGCGCGGACGGGGGAGAACGCCCGGGCCTGATCGCGGCCGTAGGCAATGGTCATGCCATCGCCGGCCAGCGCGTTGCCGCCAGGGGTGGCGGTCACCTCATCGTAGGTGCCGGTGAACAGGCCGTCGTTGTTCCAGTCGACGTAGAACCGGAACGCCGGCCTGGAGGAGGCCATGTCAGATCCTCCGCTTGCGCCTGAGGTTGTCGTAGGACCGGACGAGCCAGTCTTCCAGCTCGGCCTGCGACCCGATCACGCCGTGGTTCTGCAGCACGACCGTCCCGCCGCCCGCGCCGCCGCCGCGGTCAGGCCGCAGGAGTTCTGGCCGGCCGGTCCCGTTGAACGACGGTGGGTTCCACCCGGGCCGCAGCCACCCGCCGGAGTCCATGACCATGCCGCCGGAGTCCAGGGTCACCACCCGGCTGGACGATGCCGCCGCGGCGAACAGCTGCCTGATCAGGTCGGCGGTGCTGTCGGTGTAGGCGCCGGCGTGCGGGATCGACCCCGGCACTCCGGGCGGCGTCACCTTCGGAGGGGGCTTGTGCGCGGCGAGGTACGCACCGGAGTAGCCGAGCATCTTGGAGATCGCGGCGACCCTGGCCTTGTCCCGGCCGAGCGCCGCTTTCCAGCCCTTGACCGGCCCGGCTAGTGACGGGATGTTCCCGGCGGCGCGGATCTCCCTGTCCAGGCCGAGCTCGTTGAGTTCCAGCTGGTAGCGCCACGCCCGCTCCGTGGTCAGCTCCTTGTGCAGCACGGCCAGCCGCTTCTTCTCCCCGGCGGCTGCCGACGCCCAGAACCGGTGCTGGCCGGGGGACAGCCCGGACGCGCCGGCCAGGGCCTGCGCGCGGACCGCCGCGGCGGACATCCGGGCGATCTGCTCGTTGAGCACGACCGGGCCGTGGGCGGCGCCGAACCCGCCGCCGTGCCGGGTCCGCCACGCCCTGAGGTACGCGGCGCCCTGCTGGCCGACGGTGCCGCCGGAGGCGAACCCGGGGACCAGTCCGCCCTTGGCGTACCAGCCGACCCCGCCGGGGTGGGCGTAATACTGCGCCCAGGCGTTCGCCGGGGTGCCGTACCGCTGCCGGATGTAGTTGAACATCCAGGACAGCTGCGGCCCGGCGTGGGACCCGCCGGCGGCCTGCGCGGCGAACGGCATCTTCGTCGGCGGCAGGGCCTGCGGGATGCCGTACGCGCCGCTGGCCCGGTTGCGGGCGAACCGGTTGTATCCGGCCTCGTGCATCTCCAGGGTGTCGAACGCGCCCCACTGGGTGTAGATGTTCCAGGGGAACATCCGCCGGGCCAGCGCCTTGTTCGCGGCTGCGTCGCCGCCGACCGGGCCGGCCCCGGACACGCCGGCGGATGCCGCCGCCTTAGCCGCTGCCACTGCCGCCGCTTCGGCTATCTTCAGCGACGCGCGCATCGCCGAAACCTCAGCGCCCGTCATCCGGTTCTGGAACGAGGAGTACATCCCGGACACGAACGGGGCCGTGAGCGGGCCGGACACCTGGCCGCCAGAGGCGAACCCGGGCAGGCTGCCGCGCAGGTGGTCGACCGCGCCGGCCTTGACCATCCGCGTGGGGACGACGACCTCACCGGGCATCAGCGCGGCGAACACCGAGTCACGGCCGGGGGTGCCCCCTGTGATGAAACCGCCGCGGGCCAAGCCGCCCGCCGCATTGCCGGACCCGCCCTTGCCCTGGCTCGCCGCGATGATCGACCCGGTGATCGTGTAGAGTCCCTGGCCGTTCATGTGGATCTGGACGGTTTTGCCGTGCAGCCGGTCGAAATCGCCCTGGATGTTCCTCGTGGCGGCGCCGACGTCACGCTGGATGGCGGCCATCGACGCCTGGATCGACGCGTGCGCGGCGCGGAACGGGGCGCCCAGCGGGCCGGGAAGCTTCCCCATCGTCCGGACGATGAAATCCTCGCCCTGCAGGAACAGGATCTTGATCTGGTCCCAGGTGATCCTGATGTGCTCCTTCGCGATGCCGAACACGGATGACAGGAGGACCGTGAACTTGGTCCAGGACCCGGACACGAAGGCGGTCATGTCGCTGATGTTCGTCTTGAACCTGTTGATGTACGGCGACCATGAGGTGAGCCAGTTGTTCGCGCTGGCCTTGTCCTTGGGGCCGGGCATCCCGAACGGGTTGTCGAACCAGTTCTTCCCCTTCCCTGACGGGGTGCCCTTCAGGACCGCGTCGACGATCAGGGTCATCGCCAGGGCGCCCCCGGCCAGCCTCGCGCCAGGGGTCAGCCTCGACCACAGCGACGCCGCGCCGCCCGCCTGTGCCGCGCCGCCCGCCGCCGCCGCGACGCCGCCCTTGCCGAAGATCCCGCCCAGTGCCCCGGTGACCAGGAACGAGATGACCTTCCCGCCGCCCATCTTGGACAGGATCAGCGCCGCCCCGGCCACCTCGGCCAGCGGCTTGGCTACCGCCGGGGGCAGTTTCGCGACGAACCCCAGGAAGTCCGACACGACCTTCAGCTCCAGCGCGCCCCCGCTGGTCAGGCCGGGGGCCAGTGCCGCGAGCGCCCCGCCGATGTTCTTCAGCAGCCCGCCCACGACGGGGCCGTTCTGGCTGAACCACTGCATGAAATGCTGGATCTCGTCGGATGATTTCTTGCTGGCGGCCCACGTCGCGAAGGCGGGCCCCAGGCGGGAGATCCAGCCGACGGCCTCCCGGATCAGCGGGTCGAATTTCGGCAGCAGGGTGATGAACCCCTTGACGAAGTCGATCAGGGTGCTGCCGGTGGCGCTGACCGCCGCCGACCCGGTGGACCCGATGAAGTCCCGGAACCCCCGGAACGCGGACGAATTGATCAGCCCGCCGAACTGGCCGCCGAGGCTCGCGATGACCGGGGACACGTGGGCGATGATCGGTCCGAGGTTCTTCGTCAGGTCGGTGACGGATTTCAGCCACGGCTGCAATGCGCCCGCGACGACGGGGGTCTGCGCGGCCTTCACCTTGTCCCACGAGTCCGCCATCGCCCCGATCTGCTTGGACAGGGCAATCTGCGCGGGGGACAGGTTCGCGTACGCCTTGGACAGGGCCGCGGTCTGGGCGAGCCCGGCGGCGCTGAACCCCTTCTGCTCCGCGGCGTACGCGGCGTTCCGCTGCGCCTGCGTCTTGGCGACCGACATGGCGTACCGGTACTGGCCGGTGACCTTCGCGACCGCGGCGGCGTGCGCGGTCTGCGCCGTCTCGACGGCTGTCGCGGCCTTCTTCGCGTCGGACAGGACCGGCTTGGCGACGGCCCCGAACGCGGCCAGAGCCGCACCCCCGGCGATGAACGCGCCACCCAGCCCGGCAGCGGCCCCGGTAGCCACCCCGCCCAGGGTCGCGATAGCCGGGGCGAGTGCCACCAGCGGGCCCACCAGCCCCGGGTTCAGCTTCAGGCCGCCCAGCGCCTTACCCAGCCCGTCGCTTTTCTTCTGGGAGTCCTTCATCGAGTCGCCGAGACGGCGGATCGCCGCGTCAGCCAGGACCGCCCGCGCCGTAACCCGGTCCTCCGCGGCCCCGGTTTCCCGTAGCGCCCTGGCCAGGATCTTCGACTCGGCGGCGGTCCGGTTTTCCTTGTCCCCCAGCTTGCCGATGACGTCGGCAAGCACCTTCGCGCCCCGCGACGCCAGGGCCGCGTTGTCCCCGACCTTGCGGAAGTCCCCGGCGACAGTCGCGGACCCGCGACTTAGGAAGTCAAAGGTGATCGACTGGCCAGCCACCGGTCACCCGCCCTTCCCGGTTGCGTGGTAAAGAGAAGCCATGCGAAGAACCATCGTCCTGCTCGTTCTGGCCGCCGTCATCATCGCCGTCATCTTCGTGGTCCTCAGCCACATCTCCTCATGACGGCTCAGTCGCCGCCGGGGTCCTCGATGTAGTCGATCAGGGCCTCGAAGTCCTCGATTTCGAGGAGCCCGATTTCCCACGGGCGGATCCCGAGCCGCTCGGCGAAGACCCCGATGTACCGGTGCCGGTCGTAGGTGAACCAGCTGGGTCCGGGGACTCGCCGGGGGTCGTAGGGTCCGCCTCGGCCCGCGCTTTCTCCTCAGCCAGGGCCGACTCGGCCAGCGACCGGACCATCTCGTCAATGTCGAAGTCGATCTTCCCGTCGAGGACATCCTGGTACGCCGTCTCCACGTCCCGTCCCTCGCGCCGCCAGATGAGGCACGCGAGCATGATGAAGGCCCTGGCCGACCCCTCGGCCATGTCCTGCTGCCACTGGCCGTAGTTCCGCTTGTAGACGTGCTCGATCCACAGGGCCTCGTGCACCGGCCCTTTCCTGCCGTCGTACTCGTAGACCTGGCCGTCGATCGTTACCTTCATCAGGCTCCCTTGACTGCTTTATCGGCGACGTCCGCCAGCGCCCGTTCGATTCCCGCGCGGACCCGCGGCCCGGCCGCCTCGGCGGGGCCGGTGAACCAGCCAGGCTGCACCGACGGCTCCTCCTGCGTGCGCCAGACCTCGCGGTTGCCGAACACGGGATGGGTGAGCCGCCCCTCGTCGAGGTTGCGGAGCTTCCGGGCCTTGCTACGGGCCTGCCCGGTGACGGACACGCCCGGGTCCCGCTCGTTCGTGCGGACGTTGACGCCCAGCCGCAGGTCCTCGTCGAGGGCCGCCGCGTACCGGTCCGGTAGTTCCGGCTTGAGCCCGGCCCGGATCTCGCCCTGCACCGGGGTCACGGCGTCACGCATCGCCCGGGTGACCTCCCGGACGAGCTCGCCGTCCCCGGCGCGGCGCAGCCGGAACGCGAGAGCCTCCAGTTCCGCCGCCGCGTCAGCCAGGCCCGCCATAGCACCTCCCTGGAATGTCGCTACCTGCGGATATGATCGGATGCAAAGGCCCCGGCGGTGCGGTTCAGGCACCCCGGGGCACGACCTGAGAGAGCAGGCCGGTATGACCCAGGGTACAGACCGCGTGTGCGTCCAATGCGGCACTGTCTTTACTGGCCGGTACCGTAAGTGCCCCGGTTGCCGCCCCATCGGGAGACGGAAGTGCACCGCATGCGACCGCGTGTATCGCGGCACCCAATACCTATGCCCGACTTGCCGCCTGACAGACCGCGAATGCGTGATCTGCGGCGCGACCTTCCGCGGGCTCTACCGCAAGTGCTCAGCGTGCCGGTACCCGGAGCATCCCTGCATCACCTGCGAGCACGTGTTCCGCGCCTCCAATAGCCAGTGCCAGGAATGCCGGAAATCGGACCGGGCGTGCACCGCCTGCGGAAAGACTCACCGCAGGCTGACCCTGGAATGCGACTCCTGCTCAGGCCGGGCGCGGACGCACGGCAACGCCCGCCGCGCCCGGAAGCTAGCTGCCGAAGTAGCGGGTCCGGTGCCACGGTCGGTTTATATCGAAGTGCTCGCATCAGGGCCGTGCATCTACTGCGGTGCCATTCCGACGCACGTCGACCACATCCGGCCGCTCGCGCTCGGCGGCCACGAGGCCAGGTACAACCTCGCGCCCGCATGCCGGCCCTGCAACCAGAGCAAGGGCGGCAAGCTGCTGATCCACTGGGATCCGGCCCGGGTGGCGCATGGAGCTGCGCACAGCCCGGCCGTAGCGGCTGAACTGGACCGGGAACTGGCTCAGGTGCCGATGCCGCCCCACTGCGTGTAGCGGACGACGGGACCGGCTGCTGCCCAGGTCGCCTTGAAGTTCACGGGGCCGGAGACCGCGCCATCAGCGCTGAAATCGCACAACACAGTTCCGTAGAAGTAGGACGAAGGATCGTTGACGGCATCCCAGTAGAGATACATGTTGCGCGGCAGTCCGTCTGAGGCGGCGACGTAGGTCTGGGAGGTGCCCGCGTCGAGGAACCCGGAGAAGTCCCCGGAGGCGTCCGGGAGCCCGCCGACGTACACCTTGTTGGCGTCCCCGAAGGCCGTGACCTCATCTCTGTCGCTGGCCTTGTTGATTGACCAGGCCGCCTGGAATGGCAGCGGCACCGCGGCGGCGCCGGTGGTCAGGCCGAGGTAGATTTGCGCGTTCCGGCCGTGGCGCCTGCTGGATGGCATTGGCGTTTCTCCCTACATCGTGACGGGCTGCCGGCTGAGCAGCCGGAGCAGCTGCTTGGCGTGCTCGGTGAACGTGCGGTCCGCGATCGCGGCGCGGGCCTTCAGCGCCGCCTGCTCGCGTTCTTCCGGGTGGGCGAGGGCCCAGCGGATGAGGTCCCCGGCTTCTTCCGGGCTGGTGAACGACGGGAGCATCGGGAACAGCTCGTCCGATTCCGGGCGGGGGTCGCGGGCGAACCACAGTCCGGACGCGGCCATCTCGATCTCGCGGGGCCCGCAGGCCCATCCCTCGCCCGCGTGCCCGGCCTCGGATTCGGTCCGGTAGACGTTGATGCCGGTCCTGCTGCGCCGGTAGATAGCGGCGACCTCGTGGTTGCCGACGCAGTCGTCGGCTTCAGTGGCGGTCCACTCCCGCAGCGGCGAGTCCTCCGCCAAGTCCATCCACAGGCCGGACAGGCGGACGTTCAGCCCGGCCAGGTCCATCGCCGAGAAGAACCTGACGCGGGACGGGAACCCGGTGCCGACGAACGCGAGGTCGTATTCCGGGACGGTGCCGGGCGGCGGCGGGTAGTGGACCGACTCCCGGTACGCCTGCGGCATGTACTCGGCGGGGCCGATGTCCCGGTACAGGCCGATGTTGACCGGGTCGTTAAGCAGGGTCAGGTCCGCGTACTCCGCGACTTTCAGCTGGTAGTCGTCCTGGTAAGGACTTTCCGTCGTCAGCAAGACGATCTTGTGGCGCCGGGCGCGGAGGATCTCCAGGAGCCACGGCTGCATGAAGAACGCGGAGGTGCACAGGATCACGTCGGGCCCGAACCGGTGCGCGGCGGCGAGGATCGGGTCGACGGCGAGCCGGGCGGCCTGGTCGCGGTCCAGGTACTTCCGCACCTCACGGCAGCCGCACGGCCGGACCTCCCCGGTTTCGGCGAGCGCGTTGTTGAAGAACCGCAGCGCCGCGTCGAGCGGGTATTCCTCGACCTGCTCGCCGAGTCCGGTGAGGGCCTCGGACCAGCCGTTGAAAACGTCAGCCACGGACCACGAAGGTCCTGGATGGATGAGCAGCCAGCGAATGGCTAACCTCCCAGATATGACCGTCGGTGAACTGATCAGCGCGCTTCAGGAGATGCCGCAGGATCTGCCTGTGACCCGGTACTGCGATGAGATCGTCGAGGGCGCTGAGCTGCGGGATTACGGTCGCGAGGATCGCGATGACATCTGGCGCAGTTCAGGTATGGTCCGGCATTATCAGCAGCACGTGGCCTTGTGGTGATGCACTGCCCTAGCCCTGCGACCGGGGGTGGATCAGCAGCCAGCGCATTACACTCCCAGTCATGGCGGAAAAACTTCCGGAGCTGAGCCAGGAGCAGCGGGACGGGTTGTCCCAGGCGATGGCGCATGCCTTCCTGGACGGCCTGCCGGATGCGGGCGGCGACCCCGGCGAACCGTGGCAGCCGGGCCCGGGAGAAATCGGGGGTTATCCCCATGGATGACGAGCGGATCCCGGGATTACGTGGCCGGGCTGCCGGAGGCCAGCGGCACGTTCACCGGCACCTACAGCCCCGACGTCGATGTCGCCGCGCTGCCCGGCCCGGTCCCTGACCTGATGCCCGTCGTGATCGACACCTTTGATCAGCCGAACCCGCCCGGTCAGTACCGGGAGGGCGAGACGCTCAGGATCACCAGCGGGGACCGGCAGTGGGCGTTCCCTATCGACCACGCCGAGCCGCTCGGGGACAACCGGGTCCGGGTCTGGGTCCGCCGGGCTTAGACTCCTGTGTTGCGGGCGTGGCCACCCGACTGAAAATCGGGAGAGGCCCTGAAAGATCCCCGGGTTAGCTCCCGGTTCCGGTGTGCACACTGGATAGGGGGCTGGTCACGGCTGGCTGGTCTGCGCGTACTGGCCTTCCGCGTGCCGGGGCTCCGTAGGACACCCTCACCCGGTCATCGCCGTGACTCCGGCGATGGCCGCCCACGCCTTCCGCATGCCGCGTGGCTGCGTCCAGCCCTCCGGCTTGCGGGCCTTGACGAACACCCCGGGCGACGCCGGGTCGTGGTCGGCACGCAGGTCCAGGACGTCCATCGCGGCGGCGGCCATGATCTCGCCCATCGCCTCAACGCTGAACCGCCAGTGGTCCCCCGGGTAGCCGTGGTAGGGGAATCCCTCGGAGCGGGTGGTCAGGACGAGGAGCCCGCCGGGGGTCAGCGCGCGGATCATCCCCGTCATCGCCGCCTGCCAGTCTTCCGCGTGCTCGAGCATCTCGGTGCTGATGACGATCCCGAACGCGCCGAACCCGCCACCCTTCCCGCCATAGCCGCTGCCGGGGAGCCCGGACAGGTCGGCGGCGTCCCACACGACGTCGACGCCGGGTCCGGCCTGCATGTCGGTGCCGGTGTAGGACGCGGGGCCGAGCGCCTCGACGGCGGGCCGGACGGAGCCGTTGACGTCGCAGGCGCCCGCCTCGATGACGTGGGCGCCTTTCACCTCGGCCGCGGTCAGCGCCGTGCTGGCCCACGCGTACGCCGACGGGTGCATTATTCTCCTGACCTAGGCAATCCATCTACCTGATACGGGACGGTCCAGATGGCTAAGACAATCGGCGACGGCGACAAGACCGACTTCGACGAGACCCGGCGGCTGCTCTACATGGCGGCCCTGGTCACCAGGACCAAGCGGTACAACCTCGCCGGCACGCTGGTCAACGCGCTCAGGCATCACCACGCGGTCGATGACCTGGATACCGGCGAGATCACCGATCACGTGGTCAACGTCGTCGAGGGCACCGACGCGGACGAGGTCAGCCGGGCATGGCTGCAGGCGCAGATCGACCGGATCACGGCCGAGCTGGGCGATTAGTGCGCCTTCCCCGGCTGCGGCACAGGAATCATGACCGGTGCAGCATCTACGCCCCGTGCCGACGCGCCGACCTGGAGAGGTCCTGGCAGGCGTTCAAGCGCGCGATGGATGACCCGGCTACCAGGGCTGCCGCTATCCGGGCTGAGAAGCTGCGGCGGGCCGAGGGGCGCGAGCCCTCCTAGGTGCCGGTGAACGTGTCGCAGGCCACTGCCGCAGGATGGCCCGGGGGCGCGGGCCTCAGCCCCACGGGGCGGAGTAGGTGACCCGGTAGGCGCACATGACGGCGACCCCGGCCACGCCCCGGGTGATGAACCTGCCGTCAGAAGTCCCGTCGAACGTCAGGTGCGGCACGACCGCGGCGGCGGCAGCGTCCTCGGCGGCGGCGAGCAGCACCTTGACGCGGGCGCGGCGTCCGGCCAGGTCCGCCGTGTCGCCGGTCTGGGAGACGGCCAGGCAGTTCACCGACCCGGTTTCCTCCTGCCCGCTGGTGCTGTCGGCCCAGGCCTGGGCGTAGGTCCCGGCCGGGGCGGTGGCCTGCAGGGTGCCGTCGGCGGTGAGGGTGCCGTCGTGGCCGACGATGATGAAGTCGGCGTCGTACGCGGCGGACGGCTGCGGCCCGTCGTAGACGGGCACCCCGGCCAGGGCGGGCGCGGCCTGGTAGGCGGCGAGCAGCGCGGCCACGGCATCGGTGAACCGGGTGGTGCTCATATGTACGCCCTCCCGGTAGCATGTACCTATGTCTAAACAGTATCGATATAGGCCGTCCCGTCCGCCAGCCGAGCGTTTCTGGCCAAAGGTCAACAAGAACGGCCCGGTGCCGGAGCATCGCCCTGAACTCGGCCCCTGCTGGCTGTGGCTGGGCTACTGCCGGGATGGCCGCTACCCGTGGATGTACTACGAGGGACGGCCGCTTGCCGCCCACCGCGTCGCCTACATCCTGTTCGTCGGGCCGATCCCCGAGGGGCTGCAGCTAGACCACCTGTGCCGCGTCGCATCATGCGTGAATCCGGCCCACCTGGAACCCGTCACCCAGCAGGAGAACATCCGCCGCCAGCACGCGGCTATCACGCACTGCCCGCAGGACCATGAGTACACGCCCGAGAACAGCGGATATACCTATCACGGGAAGTACAAGGTCAGGTACTGCCGTATCTGCAGCCGGGTAAAGGCCGCCCGTGGTAGACGGTCGCTCTCCGAGCGCCTGTGCGAACATTGCGGCCAGCCGTACAAGCCCGGAGATTCCCGGCAGCGTTTCTGCGGTCGTGTCTGCTCGCGGCAGGCTCAGTTGCTCAGGCAGGAATCTGCTAGATAAAAGCTTCGGCCAGGAACGGGATGCCGTTCATTGACCCGTTGAGCATCTCGGCGGCCACATTCGGGACCATGAACCCGAATCCCGGGATGAGTGTCATCTCCCCGCCGCCCATGGGGAGGGCGGCGGTGCCGGCCCGCTGGGATTCCCACAGGTGGGCCAGCACGACCCGGGCGAAGCTGTTGAACGCGGCCGGAACGCTCACGCCCCACCCGGCGACGTAGGTGGGGTAGCAGACGGGCAGCCCCCAGAGCGGCCCGTAGAACGGCAGGCCGAGCTTGCGGCGGATGAGCCCGGCGTTGACGTCGAGGTCGAGGTCGGCGGTGCTGATCGTCCCGCCGGACGCTGACGCGATGGATACGACGCTGACCAGGGGTCTCTGCCGGACGGGGATGACGGTCCAGCCCATGATCTCGGACCGCTCGGTGACCGTCCTGTTGACGATGGGCCCGCCGGTGGCCCGCTCCAGGTTGCTCTCGATGGTGGCGATGTAGCTTTGTATCTCTGTATCGCTGCCGGTGCTGGCCTGCGGGATGTTGAGCGCGTCCTTGGCGTCCTGCAGCGGCAGGACGGCGGTCTCGAAGGGGTCGAACACGTCGAAGTCGCCGAAGGAGACGCCCGCGCCGGTGCCGGTACTGGTCCACGCGTACTGGTAGTGGCCTACCGCAGCGAGGTCGGCGGCCGGGACGTCCTGATGGTAGAGGCCGGTACCGTCATTGACGGGGCTGGCGTAGGTGCCCGTGACCGTCTGCGTGCCGTCAGCCTGCGCCAGCTTCACGACCAGGGTGAGCGTGGTGGCGTTGACCAGGCTCGTGGTGCCGTCCACATTGAGCTGCCGGACGGTGGTGGACTGGCGCACGGGCTGCCCGAGCGGGTAGCGGCTCAACCCGGTCCTCCTGTCCGCTGGTCGGTGGCTGTGAGCGTCCCGGATGCCGCCGTGCCCGCGGTCAGGGCGCTGCTGGCGCCCGCCGCGGTAAGGATGGCACCGGGGGCGTCTGCGGCAGTGAGGGCGCCGATAGTGAACGCGACCTGGACGCCCCCGGCGGCGGTGACCGACCCGGCGCCCGTGATCGCGGCGATGGCCCGCTGGGCGGCCAGCGCGGACAGGACCCCCGCCCCGGCCGCCGCGGCGGCCGGGGCCTGGGCGGCCCTGGCGGTGGCGGTGCCCGCCCCGGCGATGCTGGCGGTGCCGGTGATCTGCCCGGCTGCAGTGACCGACCCCGCGGCGGCGGTGGTCGCTTTCGCGGCCTGGGTAGCCGCGGCGGTGCTGGCCCCGGTCCCGGCCGCGGTCCCGGGGGCGATCTGGGTGGCCACCGCAGCAGCCGCGCCCGCAGCGGTGGCAGATCCGGTGGAGGCACCGCCGATGACGCTGCCCGCCGCGGTGACCGAACCCGCGCCCGCGGCAGACGCGATGACAACCTGGGTGGCTACGTCAGCGACCGACCCGGCACCCGCTGCCGCCGCTACGGCAGCCTGCGTTACCGGTGCCGGCCCGGCCGACCCGGCACCCGCGGTGGTCGCCTTCGCCGCCTGGGTGGCGGCTGTCGTGACAGCGCTGGCGCCAGCCGCGGCGGCGGGCGCGATCTGGGTGACGACCGCGGTAGCAGACCCGGCACCGGACACCGAGGCGGTCAGCGGCCCCGACACCGACCCGGCGGCAGTGACCGACCCGGTACCGGCCGCCGTGGCCGTGGCGATCTGGGTGGCGATGTCAGTGACAGCCCCGGCACCCGCAGCAGACGCGACGGCGGCCTGGACGGCTTTCGCCGTGACCGACCCCGCGCCGGCCGCGCTGGCGCCCGCGATCTGGGTGGCGGCAGCCGTGGACGTGCCGGCGCCGGCCGCGGACGTGGACGTGCCGGCGTCCTGCGTGGCGACGGCGGTGACGGCACCCGCCCCGGCCGGGGACGAACCCGTCGAGTCGACGGTGACCGCCTCGCCGGGCGGGCTGGCCTCCGGCGGCACGTAGAACGGGATGCCGCCCGGCGGCCCCGGGGCGCCGGGGAACCACCCGGGCGCGATCGCCGGAACCGCCTGCGCCGGCACGACCGCGGCGGGGATCGTCGCGGTGTAGACCGTGCACAGGTCGTTGGCCTGGTTGCCCGTGGCGGCGCTGATCGCCCGCCGCGTCCAGGTCAGGCCGAGGCCGGACGTGTCGGTGATCGCGATCGTCTGGTCGCCGGAGATGGTCGCGGAGGCGGTCAGCGCTACCAGGACCGCGCCGGCGGGCGGGGTGAACGCGGGGCTGGTGGCTGCTGTCGCGTGGATGCCCGTGAACGCCGGGGTGGACGCATCCACGAGCGGGCTGCCCGAGATCCCCTTGATCTCGTACCCGGCGATCGACGTGGCGTTCCCTGCCGGGGCCGACGCGCCGATCAGGACGCCGGTGCCGGAGGTGACCGTCCCGGTCCAGGTGCCGGCCGTGCACTCGACGCCCTGGCTGGCGTCGGAGAAGTCGCCGAGCCCGGTCGCCGACGTGGAGTTGCTGGCGTCCAGCGTCCACGCGGTGTTGAGCGTGAAGTCCGAGATCGCCCAGTAGATCAGCGACCCGGAGAAGTTGGGGGTCAGGGTGCCGTGCGCGGCCCCGGTCTGCTGGGTGCCGAGGCTCGCGCCGCCCGCCTCGGCGGCGTTCGTCAGGACGATGACCGCCAGGCACATCCCGGCGTTGGTACCGCCGCCCTGCGTGGCCGTGACGGTGAAGCTCATGCCGCCCTCCGGGGTCAGGCGGCCGGCATTACCCGATCAGCTCGCAGGTCAGCTCGTTGCAGGTGATCGAGGTCAGGCCGGTGGCGGTGGTGACCGTGCACCCGGCGAAGATGTTCTGCTCGTTGTAGGTGATCATCCCGGTCGCTGTCTGCGCCACGGTCTGCGCGCCCACCGTCTGCGGCGCGATGGACTCCGACGGGGCCGTGGTCCAGCTGGTGGCGGGGGATGAGAACCGGCCCCGTCCCACGATCGACCCGGCGGTGCCGGTCGTGGTGGACTCGGCGGCGATGATGCCCCAGTACTCCAGCATCCACGGCATCGTCGACGCGACCGCGGTGATCGCCGGGCCCAGGGTCAGGACCGCCGGGGTCGTCAGGATCGTGGTGCCCGGGTTGTTCATGTAGAACCCGAACGCCATCGTGCTGGCGGTGGTCGTGGCGATGTAGCTGCCCCACGCGATGATCCGCAGCCGGGTGCCCGCGTCCAGCGACCCGGCCGGGATGAGGACCGTTCCCGGCGAGATGTCCAGGACCGCGGCGGTGATCGTGGACTGGACGAACGGGGCGGAGTTGCCCGCGTCGGAGGGGGCCGACCACAAGGTTGACGGCATGATTCAGTGCCTCACGTCAGGGAGATCTGGATGCCGGCCGCCGCGCCGCTTCCACCCGTTATCTGGAAGGTGTTCCCGATGGCGACGGCGATGGGCTGGCCGTTGAAGTTCCCGAACCATCCCCGCGTCCCCGAGTTGCCGGTCAGGTCGAACGACACGATCGACCACGCGGCGGTGGCGGTCGCCGACTGGGTGGTAAGCGGCACGCCGACCGCTGATCCCGCCGATGACGTCGTGGACGCGCCCAGCGAGGTGAACCCGCCCGCCGCGTACCCGGTGCCGTTCACGATCTCGGTGCCCGCCGCCGACGCCGAGCTCGCGGTGGAGTTCAGCCGGAGTTTCATCGCGGTGGTGCCCAGCGGGGTGCCGAGCGCCGTCCCCGGGATGCCCGCCGCCCCGGTCGGCGTCAGCGCGTTGAGGATGAGGGACACGAGGGTCTGGTCGATCGCGTTAGCCATCTATGTCTCCTCGCTTGCGCCTGCGGATGCTTCCGTCACGGTCTGCGGGCCGGCCGCCACGACCTCGCCGTCCGGGCCGGTCACGGTCCACCCGGCCGGGCCGTCCGGCGGCTCGCTCATCTGCCGTTCCTGCCGGTGCCGAGCAGCGGTATGCCCGCGAGCGCCCCGCTCGCTTCGAGCAGGTCCAGGGTCGCGTGCGCGACCGACTGCGGGCCCGCGTCCACCACGTGCCCGTCCGGGTCCAGCACCCGCCAGCCCTGGTCCGGTTCCCACGGCGGCAGCACGATCCGCGCCACGCCCATCAGGTGCATCCTGGTCTCCTTACGTGCGCGGCACGTTGCCGTTGGCGATCAGCAGCCCGGACCCCTGCCCGGGGGCGGGCCCGGGGATGTGCTCCCAGCACTGCGGCAGCGCCACCACCCCGATCCCGATGACCTGGCCGCCGGGGCCCGCGATCGGCACCTGGGCGGGCACCAGCGTCACCGCCTCGCGCAGCGGCTGCTCAGGGTCGGCCTTGCGGGCCGCGCAGCACGAGTTGCACAGGCCCAGCGGCCCAGCGGGCTTCACCGGCGGCCGGGCGGACAGGTCAGTCACTTCTGGGCCGCGCCCTTGCCCTCCGGCGCCTTCGCCGCGGGCTTCGCCGGCGGGTCCGGCACCTCGGCGATGACCTCCTTGACGGATATCCCGTCGGGCAGGTCCGTCCCGCGCGGGAACTGCTCGCCCGGCTGGTACTGGACCTCGGTGCCGGTCCTGTGGAACGGCTGGGTGACCTCCAGCACGATCTGCCTGCTCATCGGGCCGCCTCCTCGTACGCGTCCTGATACATCCGCCAGTTCCCTTGCATGGTGTGGGCCTTCGCCAGCTCGCGGGCGTTGCGGCCCAGCTCGTCGCGGGCCGCCTCGTCGTGGATCAGGTCGGTGAGCCGCTTGGCCCACTCCTCCTCGGTGCGGACCAGGTACCCGGTCACCCCGTCCTTGACGAAGTCCCGGTACGGCTCCATGTCGGTGGCCACGATGGGGATGCCCCGGGCCGCGGACTCCAGGGCCTTCAGGTGAGACTTGGCCCGGTTGAACGGCACGTCGGCCAGCGGGGCGATGGCGATGTCGAAGTCCACGGCCCGGTAGTAGTCGCCCACGTCATCGAACCACGGGGTGAACCTGGCGTTCCCGCGGCGCAGCGGCCAGTAGCCGTACAGCAGCGGCGAGAAATCCGCCCCGATCCAGTGGAAGTCAACGTCCGGGTTGGCGTCCAGGACCTGCCGCAGCACGGGCTGCGCCATGCACAGGTCGACCAGGTGCGACGTGCCGCCCTGGTAGCCGATCGTCACCCGGTCCCGCCGCTTGCGGGGCATGTCGAGCAGCTCAGCCTTCACGAAGTTCGGCAGGATCCGGATGTTGCTGTTGAACGGGGCGTACAGTTCCGCCAGGTACGGCGTGGACACGGTGACCATCTCGGCGCGGCGCAGGCAATACCGCACCGATTCCGCGGCCCGCGGGTCGCACGCGAAGTGCCCCGCGTTGCTCGGCTCCATCACGGTGATGTCATCGTCGGTCTCGTACACGCGGGCGACGGCGCCGGCGATCCGGTCGAACTGCCGCATCCCGTGCACCAGGGCGGGCCGCTGCATCACCAGCACGTCGACGTCTTCCAACTCGGCGGGGGACGGCGGCGGGACCCGGCTGCCGGGCGCGGGGATCCCGAACACGTGCCGGCTGTTCGCGGACAGGTGCTTGAACGGCAGGTAGAACCGGTAGTACCCGGAGCCGTCCGGCGCGAACGGCAGCCCGACGACCGTCAGTACCCGGTCCGCCGCCGCATCGCGCGCCGGGGACGCGCCGGGGACGGTGCCCCAGGCCAGGTGCCCGGCGACGCCGGCCACGCCGAACCGGTCGGCGACCTCGGTCACCCCGAACCCGTGGTGGCCCGTTTCCGGGCCGCGGCCGTAGTCGTGGAACGCGACCCACCCGCCCGGCCGGATCAGCGGCAGCACCAGGTCCAGGTCGGCCTGCACCGCCGCCGCGTCATGCTGCGCGTCGAGGAACACCCCGTCGAACAGGGCGCCCTGGGCCTTCAGCGCGGGCAGCACGACCTCGAACCGGCCGCGGCGCGCATCGACCCTGGCGGCAACGCCGTACCGGGCCAGGTTCGACTGGTACTGCGCCCACGTGTCGCCGTCCGCCCGGCCCATCGCGGTCAGGGACCCGTCGCCCTGATGCCAGTCCACGGATGTCACCTTGCGGGCGGCCTGGGCCAGGACCACCGTGGAGAACCCGTACCAGGCGCCGAGCTCCAGCACGTCCCCGCCGGAGGCGAGCGACGCGAGGCGGGCCGCTTCCTCCCCGGTGATCGCGGACGGGATGTCGTCGGGGACCGTGATGGTGATCGGAGCCAATGCTCTCCTTCAGAATGAGGCCGTGCCGGTGACGGCGGGCGGTCCGGGCTCGCCGTGCGTGCCCTTGTCGAACACGATGACCGAGTCGTAGGCGTGCATCCCGGCGACCGTCTTAGTCCAGTAGTCCGGCTGGAACTCCGGGTCGCGGGAATGCCAGGCGTTGATCCGGTCGATCATGTCCTTGGCGTGCTCGGTGAACGTGCCCGCCCGCCGGTACCCGCCGCCGTAGTCCGGCCAGTAGGAGGTGTGCACGTCCTCGACCAGGAACGTGCCGCCCTCGGCGAGCGCCGGCCACATCACCTCGAACGTGGCGAGCTGCTGCGCCATGCTGTGCCCGCCGTCGTCGATGACCACGTCGAACGGCCCGGCCCGGGCGGCCAGGCCGGCGAGGAACTCCCGGTCCTCCTGGTCGCCGGTGACCACCGTGATGCCCTCACCCGCGGCCGCCGTGCAGCGGGGGTCGATGTCGACCCCGATCACCCTGGAGCGGGGGCCGAAGTAGTCCCGCCACATCTGCAGCGACCCGCCATGCCACACGCCGAACTCCGCCACGGTCACATCGCCACCGCGGTACCGGGCCAGGTGCCTGTCATAGACCGGGAAGTAGTGGGGCCACTTGTTGACCGCCCGGCCCTGATTCGCGCGGAACCAGGCTTCCAGCGGGTTGGCCCCGGGGGTGGCCTGGTCCCCCGGGGCCGTACTGGCCAGCCGCTTCGTCATTCTGGAGTACGCAGGTCAGGCGTACGCTAGCCACCGAAATGCGTTGGGATGGCTGACATCCGAGCCGGACCTCCAGAAAGCGAACCAACCCTGTTGACCCTTGGGGGTACCGCTGGTGACGTCCTTGACCATCGGCTCAAAGAGCATGCTCATGCCGATCCTGTCGACCACGTAGAAGTTGTCCCATGCGCCGAACACGATCTGCGCCGACGCGGTGCCGGACGACGCGGTGCCGGTGCCCGCCGTCGACGTGACGGACGGGGACTCCTCGATCCGGTGGTTCAGCAGCCGCGACGGGGTCCCGTCGCCCAGCGTCGCCCAGAACGACGACCCCGCGCCAGACGGCGACGCGGCCCTGACCTTGTTGATCGTGGTGATGTTCGCCGCCCAGCCCACGTTCGGGGACCGGCGGAACCGGGCGCCGAGCGCCGCTTCCAGGTTGTAGACGTCGCCGGCGGCGATGGCCCCGGACCCGGCGGGGGCGACCCGCTGCCCGGTGCCCAAAGTGGCCACGACCCCGTGCGGCACGCCCGAGTTCAGGGCGGTGCCGCCGGTGCCGACCGCGAAGTTCGCTTCCTCGAGAATGTCCTTGGCGTCCTGGATCAGCCGGGGCAGCTGGTCGGCGAAGTTGGTGTCCTCGTTGGCTTCCAGCGACCCGTACACCCACGCGGCGGCCTTCTTCACGCCGATCTGGATCTGCCCGACGCCCTGGTAGGCGGCGGTCCCGGCGGTGGCGGCCTCGTCGAGGTAGGCGGCCTGCACCCCGGCGGAGTTGACCCCCTGGTAGGCGTTCGTCGTGATCTGCTTCACTGACGCGAGCTGCCGGTAGGGGTTGGTGGTGCCATCGCTGGTCAAGACGATCGTGGGGTCCAGGAAGTACGGCAGCAGGTACCCGCCCTGGGCTGCGGCCAGGGACAGGGCGCCAGCAGCTCGCTGCAACCCGGGACCCGTCGGGTCGTTGACGTAGTCGCGGAACGCGTCGTAATACTCGTCGGCGCCGTACAGCAGCATGTGCCGGGCGATGGACGGGGTCTGCGCGGAGCGGGTCGCCGCCTCGCCGCGCATGTCCGACAGCCACCCCTTCTTGTCGTGCAGCTCCACCAGGGTCGACGCGCGGGCGATCACGTCGGACTGGGGCAGGAACGCGTAGTCCCGGCTCGTCTCCCGGTCGGCCAGCGGGTCGCGGCGGGCCATGAACTCCGGGGACCGGCCGCCGCCCCACCCGCCGCCGCCGTCGCCGGACTCGGTGTTCCCCCGGTCCTGCGATGCCTTGCGGATCAGGCTGAGTTCCTCCATCCGCGCGACGATCCGCTCCCGGTCCCTGTCGAGGTCCTTCCACCGCTTGACCAGGGTGTCCCGGATCCCGCCGTCGGCATCCTCGGTGGTCGAGGAGTCGGCGGACATCCGCTCGAGCTCCTCGTGGATCGTGTTCTGCTCGTCGATGATCTCGTCGAGGGTCACCGTTGCCATCCGCCCTTCAGGGCCGAGATGCCCGCCTCGCGGCACATCTGCTCGGTACGCATCACCAGCAGGCGGTGCGCGTGTTCCCGGGTCGGGTGCACGTCAGGCGGCCCGTCGGGGGCGGCTTCCTCATCCGGGGGAAGTGCCTCGTCTTCTAGTTCTTCGATCTCGTCGTCGTCGGCGGCCTGCCAGGTGCCGAGCGGCGACATGCGGACCCCGACCAGTTCCGCGCCCTGGTAGGCCGGGAACGGCGTGGGCCCGTACTCCTTCAAACCGAGTTCCAGCCTGCGGACCCGGGGCAGCGGGCCGCCCGGGATGCGCGGCTGGTACTTCTGGCCCCGGCGCAACTCAGGTGAGGACCGGATGATCGCGCCGGTGAACGACTGCGCGGTCACCGCGCCGGACCGCCACATCTCCAGCACCTCGTTGCCCAGCGGGGTGTCCAGGTACCGGGAGCGGGTGACCGGGCAGCGGGATTCGGCGCGAATCCCCTCACATACCGCCACCGGCATCGAGTACCGGTCCGACGGCGACCCGTGGATGGTCATGCCGTGGTTGTAGAACACCTTCGCGGCGGCGAACCCGTTCCGGGAGCGTTCCAGGTCGGCGATTCGCTTGTTGAACGCGGACCGGTCGATCTCTTCCTCGTAGTCGCCCTGCCGGTCGCTGATCACGGTGGGTTCGCCGAATACGGTCATGTACGCCTCGACGACGCGGCCGGTGCTGTCGCCGTCGCCGGTACGGACCATGTGGTAGTCCTCGAGCGGGTAATCACGGCACAGCTCGGCTCGGGACATGCTGCCGCCCTTCTTCTTCCGCGCCGCCGACGCGAGCGCGGTGAACTTTTCCCGGCCGAACTTTTTCCGGCCGATGTGGGCGGCGAGCGCCCCGGGGTCGGACACGCCCTTCGCGGCGAGCTTGGCCTTCAGCGCGGCGAACCTGGTGCCCGTGCCGAGCCTGGCGGCCCGGGACGCGCCGGGCTCAGCGGGGCCGTCGGCGGCCTCGAAGTCGGCCACGCCCAGGCCGGCCAGGTCCGGCAGGTCGTAATCGCCGTCCCAGGAGCCGTCAAGGCCGTCCTCGTCGTAGCCGCCGCTCACAGGCGTGCTCCTCGTCGCTTTCGCGCTGGCCCGCAGCCGTTCCCATTCGGCGACCGCCGCCGCCGCTTTCGCCCTGGTGTCCGGCTTGACGTCCTCTCCGCCTGCCGCCCACTTCTTGCACATGCTGACCGCCGTGGCGATGGCCTCGGACTCCGGCATGCCACGGGACTCCATCAGGTCCCTGGCGATGTGCTGGATGTACGCGGGGAGCTGCATGCCCTTGTGGTGGAACAGGCCGGGGCCGCCGGGCTTGCCGAGCGGCTCGTGCGCCAGGGCGCGGGTCGCGGTGCGGGCCGGGAACGTGCGCAGGTGCTTGATCAGCGCCTGCGCCTCAGACCCGGACAGGGCCTTCATCGCAGCCGGGTCCGTCGCGTCGGCCGCGTCCGGGCCGGGCACCTTCCGGTCCTTCACCAGTTGCCTGATCTCAGCCTGCTGGCCGGCCGTGATGCTGCCCGGCGGAGTTGTCTTGGCCGTGGTGTGCGCTGGGGCGTGCTGCGTGGCCTTCTTGCCGCTGCGGAGCGCCACCGTCGTCTTCGGCCCGACCAGCCCGTCCACCTTGAGGTCGTGCGACCGCTGGAACGCCTTCACCGCGGCCAGGGTCTTCGGGCCGAACTTGCCGTCGACCTTCAATGGCGGCTTGAACCCGAGCGCGTTGAGGCGGGATTGCAGGTCGGAGACGCGCTTCCCGGTTTCGCCGTTGCCGACCGGCCTGGCGTTCGTGGGGGCCGCGCCGCCGCTGCCCGCGGCGAACTGCCCGCCCGTAGCGCCGCCGGCAGGGGCGCGCGGGTGGGCAGCCGCATCCCACGCCGCCCGGCCGGCCTCATGCGTCAGGGCCATCGCTAACCTCTCGCTCCGTTCGGCATGCCGGGCATCGGCACGAACGCCCCCGGCTTCGCGTTAGGCAGGTTCTTCGCCACCACCCCGGGCAGGTCCTGCGGGACGCCCGCCTGCGGGGGCCGCACCCCCGGCCCGATCGTCTCCCGCGCCGTCGTCGTCTCCCGGCCCGCCACGCCCGGCGGCATCGCCCGCGGGTCCGGCACCAGCTGGCCCAGGTCACCCGATTCCGCCGCCGCCACCGCCGACTCCCGCGTGTACCCGGCCGTCACGAACGACGCCACCGCCTGCGCCCGCACCAGCATCGACTGGCCCCGCTCCAGCTCCCCCTCGCGCAAAGCGGCGATGTCCGCCACGTCATACCACAGCCGGGTCGGCGGCCTGATCGGCGCCGAGGTGCCGTCCGGGGAGACGAACTCGATCAGGTGCTGCAATGATGCGCACGCCGACCGCCACGCGGGCCGCGCCCACAGGTCCGCGAGCCGGCGGACCGCCGGCTGGTAGTCACCTTTCTGCAGTCCCAGGATCTCCAGCGGCATCTGCGCCGCTGCGCAGATCCGCTCCACCCCCGCCGCCTGCACCGCGGTGAACTGCAGCTGCTCCAAGGTGCTGCCCGCCACGGTGACATCGGCGCCCTGGTCGAGGACAAGCGTCCTGCCGGCGTTATCCGGGCCGCCGTACTTGGCGTCCGTCTGCTCCCGCAGCGCGTCGATCGTGGCCCGCTGCAGCTTGCTCGCGTACTTGATGACCAGGCCCGGCATGGCGCCGCGCCTGACGTGCTCCGTCTTGTACTGGGTCAGCGCCTGGTCCGCGCCGATCTCCCGCAGCACCGGCGTCAGCCAGCTCATCCCGCGGTACGACGCGTTAGGGTCCGGCATCGGCGACCAGTGGCACACCTCGTCCACGCTGTAGAACTGCGGCCTGCGGTCCGTGATCCCCAGCGGCGTCAGGTCCTCGGAGTACCCGACCGGCAGCTTGTACGCCCGGCCGAGGTCGTCCCGCTTCTCCTCGCTGATGATCGTCACGCAGTCGGGGCGCATCTGGATCAGCAGCGCGTCCGTGCCGTCCGCCGGGACCGCCTTGCGCAGGTACGCGTTCCCCGCCGCCGTCCCGCCGTCCTGCTCCAGCCGGGCCAGGAGCTCCCCCGCGGTCGCGTTCGGCCACGGGTACTCCAGCAAGCTCAGGCCCATATTCCCGAACAAGCGTTTGTCGACAGTGGACTGCAGCGTGAACCGGGCTTCCGAAAACAGGGCCTGGCGCGCGGCTGCGCACCCGAACACCACGCCGTTCGCCCGGAACGCGTCCCGCGCGGTGCGGATGACAGCAGCGTCGGCGGCTTCCTTCCCCCGGCCGGACGGATCGTAGGCGGCGACCGGGTACGCCCCGGTGTACATGTACTCGTTGTAGCCGCCGTCCCGGGACAGCAGCCGGTCGATCAGCCGCGTCACGGCAGGTGCCGGTGATCTTCGAGGACCTCGGCGACCGTCCGCGCCCCCCGCGCCGGGGCCGGCTGCCCGTCGTCACGGTTCAGGCCCACCCACACCGCGCCCGCCGACTCCGCGATCAGCACCACGCCCAGGCACCACCGGCCCACCAGCGCACCGCCGCCCAGCGCCCCCGCCAGGCCCGCCACGACGAGCAGGACGGAGGTGAGGGTCCGGCCGGACCCGGCGCGGATACGGCGGGCCTGGCCCCGCCACGCGGCCAGCTGGGCGCGCACGACCACCAGCAGGCGCAGGAGGGCGGCGGACAGGCGCATGTCATCTCCCTCGCGTATCGTCAGATGTGCCTAGGGCTGGCGGCGAGCGGCTGACGAGCAGGAGCTTCCTAACCAGCGCTAGGCCCTAGACCACCCACACGCCCGGCTGGGACAGCTCCTCCCACCGGACGAACGCCCAGCACGCCCCCGTAGCCGCCACCAGCGGCGCCTGATCAGTCGCCACCTTCGGGTCCCACGCCTGCGCACCCGCCAGGGGCCGCTGCTGCGCCGCCCGGACAGCGGCGGTGAGCAGCGGCTGGTCCAGGTGAGCGAAACGGTCGGCGTCGCGGACCACATCCAGAAACTCCCCGTGAGCCACCGCCACGTCCTGCGCGGTCAGCAGCGTCACCCGGATCCCGGCCTCGCCCAGCGGCTTGACCAGCGTCCCCGACTGCGATTTCGGGTTCACCACGACATCCACCGGGTCATGCCGCTCCGACAGCCCGGCCAGGCGCGCCACCGCGCCGCGCGGATGGTCATACCAGACCAGGTCCACGACCAGGCGGGTACCGCCCCGCTCACGGCCGGCCGCGACGATCGCGCAGTGCTTCCGGTCCTCCGAAATCGCCGCCCCGAACGCGACCTCGCCGCTCACAGCCGCACCCCCGGCGCAGCCGCCGCCGACCACGTGTCCTGCTCGATGATGTCCCAGCCGGGGCGGGCCACCTCCGGCCACTGGCAGCCATAAGCCCGGCGGAACTCGGCCAGGTCCATCAGCCCCAGGTCCGTCTTCACCGTCTCCTCGGACACCGTGATCCCCAGCGCGGGCATCCGCCGCCGCCACGTCACCGGGTCCGCCGGGTCCTCATCGTCGGCGAACGAGTAGCCGATGTAGCAGCCGCCCTCCGTCACGCCCATCTCCGCGCGGGCCCGGCCGTCCTCCACCTTCCCCCGGAAGTACGCCGACTTCTCCGTCCCCGCCGCCGACACGATCCACAGCTGCGCGTCCCGCGTCATCATCGCCGGGCGCATCGCCTGCTCCAGGTGATCATCGGCCTGCGCCCACGCCTCGTCTATCACGCCCAGGTCGAGTGAGTCGCCGTGCCCGGAGATCTGCGTGCTGGATACCAGGCTCAGCATGGAACCGTTCCTGAACAGGTACGCCTCGCTGCCCGACCCCCGCCGCACGTCGATGAGCCGGCGCAGCTTCGACCCCTCGACGATCGGCCACCACGTATCAAGCAGCCGCTTCCGCGCGTCCTTATGGGTCTGCGCCGTGTAGGCGATCTGCGTCCCCGGCCGGCGCAGCGCGCGATGGATCATCATGGCCAGCAGGTCCACCGTCTTGCCCTGCTGCCGCATCACCTCGATCACGGCCTGCCGGTACGCGAACCGGCCCTCCGGGGTCTGCTCCGTCGTGATGGCGTTGGCCTCGTGCTGCCACGGCATCAGGCCAGGGCCCAGCGACGTGCGGAACCCGAGCAGCTCCGCGATCTTCCCGATGCCCGCCGAAAGGTCCGGCCGGCCCGTCGCGGGAGTGCAGAACCTAGGCTTGCAGGGTGGCGAGCAGTCCAGTGAGGTCGGCATCGGCATCCGGCCTGCCCTTCGGCATCAGCTCGAGCAGCGTCTTGCGCAGCTCCGCCCCCAGGATCGCGTTCGACGGGTCCGCCCGGTGCGCCTCCGCCATCCGGTGCGCCAGCTGGCGCAGCTCGGCCGCCGCGTCGGTCACCTCGCCGCGGCCCGCCGGGACCGGGAGATCGGGAAGGCGGGCCACGGGAGGCGCCTTCACCACCGCCGGGCAGCGGCGGCACAGCGAATGATCACCAGATGCGTGGGCACGCTTCCGGCGCGACCGCACGGCCTCGCTATCAGCCATCCATCATCCGATCATCGGCTGTCGCGTTGGGTAATCGGTCCTGTGCCACGTGGCATGGTTACTCTGAGTTTGTATGAGATGGCTGCGGCAGCCATGGCCGGGAGCCTGACCGGATCCATTATCTGCTTCCGCAGGTCAGCGGCCTGCAGGGTGGTCAGTGGCCCGGGGTGGTCACTCTGCCGCGCGGAGGGTGGCTCAGCGGGTGGTCACTGTGCGTGCGTATCCACACGACGCTGCCTGCCTCGCGTTCCCAGATGGCGCAGGCGTCGCAGAGCAGTACCACCGGAGTCGTGTCGTGGTCGAGGTGCGCCTCGTACCTGGCTTCGGCCTGGTCGCAGCCGTAGCACCGGCGGATCACCACTGGCGTGACGTCTGCCGTCCGCGTCGGTGATGGCGATGACCACGTGGTCCGGCTTCGGCCGGGGGATGGTGATCGTCTCACGCTGGTCTGTCATCGCGGCTCCTGAATCTCGGCAGGGGCCGTATGGCCATACGCGAGCAGCGCGCAGCCCTTCACCCTGCACCGGAATAGCACGGTCGCATAATTCGGCAGGACAGGTACGCACAATGCGTCAGGCAGCCAGTAGTGCTCATGCTCGTGCTCAGCCGTCACCACTGCCTCGACGTCTGCCATGTCCTGATCGTACGGCGCATCCTGTTGCCACGTACCGCGCCGTCGCTGAGGTTGCAGTGCGCGTGCTCGAGCCCGGTCCAGGCGCTGCGGTCCGGGGCGTGGCCGAGGTGGATGGCGCTGACGCGCCTGCCCTTGACGTACTGCCACCGCTGCCACATGGGCCGGCCGCAGCGTGCGCACGGGTCACCTGGCCGCCACAGCGCCAGCCGCCGCTTCTGCTCTGACTGATGACCCCATCCATACCCTCTAGCGGTGGTCGTTCCTGTCCACCGCACGCGCGCAGCCATCGGTCAGCCCTGCTCCAGTGCCCGCGCCGCATCCTCAAGCATCGCCCTGATCTTCTCGCTGAGCTCCTGCCGGGCCGCCCAGTCCTCAGCGCAGAACCAGTGGACGAAGCCGAGGTCGGCGGTGACCCTGACCGCGACGTCCCCGGTCAGGCAGTCGTGGCAGCGCGGCGCGGGCATGGTCATAGCGAGTAGATCCGTGCAGGCAGCAAGTCATGGTCAGCCGCCGCGTTCTCGCGCCAGTTGGCGCAGCAGGACACGCACAGGGGCGTCTTCCTGCCGTCCTTGTGCACCCACATGTAGGCCGACGGGACGTAGCGCGGCCGGTCCTCGCCAGCGCGGATGATGTGAAGGCAGCAGTCGCACCATGGCCCGGCTTCGGGGTGCAGCGGCCACTGCCTGGGCGGCTGGGTGAACTGCTGCCGTATGCGCTCCGGTGTCAGCACCATGGTTACCTGGTGATGGTGCGGCCGGGGTTGGTCGCGGGCCTCGGCTGCCTTCCGGGCACGGACGTGGCGGTGTAGCAGATACGCGCGTCAGGGGACGGCCCGGCGACGGAGATCGTGACGCCGGTGAACAGCGGGCGTGATGGCGGCGGGTTCCAGGTGATCACGAGCGCGTTACCGGTCACGGGCTGCCTCCTCAGAACAGCGGATCCTCGGCCGCAGGTGCCGCGGTCTCGTAGTAGACGAGGTCCTGGTAGCCGGGGGTCATGGCCGCGGACTCCGCGAGGGCGACCTCATCGGGGACGTGCTCCCAGCCGTGGTCCGTGAGCCGGTACCAGCCGGGTTCGCGGAGCGGCTCAGACACGTTACCTGAACTCCGGTTTCAGCACCAGCCGGTTACAGGTGCGGCACCGCTTAGACCGGCCCGAGCCCAGGGCCATGAGCATCGTCTCGCGTTCCCAGTGCCGGTGCCTGCGCAGCCAGCACAGCGGCCGTTTCAGCGGGCGCATGCTGACCCGCAGCATCCAGCGCCACGGGTTGACGGTCTCTGAGAGGCCGAACCGGTACCTGACTCGCTGCGTGACGTCCATGATCACGGCACCGGCGGGCCGTCGATGCGCACGTCGGCGATGACGATGTTGCCGTCGGCGGCCGGATAGAGCGCGACGACGGCGCCGTCGATGGTGGTGCCGCGCGGGATGCGGACCGCGTACACGTCGTAGCCGTCGTCCATTGCGCGTCAGCCGTGAGTGACGGCCGGGATGCCGATCTCGCGGGCTGCGCCGACGGTGAACACCGCTGACCTGACCTCCTGGCTCTTGCGGAGCTCCTCGACGAACCGGGCCATGATGGCGTCGGCGTCGTCGTCGCGGCCGTTGTCGTGGATGCCGTGACCCGCGATGGGGATATTCCATTCGCCCATGGTGATCAGTCTTCTTTCTACGCGCCGCAGATCCGGCACGGGGTGAAGTTGGACGCCTGGTGCTCGCACTCGTGTGCCAGCCGCACTGCCGGGCTGCCGCTCGCGTCGCCCAGCACGAAGACCCTGCCGATCTTCAGGCGCAGGGCTAGCTCGTAGTTGCGCGCGGGCTTCCCCGGATCGACTGAGCTTTCGAGCGGAATCCCGTCTCGCTCGCAGACGGCTTCAAGGATAGCCCGGACGAGATCGGCTGAAACCTTAGCTTCGACCTTAGCCATAGGGTCATCCGTGGTGTCCTCCGGGAAGCGTCAGGCCCGGCACCCGGGGGGGATGGGCGCCGGGCCTGATGATGACCGCTGCGGGGAAGCCCGCGATTTGCCGGGGCACGGTAGTCGCGGGCGGAGCGGCTGAACCGCGTGCCCGGTCGCGCGTCCGGGCATGCGGCGTCAGGGCCAGTTAACTGCACCCAAGCCGGCTTTTCAAGGAGACGGCCGTCGCGTGTCTCCCGGTGGCGGCGGTTCCTGCGGGGTGCGCCATGCCTCCGGCGGCGTGTATCCGGGGTCGAGCACGACCCCGACAAGGGTCACGTCGCGCAGCACGCGGCCATCACGATCAATCATGGTTCCAGCTTACGGCGGTGCCGTGTCCTGCGCCGGGATCCACCTGGCCACGTCCTTATGCAGCTGCTGCAGCTGCCAGATCTCGTACACGGACTGGCCGCGGCCGCCTTTGCTGCCCGGCGGCTGCCTGATCTCGCCTGCGCGCCTGAGGCGGGCCATGCGGGTGACGGCGATGCGGAACCGGACCGGATCGACGGGCATCCCGGCGCGCTCGAACTCGGCGACGGCCTCAGCTATGGTCCAGCCGTCAGCAGCGCTCACAGTTCGGTCACCTGTGCCCGTGCCGTCTGGTCGAGTAGCTCGAACTTCCGGCACTTGCATCCCCTGACCTCGCACGGGGACGGACAGGCCGTGCGGTGATAGGCCCAGTGGTGGGTGCAGGTGCAGACTGAGCAGCTCATCCATGGTCCCGCGCGGCGGGGATGGCGCGACCGGTCACGGTGTCATTGACCATCGGCCCGCTGGCCAGCGCCTCGGGGCTCGCGTAGTTCTCGGTGACGGCGGCGTACAGCCACTCGACCTGCGGCGCGGCCGTCACTCCCCAGTTGCCGGGGATCGTGCCGCTCACCCGGCGTCCCGCGCGGCGGCTTCGGCTTCAGCCTCGCGCTGCCACGACCTGTAGGTGGATAGCCGGACCGGGTTCGCCTTCTCCTTGTTGTCGCTGTGCTGAAGGATGTATGTCACGTCGTTGATCCGGAACCGCATGTCGAACTCGCTGAAGTCGTTGGGCAGATTCCGCACTTTCCACTTCGCAGGTACCGGGTCGAAGTCATCGACGACGGCGTCGGCGTCCCCGAGGAACCAGCAGACCTGCTCATCGG
>Ga0137386_10000067_pt1 | contig 41480 bp, 56 predicted proteins | sample SagtaG_4_FD_104910 | JGI IMG/M metagenome (GOLD analysis project Ga0137386, IMG submission 104910) | Vadose zone soil microbial communities from Sagehorn Ranch, Mendocino, California, USA - Sage2_R_100_16 metaG | ecosystem: Environmental > Terrestrial > Soil > Vadose zone | place: USA... | reverse complement strand
GAGACCATGATGGTCATGGTCCCGGTCTTCACCCCGAGCCGGCTGAGGATGCGCGCGTCGTTGCCGCCCACGATGACGCGGAACTTGCCGATCTTCGCGGTGCTGAAGATCTGCGCCATCGCGTCCTGGATCTCCAGGATCTCGTTGTTGGTCCCGGTCAGGGTGCCGTTCAGGTTCTTGATGTAGGCCCCCGAGCCGCCGGCGTTCAGCTGCGCGATGATCCCGTCGAAGTGGTTGGCGTTCGCCGTCTGGTCGGTGGTCGGCACGGCCGCGTCGTTGCCGGCGACGGCCGAGGCGCCCACGGCGATGAGTGTCGTGAGGCAGACCTGGGTCTGCGTGACGACGCACTGGAGCCCCAGGTTGGCGGCGCCGGTGACTGTGCCCACGAAGATGGCGTAGGCGACGGCGCCGGCGACGGGGGTCCAGGTGATCTTGAGGGCCTTGTTGGTCGGGGTCACGGAACCGCTATTGCCCTCGTTCTGCAGCCGTCCCATGCCGCACCCGGTCGAGAAGGCGGTCCCCGGGTTCGGATTGGTGGCGGTCGGCAGCGAAGTGATCGCCTGGAGCTGCGCCTGCGTGAGACCGACGGGCGTCAGCAGGTTCTCGCTGTTGCTGTTCGTGTCGGCCGGGAAGACGAGAGGCGCCCGGTTGGCGGCCAGCACGGTCAGGGGAGCGATGCGGACGAAGTAGGTGGTGGCGCCCGCGGTGATGTTGCCGGCGCTCGTCGAGAGCGCCACGGTGGGCGCCGCGACGTCGCCCAGGGCCGTGATGTTCCCGCCGAAGAAGGCCTGCTCCTGGAGCTTCATCGCGACCAGGAGCGTGTTGACCGTCTCCTTGGCGAGCGCGGGATCGAAGCCCTGCGAGGCCTTGACCGCCTCGAGGGTGACGACGCCCTGCACGCCGTTGACCTTGAAGTTCCCCACCTTGCTGGAGAGCGTGGTGGCGAACTGCGAGGCCGCGGCGTTCTCGGTCGTGAACGGGTCCGGGGACCCCAGCGCGGTGATGACGCGCCAGTTGTCGGCGTTCGCCCCTTCCTTCACCTTGCGGACGATCGACTGGTAGAAGGGGGACTGCAGCGCGACCAGCTGCTTGGCCGGCGCCTGCAGGTTGAAGCCGACGAGGCCGGTGCCGACGCTGATCGACCGCGTCAGGGCCGGGTCCTTGAGGGCCTGGATCGCGGCGCTGCGCGCCCGGTCCAGGGTTTCCTGGGTGATGGTCTGAAGCATGGGAAGTGGCTCCGTCTCGGGGCCACCACCCCGCTTCTGTGATTCGTTCGTGCTCGGCGCGGGGATCGGCCGCGCCGGCGAGTCGTTGTCTCAGGCCGGCAAGCTCCTCAGCTCGGGGCCCCCGGCTGCAGGAGCTCGAGCTCGGCGAGGCGCATCCGCATCTCCCGTTGCACCGAGGGGTCCTGCGACGTGTTGGCGATGCGCTCCAGCTCCGCCTTGACGGCGGCACGGCCCTGCAGCGGCATCGTGGGTGAGCCGGCCAGCGTCTTGTCCACGGGCGCCGCCGGCGGGCGTCCGACGCGTGTCGGCGACGATTCGATCGTTCGCAACCGGGCGTCGACGGAGTCGATCAGGGGCTTCACAGCCGCCGTCACCTGCTCCGCGACCTTGCCGATGGCCTGGGCGATCGCTTCGTTGCCGTTCGGGGGACTGACAGATCGTTCGAGCGACGTCGCCGGCGCGGCCGCGGCCGGAGGGGGGCCGAGAGCCGGCGCCGGCGCGGGGCCGACCGGAGCCGCCGCCATGGGGATCGCGGGATCGGCCGCGCGCGTGGTCGCGGGCCCGGGGGCCGCGGGAGTCGGTGCGCATCGAACGCACCGGCAGCTCTCGGTCATCTTGACCGTGGCCTCGACCAGGTCGTGCCCCAGCCCGTGCATCGCGCCCGCGCTCTGCTTGAGCTCGCCGTCCTGCAGGAGCCGCTCCATCTGCGCCGGTCGGAGGACCTGGGGGAGCCGCGTGAAACGCTCCAGGGCCGTCGAGGCCTGCACGCGCGCTTCGCCGCCGGCGGTCGAGAGGGAGGAGAGCTGCTCGCGCAGCTCGCTGCCGACGAACTCCAGGATTGCCTCCATCGCCGTGGTCAGGCTGGCGACGTCGGAGGTGGCCAGGGGATCGTTCGTGTCGTAGGGGATGGAGAAGATCTCGGAGTCAATGGCGTAGCACAGGCTCGCGAGGGCGGACAGGGCCGGCAGGATCGAACCGGACTCCGACTGCGCGTAGCGGACCAGGGCCGGGCTCGCCATGCGGAGGCGGGTCAGGAGCCGGGCCGCCGGCGCGTCGGCTTTCAACGTGGCGACGTCGAGCTCGACGCCCTCGGCCAGAGGCAGGGGCACGAGGCCCTTGTCCGCGATGAATGAGTCCGCCGATCGCTGGGCGATCTGGAAGCGGCCATCGACGGCCGCCGAGGGCTTGCGCGCGCGGAAGCCGTGCGCCGCGGCCCACTCCTGCGCCTTCTCCGGCGTTAACTTGTCGGAGCGGAACACGAGGGCCCGGGGGACGCGGAGCCGCTCCAGCTCCTTGTCGATCTCGCGCTTCAGGTCCTCGGCGCTGGCGCCTTCGCCGATGCGGCCGAGGGACGTGTGACAGATGGCGAAGGCCGAGCTTTCGTCGTGCCCTTCTCCCTTCAGCTTCTCGACGCAGGAGTCGAGTTTCGGATCCTTCTTGCCGCCGGTGCGCGTGAGGTCGGGATCGGCGGCGCGTGCCGGCGCGGCTGGCGCAGGGGCGGGGGTCGCGGGGCTCGCCGGCGCCGCGGGACTCGGCGCCTTCTGCGCTTCGGCCGCCATCGTGGCGACGATCTGATCGGCCGCCTTGCTGATCGCGTCCTCGCGGGTCCCGGTCTGCGCTTCCAGGATCGTGCGGGTCGCGGCGTCGACCGGCGCGAGGATCTCCGTCTTGCCGTCCTCGGCGCGGCGGACCATCGTGAAGACGGCGCTCGGATTCGACGGCGCGTCGACGAGACTGACCTCGATGATGTCGAAGTCGCGATAGACGGTGACGCTCTTGCCGTCGCGTTTCTCCGTGCGCCCCGGGCTGTTGAGCTTCACCCCATGCGAGAAGCCGGTATAGATGCGCTCGCGGCACTTCCGGACTGGTTCTCTTCCGACGATGAACGTGGAGAGCTCGATGGCGCGTTTCTCGTCATCGGGCGTCCAGTCGACTAGCTTGCCGGCCGCCGACTTCTGGTGCATCTCGCGGATGTTGCCCTTGGACTCGCCGCCCGTGGCGCGCTCGAACGCGTCGCTCCAGCGTCCGTAGGCGAGCTTCGAGCCGTCGTAGTCGAACACGCTGTCGAACGAGTCGACATCGTCACTGGTGCCCACGCCGATCACCCGGCAGGTCTCTTCGTCGATCTCCTCGACGCGGGTGATCGGGATGAACAGCGTCCGCCGCATCTCGTCCTTGATCGCCTTCTTGCCCATCTCCGTCTCCTGGACCCCGAAAGAAAAAGGGCCTCGCGAGGTTGCGGCCCCGCAAGGCCCTTCGATCTCTCGGTCTCGATTGTGAGAGCCGCTGCGGTAGCAAGCCGCGGCGGCGGGACGACGTCTCCCTTAGCTGTAGCAGCTCAAGATCACCGAGAACGTCTCGCTCGGTGTCGTGCCCGCGACGTTCCAGCGCGCCCGCACGTTGCCCAGCGGCAGCGAACAGAACCCGCTCCCCGAGCCGCTGGTCTGAAGCGCCGTCTCGTTGACGAGCAGGTGCGTGTTCGAGACCGGCGCCGTGCCCGTGATCGTGAGCGTCGACCAGCACGGGACCGCGGCCCAGTTCGTGCCCTCGCCGCTCGCCTCGATCCAGACCTTGAAGGTCGTGACCGTGCCCGAGCCGGCGGTGACCGGGACCTGGAGGAAGACATAGCCCTGGTTCGTGAGCGGCGTGAAACACGATATGACGTCGACGCCCGTGCCGTTGCCCGCCGCCGTCTGCGCCGCCGATGCGAGCACGGTGAAGTTCCTGTGCTGCGCGCTCTCGGCATCGAAGACGTCGGGCGTGCAGGGAAGCGCCCACCATATCAGGCAGACAAGGACCAGGCGCTTTAAGTTCATGCGGCCTCCTCGGCGGTGGAGATGACGGGAGCGAAATCCCTGCGGCAGTGCGGGTGGCCCACGGGGAACTCGGCCGCCCGCTCCAGCGACCAGATTTCGCCATTCACCCCGGCCTCCGAATCGTCGTGGCCGTCCTCGAGGCATCCGGGGCCGTCCAGGACCGTGACGCTCTCGACGTTCGCCCCGTCGTAGGTCGCCAGCGCCCCGCGGTTGACCGCGATCGCCGTCTCGGTGCGCGCCACCATCTCGGCCCGCGCCTCCCACATCGAGGGGCCTTCGAGCTCGTCCGCCAGCCGCTTGTCGCTCCAGCCTTCCTTGATCGCCGTCGAGACCTTCGTGCGGACCTCGTCGCGGACGGTCTGGGCCACCGACCATCGGGCGTTCGGGTTGTCGTGCAGGCTGCCGTCGGCGTGCCGCTTCATCCCGACCAGTTCGGCGGCGCGCTGCTCCGCGTAGGCGCGCGCGTCCTCGTCCGTGATCCCGAAGGCCTCCTCGAGACCGCCGGCGTCCTCGGCCAGCATGCCGCCCTCCTGGTAGGCGTCCTCGAGGGGCGCGCGCAGCTCCTTCGCCAGGACCCTCCAGTCGAAGGCGTCGTTGAGCTGCTGGTCCGAGGGCTTCTCGCTGCGTTCGACGCGGCCGCCCTGCAGGGCCTCGACCGCCAGGCGGGCCACCTTGCCGGCGCGCGCGTTCAGGTGGTCCTTGACCACGCGCCGCAGCTTCCGCTCGAGCCGGATCCGCTTGCGGGCGGTCAGGATGGGCCGCCTGGACCTGGTCAGCGCGCGGAAGCCCCAGAGGACGTCCTCCGCGCTGCAGGCATGGTCGAGCCACTCGGTGAGCGCCGTGCGCAGGCCGACCGGGATGGCGGTCGTCTCGAACCGGCGCCGCACTCGGCCGGCGGCGACGTCCTTGAGCGCCACCTTCCGCCAGCGTTTCAGGTCCGCGGCGGCCGCGCGCACCTGCTCTTCCACCACCCCATCCTTCTGTCCAGGAAGAGGCGAGCCGGGTTTCGGCTTCGCGACGCCAGCGGCGCCGGGGCTGCCCGGGGGCGGCGGGGCTTCGTCGATCTCTGGATCGCCCTCGAGCTCGGCCTCCTGCTCGGGCGTCAGATCCGGCAGGCCCTCGGCTTTCCGGACTTCGTCGCGGGTCATCACCTTGCCCAGGTAGGCGACGTTCTTGTCGAGCTTCAACTTCTCGTCGGTCGCCTTCTCGTCTGTGAAGAGAAACTCGATGTCCTTCCAGCCGAAGAACTCCTCGAACTCGGTGGTCAGCAGGGAGGCCAGGCGCTTCTTCATCGGCTTGGTGCCCGAGTCGGTCTCGGCGGCATCGGCCTGGACCGCAGTCGCCCGGTTCATCTGCTTTCGAAGCGGCTGCGACGACGTCCCGAAGTGGTAGGCGATCAGCCCGGCCAGCCATTCGTCGTATTCCGGCGAGTAGGATTCCTTGCTGCGCGGGTTCTCGAGGCCGGTGCCCTCGCCACCGCCCATGAGGCGCAGCTTGGAGCGCAGCGCGATGTTCCCGCCGAGGAGCTGGTCGAGGATGTCCTGGGCGTTCTGGATCTGCTCCGGCGTCCAGGTCGGCGGGCACTTCCAGAACATGTCCGAAATGCTGCCATCCGTGTAGAAGGCCAGCATGTGGCCGTCGCGACGCATGATGAGGTTGATGGTCATCAGGCCGCGTTCGATGGGCCCCATCCCGTAAGGCAGGTAGGTGTTCGGCCAGAAGGGCGCGTAGATCAGCTCGTGCTTCTCCTCGCCGTCCGGCTGCCGCGCGTCGACATTGTGCCAGGACCGGGTGAACTCGCTCTCGACGCGGCCCATGTAGATCTGCTGGTAGGCCGCGGCCGGGGGGGCCGGCGTCTCGCCGAGGTAGTCGGTCAGCGGCTTGATGCTCGCGCCGTCGATGAGCCGGAGCGCCAGGGGATCCCCGGCCTTCGTGCGGTGCCGGTACATGGCCAGGGCGTCGGTCGTCAGGACCTCGTCGATGGCCGCCGACAACCAGGTGGTGAAGTCGTCCTCCCCGTCCGGCCGGCGCAGCCACTCCTTGGCGGCGGAGATCGCGCTGGTCTGCTCCTGGCTGGTGCCTTCCTTGGCCTTCACGTCCCAGGAGAAGCCGAGCAGCTCCATCTTCACGTTGTTGAGGCACGCCCCCACGACGCTGCAGAGCGAGGGGATCTGGCGGAGGATCTGGAAGGGCGTGAGCCTGTCGCCGAACTCGGAGCGCGGGACGTAGGTGAGGTTGTAGCCGAGCCAGGGAAGCCAGGCGCGCGGTTCGGAGCCCGGAGGAAGCGCCGCCGGCAGCGGCCGCCCGGGGCCGGGACTCCTGCCTTCGAAGGGATCGCCCGGCGTCAGCGCGCGGCCGTCGTAACCGTAGAGGACCGGAGCCAGGCTGGGCTGCAGCTTGGCGATGGAGGTTTTCCGGATCGGGGCGCTCACCGATCGCGGCCCTCGCGCATGGCCTTCTCTTTCTCCTTCATCTTGGCGAGCTGGCGCTTCATCATGTCGATGTACGCGGCGGCGCCGGAGGTGGCAGCGCCCACGGCGATCACGAGACCCATGACGATGTCGTCCTTCGCGCCGGCAGGCGCCCCGAAGCTCCAGGTCTGCGTCTTGGGGTTCTGCTGGCTCTCGTACACGGTCAGCTCATTCAACATCGCCGGGATTTTCGGGATTGTCAAGCCGGCGCTGCCGAGGCGGCGGAGGACCTCGAAGACCGCCGTCCGCTTGTTGGTGTTGTCCGTCTCCCAGCCCTGCACCTTCTTGTAGAGGCGCGTGACCTCGTGGAAGATGGTGATCCCGAGGCCGTTCTTCTCGACGACCATCATTCCCTCGTTCCATTTCCTGGTGTAATCCGCCATGCGCTGCGCCAGGCCGTCGGTGTTCCCCGGCCGCTCCCGGTGCAGGTCGGTGACCGTGAAGCAATCGAGACAGAGCGGCATTCCCACCGTGAAGTCCTGCGTCACGCCGATGTCCCACGCCACGAGATACCGATGGTCCTTGTGGGGGGTCGGATCCGGGACGGCGAGTAGGTCCTCCTTCTCCAGCTTGGCGACGACGGCGCCGAAGATCGATTTCTCGGGAATGGCCCAGGCGGCGTCATAGAGACGGGCGAACTCGAAGGGCGCCAGGGTCTTGCGCGCGTCGTCGAGGAAGCGCTTGTAGCGGACCTGGTCCGCCGGCGCCAGGGCGGGGAAGCGCGTCTGCCAGGTCCAGGTGAGCAGATCCCAGTAGCCGTCGCCCTCCGCCTTTCTCTCGGTCGCCTGCTGGTGCAGGTTCCAGAACTCGGATCCCGTCGGGCCGGGATTCCCGATGTAGCGGGCCGGGCCCAGGAGCGCGGAGCGGCGGGAGCTCATGATCGCCCGCGCGCGCGAGGTCAGAAGGCCGGCCTCGTCGACCACCATCGCGTACACGGAATCCCCCTGCAGGTTCTCGGGGTTCTTCCAGGAACGGCATTCGATCGACGCGCCATTCCAGAGCCGCAGCGTCATCTCGCCATCGGTGAAGCCGCGGCGGCCCGGCAGGAGGATGCCCGCGGCCTGGGCGATGCGCTTCATGGTGCGGTAGCCGTTCCGGGCTTGCTTCAGGGTCGGCGCGCACCACCAGTTCAGGGTGTGCGGATGCTCCCAGGCCTGGGCCAGGAGCCAGCAGGCGCAGGCGAAGGTTTTTCCGATCTGGGTGGCCGAGACGATCACCAGCTCCCAGGCGCGCTTCTTGAGGAGCTCGACCTGGTAGGGGAAGAGGGGCGGGAGGACGAACCGGAACGGACGGGCTACTGCAGCTCGAGGAGCGCTTCGAGACGCTCGCGCCACGCACGGAGCCAGGCGCGGGCCGCGCGGCTGCGGTAGAGCACGGCGAGGGTGACGCTGGCGCACCGCTGGCACACGTCGGTGCCGGCGGTCAGGCGGTCGCGGGCTCTCTCGTCGGGGAGCGGGCGGCGGCAGGCGCGGCACCGGTTATCCCGTGGGCGACCCATCGCCACCTTCAGGAGGGCCCAGCGCGGCATCACCGGTCGAGAGGATGGCCCGGAACACGCCGTCCGCCGGGAAGGTGTCGCGGACGACCTCGTGACGCTCGGTATAGCCCTTCCACTTCATCAGCTGGATGAGAGCCTGAAGACCGAGCTGGCCGCCGGCCTCGACGTACTTCTTCAGCTTCCCGAGGCAGTACGCATCGGGGAAGGTCTCGTCGAGCCCCTGGCGCAGGAGGATCGTCCGGTCGTTCTGGCGTCCCTTGGGCCGGCCGGCGCCGCGCCGCTTCCCCCCCCGAGCCTTGCGCGCCCGCTTCGCCATTTCAGCACGCGCCCCGGCAGTCCTCGGCCTGGCCGTTGTTGATGTGCAGGGCCAGGGCGCAGCCGCCACCGGTGCAGCGCACGATGCCGTTCACGTGGGGATGGCCGTTCGGCAGGAGAAAGGCGGTCACGCTGGTGGTCTCGAATTGCTGCCGTTGGCCGCAGCGGGGGCAGTTCCAGGTGACGTTCTGGAGGACGCCGGCATCGTCGTAGAGGGGCGTGCAGACAACGCAATGACCGTGGTAGAAGAAGGTGATGCAGAGAGGAACGGCGACGCGTTTCGGAGGAGGGGAGGGGGCCTCGTTCGCGCCACTGGCTACGGTGAGGGCGACCTGCCGATGAGCGGTGGGCCGTTCCTGGATCTTCAGCCGGCGTTCGCGGCGCGCGGCCATAGGCAAAGGGCCTCCCGAGATCCTGGTCCCAGGAGGCCCTTGTGTCTATGTCTCTGAAAACCGACCGCTTCCGGACAAGCCGGCCGGCGACGCGTAGCGTCAGTATGCGCCCTTCGGGTGGGGACGCGCTACTTCAAGCCCAACATCGGAGCTTTCCGGGCGGGTGTCAAGTCTGGAAGGGAGGGGAATGGATAACCTTGGACAGAGAGCGCGGAAGGACCGGCCCGGGCTCAACGAGAACGGAAGAGCACCCGCCGTTGATCGATTCCCGCAGCGCCCGGATGAGGCGGTGGTTGTCGATCAAGGTGATCAGAAAAGCCGCGGCCCAGAGAACCACCACCACCAACCACCACCAGTCGCCCTTTTCCACTTTGATTTCCATGGATATTTTATCAACCCTCCAGAGGCAGCCTGGCCGTCTTCATCGCCGGCCCTGGCAGGTCCTCCAGCTCGATGTACGTCGAAGGCGCGATCTCGCCCGGGCCCGCGCGGCGCTGCACCGGCTTCTCCAGCTCCAGGAGATCCGGCGTGTCATCGACGAGCCAGCCCTTCTTCGCCACGATGTCGATGATCGCCGCGCACGCGTAGTAGACGTTGCCGGTATCGAAGGCGCGTTCGCGGGGGGCCATGAGGCGGACGATGGTGAGCCGCCGGGCGCCCAGAGCCCGCTGGCGCTCCTCGGGATCGGGGATGGCCGCCTGCCACTCGCGCTTGACCGCCTGATACCGAAAGAAGGCGCCCTTGTCGTAGGACGGCGTGAGCTCGTTCTTGTAGGGGAGCTTGAGGAGGATGCGAAGCTGGAGCTTCATCCGAACAGGAGCTCGCTGGCGCGGACCGCCGCGCGGCCGGCGATCTCGACCAGGCGGCGGGCGGTGAGGCGCTGGAGGTAAGTATCCCGGCTCGATCGGGCATAGCCCGTTTTCTCCGAGACGAGATCCCGATCGACCGCCTCGGGATAGGACTCGATGAGGATGCCCAGGATCTTGCGCTCGCCCTCCGGAAGCCGGGTCATCCAGTGGGCGCGAAGATCGTCGCCCGTGGGCAGCGGCTCGAATTCCGTCCCGAGGGCCTCGACGCCGCCGGAGGTGGCAACCACGCGATCGCCGACGAGCTCGACGAGCCCGGCGGCGCCGAGACGCTGCAGGTAAGTGTCGCGGGTCGATCGGCGATAGCCCGTCAGAACGGTGAGCTGCTCCCGCGTCACGCCGGCCTCGTGTTGGGCAATCGCGGTCAGCACGGCGCGCTCGCCCCGGTTCAGGCGGGCATCGCCATCGCCGGCGGGCAGCGGAGGGTCGAGCCTTGGCGCCGGCCGCAGGGCTGCCGCAGGACGAGGGGCACTCATCTGACTGGGTCTCGCCGGCGCTGGCCGGGCGAGGAAGGCACGGAGGGTCCCCGCGATCTCGCTGGCGGTCGCCCGCAGCTCGCTAGCCCGTGCTTCGAGCTGTTCTCCGCGTTCCTTCAGCGCTGCGACCTGGCGCTCGAGACGGCTGACGATCTTGTCCTTCAGGACCTGGATCTCCACGCGCTTCTCGACCGCCTTCTCGACCGTCGCGCTCGGCCTCGCCCGGAGCTGTTCCTTGAGACTCCGGATCTCGCCCCGCAGGTCCGCTTCCCTCCTGGCCTTCTTCTCGCTCTCCGCCGGCAGATCCGAGAGCTTCGGGAGGAGCGCCTTGATCTTGTCGGTGGGCGGGGGCGCCGGCGCGAAGGCGAGGCGCGCGCCGGCCTTCGGATGGGTCGTGAGCACGGGCCCGATCTTGACCTTGCGGACTTCCGAGCTCAGCGCCGGGCCGAAGGCGAAGAACTCGCCGTTGTCCAGGGCGCGCAGCTCGGGCCAGCGATCGCGGCCGCGGAAGCCGAGATCGTCCGAGGCGCGCTTCAGATCGACGTCGAGGCTGGTGCGGCCGATGAGCTTGTTGTTGCACTCCGCGGCGGCATCCTTGTGCAGCTTCGCCAGGCGCTGGGTCGCCAGGACGGCGCAGAAGCCGCGCTTGCGGCCGCGGGTCGCAAGGTCCTTGACCGCGCCGGCGCTCTCGGCCTCGTCCTTCTCCGGACAGTAGACGTGGGCTTCGTCCACGACGACCAGGGCGGGATGCCAGAGCTTCTTCGGGGCATCGATGAGCGCTTCGAGGAAGACCCGGACGAACCGGACGCGGTCGTGCGCCTTCAGCTCGTAGAGATCGAGGATGGCCGAGACGCCCAGCTCCAGGAGGCGTTCGGCGAGAAGGGCGCCGGTGCGCGGCTCGGCCGCCGTGTCGCCGCCCTGCTTCACCGCCAGAACGTAGTCGAAGCGCTCGCGCAGGCTGGCGAACTCGCCTTCCGGATCGATGACCAAATGCTGCACGGCGCCGTGCGTCTGCTCCAGGAGCCGGCGCAGGCACCAGGACTTCCCGCCCCCTGAATTGGCCTGGATGAGCAGCCGCGTGTCGATCAGCCGGTTGAGATCGCCGGCCAGGTCCTCGGCGAGATAGAACTTCTTCATCCGCGGCTCTCCCTGCGCAGGAGGATCACCACCGAGAGGCAGGGCAGGAAGCAGATCCAGAAGAAGACCTCGACGGTCGGCGGGTTGAAGGCGAGATCGACGATCCGCGCCCATTCCACGCCGATCCAGACCTGATGCTTCTGCACCTTGAAGCGCGCGCCCTGGAAACGCCAGCGCCACCGCCGCGTCACGAGGGACTCTCCGGCGAGGCCTCGGCCTCCTCGATCTCCGGCTCCTCCAGCTTCACCACCAGGTTGCCCTCCGCGTCGTGCTCCGCGGCGATCGCCGACCCCTCGAGGAAGTGCTTCATCTCCTCGCGCCGGACGATGATCGTCCCGCCGGCGTGCTTCAGGATGCAGCCCAGCGCCTTGGTGAGGTTGACGATCATGCCCTGCGCGCCCTTCAGCTTCTCGCTCAGGGGGCCGACCAGGCGGCAGAGATCGTTCCAGGTACTCTCGACCGCCTGCACGTCCTTCTCGATCTTCGCCAGGATCGGCCAGAGGACGGTGACCGTGCCCGGACCCATGCCGCTGATCTTCTTGGCGAGCTCGGCCAGGTGGATCTGGAGCTCCGTGGGGGCGTCGAGGGGCTTGAGGTTCGTCATGGACCCTCGACTGCCAGGGCTCGGTCAGGACCGATGATGCTCGTCTCCTTCGTGCAAGAGGCAAGGGTCTTAAGCGCGTCGGCGATCCCGGCAAGCTGGCTGCCGATGCGGTAGAGGTTGCACTCCATCATGAGTGAGGCAGGCGTCCGACCGTAATCGGTCATCGCAAGACTCAGATTCCCCTGAACACCCGCCGCCGCACACACGAGGCTGACGTGATCGCGATCCGAGTCTCCGCAGCGCGGGCAGACCATCAGTCCGTCCCCGCCGCGGCCGCGCGTCCCCGCGCACGGCGCGTCGCGCGCTTCTTCGATCGTCCGCCAGGGCCGTCCAGCTCGCCCAACGGGGGCGGGCTCTTCTCATCCTCCTCGGTTTCCATGCCCGGCAGCTCCCCCTGCACCGCGAGGACCTGGACCTGGACGAGCCCGAGATCGTGCAGGCTGGGCGCGCCGGTGACCTTGAGCGTAGTGACGTTCGGACCGCCCTTCTTCCCCTCGGTGACCTTGTACTCGTGGACGTGCCCGTAGATGCGCCGCGACGCGCCGGCGGTCTGGATCTCGCACTCCTGGCCGACGAGCTTCAGGAGGTTGCCCGCGCGGCCCGCGATCGTCAGATGGCCGACTGGATCTCCGTCCTTGCCCTCCTTCGTGCTCGCGTCCTTCACCCGCAACCCGAGGACCGTGGATTTCGCGGTGGGCTTGCCCTCGACGACTTCGACGTGCTCGTCCTCGCCCTTATCGTGGTCCATCATCATCTTTCTCCATTGGTGCAGCCTCACGCGCCGCTCGCCTGGCCCGATAGCCGTTATTGCTCTGATACGTGCAGGTTTTACACCGTCGCCGCAAACGACCTTTTCGTCCTGGGCTCTGCATATCGTACGGATGCCCGCGCCGACATATTAATTGTCGGGCGCGACGAGCGAAGATGCTCTCTCCGCGCATAACGTTCTCGACGCGCGTCACGGCCTGAAGATGCTCAGGATTGACGCAGGATCGGACGCGGCAGAGATGATCGAGCGTCAGCCCCGGCGGTATAAGTCCATTGAAGTCCTCCCACGTCCAACGATGTGCCTTGACTATCTTCCCTCCAACATCGAGGGCCCCGTAACCGCTATCGTTCAGTGCGCGCGTCCAGATCCAGCAACCACTACGATCAACAACGAAAGCCGGGAGCCTGTTACCATCCGAATCCGATGTCGCTTTGAGCGGCATCAATCCCCCTCCCGGATCTGCGGCTGGGTGCAGAGCACGAGCCCGCCCATGCGCGTGCAGTCCGTGGCGCCGCAGTAGACGCAGGCCGGCGAGTCGTCGGGGTAGGTCCCGGCGCACCGGCTGCACAGGTCCTCCTCGACCCACGAGCACCCGCCCTCGCAGGCCTCCGCGTCGGTGCAGCCGCAGACGGCGCACATCCGGGGGCGGGTCTCGGGCTCGCTCATGGTCTGAAGCCTGCCAGCGACTTGAGATGTTTCCAGACCTGGAACGCGTGCCAGGCGGCCTCCTTGGGCGACGGTAAGCCGTACCACCGGAAGAACAGACGCCGGCGGCCGCGGCGCCGCGGGACGGAATGCTCCGGCGTGCGCTTGAAGGTCTGGAGCTGGATGTCCTTCTGCGGATTCGCCGGGACCGCATCGTCGCGGGGCGCAGCGGGGGATTCGGGCTCCTTCATGATTTGCCTCCCTTCTTCGCCGGCGCCGCCTTTGCAGCCGTCTGCACTTTCTCCGGCGCCGCCTGGTCGAGGATCTTCCGAACGTCGACGCCGAAGGCGCGGGCGATCTTGGGCACCTCCTCGGCCGCTCTCCAGCCGCGTGGCTCGTACTGCGAGGCGACGACGATGAAGGCGGCATGCCGGACCAGGTCCTCGGCGGTGCTCCCCCGGGGCACCAGCTTCTCGACGTCCTTGCTGCGCGCCTGGTAGTTCTCCAGGCCACGGAGGACCAGGTCGGCGAGAGCTCCCTTGGCGCGCGCCGGCGCCTTCTTCACGGCTGCGGCGACCGCCGCCAGGATCGCCGGCCGCGCCTTCTCCCAGCGCTTCCGCTCCTCCTCCTTCCTGGCCTGCTCCTCTCGGTATTTCCTGTTCTGCTCGTCCTGACTCTGCCGCGCTCTCTGCGCCGGCGCGCCGCCCTTGGCGAGCTGGGCCTGGCGCTGCTTCCTCTCGCGCTGCTCCTTCGCCCAGTGGACGGCGCACGTCTCCTTCGCGGTGCAGACCCGGAAAGCCTCGTGCCGGCCGGGGCCGATGCTCACGACGCCGAGGATGGACCGATCGCAGGCCTTCGATCCCTTGAGACCGTCGGCGCGCTTCCAGGAGCTCTCGGTGTAGATGCGCTCCTTGCCGCGGGCGGCCTCGGGCGTCTGCGCGAGGCTCATGATCGGGATGACCTTCTCCCCTTTCTCATGCGCCTCGCCGATCAGCGTCGCCGTCTCGGGGAACAGCACCGGGTCGATGGCCGCGCGGTCGACCTTGATGTGCTCGTCGATCCAGGCCTCGAACTCGCGGACGGTGACGGCCTTCAGGCCGGCATGCGGATCGCGCTTGGTCGCCGCCTCCTCCTCGCGCCAGTCGAAGAGCCCGCGCTCATCGGTGAACAGGGCGGAATGGAAGCCCGCGTCCTCCGGGTCAATCGCCCGTTTCTGGTCCTCCGCCTTCAGCCGCGCCAGGAGGATCGCGTGCCCCGCCGTGAACCGCCCGTCGAGGAACAGCCGCTGCGCCTCCTTCGTCAGCGATAGCAGCTTCACGCGGTCGTAGACGTACTTCACCGACCGCCCGATGCGCGCGGCCACCTTCGCGACGTCGTAGCCCGTGCCAGGCATCAGAAGCCGGCGATAGCCATCTGCCTCCTCGAGCGGATGAACGTCCTCGCGCTGATCGTTCTCGATCACCAGGACCTCGAGGAGCTCGGTGTCCGACATCTCGCGCAGGACGACCGGGACCGCCTCGAGGCCGGCAGCCTTGGCGGCGCGGTAGCGGCGGTGGCCGGCGGCGATCTCGTACTTCCGGTCGAGGTCAGCGGGCATCTCGGCCCATGGGGGCACCGGGCGCGCCAGGAGGGGCGTGAGCACGCCCTTCTCACGGATGCTCGCCGTCAACTGCTCGAGGCCCGCCGCTTCGAACCGCTTGCGCGGATTCATCGGCGACTCGAAAAGCTCGGCGAGCGACAGCGCCGCGAGATATCTGCCGGCCTGGCCGACCGCGCGTGCCTCCGTGGGAATCGTCGTGGCGACCACGCCCGGCGTGGCGCCGGCTTCCTGGAACTCACGCACGCTCTGCTTCCTCGCCATCGATCCTCCCCGGGAGCTCCTGGCCCCCATGAATGCCGTCCAGACGCAGGATCTCCGTCATCACCCGCTCCGCCCGCTCCTCGTCGCCCTCCTCGAACAGGAACCGCACCGATCGCACGAGCCACGAGCGGATCGCCGGGTAGTCTTCCCAGCTGCACTCCACCCGGCGGCCGCGATACGCCGTTAGCACGGCCTGGCGGGCGGCGCGGACCAGGGCGGTCATCTCAGCGCTCCGGAATCGGGATGGGTGGAGCTCCCCGAAGCGCCCGGGCGCGGTTCAGGTCCTCGAGGGCGCGCCGCTCGACGGACGCCAGCGCTTCCGGCCCGGCCCGGCAGTCGCGGCACCGCGTCTCCCCCCGCGCCGGCTCGAGCCAGCCGCTCTCGCAGGTCGGGCACTCGCGCAGGCCCTGGGCGTGCCGCGCCCGCTCCGTCGCCCGATCCGGCCTGACCCGGCGCAGAACCAGCACCGGAGTCGCCTCCCGGGCAGCCTCCCGGCTTTCTCGATCGCGGAGCGTGCTGAAGAGCGCATCCCCCTCCCCGCCTGCGGGGCAGGGGGCAGGGGGTGGGGGATCTCGTCTCTTCTCTTCTCCTCTCTTCTTAGACCGTGACGCCCGTGCGCGATCCGCCATGGTGGTATCCACTTGATACTTATGCCAGTTGCGCCATGTCACGGCGCGCGCACCGTGACGCTTTTCGGGCTCTTCGAACACGACGGAGGGGATCCTGTTGAGGGTCTTTTGAGCGGCTGCTAGATCGTCGACACGAAGGAGGTCGCACAGGTGTCGTCCGTTGCCTGGCACCTCCAGCCTGCCTTCGTCCCCATTGAGAGCCGTCGAAGCCCCGAGCAGGAGCCACCTCCCGATGTCCTCCAGGGACATTTCCTTGAACTCCGGATTGTCGAGGATGCTCGTCCACACCTTGAACCACCGCTTCTGGTCGGCCATGCCCTCCTCAAGAGGAGAGGCTGGAGCTGTTAGGACTACCGTCCGGCGACCTGATCGTCCTGGTAAATCCGCAGGCCGGGAATCTCCCGCACGCCGTCCCGGATCGCGCACCGGACCTTCGCCGTGTCGAGCGCGAGATACTCGACGGGAACCTTGCCGAGATCCTCGATGGCGAAGGTCCAGACCTTCTTGACCGAGAGGGTGGCGCCGCTCTCCGCCCGGATCGTCTTCGGTGGGGAAGCGAGGGCCGGCGCGGGGACTTGAACTTCGGCCCGCGCGCTCTCGGCGTAGGCGACAATTTCCTTTGGAGTGAAATTGCCGGCCGCCTTCGCCTCCTGGGCCGCCTTCATCACGGCGTCATGCTCGAGTCGCTGCTTCACCTCTTCGGCCTTCCGGGCGGCCTCCTGCGCGATCCGCTCCTGCTCGCGCCGATCCGCCTTGACCTTGTCGTCGATGATCGTTAGCGCGCGATCCAAGGGCGCGCCGACTTCATGGAACGCGTCGTTGATCCGCTTCACGTGATCGTTCAGCGGGTTGACCAGGGCGATGCGGTTCTCCTCCAGGCTCTTCTGCAGGGCCTTCACCTGCGATCGGAAGTTGGCCGCGAACTCCCGCTTCTCCGGGCCGTCGATGGTGAGCGCCTCGGCCGTCTCGAGGAGGGCCCGGGCGCGGCCGCCGGCGACGGCGATCTGCTCCTGCGCGCCGGGCTGGACGAGGGACTGCTGAGGGGCGCTCATGCGGCGTCCTCCTTGCTCTTCTCGGCGGCGATCTGGGCCCTCACGCCATCCGGATCCGCCAGACAGCGGAGCATGACCAGGGCGATCTCGGATTTCTTGAGATCGCGGTAGTCGTTGCTCGCGGCGACCACTGCGACCAGAGCGTTCCAGGCTTTCTCGAAGTTCATGCGACCTCCTCCTCTTCTAGGGCCCACGCCCTGATTTCCTCGCTGGTCATCCTCCAGATCGATCCCCAGTGCCCGACGAACTGCCGCTTGAACTCCTGATGGAGTGCGAGGGCGCGACGATCGTCTTCGAGCGCATCCGCCAGCAAGGCGAGAGCGAGCTGGGCGGATCCGCTGCCGTAGTAGCCCCATTGGAAGCCGTCCGGGGAGTGGTTGAAGAGATCCGTCCGCGGGTTCAGCGTCGTGATCCGGGTCCCCTCCTCGAGCTGGACGCGCTGGCCACCGGCGCCGGATTGGGTGCCGCTGTAGGTCTTCATGCGACCTCCTGTCTCGCGGCCGCACCGACCGCGCGGACGATCTTCACCACCCGATCGGTCCGGGCCTTGACCTCGTAGCCCCTGACGTTGCGCTCGGTGACGGAGATCGCAAAGTCGCCGCAGATCCCCTTGTCGATGCCGGCCGCCTTCACCAGTTCCTTGACCCGCCTGTCCGCCGACTCGTAGCGGCGGTGCGCGTCCTCGGCGTCGGCCCGCTCCACCAGCCAGGCGTAGAGCTCGCCGTCGGCATCGAGCACCGCGGCGCCCTGCTCCTCGATGGGCGGGTTGCAGATGCGGCCGAAGGCCCAGCAATTTCGGCAGACGGTCGGGTCCTTGGTGAAGGGCGGCGGCGCCTTCTTCAGCACCGCGGCCGCGACCTGCTCGCCGATCTGCAGGGCGCGCTCGGCGTCCTCGAGCCGGTCCTCGAGGATGACCGGAATCGGCTTCAGCCGGCCACGGCTGTGCAGGAGGATGGCCCCCTCCGGCTGGTTCTTCTGGAGCAGGTAGACGAGGATCTGCCCGCGCCACTTCCGCGTCCAGGGATAGTGATCGAGGTCCTCGTAGGTCGAGAGCTTCTCGAACATGTAGGACTCGACGTCCTTCGCCTCCAGGGGGATCTTCCGGCCGTCGAGCTTCAGGATGTAGTCGATGCGGCCGGTATAGATGATCTGGCCGGCCTTGTTGCGAAAGGGCTCGATGGGGCCTTCGGTCTCGATGAGCTCGTAGCCCATCTCCTCGAGGAGTTGCCGCGCGGCCTTCGAGGCGACGTTGCCGTTCCGCATGAGCTCCTGGCGGTCGGGGTCGGGATCCGGGCGCGCCTGCCAGTCCACGATCGCGTGGTACATCTCGCGCTGGCAGTCGTAGTTGACGTTGCTCGCGACCGGATTCCTGGGGCTGGTCCGAGCGGCGTCCTGCGCCCGGCGCTTGGCGGCCTCGGTATGCCAGAACTCGATGCGCCTGCGGTTGAAGTGATCGACGAATCGGGACATCTCTCGTTTCCTTCTGCGGTAGGATCGCCGCGTTGGTTGTTGATCCAGGCCCCGGCGGCGCTCAGAACGTCGCCGGGGCCGCTTCGCGTCTACTGGCCCTGGGGACTGTCGCCGAAGACTTCGTGCTTCTTCAGCTTCTCGGCGGCCTTCAGGATCTTCTCGTTCGTCGTGAAACGCTCCCAGGAGTCGAGGCCGCCGAAGGCGGGCACCTGGCTCCCGTCGCGCCCCTTGAACGATGGATAGGACGTGATGTCCTTCAGGACTTTCTTCGCTTCATCCGCTTTCCCGCCGGTGCGCCGCAGGATTTCGTTCCAAAGCTGCTCCGCGGCGGCGCGCACGCCCTCCTCCGCCACCGCTCCCGCGGCACGTTCCGAAGAGGTCCCGAACCCCGATCCCTTCGTGCACTTCGCGATGTCGAGCCCGTGCGCTTTCAGCTCCTCCTCCGTCACCTTGGTGATCCCGAGCATGACGCGCACCACCTTGCTGTCGAGGGTGGTCCGCAGCGAGAGGGCCAGGTCCTCGGGCCGCGGGCCGCCGAACCGATCCTCGCGCTGCGTCCGGCCGGTGAACTGGTCGTCCGACCGGAGATTCGCCAGGACCGACTCGGTGTCGGGCTCGGCGTTCTGGCCCCAGAAGCCGTCCGCAAGCATCTCCAGGTAGAAGATCGGCTCACCCTTGCCGTTGACCGTCTCCTGGCGGGTGGGGATGCTGGGTCGACCGTCCGTGCCGCGATGGTTCCGGATCGAGATCCCCGCCCAGCGCCGCATGACGAGGCAAGCCGCGGCCGCGGGGACGCCGACCACGCTCCCATCGCGCGCCCGATAGAGCGTCCAGTCGTGCGGGTGGGTCATCTTGATGGCCACCGCCCGCACGGTCTTGATGAGCGCCGCCCGGGCGTTCAGGATCCGCTCGACCTCCTTCTCGGTGATCGAGGGCATCCTGGCCAGGGCGTGCTGCGCGGTGCGGTCGATGAGCGTCTGGAGCTCCGTCTCCTCGTGCTCGACCGTGTCGGGCAGCGGAGCGAGCTCGGGCTGATCGGCCTCCGCTGTGGTTGTTCGTGACTTCGGTTCTGTTCCCATCGTGCCCTCCTGAAGGCGAGCTAGTGCTTCACAGCGCGCACCTGGTCTCCCGGTCCCCTCGAATCCGCCGCCGCGTCGTGAGCTCGAGATCGCAGACATGGATCTGGACGTCGAGCGACGTCTTGAGCGTGGCCCCGCAGCGGCACTTCTTGACCGCGCCAGGAACGCAGGGCACGGCGGCCATGCGCGCGAGCGTCTCCGGCGCGAAGGTCCTCTTCTCACCGGCCTCCCAATACCTGGCCATCAGTCCTCCTCGCAGTGATGTCCGGTCGTGCAGCGCTCGCCGCAGTACGAACAGGCATGTCCCTCGGCCTGATCCGGCAGCCCGCGCCAGCCGCAGCGAATGCAGTGGACGATGAGGCGGATCATGCCGGCCTCCGGATAATTGAGGCCGGGATCGGTCCCCCCGGGCCGACCCCGGCCCCCGTCTCGCTGGCGCGTCCCCGATAGCCTGGCGCGCAGAGCACCCTTGGGAGGTGTTGCGTCGGGCCTTTTGCCCCCAGGGCCCGCGGGTTCCCCGGGGTGCGCCGAGTAGCCGTGATTCCCCGGCTGAGCCGGGAGCGAGAATGGCGATGAAGCCGTGGCTCCGGATTCGCCGTCCCGGAGCCGTACTGCCCGACCTTCAGAAACGGAGGGCGACCGTCATGCGGACGGACGGATCGCGATGGACAGGCGGGGACGCGGGGAGACGCGGGGAACGACAAACCCAGGGGATGTGGAGTTAGGAAGGCTGCGGAGTAAAAGTCCGAGGCGTGATCCAGCCCGCGGGGACGCTTCGGACTTGCAGGGCGCGGTGTCCGTCGATCGGCCTTCGATGTGCTAGACTTCGCGTCCCACGGGATGTGCGCCCATAGCTCAGCTGGATAGAGCGTCGGACTACGAAAAAGAGCCGCCCCGCCTCGTTTTCCCAGACCGAAGATCGCCACGCGAGTTACGACTCCTTCTCGTCAGTCCGACGCGCCGATCGCGGCGGCCCGAAGAAGCGCGCGCCGTCCTGCAGGAACTCGCCCGAGAGATGGGCGTACCGCTGCGTCAGAGAGATCGTCGAGTGTCCCATGTAGGTCTGGAGCCGGTAGATGTCGAGGCCATTCATGACGGCCCACGAAGCGAACGTATGGCGCAGGTCGTGGAAATGAATATCCTCCAGCCCCGCCTTGCGGCGGGCGGTGCTGAAGGCCGTCCGGACATTCTTCATCCCCCGGCCGTTGTAATCGAACAGGAGGTCCTGGCCCGCTCCTGGCCGCAGAGCTCTGAGCAGGGTCACGAGCTCGTCATCGATCGGGACGATGCGCTCGCGGCGGCTCTTGGTCGTCTCCTTCCGAAAGACAAGGACCCGCCGATCGAGATCAAGATCCGCCCATCGCAAGGCCAGGAGCTCCGATAGACGCCCGCCGGTGTGCAGGGCCGTCATGAGGATCGGCTTGAGATGGTGCGCCGCGGCGAGGATCAGCTTCTTCGCCTCCTCCGGCGCGAGGTAACGCGTCCGACCGGGTGACTCCCGGAATTTCATCACGCCCTTGACCGGATTGGGGCCGGGATGATAACCGCGGCCAATCGCCCAGGAGAAGAACTTCGAGAGCGTCGCGCGCTGGCGATTGACCGTCGCTCGTCCGACGCCCTCGGAGATCCGCGCGGCGATCATCGCTTCGATCTCCTTCGGTGTGATGTCGGTGATCCGGAGCTCTCCCAGGTGGCGCTCGAGGATGCGAATGTTCGACGGCGTGGTCCGTCGATCGTCGCTGTAGAGCGATCGATGCTGGAGGAACTCGGCCGTGACGTCGACGAAGCGCTTTCCACCCCTGAAGAGCGCCACGTCATGCCCGACCGGGGGCATGAGCGGTCACCGTGACTTTTCTCCCTGGTGGAGGTTGGCCACGATGTACGGCGAAAGGCCGCGCCGGTCAAGGAGAATTTGGAAACCCCCCGGCACCGAAGATGGTGACGAGGCGGGCCCTGCTGGAGTCCGGCATCGAGCATCCGGCGGCGCCGAGGGGTCACATAGGCTTGATGAGAGGTGACCATCTATCCACTCCAGCAGGAACGCGGGAAGAATGGACCCTCGGTCTGGGAATGTCAAGAGGGAATGTGCGTCGGACTGAAGATTTTACAAATCTGATGACTTGGTGCAGCCGTTACAAAAAGTAACAGTCGGGTCGGAAGCCCCGTTCACCACTCCCGCCGGAACCCCGCCCGGAGCTGGGCCCCGTCCCCGGTCGCCGCGGCCGAGAATTGCAGCCGCCAAAGCTGGACGCCGGCGCCGGCCCACGCCCCGCGCCTCTGATCGATCGGCGACCAGCTGAGGCCGCCCTCGACGAACGGCCGGAACCAGCGCGGCCGCTCCGCCCGGGCGGCGACGAGCTGCGCCGCGAGCCCTTCAAGCGCGACGGTGCTCCGGGTCGTGCAGCTCGTCGGCTCGCAGGTGTAGCCGTCCTGGCACCAGGTCGGGCGGGCCCGGCAGTCCGAGGACGCCGGCGGGCCGGCCAGTGCAGACGTCTGGAAGCCGGCACAGGCTATAAACACGGCGAATAGGATGTGCATCGCGCGCCGGCCCGGGCGGAGGCCCTGCCCGTAGGTTTCCCGGGCCAGGCGCCGCAACAGATCGCCGCCCAGGACCATGACGCCGGAGCCGGAGACGTACATCTTCACGACCGTGATTGCGTCGCGGAGCCGGTTTGAGTCGGCCAGCTCGCGCGCGGTGTAGCGCTCGGCGATGTGATCGGTCGCCCGGAGCAGACGGGCCTGCCGGCGCTCGTCGTAGATCGGCAGGCCGGCCCGGCTATGCGTCCGGGTCGTCTCGCCGAAGCGGTGGCGGCGGGTGAAGCGTTTCCAGTCGCCTTTTCTCATGTGAGCCCCACGATCTCTCCGTTGGTGACGAAGAAGTGCGCCTTGCAGCCGCTCAGCAAGAGGATTGAACTCGAGCCCGCCACGAGCGACAGATCATCGAATGACGTTCCCGTCCATTCCCATCTGCCGGGCCCGGGCTTGATGCTTTGCGGAACGTGAGGGCGCCAGCACAGGACATGATGGGTCCCGACGGGGCCGCCATTCGCTTGGAAGCATTTCGGGCAAAGGAACCAGATCCCGTCCGTCCCGGCCATCGAGATCCCGCGCCGGAAGCTGTTCGCCGATTGGAGCTTGAGGAATTCCGGCTCCAGTTTTCTGAGCTTCACCGCTTCGTGCCAAGCAACTCCTCCGCCCTCTCGATCGCCTCCGCGTGCCGACGCTGGACCTCGGCCTCGTCCCCGCGCGCAGCCGCGGCCTCGACGGCATGGATGCGCTCGCCCGCGGCGCCGGCGACCGCCGCGACCGCCTGCTGCTGGCGTGGCACCCCGACGAAGATCCGGTAGACGCCGGCGAGACCCGCCAGGAGGGCCAGGACCCAGATCCATCGGCGTGCCTCCTCCAGGACCGCCAGGAAGCGATTCATGCCGCGGTTCCGGGCGCCGGCGGGGCCGCGGGGGGCGGTGCCGCTCCATTCGTCGCGGCCTTGACGAGCCCGTGCGCGCCGGAGGTCACCAGGGCCGCCACCAGCCCCGCGAAGGCCGCCGAGGCGTACCCACGCCCGCCGGTCACCGGGACCGCGTTCGCTGCGACCGCGGGTAGCGCCGTGAACCAGCCGAAGGCGTAGGCCGCGGTCGAGAGCGCCGGCGCCAGGAGGCAGGAGATCAGAAGTTTCGGGACGGCGCGGCCGCGGGCCTTGAGGGCGTTGCCCAGGGCCTCGGTCGCCGTCCAGTTCGCGGCCATGAGAGTCGTGAGCTGGACCAGGGCAGCGAGCAGAAGATCGTTCGTGTTCATCGGGAGGGTTCTCCTTGATCGACTTCGGCGGCGATCGGATCTTCGCCGGATGGCGGGATGTGCGGCAGCGCCGCGGGACGGTCCGGGATCGTCGGCCGCGGCCAGCCCTGAATCTGACTGATGAGGTCCGCCCAGTTGAAGAGGGCATCGAGCTTGCGCTCCTGGGCCTCCATGCGCTTTTCGATGGAAGCCCGCGCCGTGATCACCAGATCGCGCGCCGTCAGCCATTGCGATCCGTAGACCAGGGCCGCGACGAGCACGGCGAGCCCCGCCCATTCCGTCCGGTTGAGCCGCAGGAATCTCATGCCGGGAAGCTCCCCGTGAAGTTCTCGTAGCGCCCGGGCTGGTCGCCGACGGGATCGATGAACAGGAGACGCTTGCTCTCGATCTCCGGGTGCTCGCTGGGCAGGCTGAGATGGATCAGCCTGGGGCGGCCCTTCTCGTACTCCAGGATCGCCTGCCAAGGCCGCAGGTGCTCCAGGCACCAGAGGAAGCAGACCTTCAGATCGCCCTCCGGGACGACGTCGACGGCCTCCCCCAGGACGTGTTGGCTCACGCCCTTCGCCTTCCGCGCGGCCCGCTTCGGGTCCATGACGTAGAGGGCGGCCTGGCCGGTTTGTGAGCGGTAGGCGCTGGTGATCTCGGCATCGAAGGTCGCGCCGAGCGGCGCCAGGAGGAAGTGCTCGATGAGGCGCAGCTTGTAGAACTGCATCGAGCCCGTGGGGCAGCCCTGGAAGAGACGCTCGGGGTTCCGGATCATGGGCAGTCCTTGATCCGCGGCCGGAAGCGCTTGGCGATGATCATCGTCCTCCGACCGCCCGCGCCCGCCTGGCTGAACTCGTCCGGGCCCATGTCCCAGGCGGGTCCGAACTGTGGCTGACCGTCGGCATACGAGGGCAGTCCGTGGAGCGAGGCGAGGGAATTGTTGATGTCCGCCGTCCGACCAGACGGCATCCCCGTCGACGTCCCGGCGTCCTTGGCGGGCGAGGTCGTCTGGATGTGAAAATCACTCGACGACGTAAAGATCGGATCGCTGCATTTATCGCTCGCCGCGACGTTCGCCATCTGCGCGCAGGTGTAGTTCGGACCGCCGCTGATGTGTGCGCCGGTCCAGCCGACGAGGTTGTTGCCGCCGGGAAGCGTCGCGCTGAAGGCCAGGTTGTTCTCGTAGATGTCCGTGCCCGAGCCGCTTTGCCAGTCCACGACCTTCTTGCTGCCCACGTCATAAAAGACGTTGTTGCGGATCAGGTTGCCGGAGATCGTGCCTCCCGTCTGGAGGTTGATCGACCCGTCGAGCGAGTTCGTGAAGGCGTTGTTGTAGATGACGTTGTTCTGGAGCGTCTTGCCGGATGAGGTGACGGCGAGGATGCCCGGCGAAGTCGTTCCTCCGGGGAGCGTGCCGCAATTGTCGAAGAGGTTGTTGTAGATCTGGTTGTTGTCCACATGAGCCGTTCCGGCGCCGACCGAGTCGAGCTTCAGGCATGTCGCGGCGACTCCGCTCCAGACGTTGTTGCGGACGATCCAGTTGCTCGACGAGTTCTCCAGGATGAGGCCGCGGCCGACGCTCGTGCCGCCGGCCAGGTTGCCTCGGAGGTTCTGGAGCAGGTTGTTTTCGAAGATCGACCCGGTATAGTCGCCGAAGCCGGCGTCGTCGCCGAAGATCGAGCCGCTCGGGGTCCCGATGGCCTGGGGCCCCATGACGTTCTGATCGCCCAGGTCGTGCATCCAGTTGTGCTGCACCGTGAGCGCGGTCGCCGTATGGTTCGCCTGGGAGTGGATGGCCTCGCTCCCGGTCCAGCCGAACTCGCTGTCCTTCACGGTCGCCGACACCGTCCGGTAGAAGGCGATCCCGTAGTCCGGCCCGGTGCCGCTGATGGCGCTGTCGTAGAGGATGTGAACGTCCGCCACCGTGTTCGACTGCGTCGCACCGGAGTCGTCGATGAACAGGATCGAGGCCCCCTTGTGGCAGCGGAACGTGAGCCCCTGGATCGTCAGCCCGACCGTGTTCGTGACGTAGAAGCCGAAGCCGTTGTTGTTGTTGAAGACGTAGAAGCGCTTGCCGGCCGTCGTATCCGTCGTGCAGGGACTGGAGCCCGCGCAAGGCGAATTCGCCCCCTGCCCCCATTTGACCGTGATCACGGCGTTGAGGCCCTGACCGCTGTAGGAGTCCACCTCTGGAGAGGTGCCGGCATAGCCGGACGTCGGCGTGTCGTTCGGGCCGTTGAGGGCGGTGAGTGCCAGGACCCGATAGGTCATCGTGCCGTCGATCTTCTGGGCTCCGATGGCTTTGTTCGCGGTCCCGCTGTCCGTTGCATACCAGGCATCCCCGCAAGTGCCGGGGACATTCTGGCAGCCGACGGGGCCGGTTCCGGAGCAGTCGGCACACTTCGTCCAGCCGCCGCTCGGGAACTTGGTGCCGTCGATATAGACGCTTTCGCCTGTGCCGATGCCGGCATAGCCATTCGGCTGGATGATCGTCGTCCCAGCGGTCTTGCCGCTGATGGTGATCTGGTCGGAGTAGTACCGACCCTCAGTATCACCGGGGCAGTTGTCATGAGCCGAATGGACGCCGCGAATGTTCAGCGTGTCGCCGCCGCCCGCTGCAAGCAGTGAAATGCCAGCGGGAATGTCAACCTTCGGATTGTTCGTCGTCGGGCTCGACAGGCACGATGCGGACGTCCCGTTGCCTGCTGTCGGGCATTTGGCATCGACGTAGTAGGTCGTCGCCCATGCCGGCGCGGCGAGGAGAAGGAGCGCCAGGATCGCCGGGAAGATTGCCAGCCGTTTCATGGGATCGTGTAGGTGACGCAGAGCGTCGCCTGCGTGGCGGCCCCCGTCACCGTCCCGCGGAGGATCCGCGTCCAGGTGCCCGCGGTCAGCGCAGCAGAGTCGATGGCCCCCGACTCGGTCGTGTTCGTCGTCCCACAAGTCATCGCCGCCTCGACAGCCGTGCAGGAGCCACCGTTGGCGTCACACTTCCTGAGCGTCATCACGACGGAGGTCACGACGTCCACGATGCAGTTGACGTGCGTCACGGTGGAGTTGAACTCCGGCCGCCAGAAGAACCAGTCCGAGGTCGTCGAGGTCGGATCGATGTTCGCGCACTTCGTGTCCGTGATGACGCTGGCCGCGAGGCCGGTGCAGGTCGGCGCGGCGTCCGCGTTGAGCGTGCTGGCCCAGGAGTTCGCCGCGCAGCCGCCCACCCCCGAGGCGGCTCCGGTGGAAGCGACGATGTCGGTGCCGTTCCACTTCGGGTAGGTTCCCGTCCCGCCGTGCGCCACGCGCTGCCAGGAGGGGGTCGCGCCGATCCCGGCGATCATGTCGCCGCGCACCACCGCCGCCGCCGTCGTGTCGAGATGGGTCGAGGAGAGCAGGTTGTGTGTCGTCCCGCCGGCCGCGCCGTCGCCGACGAGGTTCCAGCCGTTGCCGGCGGAATTGCAGAGGTAGAGCTGTTGGCCGGCAGGGACCGCGTCGGTCTTGACGTAGAAGGAGGCGTTGGCCGCGCAGGTTCCCGGGAACGTCGTCGAGCCGACGATCGTGTCGGCCTGGACGGTGCCGGTTCCGGTCTTGGAGAGTACGCCGGTTGAACCGACCGTCGCGCCGTTCGTCCCGTCCGGAATGAGGCTGATGACGCCGGATGTCCCGATGCCGAAACGCTGGAGCAGCGTCGAGGTCAGATCGGTGCCGTCCGTGCGGTGCGTGTAGTCGGCGTAGAAGCCGATGCTGCCGTCGAGGTTGAAGCGGAGTTCGGAGTGCTTGGTGCCCGCGTTATTATTCGTGAGCGCCTGATGGACGTTGCTCCCAACCGTTCCGGCTGTTCCCAGGCTGATTGCGCGGTTTCCGGAATTATCGTTGAAGACTCTCGTGGTGGCATCGCTCGATCCGAGCGTGACGCCCCTCGCACCGTCCGGCCAGACATTCAAGGCACCGGAGAGGGTACCGGAACCGTTCCGGTCGTTGACTTGGATCGTCGGAGTCGTAAGGGAATGCCCGCTATTGGGCCGCACGAGCATCGTGATGCGATCCGTTGCCGAATAATCCAGGAAGTCGAAGGTCGCCGTTGGTATGCCCATCGCCCCGAAGCCCATCTTCGGGTGCGCCTCGTGCGTCCAGAACATCACGTCCTGGCCGTCAGGCGGGTTGGCCGGCCAGGAGTGATGGAAGCTGAGGCTCCGTTTGTCCCCGAAGTCGATTGTCTCGTCCCAGATGCCGTAGCTCCCATTGAGCGCGTCCTGGTCGAAGATCAGGCTGACGACGTCGGGGCTCGTCGCCTGGAAGGTCGCTGTCCCGACCCCCGAGGTCGTATGGAAAAACGGCATCTTGCCGAAGCTGGCGGCGCCGCTGGCGCTGTCATAGGTGAATTGCGCGGCACCGCCAAAGACCCCGCCGTTGTTGTATTGGAACTGGGTATTCGATCCGCCAGGCGCGCCCCCGCCTGCGCCGGCAGTGACGACGACATAGCTCCCCAAGCTCGTATTGCACATGTAGAGGGCCGTCGGTTGCTGGCAGAACTCCGGGGATTTCGCATCGCAGGTGATCCCCGTGACGCAGTCGGTCATCGTGACGACGCGCGTGGTCGAGCCGCCCGTGAGGAGCGTCGCCCAGGAAGGCCCCGGCACCGAGGCGATGAGCACGACGAGGAGGAGTGTTCGCTTCATTCTCATGTCCTAGAACGGCGGCGGGTTCACCGACTCGCTGACGTACTGCATGTTCCGGTTGAAGAGTTGGAACTTGACCCATTTCTGGTCCGCGGCGTCCTTCCAGTAGAGGAACGTCGGGAGGGCGATCCAATCGGGGAAGAGCACTCCCACGACCGGCGGCGCCGGAGCCGTTCCGACCGTCGTGACGTCCTTGCGGATGCGCAGGCGCGCCGCCGGCTGAATCGTCCGCGTCAGGCTTGCGAGGATCATCTGGCAGTCGTATTGGAAGTCGCCGGAGAGCGATTGGGTCAGCGTCTCCAGGCCCTTCACCTTCACGATCCCCTGGGCCGCCTGCGACATGTCGAACTGCGAGGCGCCCGTGGTGAGCTGGAAGATCGCCGCGGCGATGGCGTCGTCGATCGACTTCTTGACCGTGAGGGTGAAGCTGGCGGCGGAGACGTCGAGCGGAGTGCCGGCGGCGTCGACCACGGTGAACTGCGGGTCGAAGTAATCCCCGCGGTCCATGGTGATGTTGCCGTTGAGGGGGTCGACCTCGAGCATCGGTGAATCCCTGGTCCGGGATCCACCACTCCCAAGGCTCCTGCGAGGGCTCGGGCCGCTGATCGGGCGGCCGGGCTACGGTCCTAACTTACCATCTTCTCGTCAGCCGGCGTCTCCGCTCGGCGGTATGCCTTTCACCGAGGCCCGCGGGGATCCGGACGACGTCGTCCCTCGCGGCGAGGGCGACGAGACGGTCGCTTTCAGCGTCGGCAGGTCCGCGGGCGTGACGGCGCGCGCCGCCGAGCTGGCCGGGCGGGCCGACGGGGCCAGACTCGCCGCCTGTCCCCCGGGCGCCTGAGCCCGAACCGAGCTGCGCGGACTCGAGCTCGCCGCCGCCGCGGAAGGCGGCTTCCCGGAGCCCACGGCGGCGGGCGCGTTCGAGGAGGCCCCCGCGGCAGGCGCGCGACTCGACGTCACGCTCCGCAGCCGGCCGACCGGCGGCGTCGCCTGCACCACCAGGATGAACTCCGTCATCCGAATCGCCGGGAAGCCCTGCACCGGCTGGTTGCGGGCCACCGATCGGATCGTCACCTTCTGGATCGTCGAGCCGCCGGGGATCGGCGAGGCGTCGATGCCGAAGACCTCCGTGTCGATCGAATCGACGCTATAGCCCGGCTGGAGGGCGGCGAGCGTTCCTTCGGTCCAGGGCTGGCCGGTGCTCGGATCGACCAGGAAGTCGTCCTCGACGATCGCGAAGGAGCTGCCGGCATTGTGAGATGCGCCGAAGTACCCGATCCCGGCGATCCGCAGGAAGGTGGCATAGGCGGCGACGTCGGCCCCCCGCCGCAGATAGGTCGTATTGCCGTCGTTGGGATCCTCATCGACCTGGGCCCAGTGGGCCGAGCCGCCGATCGGGATGGAGAGGTTGGGGCCGGCGTCGGAGATGGGGCGGAGGAGGTAGGTTTGCATCCTAGACCCACCCATCCATCGGCGGCGGTCCAATCAGGGCGCCGCTCACGTCCCGCAGGATCTTCGTCACGAAGGGGAAGTCGTAGATCGCCCCGATGTTCTTGTCCTGCACGTTCGTCCGGATTGGGCTCTGCTCCAGTACGACGGGCCGGTAGTGGGCGCCCGCGTCCATGCTGAGCTCGACGAGCTGGTCCTCATCCCCGAGCCGGGCCAGCACGTCGGTCAAGGTCAGATCGTCCGCGCTCCCGGGCAGGACGAAGAACTGCATGGAGACGTGCAGCCGCCAGCCATAGCGGATCGAGTCCATGTCCCGGTTGATGATCTCCTTGACCTCCTGGACGAGCTCCGGGCTGACTTTCGCGATGACGGGCACGGTGATGGCGGCGATCGAGAGGTCCTTGACGATCGGCAATCCGGCCGGCGGCGTGAAGCGGAGCATCGGACTGAAGGAGAAGGGCAGCGGCATCAAACGTCCTCCAGCAGCCGCAACGTCGCCTGATCGTTTGCGGGATCATGCTCGGATTCATAGACGAGATATCGGAGGCCGTCCAGCAGGACCCGATCGAGCGGCTGGAAGATCCGGCCGTCCTTGTCCTCATTGCTCAGCTCGATGAACCGGCGTTGCAGCGAGAGGAAGGCGTAGTAAGAGTCCGCCAGGGCCTGCGCCATGGCGTCATTCGGCATGAACGGGGAGCTGAGGGACAAGCCCGAGGCCGCGAAGGCATGATTACCGCTCACCTGCGCCGCAGCGCTCCCGCCGCTGACCTCGACGTACTGCACCGACTGGTCCCAGAGATGTGTCTCGACCCGCGACAGGACGGAGCCGCCAATCTCAACGGGAGGGAGCGCCGGCAGGAGATCGCGCGCGACGAAATGACCCTCGAAGTCGTCATCGACCCAGAAGACGGCATTGGTCAGGACGGCCAGGTTCTTCAACGCTTCCGCGACGGACAGGCCAGAATGGTCGGCGTAGGGGATGACGCCGGCGTAAAAGGGGGCCCCCAGCTCGTAGGCCTTGTCGGAGGCAAGAGCCTGCCCCTTGGTCGAGTAGCTCCAGACGTAATAGGCGTCCGCGGCGCGCCCCGGGTGTGCCGAGCCCACGCTCGTGGTTGCTCCACCGATCGACTTATAGGTGACGGTCTTGAAATCGTCGGCGCTCCAGAAGAGAGAGAGCTGCCCGTTGACGAAGGCCACGAAGTAGAGGACTCCGTTGATGGAGCGCGCGCCGTGCAGGGAGCAGAAGGCGTTGCCGAGCGCGGTCGATCCGGAGACGATGCGATCCGTGGGCCCGGCCGCGGCTGAGCTGCCCCCGATGTGATTGATCTTCGGCAGAGGGCGAGTCCACAGGACGGAGATCCCACGCAGCGCCACGATCTGACAGTCCGAGCCAAAGAAGAACGAGGGGGAGCTGCCTCCGATGGTCCTCCAGCTTCCATAAAGCGCCAGGACGTAATCCTTCTCCGGGATATAGCGAAAGCCGTGGTAGCCCGGGCCGTTGGCATCGGCATCGGACAACTGGCCGCCCGCACCGCCCCCGCTGACGTCATAGACACCGGAGGTCCAGAGCGATTGCACGCTCTTGCCGCGCGTGTGGTAGACGAGATTGCGGACCGGATCGAATTCGCAACCCGTGTCGCCCGTGTCGCCGAGCGCAAAGCTCGTGACATTGACCCATCCGGTCCAGGTCGTGCCGTCCGTCGTCGTGTTCGATTCGATCGACAGCGTCGCCGGGTTGTAGCGGTAAATCTTCTTTGTGGCCGAGCGGTTGTCCACCCCGAGCGCAAAGGCTTCGGAGCCGGCCACGCCGACCGCATCCGGTGCGCGCAGGATCACGTCCGGGGCGCCATCCACTTGGTTGCGATACCGGCTCCAATCGATCCATGGTCGCAGCGTCGCGTCCTCCTGCAGCCAGTCGGCATCCGGAGAGCCGGTGGGCTGGTAGTAGGAGCCGAGCGTGTCGAGGATCGCATAGATGCGCTTCTGCCCGGCGACCACCCGTTCGCAGGCCCCCGAGACCAGCGCCTTCGTCACGCCGAGTCCGTTCCAGGAGATCGGCGAGGGCGCGGCGCGGCCGAACTGGGATCGGGAGAGCGTGATCTCCGCGACGCCGATCCCCGCCGCCTGGAAGAGCTGGCGGATCAGGAAGTCGATGGTCTTGTAGCGGTAGTACGGCGTCGAGACGGTGACCACGTCGGGGCTGGCATAGGCGTTGCTCGTCCCCGCTTTCAGGGTCACCTGCATCGCCGAGTCCACCGTCTTGATGATGACGTCTTCGGTCTTCGCCTGGTCGGTCGAGAGCAGATGGAGCATATCGCCCTGGAGCATGCCGGCCGTAGTGCTCAGCGGCAGGACTGTGGCGCTGACGGCGACGGCCCCCGTTATCGTGATCGCCCCGAAGGTCCGGCTCACAGGCTCCGCCGAGCTGTCCTCCAGGATGCGCGTCGGCCCGTAGCCGATGACCTGGCAGACGCGGTGCGTGCGATCGTACTTGATCGAGCCGAGCCCCATGACGATCCCGCTGGCCACGGCCAGGCCCCGCCGCTGCACGGTCACCACCCATCGATCCGTCGGCTTGAGATCGGAGAACAGCTCGTCGGCGAAGCCGTCGCGGTTGCGGAGCGTGAGGGAGAGATCCCCCGTCTTGAAGCTCAGGAGGTTGCGGTCGATCGCCCGGTTGATGCTGCCGAAGCCATCGCGATAGAGGTAGGGCGGGCCGATGTCGATGGGCGCCGGCCCCGGTGTCCCGTGGTAGGTGCTTGGCGGGGCCTTCACCAGAGAGGCGGTCCAATCCGCCGCGCCGGGCATCTCAGATCGTCGTCCTTCCTTCGAAGCGCTGGATCTCGATCAGCCGGCGGTTGATCTCGCGGTACACCCGATGCTCGTCGCCGATCACCCCGGAGACGTGCAGGCCCCCGGGGATCGTGACGCCCCGGTTGACCGTGCTGTAGTAATTGTTCGTCGTGCTGCCGGCTCCGCCCTCCATGCCGCCGTGGAAGCCGATGCCGAAATTGCGGACGAAGTCCGCGGCGCTCCGGCGGCCGAGCTTCTGGGCCAGGACGTCGCTGAAGGGATCATCGAAGCCGAGCTTCGTCTTCTCGATCTCCGCGACGTTCTGGAGACCGCGGGCGATCATCACGGCCGCGAGGACCGGACCGGCGAAGGGTCCGCCCTCGGCCAGGGCCCGTGTCGCTGCCGCGTAGGTGTCCGCGATCGCCTGGGCGATGCGGGCGGCCTTGTTCTTGCCGAAGAAGTCGGTGATCGCGGAGAGGGACTCCGCCGCCAGCGCCGCGTTGTCCGCCCGCGTCTGAGCCTGGATCTTCTTCTTGTCGTCCGCGTCCTTCTGGTTCAGCCGCGCGCGCTCCCTCTCGATGTCCTCTTCAGTATGGAACTCGGTGAGGAGATCGATCAGTTCGTCGCTGAGAGCGCCCTTCTTGCGTTTCTTCTCGTCCTCGGCGAGCTTGGCACTGTCCTTGGCGAGGGCACCCTGGAGGCTCTTCAACATGGTCTCGGTCTGGCCGAGCCGGCCTTCCTTGAACGCCCTCTCGAGTTCGTCATTCAGCTCTTTCTGCGCTCTGGCCCGACGTTCGGTTGCTTGTTTGGCCTCCTCATCCGCCTTCGTCGCTGCCTTGGTTTTCTGTTCGCGCAGCTCCTCCAGGCTGATGCCCTTGCGGAAGGCTTCGTGCATCTCGTCGAATTGCCCCGTCAGTAGCCGGATCTGCGCCTTCTCATCTTCGACGGCCTGCGTCGCGTGGGCGAGTTTGGTCTGCCATTTTTCGTGCCGCTCCGACGTTGATTCGATAGTCGCACTCCAATACTCGACCGCATCGCGCGCAGCCTGGAGCTTCTTTTCATGCTCGGCGATCTTGTCGCTGTAATCACCGAGGCTCGCCGCCTGTTTTGGGATTTCTAGCGCGCGCAATCCGCGAAGCTGCTCCTTCACCGCCTCGTCAGCGCCCTGGATGCGTTCGCTGTAAGAAGCCAGCGTCGGGAGCATGTCGCTGAGCTGCTTCTGAAGTTCCTTCTGCTCGGTGGTCGATTCTTTGGTGTGCGTGATCCACTCGATGAGCTTGGGGATCGCGACGACGGCGATCAGGCCGGTGCCAGCGAGGAGGAGATTGGTCGCGTTCGCGATCCCCTCGGACATGAAGAGGAAGCTCTCGGCGGCGACTCGCCCGGCGGCACCCGCCCCCTCGGTCACGCCGATGCTGCGAAGCAGCTCGGCGCTCAGGACCTTGATCTCGCGGGTGGAGACGCGCTGGCCCTCGGCAAACCTCTCCGTCGGCACCTTGAGATCGTTCGTGGCGCCTCCGAACTTCTTGAGCGCTGTCTGCGCCTCCTCGAAGCCCTTGGCGTCGAGGATGGCTCTCAGGACGATGGCAAGATCCGGGGTGGCCGTGGATTCAGGCATCAGTTAAAGACCTTGACAGACTTGAATGACGAGCGTATATGGACGACCACGATTCGTCAGGAGGGACTTGTGCGCTGGCTCCTCGGATGTCTTCTTCTTCCGCTCATTCTCAGTCAGCCGGCTCTCTGCATGGCCGCCGAAGCACCGTCTCCGACGATTCCGTCCGTCTGGCCAAAGCGGGACGATCTTCTCTGGCTGTCTGTCATCCTCGTCGGTTTCGATGAACTCAAGCCGTGCCAACGTCTCTACGTCTATGAGGTTGATCCGGCTCGAAATCAGATCTCGATCACGACCGGCAACACGGGTAGAGATTCGATTCTCGACATCCGGGGAGACTACCGGCTGATCATGGCCCCGACGCCTCGCCAGTGCTGGCAAGAACTTCGACGGCAGGCTTGGCCCATGGGCGATCTCCGGCGCGAAGAGCTGGACGCTCAGTACGGAGGTCATATGCCACCGTTCGGGATCGGGCCGAACATCGATTGCAATGCTCTCGGGCGTCCGAAGCCTTGCGAGAGCCGAAGGCCGATACCGATCGTGAAGATAGCCTTGGACGAAGAAGCTGAGCGACATGTCATGCACCCCGAACAAAAAGTGACCCGCGAGCCTCGATTCACTTGGACAATCCTCGGCGTATTCGAGCCGGAACAAGAGTGACCCATGCCCTTCGATCTGACCCGCGACCGCCGGGGATACGTCATCCTCTTCGAGATGGTCGGCTTGAAGATGCTGGCCACGGAGAGCCCGACGCTGACCGCCGAGGAGATCGACGTCGTGCGGGCCTTCCTGGAGCGGGTGAAGCAGCGCGCGGCGGCGGAAGAGAAGAAGGCGGCGGGGTAACGGCTCGAAGCGGGGCCGGTGGCGGTCAGTAGATCGTCGGGAGATCCTCGATGATCCTGCGGAGTTTCTGATGTGCTTCGCTCTGCGCGTGGATGAGGTCCGCGACGACGACGCTGATTCCGCGCCGGTCGGGGAACACTTCCTGAAGCTGCCGGGCGAGCTCGATCTCCTGAATACCGAGCGCGACCATCTTGTCCACGAGCTCCCTGGCGAGGATCAGACGTCCGTTCTTCGGCTTCTTCGGCTTGGTCATCGCGCCCTCCCCTGAGCTGTAGCCTACCACCATCGCGCACGATGTCCCCCGCGTCTCAGTGGACCACGACCCGGCCGCCCCAGCCGGCGGCGGCCGCCAGGGGCGTCGGCTCCGCGTCCGGATCGAGCGTCGGGTCCTCGCTCCTCTGCGCGTCCTCCGCTGCGATGTTCAACGCCTCACACACGTCGAGGAAGCGCTCCATCGGCCAGGCGTCGATGATCTCGGCCGGGCTCACCCCGAGGACGCGGGCCAGGGTGACGGCATCCGTGACAAGCGTCCCGCGGCGCCGGCGCTGCCCGGGCTTCTTCTTCCCCGAGAAGTCGAGCTCACCGACCAGGCGGCTCCAGTCCGACGTCTGGCGGGCCGCCTGCAGCATCCGGCGCAGGTTCGCGGTGGAGTGCCAGGGCCGATACCAGGCCCGCGGCTGGTCCGGGCAGAGCACGTCGGCCATGGAGGCGCAGACGTTGGGATGCCCGAGGGCGAGCACGACCTCCGTCTCGATCAGCGGAGCGCCCTTTTTGACCTCGTTCCGGAAGCGGAAGACGTACTCGCCCGCCACCCGCAGCGCCTCGACGAAGCCCCCCAGCGTGACCTGGTAGACCACCACGCTCTTCGAGAGCAGCCGCTTGCCGACCTTCCGGGTGAGTCGGACCTTGACCTTCCGCCGCATCTCAGCCTCCGCCGGCCGCCTCGGCCTCCGCGCACCGCCACATACCTTTTATGATCTCCTCCCTGGCCGGGCCGAGGAGGGCATGGAGCATCTCGTGGACGGCCACGCAGGGCCCGAAGGCGGCCAGCTCCTCGGGCGTCAACATCAGGGCCGCCGCGTCGTTCGGGGCATCGAACCCCGACAGGATGCGCCGCGTGCCGCTCCAGCGCGGCTCCTGGGCGAAGCAGAACCGGGGTCTGGAGCGGGATGCCTCGGAGGCCCCGGCGACCGCCTTGGCCCGGCTCCAGAGGGCGTCCAGGGCCGGCGCGAAGGGGGTCTGCTCCTCCCAGACGCACGCTGCCGGCCAGTCCCGGGGAGCGGGCGCGCCGGCGAGGAGGACCTCCAGGGCGACGAGGGCCGCCAGTGCAGACGTGTGCACGGGGCCTCCTACGCGTCGACCAGCTGCCAGGCGCCCGAGGCGGGGGTGGCCGACTCCTCCAGGATGAAGGCCGTCCCGCCGATGAGCTGCGGGCTCTCCTTCTTCCAGTCGATCGGATCGCTCTCGCTGAAGACGATGCGCCAGGCGGTGAAGGTCCGGACCTTGGTGGTCCCGAGGCCGCGGCCGACGATCTTCAGCTGGTGGTACTTGGCGCGCTCCGAGGCGTTCCACTTCAGCGTGAAGTTGGGGTCGGTCCCCGTGACGTAGACCGCGGGGTCCATGCCCAGGAGGTAGGCGGCGTTCTTGAGCATCCCCTCCACGAGCTTGAACTTCACCATGCCCTCGGCCTTGATCGGCTCGGAGATGACGTTGCCGAGGAACTGGTCGGGGCTGACGAGGTGGCGCTCGCGCTTCAGCTCGATGACGACGCCGCCGAGCGTGTAGCCGACGTCGACGAAAGTGCCGGCGCCCCGAGCCGCGACGTAGTCGGAGATCGCGATCTGCGTCGGGCCGCCGATGATGATGTTGTTGATGTCGGGCGACGAGAGGGGCACGGCTGGTTACCTCGGTGCGCCGTCCCCTCAAAAGAAACGGGAGCGGCAGCTCTGGTGGGAGCCACCACTCCCGTCTCTTTTCCCTGGGGGCCGGCCTGAGGATCAGTCCTGCCGGCGATCGATGTCCTTCAGCTCTTGCCGGGCGGCGCGCTGGCGGCCGCCTTCTTCGGCTTCTCCTCTTTCACGACGTGGGCGATCCCGCGGGCCAGATGATCCCGGCAGAGGCGCGCGCGCTCCGAGTGCGGATCGTCCAGGTCCTGCACTTCGACAACGTCGCCCGGGTAGACGGCGGGCCGATCCCTCCGGCCCTGGTTCTCGTACCCGATGATGGTGTAGTCGCCCGCCGCGTCCGGGCGCGCAGGATCTTCCAGGTAGACGAAGGTATGCGTGCCCTCGGGCAGGCCGTCGTACTTCAGGCGCGTCGACATCAGCTCCTCCTGCGGAAAGTCGGCTCGAAGATCCCGATCTCGCCGCGATGTTCCGGATCCCCGAACCCTTCCCATTCCTCCGACTCGCAGAGCAACATGACGGCGTTCGGTGGGTAGGCGAGGCTGCGGCGCGGAGGAATGCCGCCGGCGACGAGCAGGTCCTCCTTCGTGACGGATCCGATGATCTTGATGTCCTTCGGCACGTTTTCCGGTACGCCACGGGGCGCGTCGCCGAGGAGCAGCTCGCGGATGACTTCGAGAGAGAGCGGTACGAGTCGCAGTCCCATGATCTCCTCCTCAGTCGGCGACCGCTGCGGGCGAGCCGCAGGGCGCGGGGATGGATACTCCCTGGATCACGATGTGGCAGGCTGACGTCGGGCTCGGCAGCGCGCAGGGCTTCCCGTCATCCCGATCGCGCTTGTTCCCATCGTCCTGGTCCTCGCACGCCAACGCCGGCACGCCGTGATGGGAACCCGCGCCGCCGCAGGCCAGGAGGACGATCGCCAGGAGCACGACGGAAATCAGCGTGACGAGACACGAATTGCGTCGCATCAGTTCTTCCCGATCCCATCGACCTGGAAGGTGAACGTCGGCGAGCCGGTGCCGCTGATCACCCAGGCGACGCGGATGGAGTTCCCGAAGGCGCCCTCGTATTGCGCCGTCGCCTTGAGCGTCGCGGAGGCATCGCTCAGGATGTTCCGCTTCCCCCGCGGCTCCGAGATGCCCTCCGTCGCCCCGGAGCTCAGGACGATCGCCCCGTCGTGCGGGAGATCGAACCAGGTGGTCCCGCCGTCGCGGGTCGATTGAAGATAGAGGCTCAGGCGCGGGTTCGTGCCGGAGACCGCGGTGAGGTCCACCATGACGACGAGCTCGCGGATCCCGGCGGCCGGGATGGCGCCGCCCTGGCCGGTGGCGGTCTGCGCCGCCGAGGCCAGGAGGGCCAGGGGCGTCGAGGCGCCGCGCGCGGGCGTCGGCACTCCGAGCAGGGCGGCCAGGAGCAGGAGGAAGGCAATCGGGCGTCGGAGCATCGAGATCCTCATGGTTTCAGGTTCACCGTGACGGAGAAGGTCTCCGAAGGCGTGGTCCCGGCGATGACCCACTGGGCGCGGACGCGCGGCGCCGTGACCGGACAGGTGGCGGCGTACTGCGTGGCGCTGCTCACGACCGCCGTCTCATTCACGATGAGCGTGTGCCCCGGCGCCGCGGTGATGGTCACCGTCCCCCCGGGGCCGGCGACGTCCTTCGCGACGAGCGTGCAGGGGATGGCGTAATACGTCGTCCCGAGATCCTGCGTGCCGGCCAGGAAGACCTTGAAGGGGTTCACGGTGCCCGAGCCGGCCGTGACGTTCACGAACACCTGCGCCGTCGTGAAGCCGGTGGAGTCGTAGTCGGTGGCGCTGTTGCCGTTCGCCGTGTGGGCCGCGGAGGGCTCCAGCACGATCGTCTTGTCGGCCCAGGCGGGTGGCGCGGCGAGCACGCCGGCAAGGAGCAGCGCGAGGGCGAGGAGCTTCTTCTTCATCGTCTCTCCTTGGGGCAGGTGCCGAGGGCGACGATCTTCCATTCCAGGACCGCCTTCTGCGCGAGCGCGAGCGGCGTCTCGCCGCGGCACACGCAGCCCGCGAGGAAGTTCTCGACCAGGTCCTTCTTGTGCCCGTCGACCTTCGTCTGGAGCTGCATGTTGGAGACGGCGTCGAGGCCGGCCAGCTCCAACGGGATGACATGGTCGACGACGTACATAGATCTATGGAGGGGGTCATACGGCACGCCGGCCTTGAGGAAGACGGCCCGCTTCTGCCCGGTGGTCGTGCGTCGCTCGTGCTTCTGCACTTTGAAGACGCAGGGCGCGGCCCATGCTGCCTGAGTCAGAGAGAGGCAGGCGAGGAGCGCGATGAGGCTGAGGGATCTCGTGGTCCTCATGGACGCCAGCTCTTCATCCGGGCCAGCTTTTCCGCGACCTGCCGGCCGTTCTTTTTGCCGACCAGGAACCCGCCCACGAAGAACACGAGGGCGATCACGGCGTATCCGATCATCGAAGGCCTCCTTCGATCGCTTCCCCTGAATTGCCAGGTATCCGGACCTCAATCCGATCGAGATCGCCGCTCCTGGTCGATCCTGGCGCGTCATTTCCGTCTCTACGTCCTCTCACGGCAGGTTCGTGCCCCGGATGTCCCAGGCCACCCGGATCCGGAAGGGCTGCACCACGGCCGCCCCCTCGTTGTCGAAGGCGGCGTCGTTCTGTGCGCCGTTCAGGAGCGTCGAGTCTTGGATCACCGCGCTCCCGAACCGCGGATCCTTCAGGTGCAGGACCCGGATGTCCGAGAGAAAGGCCTCGGCCAGGCTGGCGAGCGCCGCCGCGTCCGGGTTGCGCCCGTCGTGCCGCACGAAGCCGATCGCCTGGAGCATGACCTCGGACATGTACCCGCCGCCGATCCCGGAGTCGATGTACGTCAGCTGCTCCGAGTCGCCCCGCGGCCGGATGATGAAGATCGCCGGCACGTCGCTCGCGTCCAGGTCGTCCAGATCCCGCAGGTGCCGGCTCACGAGCTTCGTCGTGAAGCGGTAGCCCTTGGCCCGCGTCAGGCCCTTGAAGGCCTTGACCAGGTCCTGGATGGCCGTCTCGACGCGGCCGTGGGGATAGGCCATGCACGATCACCCTCCGCCGCTCGCGGTCGCGCCGCCGAGGGCCTCCTTGATCCGCCTGCGAAAGATGACGGTGATGTCGCCGCGGGTTTCGTCGAAGGACGGATGGAGGTACGGCATCGCGCGCTGATAGCGGGCGGGCACGCTGCGGACGAAGACCCAGGGGTTCTCGCCCATGCGGCGGCTGACTTGCATGGCCGCCTTCCCGGCCTGCTTGTACGTGCCTCTCCTCTGGAGGACGGCCTGATGGGCGATGCCCGAGAGCCCCGCCGCGCGCACGAAGCGCAGGAACTTTCCCTTCTTCGGGCGGATCTCCGGGATCGCTCCGCCCTTCTCCAGGATGGCGGCGTAGCCCGTCTTGTAGGGCATCGTCGAACCCACGATCCCGGTCACGCCGTCGGCAGCCGTGCTCTGCTGGTTGATGATCGAGCGCGACAGGGCGCCGGTCCGGCTCAGGGGATGAGGGCCCGCGGCGAGTCGCGCCTTGACCCGGCCGCGGATCAGGAGCAGGACATCGCGCATCCCGACCTCGAGCCCGCGCAGGACCAGCGCCCGGTCCTGCCGGAGCGCGGCGATCGCGGCGTCCTTGCCTTCGAGGATCACTTCCATGCGGCTCTCACCCATCGCTCCCCCCGTGCTCAGGCCGCCGCGGCGATCATCCGGCGCCGCGCGTTCAACATCTGCTTGTAGAGATCGGGCAGGTCCTCGAGGAAGCCGACGCTGCCCTTGTCGGTGCCCCGGCTGGAGATGCCGATCTGCTTCTTGTCCGACTGCTTCCAGACCATGAGGCTGGCGTACTTCGCCACCAGCTTGATGTCGCCCGGGATCTGGTCCTGCGTGTACCCCGTCTGGTAGCCGAAGACCAGGTTCTGCACCCCCGGCGACCAGCGCCCGGGGAGGAGCGATCGTCCGGTCGTGGTGGTGGTGCCGGGCCGTCGGTAGAAGATGCCCCGGTCCAGATCCGCGACGACGTCGGCGGTCGTCGAATAGCCGATCGCCACGACCAGGTTGACGCCGTCCTCCGCGACCGTCGGCGTCCCGGTGATCGGCGGCCCCGGGCGGCCGGCCTTGAGGGCCTGCATGGCGAGCTGGCCGTTGCCGTTGCGGATCTCGGAGTAGGTGTTCTGGTCCCAGTCGAACAGCGTCCAGTGCCGGATCTGCTCCGAGATCGCCGCGATCAGCACGGTCAGCTGATCGTCGTATTCGTTGCTGTCGAGCTTCCCGAACACCTTGAGCTCGTCAATCTTGATGAGATCGACCGACACGGGCCCTTCCTTCCCTCACTCGACGACGGTTGCCTTCAAGTGCTCCGTGAGCGTCCGGACGCAGGCCTGCGGGGCCTCGACACACTGGTCCGCATCGACCTGGAGATGCACGACCTTCTCGCCATCGTGGACGCCCAGCGTTGACTCGGGCGAGGCGTTGACCTTCATCCGCACGAAGCCGGCAGCCGATTTCTTCGCCACCTTCGCCTTCGGCGCGCCCTCGGTCTTCTTCGCCCGCTTTCCTGTGTTCGCCACCTTCGCCTCCTGCGCGCCCTCAGGTCCGGGGCGATCCCGCGAGACCGCCCCGGACCCTTCAGTGCGCGACTGTGCTGGACGGGTCGATTACCCCTTCCAGACGTTGTAGATGACCCCGCAGCCGCCGGTGAACAGTCCTTCGAGGACCCCGTTGCAGCGGTTCTCGAAGGGATAGATCGGTCCGGTCGACTGCGTGGATGCGTATTCCCAGCGCATCCAGTCGTAGCTGCCGACCCACTCGAAGGGGTTCGCCACGTTGGCGTTCGGGTAGGGGATGTCCGTCGGCAGGATGAGGATCGTGCCCGGCGGCAGCCACGGCTGCGTCTCCACCATGCACGAGTCCCCGGTGATGGAGTTGACGATCTCCGTCACCTTGGCGCCGGCGACGAGCGCCTGCCGGCCGTCGAGCTGAGGCGAGACCATGATGGTCATGGTCCCGGTCTTCACCCCGAGCCGGCTGAGGATGCGCGCGTCGTTGCCGCCCACGATGACGCGGAACTTGCCGATCTTCGCGGTGCTGAAGATCTGCGCCATCGCG
>Ga0137386_10000039_pt1 | contig 48396 bp, 33 predicted proteins | sample SagtaG_4_FD_104910 | JGI IMG/M metagenome (GOLD analysis project Ga0137386, IMG submission 104910) | Vadose zone soil microbial communities from Sagehorn Ranch, Mendocino, California, USA - Sage2_R_100_16 metaG | ecosystem: Environmental > Terrestrial > Soil > Vadose zone | place: USA... | reverse complement strand
TCTTGGTGCCGCCGGCGTCCGACCCCGCGCCGGTTTCGGTGAGCCCGAACCCTCCCAGCACCTTGCCCGCGGCGAGCAGCGGGACGTAGCGCCGCTTTTGCTCCTCCGTTCCGAAATCCACGATCGGGGAGGTGCCGAGGGTGGTGTGGGCGCTGACGGTGATGGCGTGGCTCGCGTCGACCTTCGCGAGCTCGTGGATGACGATGATGTAGGAGAGGTAGTCCATCCCGGAACCGCCGAGCGCTTCGGGCCAGGGGATGCCGAACAGGCCGAGCTCGGCCATCTGCTTCACGTTGTCCCAGGGGAATTTGCTTTCCAGGTCGTAGCGGCGGGCGGTGGGCTTGACCACCTGCTCGGCGAAGTCGCGCACCATGTCGCGGACCTGGAGGTGGTGGTCGGTGAAGTAGAGGGTGTCGTGCATGGGAAGAATCTAGCGCGCTCCCCGCCCCCCGGTGGGCATTTCGACTTAGGGAAGGTCTAGAGCGAGATCTAGATCTTCGTTCGCCCGCCGCAAAACCGCCCGTCGATGCCTCAAAAACGCCCTAGCACACGCAGCGAGACTGGTGCTTGTTAGAGCATGACCACGCGACGTGCGGTCGCGCGCCCTCAGGGTCTTCAGCCGCGCTCACCTCTGTGACCGAGCCAGCGAATTCTCCGGCCCCGAAGAGTGAGGACTTGATCGGCGAGCCGAACCGTCCCGTTCGCGCCATCACGTTCGCGGGCGGCGTCTTCGACACCGCCATGCAGCTCGGGGTGGTGCACGCCTTGCTCGTGGCCCGCGCACGACCTCCGGACATCGTGGTCGGAATCTCGGCGGGAGCCGTCAACAGCGTCGCACTGGCCGAGGTGTTGCAGGCCGGTGACGCGCTCCAGGACCACCCGGACTGGCGCGGCCTCCCAGAGGCGCAGCTTGCCGCGGCCCAGACCGCGGCGCGGATCGCCCGGTTCCGGCAGATCCTCGACGCCTCCCGGCGCGCCCCCGGCGAGCTGCTCGACGCGCTGCTGCCGGATCCATACCAGGTAGACGCGCAACGCCCGCTCGAGCCGCTGCAGCTGCCGATCCAGAAGGAGCGGGAGCGGCGCGGCCGGCTCGAGGCGCTCATGTCACGCGCCGGCATGATCAACTTCTACAACCAATTGCTCGACGTGCGGACGTCGATCGGCGCCCTCACGCGAGTGGTGCGCGTGGTGCTGGGTCTGCGGGCGGCCGGTGAAGCTCGCCCGCCCGTTGGCCGACGGGTTGCGGCCGCTGCCCAGCTGTTCATGGGATGGCTGTTGCTTGGCGCCAACCTCGGCCGGCTGGCGCCGCTCGTGTCACCCCTGCTCGCCACGCTGCTACATCCTGCGCCTCGCGAGGAGCGGGGAGCCGCCGCAGGAGAGCTGATCTTCCGCTGGCCGGGAATTCGTCGTCTCCCCAAGCTGCTCGCTCATGTCCTGGCGTTGCTCTCCCTGGCGCTGGCGTGGCTCGGCGCCTCCGCGCTGGTCCTCCTCGCCCCGGCGGCCGCGGCGCACCTGCTCACCTGGTTGCCCATCGAATGGGTCCGCCGGCACGGCGCGCTGGTCGCTGCGGGCCTCTACGCAGGAATAGCGATCGCGCTCGCGTTCGTGGCGGTCCCGTGGCGGCACCTGGGGAGCGCCGTGCGCCGGGGTGTGCCCCACGCCCTCCAATTCCTGGTGCTCGTGACGGCCTGGGGCGCGGGGCTCGCGCTTGCCGCCTTCTCGGTCCAACTCCTCGTCGAGCGCTTTGACCTCGCGTCCGTCGTCGCTTCATGGGGAGCCCTGCGAGGCGAGTGGTTCACAGCCTACCTCGCGACGCTCGTGGTGCTCGTCGCGATCGCAGCAGTTGGTACGTTCCTCTGGCGACACTCACCGAAGCCGTTCTGGGCACGGCTGCTCGAGCGCTACGCGCTGGACAACTCGCTCTTCAGCGCGCATCCGCTGCGCCAGTTGTTCATCGAGCTGTTCGATCCCAACTATTACGGTGGGATCGAGATGGACTCCGTCGTCGAGCGCGCGCTGAGCACCAATCCGACGCCGGTGAGCGAGGACATCAACGGCAAGCTGCTGCGGCGCTACACGGCGCCCCGTGTGGGACTCGCCGTCGCCGACGTGAGTTCGGGGACGCTGCGGGTCCTCGATCCCGACGTCCGGGTCGTGAACGGGCTGCTCGCCGCGACCGCCATGGTGCCGCTCTTCCCGCCCGTCCCCGTCGGCGAGACGTTGTGCGTGGACGGTTCCAACATCGCGAACGAGCCCACGCGGGCCCTGATGGACTTCTTACGAGGCCGGCTCAACCCGAATTCGACGGTAGTTCACGTGTACCCGGTCGCGTCGCTACCCGTCAGCCGACCCCAGCTCTACGCGACGCCGCTCGGCCATCTCACGGGACTGGTGGACGTAGTGGGTCGCGCGCTGCACCTGCAGCGCTTCCGGGACGCCACGCTGGAACGTCGCCTCACCGAGCTGTACACGAAGGGCATTCCGGGCGGCCGCGTGCTGTTCCCGACCCCCGGCAGCGCTCCCGACGCCCCGAAGCGCTACATCCGGGCCTGGGTGCACCCGATCGAGCCAGATGCGCCGATTACGTTGAATCGGGACCTGCTCGCCGCGCAGTCGAACGAAGAGCGTCGGACGCTCGTCGCGGAGACCGTTGCCGAAGGCTGCCGGGCGGCGCTCCAGGTCATGATGCAGCCGGCCATCAGGCAGGCCTTCGACCAGGCCGGTGCGACGACGAGCTCTGGCGCGGAGGCGGGGCTCGGAGGTCCGCTCGTCCCGTGTCGGCGCGCGGTCGAGCAGCATCTCGGTCCGGGCGAGGCCGGCCTGCCGGGGAGCGTGGCGGAGGGCGGGCCGGGATTGGTCGAGGTGTGCCGGCACTGTGCCATCTGGGAGGCCGATGCCGGCGGGCGGCGGCGCAGAGCGGCGGCGGCGTTGCGGGTCCCTGTGCAAGGCCCGGTCCACCCGCGCTGGCCGAGCGCGGCGGCCTCGGACGTGTCGGCGGAGCCCGCGGGTGAGTCCGAGTACGACCGCGAGCGCCGGAAGCCGCGCGGGGAGACCCCGAACTTCCAGCGCGTCGCCGGATGGCCGGGGCAGCGGAACGACGTACCGGGCGACCGGAGACCGCTCGTCAACCTCCTGTTCAGCGGCGGCGTGTTCCGCGGCGTGTACCAGATGGGCGTCCTCAATGCCTTGAGCGAGGTGCACCTGCAGCCGGACGTGATCGCCGGCGCGTCGGTGGGATCGATCACCGCGGCCATGGTGGCCCGGGCGTTGAGCCTGCCGCGTGGCGTCGAGCGCGAGCGACGCATCGCGAGCCTCGCCGCCACGTACCTCGCGCTGGACCGTCTCATTCTCACCGATCGGTTCGCGGATTTCATCCGCAACCTTACGTTGCGAGCGGCGTCCACCGACTTCTCGCTGCGGCAAGCGGATCGAGTGTTCCGTCGCTACGACGTGCCGCGCTCGGGGCAGTTCGACCGCGAGCTGCGGCTGGTGGTCGCGGGCCTCGAGCGCCTCTTCTATATCAGTCCCTTCGAGCTCCGGACGCTCGTCGAGGCGATTCGCGACCGCCAGTCCCACAAGGTCTTCGCCCTGCTGCGCGGGCATCTCCAGGAATGGCTCCGGCGCGGGGGCGTCGAGAACGAGATTCTCGGGGCCGAGCCCTTGGCGCTCCTCATCACCCAGCACGTCATCGAGGGCTTGTCGTCACACGCCGGGCTCGACCCCGCACAGGTTCCCTTCGACCTGTTTCTCCATCCGAACGGGATCTGCTTCCTCGCCACGGCGACCAACCTGTCGCAAGGAAAGCTCGAGATCCTCGGCTCCGACCAGCTGCAGGCGGGCCGTGCTGCGCTCACCTTGCTCAACGGGTTGCTCGCGAGCAGTGCGTTCCCGGGCGTGTTCCGCCCGCGCGAGGCCCCGGAGCTGACCCCCGATACCCCCTCGGAGGACCAGTTCATCGACGGCGGGGTGATCGACAACCTGCCGCTCGACGCGGTGGCGGAATTCCTGCAGGAAGCGGCCGTCAACCACGTGATCGCGCCGCGCCCGCTGCTCAACGACGACCCGACGTGCCCCGTCCCGCACCTGCTGTTTTCGGCGTCGCTCGAGACGAGACTCACGCGGCCGACACCCGAGCAGCTGACTGCCCTCCAGTCCAACTGGCCCGCGCTATTCCGGCGTACCCGCCAGCTGATTTACAACAAGAAGCTCGAGATCTACGCAGCCACGCAGCGCGACCTGCGGGACATCTTCAACCTGGCCCAAGACGCCAAGACGCGGGCACCGTGGACGCCGCTCGACCTCGAGGTCGTCATGGTGCGGCCCCAGTGGCTGTGCGGCACCTTCGCTTTCCACCCCATGCTGGGCTTCCGCCGGAGCAAGCAGGCCGCAAGCATCGCGCATGGCTGCGCGTCCACCCTCGTACGGTTGGGCGAGCTGCAGCAGAGCGACACGACCCGCCGCTGGGCGGCGGCCTGGGGCATCGACCGCGAGCAGCTTCCCCCGGTGGAGCGGTCCGCAGCGGGCAGCCTCCTCACGCCGAGTGGCTCGGGCGACGGGCGCTGCTGGTTCCGGCCCAACGTCGACTGTCCCTTTAGCCCCCGGAGGTTGCGGACCCTTGCCCTGCCGGAGGGCACGACCCGCGGCCTGACTCGCATCTACGAGCTGTGTGGGCGGCCCGAAACGCACCAGCCCTGAAGGACGGAGGAGCGTATGGCTTCGCTGCTCGAAGGTGTGATCACATTCATCGGCGTCATGCTGGTCCTCTCGCTGGCTGCCCAGAGCCTCCAGGAGGTCATCAAGATCATGTTCGCCGTCAAGGGTCAGGCGAGACGGCAAGCGCTCGAGGGGCTGATCGCGGAGGCGACACGGGCGGCTGGTCTGCGTCCCGGGGACAGCGAGAACCTCGTCGCGGACGTCGTGGGACGGATCCGCGGCTTGGGACAGAAGGGTGTGCGACCGGGCGCGATCCGGCTCGACAGCCTCACCGCGGACGAGCTGGGTACGCTCATCGAGACCGTGCTCCCCGACACGCTCCCCAGCCTCACGTCGCTCGCCCCGGATGCCGCGCAGGACCTGCTCGGCCAGGTCGCCGCGCGGGCCAAGACGCTGTTCGGCGTCGCGATGGAACCGGTCGAGGATCGTTACGGCCGCCGCATGCGCGGCCTCGCCGTGGCGTGCGCCGCCGTCGTCGTGGTCGGGCTCAACGTCGACGCGCGCTACGTGTTTCAGGAGGCGCGGCTCGACCCCGCGTACCGGGCCGCGATCGGTGCCACCCTGCCGGAAGCGCAGGTGATCGCCCAGCGACGGAAGGCGCGAGAGGACTCGATCGTCGCGCACCCCGATCTCCCGGATTCGGTGATTGCCCGTCTCCGCCAGGAAGCGCAAGCCGATCGGGATAGCGTGGCCGCGATCCTCGGCAAGCTGCAAACCGGCGCATTCACGATCGGGTCGCCGGAGCCGCGGAAATGGGCCAGTCTCGGTTGGTGGGTGGGCATTCTCATCTCTGTTCTGCTGGTGAGCCAGGGCGCCCCGTTCTGGAATGACCTGCTGGGAACGGTACTGGGACTGAAGAATCGGCTGCAGACCGCGCCGTCCGGGCCGGGTGGGGCGCCACCAGTTCCCGCAGCGGGTCCGCCGCCGCCTCCACCGGCCACCCCCACCCCGCCCGCGCCAGCCTCAGCCGCACCCGTTCCGCCGGCGGCGCCAACCTCGCCAGCCGGCGCGGCGCTGACGCCACCGGCTCCTGCCGCTCCCGCCGCACCCATCGTACCGGCCGCGGGCGCGCCCACTCCCCCCAGTGGAGTCGCGCCAGCACCCCCCGCTGCGCCCAAGCCACCCGGGACCTAGCGCCGTAACGGCACTGCGCACAAAGGAGGAAGATCATGGCAGACGAAGTGAAGGTGACGGCAACCCGGATTTACCCTGTCGGCGCGGGCAGCCCGGTCTTCTTGACCGTGACCGTCGGTGACGACCAGGCGGGCACGACCGTCGTCACCTGGGACGGAGCGGTGGGTGATCCCGATCCCGACATCACGCACAAGTCGTTTGGAAAGCCCGGCGACAACCTGCGCAACAAGCTGCTCGTGTGCCTCACGACCGTGAAGGACGTCAACGCCCTCACCAACCACACGTCCGTCAGGTACCTGTTGGAGGGCGGCACGGCACCGATGCCATATCCATTTCAGGCCGATGTGAACGAGAACGGCGGCTATGCGAGCTACCTCGTGACCTTCGTCCTCACATGACGGGGAAGCTGCTCATGCGCAGATGCTTGCGGCTGGTGATTGTCGCCGCCCAGGCCGTCCCGGCGGCGTTGCCCGCGCAGGCGGATTCCCTGCCCGCCTTCAACGCGCTCCGCACACCCGCGTCGCCGGCCTTTGTGCTGCTCGGCGTGGAGCCGACGTCGGTCGAGCGGCCCAATACTCCTTCCCAGCTCGCGCTCACGGTCTTGAACAAGACCGATCAGCTGACGAGCCTGCCGCGCGACTTCGCGCTCGAGGTCAGCCCGTTCTGGCTGTTCCACCATCCCACCCTTACGTGGAAGCAGGATTCGACGCGGGGGATTCTTGCTTCCATCGCGCGAACGGCCACGTTCTCAGTCGCGACCGCGCAACGCGGCAGCACGGGAGCTCCACTGACGGGGATTTCGCTCGGCGTCCGCGCCGCGCTCGCCTCCGGAAGCCTCGCTCCCGAAACCCGCGCCAAGCTCCGTCAGTTGGAGCAAGCACTCGGCGCTCCGACCAAGATCGCCGCCTCCATCGTAGCCGACTTGGGGAGGGACGCCAATGACCAATTGCGGCAGGAGATCGTCGAGGCGCGCGGAGATTCGGCGAAGATAGCGGCGGCAACCCGGCGGCACGAAGAGCGAATGGGAGTCGTGCACGACCTCGCCCTGCAAGACCCGCGAGTCCGGGCCCTGCTGGACAGCATCACCCAGGAATTCGATGGTTTCACCGTCCAGCGCAGCGGCCTCTTGCTGGAGGTCGCTGGCGGCGGGGTCTGGAACGCGCCCAGCTCGGTGTTCGACAGCGCGAAGTTCCAGGGCTGGGGCGCGTGGCTGACGGCGAGCTACGAAGCTCCCGCTTGGAGCATCGTCGCCCTGGGCCGCTATCTCGCGGTGGACACCACGGGTGCGTTCAATAAGTTCGATTTTGGCGTGCGCTTGATCAACACGAGCCGGCGCTACGCACTCTCCACGGAGTACGTGGATCGGTATTTCCTGGGATCCGGCGCACCGCCGCACCAATACCGCGTGGTCGGACTGTTCTCGTATCAGATGCAGAAGGGAATGTGGGTGGATCTGACGTTCGGGAAGGGCTTCGATACAATGACGGCGGGCAGCCTGGTGGCGCAGCTCGGCCTGTCGTTCGACTTCAACCAGAAGCGGTACCAGAAGCCGAAGTGAGCGCGGGAGTCACCACACGATGAAGTCTTTGCTCGCGTAGCCGCGCACACGCTGGCAGACCTCGTACCCCTCGCGGCTGCCGTCGTCGTTGGTGTTCCCTTCGATCGTCTGGAACACGTCCGCCCCGGCTTGCAGCACGACGCCGGTGTGGACCCAGTCGGTGGCGGTCCGCCGGTTTAGAAAGAGCGAGCCCGGCGTGATACGCGCGTGATCGGTCGCCTCGGTCTCGCCAAGGAAGCGCCCAGCGGCCTTCGCACTGGCGGCGAGCGTGTCGCACGAGACCGATGGTGCGATGGGGGGCGCGGCATTGAGCGCCTGGCAGGCCTGGGTGATGAGGAATGAGGCGAAGCCGGCACACCAGGGCCACTCGGCGCCCTCCTGTCCATTCATGTAGAGGCGGACCCAGGGTCCGCGGTTTTGGCCGCCGACCTCGCGGGGGCGCTGTCGCAGGTGCTGATGGGCGTAGAGGACGACCATCTCGCCCAGGGTCTGGTTCGCCACCGCGATAGGCTTCAGTGCCTCGGTCAGCGGTTGTGTCAACCGCGCGAAGGTCAGGGGGCCGACGACGCCGTCCTGGGCCAAGGCGGCCTTCGCCTGGAACTGCCGGACGGCGAAATCGGTCGCGGGGCCGAAATTGCCATCGATCGTCAGCTGGAGGCCGTTGAGGCAGAGCCATTCTTGGATCAGGCGCACTTTGGGGCCGGTGTCGCCCTTGCGGTAGTCGTGGTCGAGTGTGGGATCGGTCATGTGACCTGGAGGCCGTGCGCGTCGAATGTCGCGCTGTCGGCGCCGGGAGTGAATAGGCTGATGTGACCAGGCGAGGATTTAGGTCGAGATCTAGATCGGGGGTTGAACGAGCGTGAATAGAGCGAGAAAGGCCACATCGTCCGCGTCGCCTTCTCGGCGCGCCTCCTGCTGGAATGCCTTGTCTTCCCTGCCCCCCTCGAGCGCGTAGGTGATCTCGGCACGGGCTCCGGGCCCGGGCGACGCGGGCGTCACTCGGGACTCGATGCTGAGCGTCTTGCCGGCGAGGTCAGCCCCATTGCCGAGGGCGTAGCGGCGTGGCTCACGCGGTTGCTCGGGAACGGGGTGGCCGTTGATGCGTACGCGGGCGACGCACTGCTGGCGGTCGCCGGGGAAGAGGGTGAGGGTCACGGAAGCGGTTGAGACTGGATAAGACTGGCGGAAGATGTGCTCGACCATACTGAGAACCGAGGCGCCCGCTTCGCAGCAGGCCTACCAGCGAAGGACGGTGAACTGCGGCGCGACGCCGCCGAGCTCGCGGGCGCGCTCGAGCTCCAGCCCCCGCGACGGACTCGAGATAGTCCACATCAAGGCTTCCGCGGCGCGGCCGACGCCGGGCACGCCAGCGCGCAGAGTGCGCAGCATCGCCGCGTTTGCATGAATCAGCCGAATGATCTCCGGCCCGCTCGCTGCGCTCGGGATCAACCCTACCGCGTACTCGGTCGCGCGGGCCACGCTATCCTCGTCTGGTAGCAGGTGGAGGACGTCGTCGGGGTCCGGCGTCTCACCGCCTCGGGCGCGGGTCACCTGTTGGCGCGACAGGAACACGGCGAGCGCGGCGATCCGTCGGGTCTCGGGAGCCATGTGCAGGTAGTCGTCGCCGTAGGTCCGCCAGCTCATGCCGCGGGCGTTGCGAACCGGGAATCCCTCTCGGTTCATGCGGTCGTGCACGTTCTTGAGGACGAGCTTGATCAGGACGCCCGAGGCTTGAAGGGCGGCCACGACACTTGTCATCTCGGGATTCGCGCTCGTATCGACAGGATTGCGGGCCAGGTGGACGGCGATCGCCGCCTCGACGTCTCGTACGCTCAGCAAGTGTCCCGCGGCGAACGCATCCGTCAGGAAGTGCCCCCCGACGGCGTCGATGAGGTACGCCTGGTCTAGGTCTGCGGGCGTCGTCGTCGTCCGGGCCACGTCCATGGCCTCCACGTGGAGTCGCCGCCAGGACTCGCGGTTTTCTGGGGCGAAATGCGGCACATTGTGCCGCGCGAGTTCGGTGAAGCGGCCCTTGGTGATCTGTTCAAACTGGACATTCGCCTCCGCCCCAGTGACGCGACCGGTTTCCTGCTCGTCCAGGACGTGAAGAATCGCGGTGACCTCCCCCGCTTCCGCGCGCCGGAGGCTTCCCGGCCCCTCGTAGAGGTCACCGGCCAGCGCGATGATCTCGCCCGGGCTGAGGTCGAGACCGCGCCGGACGCTGATGCGCCTCCTCTGGGTAACGTGCGGATCCGCGCGCAGCTGAGCAACGATCGCCACGGGGTCGAGCCCGGCGGAGCGGGCCCAGGACTCGCCTGCCGGCGTTAACAGGAACTCGAGCAGGTCGCGCGCGCCTTGATCGCCCAGGTACCGATGTTCGGGCCCTTCATAGGTGAGGAGAGTCGGAGGGCCGGAGCCGGTGTCCGCTTGCATGGTGTGGATCAGCTCGTGCGCGAGCAGCCGGCGCCCATCTGGCGTGTCCGGCCGATAGCGGTTGGGACCGAAGGCCAGATGCGGTCCGACGGCGAAGGCGGCTGCGCCAGCGACCTGCGTCGCCGCTGCTGCGAGGGGGCCCACATGGACCCGGACAGCCTTGAGATCGTGGCCCAGAAGGGGCTCGAAGTAACCGCGATCAGTCGCGGAGAGCGGTTCCCCGTGGCCGAGCAGCGAACTCGCGACGCCCATCCCTGTCCCGAGGCGGCGGGTGCTCGTGGATGGGGAGTCCGGCTGAAGGCCCGCGGTCAAACGGTCTGCCGAGACGCTCGCGTCGCTTTCCAGGGCAGGTCGATCGCCAGCGGCCCGTCGATACGCGATGCGGGCTAAGAGGGCGCTCGGTAGGTTGGTCGCGCGGTGCCGGGGGGTCGGGGCAGGCCTGCTCGGCACCGAGTCTTGCGCGTAGCTCGCGTACCTGAAGGTCACGGGTGCACGTTCTCGATCAAGACTCTATCGCAATCGCCACGAGAGCGCCACGGGCGGGCAGACTCGAAAGCCCGCACAGGGTGCGGGGGGGGCGCGGTCACGGGTTGATGAGTTTGAGCGCGTCTCTGGTTGCTGTGCGCAAAGCTAGACCGAACGAGTGCGGAATCGGGTGTCGCAGAGCCGATGGAGGGCGGTACTGGCGCACTGTGCTTTCGCTCCACCGGGGGCATCATCCCGACTGGCTCGCCCGCGCACATTTGCATTCGAGGTAGCCACCGTTATCCGCTACGCGTTCGGGAAACCTCGCAACCCGAGACCGTGCGACGGCGACCGGCGCGGGTAACGAGAGACGGGCGGTCGCAACGACGCGTGGGACATGAGTCACGCTGGCTTCGGCATTCCAGTCTCGGGGTCGACGTACCACGCAACGATGCCGGCCGACGAGAGAGACGCGCGGTTACGTTCGGCGGCCTCCCTGCGGCTGAACAGAACGTGCACCCGTGCCACTGGCGGCTTCCCTTCCCCGACAAGTCGGCTCCACTTGGCAACCGCCTTCCGGTCCAGCGGCGCGTCTCCATCAATGTGCTTGGAAATCCAGAATCCGTTGTCCGCTGGATCGAAGAAACCGCGCACGCCATTCAATGTGGTGAGAGCTTCCCCGCCTGGTTTCCTCGCATGTTCGACTGCATCCGCATCCATAGGTGGCAGCGGCGGCATCGCTGCTGTCGCCTCAAGGAGCATGCGCTCGCCCTCCGGGGTTGCAGCATCCAGGGGTCCTCCTCCTACCTCGATGAGCAACCCCTCCGGACGCCGCTCGATGCGCGCATTGGGAATGCGCTCCAAAGCCGCCCCGCCCTGCCTTGCCTCCTCATCAGGGCCAAAGAAGTTCAACCAATACAACCCGCTAGCGTAGAACGTGCGTGGCTTCAAGTCATAGTGCTGCTCATGCAGCATGCGGCTGTGAGCATCGAGATGGCAGAACGCATACGTTGGCGCAACGATCTTCACGAGATCAAGGAACAGATTCCTTATGTCTGGCACTGGCTGCGCGGCAGCCCATGCTTCCGAAACGAGAATGTTGATGACAGTTCGCGCCCGGAGCTGCAGCAGCGTTACCTCTAGTCTGTCGCGTTCGGCTCGCAGTGAGACCTCATGGCGCTTCCGATCAAGCGCTCGCAACACCTGAGGGTCGAGATACCCTGTTACATCGCAATCACTTTTGTCCGTCGCGCTCATACGGCGAGGACGAGGCAGAGCAGATGCTTCCAGGCGCTCTAGGACCGGACGGAATCCCTCGCCTCCTCGAATGGAGTCCCCTTCTTTGTCGAGGGAGATGGAAAGCCTGTCGTTCCCGGGGCTCATCCTCGTCTGACTCACGGCAGTGTTTGTAAGGTCCCAGCGGCGTCTACAAAAAAGACTCTCACATTGCCCCTCAGCGTGGCGCGAATTGTGGCTGCGTTCGCTTCCGCGGCCTCTCGCGTGCTGAATATGTAGTGAACCCGCCGGAATGGCTGGCCGTTCGGGCCGGTGACGCGTCGGGCGATCATTTCGGCGTAGTTCTCGAGCTGGTCCAGCTGCTCCCCGTGGAACCTCCCTGCCTCGCGGAAATGCTTGTAGTCGACGATTATCGAGTCACCCGCGAGCACGGCGGTGTCGTCCGTAGTGATCTTCGTCCCCCGGAACCTGCCGGGCCCGGGAAACCGTCTAGCAAGCTCGTCGGTCGTCGCGTAGAACCGCGTGCCGAGACCCTGGCGGTACACGTGCACCCGCGCCCAACGCTCAAAGATCGATCCGCTCTGGCTGGGATGTAGGCCCTCGGTGACCTCGAGCAGACGCCGGTATCCGTCCGGGCCCCCTCCGATTCTCTCGGCGATGGCCTCGGAGATGGCCGGCCCAAACTTCCTGGTGAACCCACGGGCGGTCCGGACGCGTGTCATTCCGGCGGCGATGCGCCTCACGTCGGCAGTCTCGATACCTGCCGCGCCGATGGCCCGTAATAAGCTGCTTGCCTCAACCGTGCGCATTCTCGCATAGTCCCCGATGATTGCCCTGAAGGCCTCGTCGGGAAGGCCGGCTCGGAGCGTTTCGATTCCCTTTATCGCATCATCGGACAGCTCCGAGAGGTAGCCGAGTCGCTGTAAGACTGCGGGCTCATTTCTGAAGAGGGCAATCAGGCGAGTTCGAGTGGCAGCGGGAACGCGGGACAAACCCGCGGCTGCGTGGGTGTCAAGCCCTGAGATTGCTCGAAGCTCGGCGAGGACTTCCTCCCCGGCTGCTGCGTAGCGGCGCGTGGCACGACTTGCCTGGGCACGCTCGGCTACTTGTTCAGCGAACCGCTCCGGATTGACACCTTCCACGCCCGCCGCCTCCGCGGCAGCGAGTCTCCTCAGTCTCGCAGCCTGCTCGCTTGCCTCCTGAGCGGTCTGAGCCTCTACAACCGCTCTCGCCGCCCCTCGCAAGTTGCGGAACGCTTTGATCGCTGCTGCACCGTCGACGAATACAAACCCTATGTCGACGGCCAGCCAGAAGAGGCTCGGATCCTCGGCGCCGATGGCCTCGGCCCGATCAAACGCCGTACCCGCGGAAGCCTTCTCGATGCGGTACTGCTCGTAATGCCTGGCGGCTTCGTATGCGCTCGCCGCAAAAGATCCCACAAGTGCGAACAGGGATCCGCCCATGGCGGCAAAGCCCAGGCCTGCGGTCGCCGCCATCCGAACGTATTTGTTGTAGTCTCGGTTGAAAGTCTCCCTTTCTCTTCGGTCGCGAATTATCGCATCGTAGATCGTTCCTTCAACGATCCCGAGCCTGTAACGCGCCTCTGCGATCACAGGTGGCATGTGCCACACCAGATCCTTATCCTCGCGGATTTGATCCCACGCCTTCTGAATGTCGGCTAGGCGATCCTGAACGGTGGACTGGAGACGTTGCCGAACCTGCGAGAGGTTCGTGGCGCGCAGGGCGACAAGGTCAAGGTTCGGGTCCATGAGAATCAGAAACTGACCAGGCCCTGTCGCCAACTCACGGCGCGCTTCCTCCTCGAGTTGCTTAGCCCTCCGCTGATTCTCCCTGGCCTCGAGAACCTCCGCGCCAGACGGCGCGTATTCCCCCGCGCCCATCCCTCGCGTCGCCTGCCTCTGCAAGTCGTTAGCCATAGCTAACTTGGCGTTGTCCCGTAGCGCGGCCTGGAGGGCCGTGACGTCGCCACCTGCTCCCGCGCCTTCGTAACGCGTCTGTTCTGCCAAGACGCGCTCCCGGTTTCTTCTCAGCATGTCGAACGCCGTCTGCTGCGCGTAGAGCTCGAAGAAGGCCTCGAAGGATTGGGCTTGCTCAAGGAAATCACGTAGGTCCCTGAACCCTTCCTCGCGTGCTTCGGCGTTAAGCGCATCGAGCGCGCGATCGTGGATTCGCTCGAACGTTTGCTCATCTGGCATCACGGGGCCGAGTTCGATGCCTAGATTGACTTCGACAGCCCGGAGAGCCCGGAGGAGGTCTGGTATGTATCCTTCAGCAAAGGGGTCGATGCCAGACACTGTCGATATTCTCACCATCAGATGGCTGGCTTTGGCGAAATTGACCGCCGCGATGAACAGGTGATGGCGGCCTTCAAGGCGCTCCATGAGGGCTTCGTGCTCCGGAGTGACTGTCGGCGCATCAAATGCTTCCGCGCGAACCCGCGTTGCCTGCGTGCAGCGCTGCAGTCGCAGGCCCTCCCGCGCTTGCGATCGAGCAGGTGGGGCCGGAGCACGCAGCACGCTCGTGTCTGGTCCGTCGACGGAGGTGATAGCTCGGACGGCGAGGCGGTCGGCCTCTCGCTCTTCGGCTTCTCGCTCTGAGGGACCCAGTTCTCTTTCGTTGCGACCGAGCTGGCCAGCCCTCACTGCGAGCGAACTCTGCTGTATCACGTGGGCGAGTTCATGTGCGAGCAAGAGGTCGCCGTGCGGAGTGCCGGGCTGATATTGATCCCGCTCAAACGCGACATTGGGTCCGACAGTGAATGCCCGTGCCCGCAGAGCGCGCGCGAGCCGCGCCGCGGCCACATCGGTGTGCACTCGTACCGCGGTGAAACTGCGCCCAAGACCGCGCTCCATGCGTGTCCGAGTCGCGAGGTCGAGGCTCTGACCCCGCCCGAGCTGAGCTTGCACCACGCTGGGCGATGTCGCGGCCGGAGAGGAGCTCTCTCGTGCACCGCATGTCTGGCGCTGGAGAATGGGGGCAGACGGCGACTGCTCTGGCGGCTCAGCAAGAGCGCTAGGGAGTCCGGGCGCGCTCGGGATCTGCGCAACCTCGCCGGTGGTCGCCCACCGCCGCACCGCTACTTCGACGCGCGAGACCACTGCGGCGACAAGTGCTGCCGGGTCGCGCCCCCGGACTCCGGTGTAGAGGTGAATCGCGCGCTCGATCTCCCCAGCAGGGCGCCGCTCGTAGTAGGCCAACCAGTAGCTGAGGTAGGGACACCCTCGCGAAGTACGTCCCGCGGCAGCGAGCTCCCGGTCGCAGACGGCGGCGAGCTCAGCGCGCAGGGCCACCATGAAGGTCGAGCGGCTCCACTGCCCCGGGGCCACAGGCCGCTCGTCGTCCACCACGACGCCGAGGGGTGCCACCGCGGGTGTAGCCTCTCCGGCCGCCAGACGCTCCCGCCGCAGCTGCAGGCCCGTGGTGCGAAGGGAGAAAGTCTCACCGGGCGTGGCGCTGTCCCCGCCGAGCTCCTCAACCCTCGAAAGGGGGACGCGCCCGCCTGTCGGGTTCGGTGAAGCCGAAGCCGAGCGCCTGGCAACCTCATGCATCGCGTATCACGTCCGCTCGCGGATGCGGCAGCGCCTTGAGCGGCGCTTGAGTGCGGGCCAGCGGCAACGGCGACCTGTCCCCGCAGGGATCGGTTCCTTCCGTTGGTGGTCGTCAGGGCGGCGTCCCAATTGGCGCTCCGCCTCTGTGGTGGACGTGCATCGTGCCGTCCCCGAGCACGATGATGATGACGCGGAGCCTCGCCACCGGCCCCGGATGTCGACCCGCTTGCTCTTCGAATTGTGCGATGCCTTCGAGCGCTGTCTGTCGCGTCAAACGGACCGTCGTGCCATCGATGACGACCTGCTCGCCCTGACTCGCGCCGCGGCCAATCGTGTTCCGAAGGGTGCCGGCCTCGGCGCGACTTAGGTGCTTTACATCAGTAGGGATGTCGTTCACTCTCAAGTCGGCTTCGCCGTGCCCGCCCGCGGTGAAGTGGACGCGGTAACCGCTATCCCTCAAGCGCTCGGCCATGCGTACTTCGGCCTGGATGTCCGGATCGGCACTGGCCCTCTTCGCCTCGTACACAGTTCGACTCGGATCACGCGGGTCCGGCTCACTCGTGAGTTGGCCTCGGGGCGCTTCAAGCTGCCTGGCTGGCGGAGCGGGAGGCTCCCTTCCCCGAATCGGTTCGGGGGGCACTCCGGTTGGCGGCGTTACCGGCCGGCCCGGCTCCGGAGGGGCGCCCGCCCCAGTTGGCGGCGCGGGAGCCGTGGAGGGCCCCGGTCGCGCGGGCGGCGACGGGACAGGTGCGGGTGCGCCTGGCTCGCGTGGTCCCGCGATGGGAGGGCGAGGCCTAGGCTCAGTTGTCGGAGGAGGTCGGTACGGTCCTCCTGCCGCGTGTGCGATGGGTCCCGCGACAGCCCTGATGTCCTCGCTCGGTTCGATGATTGCCCCAGGGGGACAGACGGGACCGCGCTCGCTGCTGATCGGCGTACATCCGCACACCGGACTGACAGGGTCCGTGCCTGCGCCCAGGGCTCCAAAACCGCTCCGCCTATCGGTAGGTGGCAAGGGCCGGGGAGCATATGGGTCCTCAATGGACATCCCTCTCCGGGGCGCGGGCAAGCACCGCCAATAGCAGGTGCATGTCGCCCAGCCAGCCTTGGCATCGACAACCTGCCAGCAGTAGCCTGGTGGGCAGACGTCGCTCGCACAGCGCTGCAAGCGCAACCCCGGCGATGCGGTTGATGGACTGGTTCGCCCCCAACGGAAGACGGCAGCGGCAGCGGAACTGTTCGCGTCGTCTTCGAGGGAATCGTATGCCGCGCCTTGTGCCTCAACAGCCGAAACCCCCTGCTGCTGTATGACGTGCGAGAGCTCGTGGGCGATGAGGAGGTCACCGGCGAGCGTACCGGGCTGGTACTCGCCCGCCCCGAACGCCACATCGTGTCCCACGGTGAACGCCCGCGCCCGGAGCCCCTGCGCCAAGCGCGCTGCCGTGGCCTCAGTGTGGATTCGGACTCGGGACAAACTGGTCCCGAAGCCACGCTCCATGCGACCCCGGACGCCAGCATCGAGAGCCTGTCCCCCACCCAGCTGGGCTTGCACGGCTACCGGAGAGCTCGGCACCCCAGACGGTCCGCTTCCCTCGGAGAGAATGGACTTGGTCTGAACGGGCGGGGACGACGCGCGCTCTCCCGTCTCGCCTCGCAGCCCGCCCAAGACTGCGGCTGCAGGTACCCCGGTGACCTCCCCAGTGAGCGCCCAGCGCCGCACCGCCACTTGGACCCTCGAAACGACAGCGGCTAGAAGGGTCGCCGGCTCGGGAGTGTGCACCCCGGTATACAGGCGAACGGCACGCTCGATCTGCGCCGCCGGGCGCCGCTCGTAGTAGGCCATCCAGTAGCTGAGGTACGGACAGGCTCGCGAACTGCGTCCCGCGGCAGCGAGCTCCCGGTCGCAGACGGCGGCGAGCTCGGCCCGCAGGGCCGCCATGAAGATCGAGCGGCTCATCTGCCCCGGGCCGACGGGCTGGTCGTCGTCCACCAGGACGCCTAGAGAGGTTGGGCCTAGAGCCGGGGCCGCCTCACCGAGCGGCTTACGCTGGAGCTCGATCGCCTGCTTTTCGTCTTCCTCTTCACAGGCAGGACAGGCGTGCCCCGTGCCCGAGGCGCACGGCGCACACTTCCGCTGCAGCCGCAACTTGGGGCGCGCGGTGCCTGCCCCGCCAAGCTGGGCCGGAGCGTCCGGTTTCGTTCTCGCTGCCGTTGCGAACACGAAGACGTCCGCTCTGCTAGCGCCGCGCGGACGCTGGTCCGGGCCCGCTCGTGGGCGCGCCGAAGTAGGTCGTCCGGCTGACGATCGGGTCGGGCCTGCTTTCGCTGACCGCCTGCCCTGCCTGCTGCCGGCGGACCACCGCCCCGTACAGCCGGTTGGCGAGTCCTTGGCCGTCGTTGGGCAACAGGTCGGAGTCGTCATGCGCTATGACCATGTGCAATACCGCTTCACGGCTCACGAGCGAGGTGTCCGGCGTTAGGCCGGGGCAGGCCCGCGCCGCAAGCTCGCACAGCAGCGAAAGGTCGCGAACATCGACGGGCAGGGAGAGCGAGATGTGCAGTGAGGCTGGGATCTCCGGTGGTCCGTGCGAGACCGCCACCGCCAGCCCGCGCGACGACGTGTGCAGCACCGGCGCCTCGGCCGCTGGTTGATGATTCGAGCGCACCCGGTCGCGCTCGACGCGGATCAGCCCGGCGAGTTCGCGCACGTGCTCGTCTGCCACGAACGCCAGTCTAGGGTCGAACGCGCGGCGCACTGCGAGCGCGACCGCCAGCGTGCCCAGCAGGCCGAAAAACAGGATGAGACCCCGCTCGTCGATCCGATAGCCCCACTCCCGTTGGGCGAGCCACACCACGAGGCTCAGTTCGGCGAGTGACATCCAACGCGCCTTCGACAGGCCGAGGAAGTGCGGCCGGGCATCGCCCCGCAATCCCTCCACTCCGAACCGCAGAATCGCGTACGCGAGGAGCACCCACATGAACACGCGCCCCGGTGCGGCGAAGGGAAGAGCGATGAACCCGCTCAGCCCGATCAACCCCAGCCCCGCTGCCTCCACCAACGGCACCGGAAACAGCCGCACGCCTACTAAGTGGGCCGGGAATCCGTCGCGAGCGTGCTCCTCCCCGTAGGTGATCCCGATCGATGACGGGCGCCCGTGGCAGCAGCCCACCAGGAGGCACCCGACCCGTCCTCCCGCGAGGAATACGCAGATGCCGACGCTGACCACGTCCAGGTACGGGAGGAGCGGCTGGCCCAGCACCCACAGGGCCCCCGCCATGCACAGCTCCGCCAGCCAAACCTGGTCAAGCTGCACCATCGTCTCACGACCGGTGATCCACTTACGGACACACACGTAGCCGAAGAAGGACGCCGCCGCGACCACGGACAGGACGGCCAGGACGAGCAGCGAGCGGCCGGTGAGTAGGCCCCCAGCGAGCGTCACAAGGACCGCCCCGTAATAGCCCACAGTCCCGCATACACGGAACGCGGACACTTCCCGACTCGCGCGTCCGAAACGGGTGCGTGGCAGCCGGTCGAACCAGCGATTGACCGAATCCATGTCCCACCTACCCGATGATCCGCTCCATGAACAGGTGAGCCAGATCGTTGACCACGACGTTGTCCTCTCCCAAAATGCCCCGGTCGCCGGCCGCGATGACGTCAACGTGCGGCAGTACGCCGAGGTCGTTCGGACCGATCACCGGCGGCTGGCCGGTCGTGAGCAGTTGCCACACGGAGGTCAGCCGTGCCTGATCGTTGCTGGGGTCGGGCGTTCCGCCAATCGCCAGGACGAGGTCGACGAACCGGGAACCGGACTGTGTCAGAAGTTGCCGCAGCTCGCCGATGACCTTCGCGAGGTTTGGGTCCTGCTGGTTCACCTGCGTGCCGCTGAACTCGATCACGTCGTCCGTGAGGCTGAGGCGCACCGGCACACCGGCTGGATCGCCCGGACCGGCCGCTCGCCGCACGACGACGCGTGCCTTCGTTCCTACTACCGGTGGTGCTTGGGGCCCCACGAGCAGAACGGTGATCGCCGGGCACGCTTCCCCTTGCGGCCAGGTCTGCGTGGATGGCCCGACCTTCACCGCCGGCGGAGGTCCGCCCGCCCCCTGAGCAATCGGATCGACAATGCTCTGAGCGCGCGCTTTCACAAGCACGGCATCGCTCGTCGCTGCATCGCCCACCTTGCCGTACACCACCGCCTTCACCGGAGGCCCGCCGGACCAGGCTTGACCGACACTCGTCATGTCGCCGGCGTCCGGTTGGCTCAAGTTGTCCAGGAACCTCACCGCGCCTAGTCTCCTTGCGCCGGCTTGAGCGAGCACCCTGTCGAGCAACACGGTGTCCCATACATCGCTCGTGGGGTTCTCGACGGCTAGCCGGTACACGGCGTGGCATGTCGTCGTCACTGTCGGTTGGACGCGCACCACGATGATCACCGGACACGACACCGCAGTTGGCCAGTCGGTTTCGATGACTTTCACTTCTCCAGCCGAGGGAGCGCCGACCGTGGTGAGGACGGCGTTGGCGCGCTGGAGTAGCCGCACCTTATCCGCGGTAGCAGGATCGTCCTTCTTGGCGAACACGACGACCTCCACCGCGGTCCCCGGATCATCAGCGAAGAGGGCCTCCCATGCGCTGATGAGCTGCCTTTGCGTCGCCGTCGGAACATCCCTCGAATCGCCCGTGAACTCGACGATACCCACTCGCGGCACTTGCGGGCTCAGGATCGCGTTCGGGTGATCACCCATCGCGTCGGTAGATAGGAACCGGTACAATGCGTGGCACGTCGTCGCCACGTCGTACGTCACCAGGAACACGATCCCGTCCGTTCCCTGCACGGCCTGGCGCGCCGGCACTTGCGGCAATACTTCGGCGTCGTACGCCGCGTCGAGCGGCGTCACCGCCGAGATGACCTCTACCGCGCGAGTGACGCGTTCGCTCGCCAGCCACGCGGGGTCCACGGCGGCCGGCGTAGCCGCCGCGCCGTAGAGCAGACGGTTCCCGGGGCTCTTCGCGCGCCAGTCGGCGAGGATCGCCCGGCTGTCGGACAGGAGCGTGGCCAAACCGCCGGCATACTCGAGGACGTCCACCGCCTGGTACGGATACACCGCCGGATCGGGGCCCGCCTGCGTCTGCAGGAGCTTGCGCAGCGCATCGAGCTTCGCAGGGTCGTCGAGCTTGTAGTGGTACAACTGGTAGCGCCGCGGCGGGAGCACGGGCCGCTCGACGGCGCGGACGCACATCTTGTCACGGCGCCGATGGAACAGCACCCAGTCGCGCGTCGCGCGCACCGTCAATTCGGTAGTCGGCGGCGGCGGGGGGGGAAACAGGAGGCGGCTCGCGCGGTCGGCGAGGGCCGTTCCCTCTTTGCCAGCGGCATTCATCAGGGACGCGATCAGGTCGATGGCCTGGGTGGCCTCGCGTCGGCTCTGTGAGCCGAACTGCATCGCCGCGGCACTTTCGGTCAGGTGCGTGATCAACAGATCGACCGCGCTCGTGCCACCCGCGCTCGTCGGGCCGATGCCTTGTAGCCGGGCGTTCACGGCGAGGGGGTCGCCGCTCCAGGCGGTGAGCACGCGGAAGCTCCGCGGCGTCTGTGGGCCGCTTTCGGTGAACTCCACCGTGAACTCATCGCCGTCCGTCGAAGCCGGATGAAACAGCTTAACGGCGTAGTTGACGAGGACTTGGCTGTCCTCTCCGGCTACGGCGCCGGCAATCGTACTCTCAATCCTTACGCCGGAGAAGAAGCCGCTCACACCGCGGCCGAGGAGTGTCTTGGTGTGCTGGGTGACGCGGAACGTTCCGAGCCACTGGGCACGCGTTAGGTGCGCCTCCTGGTGGACGCCCGACGCCTGGGCGAAGGTCAGCTCTCCGCTCATCTGCGTCGTGTCGGACGGGCTCAGCGCGAACGGATCCGCCTCGGTGCGGAGCATCATCCACTGGCCGCGCGCAGCCTGGAGGAGCACGGGCTCATCCGCGGCTCCCGCAGTCGTCCGCGCCACCGTGGCCGTGGCCGCCGCGTCGAAGAGAGCCGCGGTCGCGGGAGTGGCCATGTGCAGCATGGGGATGTCGGGCACGACGCTAAGCGTCGCGCGGGTTGGATCAACGGTTTTCAGGTCTTCGACTACCATGCCGGCGAGGTAAAACGCCGCGCCCCCCACGCCGACGCGCTCGCCCCGGGCGACGCCGTGGAGCGGGATGCCCGGCTGTGGTGCGGGGATGGGCGTCGGCAGGGGCGCGGGCACCGGAGCCGCGGCGGCGAGGCCATGCGTTGTGACACCCGCAGCCGCCGGCGTAAACACGAGCCCCGCCAAACTCCCGGTCACTCTCAGTGCCGCTTCGAAGCCGATTCCCGGCGGCGGGACGACGGGCGTCACGATCTCCCCGTCCGGCACGAGGACGTCCACGTCTGGCCGGTCGTCCGTGTGGTCGAGCCCGTGGAGCAAGGAGATCCGCTCCATGTGCTGCGCTTCCTCGAGCGCGTGGGCCACGAAGTCCGGCCGCACCACGCAGAACCGCAGGTCCAGTCCCTCGCCGAGCAACGCACGTACCTGCTCGTTCACGGTCACGGCCGTCCCGGGAACCACCGGTAGGTACCCGGCAGAAGGCAGCTCGACGATTCCGCCTTGAATGAGCACCCGGGTGCGCACTCCGCCGCGGAATAACTGAAGCGTGCTGATCATGCGCGTTCTGACGTCGGCGAGACGCGCTGCGCCGCCGGGGAGCGTGAAGATGGCTCCCCCAGACGGGGCGCCGGCACCGGCCGCTGGCGCGCCGATGAACTCCCGATAGTGAGTCTCGATCTCCGTCAGGTACTTCGCAGCCTCTCCGAGCACCGTCTGCTGCGGCCGGCACGGGTCGTCCGCCGCCCCCGGCTCTGGCGCGCGCGTGAGCACTTCATGGAGCTGGCACTGGAACTGGAGGATCTGGGCCAGATAGACGTCCCACGGCCGCATGGCCATGCGCCACGCCCAGTGGCGTCGGGGCGGAGCCTCCATCCGCTCGCGCCGCGCCGTCCAGGCGTCGAGGAACACCGTCGTGGATCCCGCTCGCGCCACCACCGCGAGCGCTACGTCGGTGCCGCCGACTGGGAGCGCTCCGAGACACCAGGTGTCGAGCGCGAGACCGGCGCGCGAAATCAGAGCGCCGATCCGGTTGCGCTCGTCGGCGAAATACGCCGAGGCGACCAGCGAGCGCAGGTGCCGGCGATCCAGCGCCACCGCACCGGAGGTGGCGAGCGGCGTCCGCTGCACGAGCGGGACGACGCGAACCACGACGCCTTCGACACGGTACGGACGGGCCGTGACTGTGATGCAGGCTTCCTCGCAGAGGCGACCGTACACGTCTTCCTCCCCGCACAGCGCCTCGGCGTGCCCGATCGTGATCAGATAGAGATCCGTGCCGCGGGAGATCTCCCCGGGCGGCGTCTCGGCCGCAGCGACGCAGTCGGTGAAAGTCGCCGGGGGAGTCGGGGTCACCACTGGAGCTGCTGCCGCCGGCGCGGCGGCGGCAATCATCGACCCCACTAGCCGCAGCGACACCGGCGGTCGGAGGATCGGCGGCTCGATCAGCCGCGGACCAGGCGGCTCCGGGCGCTGCCGCGACGCGTCGATCAGGGCGCCCAGGCCGACCGAGATCGCCTGCGGCAGCAGCAGCACCCTGCCATGCGGGTCGATGGCCAGCCCGGCCCCGAGGAGCAACTGATCCCCGCCGCCCAACTGAGTATTGAAGCCATACACCACGCCGGGTCCGCCGCCCTGGTTCGAGAGGGCCGTCAGCTCGCGCAGATAGCGCTGCTCAAGCTGCAGGTCGTCGGCGCGCAGGAACTTGCCGTCGAAGTAGTTGAGTCGGGTGAGCGGTGTGGGCTGGGGGATGATCGTCTGGCCGCTCTGGTCGCCGAGCAGGACGACCGCACCTCCGACCTGCATGAGAGTGTCAGCCACGGCTAGCTCCTTTTCATCATGTAGACGAAGTCATTGCCGTCGTGCACGGACCCCGGCGGGCCGTCCGTCGCGCCGGCCAATGGGACCATGTTGGCGCCGAGCAGCGGCGTCGCGCCCGTGCCGTACGCGATGATGCGCACCAGCGCGTCGGAGATCGTGTCACGGAGGTCGAGCGTAACCGTCATCAGGTCCGGCTCGAGACTCGCCTGGTGGATCTCGACGCGGTTCCAACCGGCGGTGGAGTTGTACGTGGTCACGGAAAAGGCAGCGGTCGCCACGCTGGCGGCGTCGAGCGGACCGCTCGCGACGAGGGTGACGCGCTTGTTGGTCGGCAGGGTGACGTTCGACCGGTCGATGCGAGGGCCGTGCCCGTCAGGGTTAGGGTTCGCGGGCGGCGCCGGTGCAGGATCGGCGGCAGGTGGCGGGCTCGGGGCTGGTGCCGGGCTCGGGGCCGGAGCAGGCAGGGGGCCCGCAGAGGCAGCGAGCAGCAAGGACTCGCACAGCAGCTCCTGAATCGTGGCAGTCGCAACATGCGACGGGCGCGCCGCCTTGTTCGGTGTCGGCACGGGGGCGGCTAGCTCCCACCCGCTCGCAGCCGTTGGCTTCACGACGATGTCGGCCACGTCGGCCAGCACGACCTCCGTGGGGTCCTCGGGGAAGATGGAGGCCCGTGCCCCCTGGGGCGTCTGTTGCGGCTCGAGGTCGATCTCGTCGAGCGCCGCAAGGGAACGGAACGCGGCGAGGCACGTCTGCGCGCGAAGTAGATCTGAGGCCCCCTGAATCAGGCCTAGTTGGACTTGCACTTCGGGATAGGCGGACCCGTCCTCCAACCGGAACAGGGCCCGCAGCCGGTGATAGTGAAGGTCCTTCTTCGGCGCAATTCCTGGGCGGAGCAGCAGTTCGACGGTCTCGAAGGCGCGCGAGTACGCCGTATCCGTCTCGGCTCCTGCGCACGGATCGGCGATGGCGGGCACCGGGCGCGTGAGACAGGCCTTGAACTTGGCCACGACGTGCGCGGTGAATTTCTTCCCGCCCGCTCCGTCGTCGGTGAACGTGAAGCTAGGATCGTCCTTGTTCTTTTCGTACCACTTCCCGAGATCGAGGCAGGCCTGCGTGTCCAGGTGTAGCTCGTGCCCGGCGGCGTCGAGCGCGAGTCCGGGATCCACCACGAGCTCCTTGCGCGCGTTGAACGACACGTTGAATCCCCAAACCACCCCCTCGCGGTGCAGCCACCCGTTATGAAGCCGGATCTTGCCGCGCGGGTAGGCTTGCGACGTCTCGAGGTCGTCCACCCCGAGCAACATTCCGAAGTGCAATTGGAGCGCCGTGAAGGGGCTGACAGGGAGAAGCCCCTCCTCCTGTCCTTGACCCGCGGCCTCGCAGGCGGCTTCGTCGAGGATGGTGGACATCGGGCTCTCCTTAGAAGCTGTCGCCCCGGACGGCGCTCAACAGCCGACCATTGATCGCTGCCGTGGTGGCGTCGAAGCGCTCGGACCGCACGGCGATGACATCGTTCAAGTAGTCCTCCCGCCGCCTCGCCTTCGCGGCATTGGCCAGCGCGCCCGCGTACGCCAGCTCGGCGTTGTCCATGGCTTCCGCAACACTGCCGGCGCCCGTCGGTACGATGTCCTTCAGCTCGTTCAACGCGGCCTTGGCGGCCAAGTAATCGAGCAGTGCCTGCCAGGCCGGATCCGGCACGACCGCTTCCCACTCGTCGAGCACCTGTTTGCCGGGAGTGGCCTGGGCGAACGTAGTTTCGGCGTTTCGGAGATCCGCCCATTTTGTCTTGACCGCGTCACGCTTCGCCTTCACTGTCGCGTCGGTGCTCAGAGCGTCGACATCGGCACCGATCTGCGTCAGGATCTGTGCATCGAGATCGTCCAGGGCCGTGAATAGCGCTCTCCGTGCGGTATCGACCGGCACGGCCCCACCTTTCGCGTTCGTGCGGTCGGCGCTCGCAGCAACGGCGGTCTTCTCCGCAGCGGTCAGGAGGTCGGGGGTGGCTCCCGTCGTGTCGAGCTTGATCGCCTGCAGATGCTGCACCACGGCCACGGCTTGGTCGTAGCGGCTCTTCGCCGTGGCGAGATACTCTCGCATGACCCGCTCCGCGCGGCGGAAGGCGACGCCCTGCTGTCGGGCGAGCCCGTCGAGCCCCGCGTCGGTCGCGACGTCGGTGCCCAGCGAGTCTTCACCGTTGCTCAAGACCGTGCGGAGGCCTGCGACACGCGCCGTACGCGTACCGTACCGCGTCCCGGCGATGTCGATGAGGTCTTGTGGAAAATTGGCCTTGATCTGAAGGTCCGCGTTAGTGACTGTACCGCTCCCGAGAAAATTTGTCGCGTCGCTCTTCAGCGTGTCGTATGGCGGCATGCTCAGCGTCGCCTTGAGCGCCTGCCGTTGTTTGTTCGCGTCTTTCGCAGCCGCGAGCTTGGCGTCCGCGTCAGCGGCCTTCGCCGTGGCTCGGCTCAGAGTGCCGGTGGCCGGGTCGAGACCCGCCTGTGCCCAATCCAGCGCGTCGTGATCGTCCAGCACCGTCCCCTGCATGCCGCGCTGTTGAATGATGAGATTTCGGATCTGATCGTTGAGCGCGGCGACCTCCGCCGGCACTGTCGTAGTGACGAGCTTGGCCCGGGCAGTCGCGATCTGTCTCTTGAGCCCGTCGAGCGCGGCCACGTCGCCGGCGAGCTTGGCCGTCGCGTTGGTCACCGCCAGCTGCGCGGCTGTCACGTCGTTCTGCGCCGTGGTCTGCTCTGCTTCGTAGATGTCCCGCTCTTGCTGCCAGAACTGCACTAGCGTGATTGACATGACGTCCTCCCTACTGGGCGGCCGAGCCGGCGGGGGCGCCGGGGAACGCCTTTCCTGATTTCTCGTACTCGCGCCGGACGGCGCGGACGAAGTGGTTGCGGGTGATCGGCGAGTCGTCCGACGTTGCGAGGAAACCGGCGGCGACCGCCGCGTTGCGGATGAGACCGCCGACGATCGGATACAGGGCGGCGAGCTCAGCGAGGTCGACGTCCTCTCCGAGCGGCGCGCGCGGAGGGAGATGTGCCCGCCACAGTGCCACGCGCTCCGGGGCCGACGGCTCCTCGAAGTCCACGATGAACTCCATGCGTCGTGTGAAAGCCGGATCGATGTTCTGGCGCAGGTTGGTCGCGAGAATCGCGAGGCCTTCGAACCGCTCCAAGCGCGACAACAGATAGGCGGTTTCGAGGTTGGCGTAGCGGTCGTGCGCGTCCGTCACTTCCGTCCGCCGGCTGAAGAGCGCGTCTGCTTCGTCGAACAGGAGCACGGCCTGCGCCCGTTCCGCTGCATCGAACACCTCGGCCAGATTCTTCTCCGTCTCGCCGATCCACTTGGAGACCACGCGGGAGATGTCCACGACCAAGAGGTCGACGCCCAAAGCCTGCGCGAGCACCTCCGCGGACAGGGACTTCCCCGTCCCCGGCGGGCCGCAGAACAGCATTCGCACGCCGCGCGCCCCGGGCCGATCCTCGAGAAACCCCCATTCGTCGAGCACCTTGGCCTGATTGACCAGCCGTGCCAGGGCTTCGTGCAGCTGCACCAGCCGGTCGGGCCGCAGCACCAAGTGCTCCCAGCGCGCCGCCGGCCGCACCAGCTTCACGCCGGCGCTCAGCGCCAGGTTCGAGCGACCTCGCACGATGGCGGCGACCTCCGCGAGGCCGACCCCACCGTCCCCGAGGGCCTCGAGACTCCGCACGTCCGCCGCCACCTCGAGCGCCGCAAGTGGCTCCAAAGCGTAGCGGGCGGCGAGCCGAGGCGACTCGGCCGCCAGCTCCGGCAAGGTCTCCCGCCAGAGCCGTTGGCGTGCCGCACACGACAACCGGTCGACCGGCACCGTCAGGACCGGGCGGTCCCCGTGCAGCACTGCGGCGCCACCGCGGGCGCACACCACCACCGGTCCGGGAAACGCGCGGAATTGGGGAGCCTCGACAAGCGTCGGGCCGTCGGGTGCCGGCAAGCGCGCAATCGGCACCGCCCCGCGCAGCAGGGCGTGGAGCCCGGCCGTGCGCTCGGCGTCGTCCCGAGGATTGTTCGCCGGAAGACTGAATCTGACCGACGCCAGGCCCGCGTGTTGCGCGAGCGCCGCCGCGCGATGCATGGCGACGTTCTCGCTCTCGGCGGCGATGAAGATCAGACGCGGCTCTCCGCCGCGCAGTGCCGCGGCGGCTGTCACGACCTCGGGGGTCGCGAACCACTCCTCAAGACCGTTCACCGTGATCCTGCCGTCCAAGGGCCGGAGCCATGCCGGCCAGACGTCGAGGCCACCCAGCGCCGGCCAGATGGCGTCCGCGACCGAGAGGGTGCGCTCGAAGAAGGGTCCTTCGGCACCGACCACCAGGGCGCCGCTCCGAACCGCAGGGCCCAGCTCGAGCATCTCGCGCAGCACCCGGCGCTCACCGCTCGTCTGGCAGCACAGCTGTGCGGCGAGCCCGACCGTCGCGCGCGGCTCGCCGCGGGGGTGGAGGCTGCGGAGCACGCTCGCGTAGCCCTCGTGCTCCTCCGCCATGCCTGCGAGCAGCAAGAGATCCACTTCGACCGGTGACAACCCAAACGCGTTGACGAGTCGGTCCAGAGGGTGCGACTGTCCGGGCGACTCCAGAGGCCGGCCCCCCTGTTGCCTCGAGTCCCCGGCCGCCTCGGCCATGGCGTGCAGGAATGCGGCTCCGTCCGCGAGCGGTCCCTCGCGTGACGCGGAGTTGCCGATCAGCAACTGCGCGAGGCGATCCGCGATCCCGGCGACGTCTCGACTGAGGCGCTCCGCCGCAGACCGATCCTCGCGCAGAACCGTCACGACACCGCGCGCGTCACGCATACGCGAACCTCACGACGACCCCGAGCCACGGGAGCCAGCCGGGATCGAGATCGAGGCCGGCGCGGCGGACCTCGATTGACACCTCGTCCAGGAGAAGTCGCAGCTCGATCCATCCCGGGTCGGCTGCCACTTCTGCCCGGCGCCGGCACACGCGATCCAGCAGCACGTCTTGAGCCTCGTCGGGCCGTCCTAGGCGTACCCACAGGGCCTCAATGAGGCGGGCACGCAGCGCGTTGATCGCGACCCGTTCGGCCTCAGTGGGCTCGGGCTCGCGCCTCGACGGCGGCTCGTCTGTCGGGCCGAGGCCCGCGAACCCCAGCGCAGCCGGATCGCGGGGTTCGAGGGGGACGAGGGCGAGTGCCAATTGATGCATTACCCAGCGGAGCGAGCGGACGCTCAACGTGGCACTCGCGAGAATCGCTTCGGGGAATCCGCGCTCGACCACAAGGTGCAGCAGAAAAAGCATACCGCCGGCGAGGGTCGTCGCACGACGGCGCACGTCCGGAATGGGGCTTCCGCGTGTGGCGGCGTCGTCATCCGGTTCAACGGGGGCGCGGCCTGGCAGGTCGTGGTGCGTGTCGTCCCTGGCAGCGGGGATGCGGTCCGCCATGGAGCGAGTTACCGCGGACGCATTCGCGGTGGCACGGCTCCCGCCGGTTGCGTCCTGCGGCACGATGGTGATCGCTGGTGTGGCGACTTCGTCGCCCGCGTCGACGGGGGCGCGGCTTGGCAGGTCGTGGTGCGCGTCGTAGCTGATGCTCGCGGGTTCCGACATGCCGCCGGCTGCGAACCAGGCCTCGATCGCCCCGAGCAGAGCGCGCGCCTGTGCATCGCTCGCGAGCAATACCCCGGGATCAGCCTCGAGCGTTCCGAGGACAGCGATCGTCCGCCCTAGCCCCTGATCCACTCGTCCGAGGTTGAGCGTCGCGGCTGCGCCCCGTATCAACGCCGAATCGCCTACGATTCGAATGGCCCTGCGGGCGATCGCAGTGGACGCCGGTGGCGGTGCCGCGTCGGGAATGGCGAGCGATGGGCTCGCGCGCGCGGCCTCCAACGCAGCTCGCGCCACACGCTCCCAGAGCTCGGGGTTCACGGCGCGCAACAGCGGCGCGAGCAGTCCGTTCCTCGCCACCTCCGCCAACACGGCGGGCGCCGCGCGTGCTTCCCGCGCCAGGGTGAGCAGAGCCTCGTCGATCGCCGCCGCCGCACCAGTCACGTGGTCCCTGCGAGGCCACATCCCGAGCTGGCGCCACGCCCACACCCGAGCCCGGTCGCCGGCTGCGACGCTCGCGAGCAGGTCGACGAGGGCGTGGTGGCGCGAGCTGTACCGGACCACCCCGGGGCGCCGCTCGCGAATCATCTGCGCCAGCGCTTCCGCAAGAGCCAGACTCCACACCACGGCGAGGTCCGAATCGGACCGCGACAGACGCAGCCGCACCGTCGCGTGGACGTTGCGGATGCAGATCTCTTCATGCAGCGGCACCGCGGCCCGCTCGAGCGCGGTCTCGAGCATGTCTTCGAGCGCGAGCGCGCAAACTCTATCGAGCCGACCCTGCTCCTGTCTCAAGAGGTTCGGGAGTCGGTAGCGATTCCGGATGCGGCCGATGCGGCACGCGTCCATGTGCTACGCGACCTCCGAGCCGTCGGCGAAGCGGCTCGCTTGCGAAACGGTCCCGTTCTCCGGACGGCCGACGATCGTGCCCCGCCCCAGCACCGAACGGTCCAGTTGGACGGTGGCGAAGCCGCCGGTGGGGCCGATGACGGAGCTAATAGCCGCATGGAGACCGAGGCCGACTCGCATGCCGGCGCCAACGGTGCACATATCGACGATCGTGTGCGCGGGTCGGTGCACGTCGAGGATGTGCCGCACGACGTCCACCTGCTCGCTGTCCAAGGCGGCGGGAATGATCACCGTGAACCGGTGTGCATGGGTCCGGAACGCATCGGCAACGCTGCCCTCAAGCGGACCCTCGCCAGGCTCTCCCACTGCACCCCCGACCCGGAAGCCGGCCCCGAGCACCGAGTTCGAGAACGCGGCGCCACCTGCCCCGACCATGGCGCTGCCCAGACCTCGGAGCCGGAAGTGCTCGATCAACACGACATCGACGCCGGTGTAGATGTCCAGGAAGCGCTTGAGCCCGGGAACGGTGCCGCGGAACCGGAACAACCAAGCGGCCTGCTCGATGAGGGCGCGCCGGGCGTCCTCCACACGCCGCCCGGGCCGCGGCGCCCGCGCCCAGCGCTCGTCCAGCACGAGGCCCACGAAGCTCGCGAGCCACGGCAGCACCTCGTCGGGGGCACCGCGCGGGTTGAGCAGTGCTTCGCGATCAACCGCGCGCGCCTCGGTCTCTCCCAGGAATCCCTCGAACATGGCGAGATAGCGGCGGAGGAACGCGGCGACCCGTTCGACGCGTGAGAAGGTGCGCGGCAGGCGCCTGAGATAGTCGTGCGACGGATGCTCGGCCCGCACGCACTTGATTTTTGGTGTGAGCCGAGTGTTGCCGCGTAACTCGAGCGTCACCCATAGGTACCGACCAGCCGCGGCGTCGATCGGCGCCTCGTACGTTTCGAACGGATCGTCCGCCGGCGGCTGCGACCACGGCAGCTCGCGGCCGCTCTCCCGCCGGTGGAGGGGTTGGACGACGTCTTCGAGCCCCGGCACGAGTGCCTTGGGAGGCATGGGCGGCGATAGATCGGGCCGGATGACGGTGGCCTCGAGGACGTTCGGGGGCGGAACCCGGATCAGGAGGTCTTCGTCTTCGGTTTCGTCCAGCGCAATGAAATGCACGCGCACCTCGGCGCCTTCGGGGATGCAGGCGTCGAGAAAGAAGCGCCCCCAGACCGTCTGAAACTGGCCGCTGTCGAGTCGGAACGTGGTGACCCGCCCTACACGCTCGTACGCGAGGCGTGCCAGCACGGCGCCGAAGAATCCGGCCGCGGTCCAGTACCCGATGCGTCGTATTGGGAGTCCCGGCCCACGCGTCGGGTCGCCGGTAGAGGCCGGGGCTTCGGGCATGGCCACGATGCCGAGACCGTCGTATCCCCGCGCGCGCAGCGGCCGAAGCTCCGAGCGCCGGTGCGGGCCGACCTCGTAGCGCAGGAAATCCGCTCCAGGCTGCCGCGCCACGACGAGGACCTCGTCGGACTCCCACTCCAAGTCAGTCGCGAGCGGCTCCTGGAAGTCGTCTCCCCCGCGCTCCGCGCCGAGAAACCAGATGTGGGCATTCGGCATCCCCGCCTTCTCGAGAATCGCCACGGTCCCTCCTGGGGAGGCGGCGATACGCGACGGCGCGGTGCACCCCACCGGGAGCTCGCAGGGCGTGGGGTCGGCTTGGGCCGTCAGCTTGACGACCTGTCCGATTGCGGCCAGCACGGCATAGACCGTCACGCCCTGCGCCGCGAGATCGACCGGTTGCGCGCCGGGTAGCACAACTCTCCGCACCAGCCGTTCGCTCCACAGATCGTAGACCAGAATCCGGTCCGCACCGGACTCGGCCACGAAAACCCGGTCGTTCACGTCCACGGCGAGCCCCCGCGGCGCGGCGAGCGACAGGATCGTCGGGGCACACACAAAGTCGCCTACGGCATCCGACGGCTCCGCCCGCAGAAAATCTTGGGGCTGGGGTTGTTGGTCCCGAGGCAGCAACGGGTCCTGCGCCGCCCAGTGCAGGCGCTCCACGCGCCCCGCCGCCGGGTCGCTGTGGTAGAGCCGGCACTCGTTGTCGAACGCCAACCCCGCGCCTAGTGCCGGCGCCGCGCCACCCGAGTCCGCGGTCGCGGTGGCCCATGCGAGTTCCACCACTCCGGCGTCGCGATCGAGAAACACCTGATCAAACGAGCACCGGAGCCACTGGTCTCCGTCTCGCAACAGCGCGAAGGGCCGCAGTTCGGACATCGGTCAGCACTCCTCCTTGGGCGTCGGGACGGGTACTGGCAGCTTCGGCGGCTTGACGGCGCCGAGCGCTTCGCCCGGCGCGAGCGGGGGGCCTTGCACCACGGTGATCTCCACCACCTCCGGCACTTCCCAGCGCTTCAGCTCGACGCCTTGGGGCGCGGGGGCCCACGCCTTGCCGGTGTCATCCCAGTCCGCGATCGCCAGACCGCGCAGAAACTCCACACCTTCGACCTGGAGCGCTGCCGCCTCAAGTTCCGGCCCGTATACCCGCCGACCGAGCGGCCACCCGCGGCCTTCCGGGCCATAGGGCGGCAGCGGCGCGAGATACTGCCGGACCACCAGCTCCACCCAGCGGCGCACGGCTTCGATGCCATAGCCGTGTTTCACTTCGAGCCCGACGGCCACCGCAACCTTGTGGTACGTAGGTGGGATCACGTAGAGCTCCGTGGTCACCAAGCGACGAACATCGAGCCAGCAGCACACCTGCCGCAGCAGGGTGCGATCGGGCACGGGAGCACTGGGGTGTTTGCGATCGTCCCGCGGCCAGACGACCACGCTGACGACTCCCGCAGCCTGTTCCTCCTTGGTGTGCGGCTCGAACAAGGGGATGCAATCGGCGCGACCGACGCTGGCGCCCGGCGTCGCCAGGGCGAGCTCTTGGAAGTCTCCCGCCGTGACCGCGCGATCATGCCGGCGGATCTCGCCGGGCACGCGGTCGAGCCCCTCGACGATCGACTCGGCGAGAGCGCCACCCCGGGCGGGCAGCGGATTCCAGCCCCTCACCGCCGGAAATGCGTCGAGCTTCGTGATCGCCTTCGCGCCCACATTTCCGTCGGGCCCGCCGCCGTAGCGATAGCTCTTGGCGCGGATCCGTTGGCCGATCTGTGGCGCTTTGCCCTTGACGCCGTTTCCGAACCGTAGCGTTCCCGCCTCCGTATCGAGCACGAAGTGTCGTGAGTCCTCTGCGCTGGCTTCGAATCCGTCCACCGCCTGCCAGTCGACCCAGCGCTCATCTTCCTCCACCTGAATCAGGGCCGAGCCGGCGATCACGGGCGTGTGGACGAGCGAATAGACCTGGTTGCGCTCGCCGCTGCCGATGCCGACGAACTCCGGATTGGCCGTTCTGGTTTGCACGACTTCGGTTGCGTTGATGCCGACGTAGAGCACGCGACCGAGCGAGCCGGCGTCCCGCCGGCTGGCGCGGAGCCAGAAGAGGAGGTTTGCCGCCTGTTCCTTGTCCTCCAGCTCTGGCGGGAAGGCTCCGGTCCCCAGCAGGTACGGGTCTCCCGGGTCGAACAGGCCGAGGTCGGTATACTCATGGGGCAGGCGGATGCGTACGACGCCCTGCTGCGACAGGCCGCGGGTGGTGTCCGCCTCCACGGCCACGCGCAGGTACTGCGGCTCGCCCTGCCGGATGTCGCCCGTAGAAGCTTCCCAGACGATGTCTGGGCCTGTGCTCGCAGGCTGCTCACCAGGACAGGCCGCGACCTCATCGATCGCGACCACCTCCTGGTCGGGAACGAATCCGATGTTGAGCAGGGCGTCGCCCAGTTTCGCGGTGTCGGTGGTCTTCGTCTTCAAGACGGCGATCCACAGGGCGCCGTCGACGGCCGTTTGGAAATTCACGGGCATCGCGCCCGGAGCGCTGGGATCCGTCGGCACCGTGTGGTTCTGGTAGAGGGCAACCTCCTCTCCGGCCTTGATGCCGCTGCGGGCGGCGATCGCCGCGGCGACGGCGTCCTTGGCCTCCCCGGAGGTCGGAGCCGGCGCAGCCGCGCGCGCCACCGCCACGACGCTCAGGGGATACGCCGCGACCTCGGTCAACGTCTCGAACGGTGTGTTGCCCGCCTTCGCCTCGGTCCCCGCGGCAATGAGCGTCGCCGCGCCGGCGGTGGGACCCGTGTCCACCCGCGTGAGGATGATGAGTGCCCGCGCGGCCGCCGCAGGCCGCAGGGGAATCTGCAACAGGTTGAGGAAGGTCAGCCGGGTCGCGTCCGGGATCTGATTGAAGCGGTAGAGGAGGTTTTCCCCGAGAAACGCAAACAGCTCGATGAGCGTGATGCCGGGGTCGCTGGCATTGTGGTCGGTCCACTCCCTCGCGTAGACCGGAATCCGCCGGACCAGCTCGTCCCGCAGCTGCTGATACGACCGGTCATCCAGGATCGGCATCGGGAGCGGCACGCGATTACTCCAGGTAGAACGGGTACACGAGGTTGCCCGGGCGGTTGTCCCGCAGGTGTACATAAGCGATGCGGATGAGCACCAGCGCGGGATCGTCGCCGGGGTCCACGCGCACCTCGGTCACGCGAATGCGAGGCTCGAACGTGCCCAGCGCCAGTTCCACGTCGTGACGGATGAGTGCCCTAGTCGCCGTTGCGTTGGGCTTCATCAGATAGCGCCGCAGCCCGCAGCCGAACGAGGGGCGCATGACACGCTCGCCGGGCTCCGTGTCCAGGATGATCCAGATCGACTGCGCGACCTTGTCGGGTCCCGCGACGTACTCCAGGCGGCCGATCTGCGCTGGCACAATGGGGAACCCCCAACCCTTCCCCAAGAAGGTCAAGGTGCTCACACGTCCGGCTCCGGGTCGACGTGGGGCTCGTACCTGAGGTCGGCAGTGAGCGACGCCGCCTTGGACGTATCCCCTGCGGCTGAGATGTCCGCCGCCATGTTGGCTAGGACGCCAGGCGCGAATTCCTGCTCCAGGCGAGCTGCTAGGTCGGGCCCCATTCCCTGGACCAACGCGTAATGCAGGTCGTGCCCCGGTCCGGGGTTGGGGCTGGGGTCGAACTTGCTGTCCACGCTCGCGGCATCGGGACCGAGCTGCGCATCGAGGTCAAGCTCGGCCTGTACATCTGCTGGAAGACTGACCTCGGGCGGCACGCAAAACCGGAGCTTCAGCAGGAAAAAGAGGCTGAAGAGCAGCGTGACCACCGGCAGAAACAACTTGAACACGAACGTTGCCACGATCGTGACCAGTGGGATAGAGAAGGAACAGATCCGACTCGTTCGCCCCGACCAAGTGATTGCGCCATTCGCGTCGGCCGTCACTTCTAGGTTCGAGTTGGCCGGCGCCACCATCCGGAAGGGGGCGAGCTGGTTCGGCGGCAGCGCGGCCGCCTGGGCCTCCAGCGCGTCCAAGTCGGGAAGCTGCACTGACACAGGTCGTTTGCTCGTGCCCACGAGGTCGAAGTGCGGCGCCAGTCGATACGCCTCTGTGGCGGCGCCCCAGAACAACCGGCCATGGCAGTCGGGTGCCTGGCTGCGCCGAGGGCAGGGGGGATCGTGCCGGCGCACGAAGCAGCGGATCTCGTACTGATTGTCCGGATCGAATCGCGCGTTCCCGAAGTCGTCGGTGTCCGCGCTCCCGGTAGGGACGAGCCCGAAGTAGATCGTGCGGCCGTGCGCGGAATGCTTGGCGTCGCGAGGATCCGGGACGAGCGGGTAGAGCGGGAATACCTGTTCGGTTTTGTGCACTTCGGCCGGTGTCTCTTCGACCGTGTCCCACTCGCCGATGCGGTCGGCCTTCACGCTCCACCCTTCGAGCCGTGTGGTGACGCCCCAGGTTCGCGCCCAAGCTGCGAGCCTGGCTTTCTCGGTGTTCAATACGGCCGAGGCGCCCGTTCGAGCCTCTGCCACAACGGGGTCGAGTCCTTCTCGCATGGCGGGATCCAGTCGGCCCAGGACGACGCGCGTTTGCGCGATGTTGGCGAGGATGCCTCGCGCCTGCCTGGCGGCCTGCAGGGGAACCGTGGTCACCCGGCGGCGGCGCACGACGAAGCCGGCTTCGCACACCTGGCTACGCGCCACGCTGGGGAACCCGACCTCATCACAGTGCAGCTCGCACACGACGAGGTAAAACCGCTTGTGGGTGTCCAGGAACAGCTTGCGGACGCCGGTGCTGACATAGGTGTTCTTGGACAACCGGCGCGGTTTTCCCTGATAAGTTGGAGGGACGAGGTCGGGCAGTTTGTGCACATCGTGCACCGTGTCCTCGTCGTCGAAGGCGAGGGAGTGCTGCGGGTCCTTCAGAAACTCCGCCACAAGCTGCGGCGTGTCGTACTTCTGGAACACCGGCCGCGACGTCCGGCCCGAAGATGGTTTCCCCGGATGTTCCCAGCGGTACCACGGACCGGCGAGGATCCACCGGTGCATCACGGTCGCGCTCACCAGATGTTCCCTGCACCGGGCGTGTAAGCCGGCGAAACGACGCCGCTCGAGCACACGATGGTGGTGCAGTTGATGACGCCGTCGAAGGTCGCGACCGGGGCGTGGACGTTGAGAGCGGACGCCGTGATGTCGACGGTGGAGTTCGCCTGAATCTCGATCTGGCCGGCGGCGGTGAACGTGATCACGCAGCCGTTGGCATGCATCAGCTTGACTTCCTGCGTAGCGTCGTCGAGCACCAGCTTGTGACCGCTCTGCATTGACAGCGTGACCTTCGCCGCGCCCGCCGTGTCGTCGAACTCCAGCAGACTCTTCGCACGCGACCTCCAGAGTCGCTTGTTGTTCGGCTGCTCCGGAGCCTGGGGCAGCGCCTCCTTCCCGTTCCAACACGCGCCGACGATATACGGTCGGCGCAGGTCGCCGCCTTCGAAGGCTACCACGACCTGGGTGTCGACCGCCGGGAGGATTTCGATGCCCTGATCATCGTCCGCGTAGGGCGTCAGGAGCGTCGCCCAAGCGCGCACATCGCCGCCGTCCTCGCCCAGCCAGGGAAACTTGATCTCAATGCGGCCCAGGCTGTCGGGGTCCACGACATCGGTCACCAACGCCGGGTACACGCCGAAATACCGCTCGGCCGCCCCGTCGGGGGTGAAGTCACCGATCTTCATGTGTTCTCGCTCACAGTCGCGCGCTCCGCTTCGAAGTGCGTGCGGTGGCCGTCCGTGAGGTCGTACGTGTGGCACACGCGGGTGACGTAGTAGCCCCCGCCGCTGAACGCAGCCCCGACCTGCTGGAGCGTGAGCCGGCTCCCAACGACCATGTCGGGCGTGCCAACGGTGGTCCCGACCACCGTGACGAAGCCGCGCGCGCGGCGGAGCATCTCGGCCCGCGCCCAGGCACGTGCTTCGGATGAGACGAGCGGGTCGGTCCGCACGCGGTACGACACCCGCTCTCCGAACGCCTGCCCGAGAATCGCGACGCCCGTGCGGCCGCCGGTCACTTCGCCCTGCACCGCGTCCGCGCCAGCCTCTTCATCGATCTTGTCTCGCGCCTGCGCGTCGTACCCGCTCACCTTGACCTTGGTGCGCTGGTGGGACAGATCGGCCCGCAGCTGCACGTCGATGAGTTCGTCGCCCTGGACCAGGGTGATCGCGGTTCCGGAGCGGTTGCCGCGCGACGCGAAATGCAGTGTATCGTCCGCGAGCCACAGCTCGGCCTGGATCAGGCGCGCCCGCTCCCGCAGGAACGCGAGGTCGCTCTGATTCCATTGCTGCACGACCTTGTAGGTAGGTCCGTCGGCGGCTACGTCCGCGCCGAGCCCGTGCTCGCCGGCGATAGCCTGCGCGATGTCGCCGTCGCTCATGTTCTCGTAGGTTTTCATCCGTCGGACCATCCGCAAACTCATGAGCTTGTCTTCGGCGAACACCGTCACGTAGGGATCCGCGCCCTCGGTGAACGCGGCTTCGATGCCGCTGATGGGCCCGGTGAACACGACACGCGCATCGTCTGCCGGGCCGATCGACACTTCGAGCAGCTTGCCGAAGTCGATGACCTGGCCGTCGAGATAGAGCTGTTGCTCCTCGGAGGCGCCGGCCTGGGGGCCTTCTGCAATCAAGCGCAGAACGAGGCTCCTCATGCCGTCAGTGGCCTCAGTGATCTCGAGGCGCGACACATCCCGGGCGATCTCCCTCTTGACGTCGCCGTCTACCTTGAAGACGGGCGCGACCGACGCGAAGGTCTCAGTCATCGAACCCCTCGGCACGGATCCGCCTCTCGAGCCGCGCGAGATCGCGGCGCGCGCGGCTCAGGTTGGCGAGCTCGTTCCACGTCTCCCTGGTCGCGTGATCACCACCCGCGCCTTGGTTGAGCTCCGCTTGCACATCGACCTGAGAGGTCACCTCCCCGATCTGCACGGTCACTGGCAGTCTCCCGTATGCCGACACCGTCCCGTGCAACCGCAGGGACGCGCCGGCCGTCGCTGCTGCTGCTTCGCGTCCGCGATCACCCGCGAACGGTCCGGCGGCAGGCGGGTCCACGGCGCTGCGGTAGGATCGTCCGGTTCGAGCACCTGAGTGACGCGACTGTGTGGCCTGAGGGGAATGCGCCCCACGGCCGCGCCCGCGCGGAGATCGGCGGCGCTCCCCACCCGAGGTCGGAGCGGCACGCCCGCACCGAACGAGACGGCGCGCGGATCTGTGAGGGGCGGCGGGGGCGCCGGTGGGGCGTCGCTTTGCACTCCGGGCGTGGCTATGCCCCGCGATGCGAGCGGTGCCCGTGGCTGGTCCGGGGCTGCCGGGCTCGGCGTGGGGGGCGCGGTGGGAGGCGCGGCGGCGGTGACCGCGGCCGCGACTGGCGGCAACGAGGCGACGCCGCGGGGTGGCATCGGCGCTGTCACACCCGCTCCAGTCGGCGGGGTGGCAGGTGGACTTCCGAACGCACGACGCGCCGCCATGGCTGCGCTCTCGGCTCGCACTATGTTCACCGTTTCGATCGCTGCGCTGACGCCGCCGGCGGCGGACAACGCGAACCCTGTCGACGCGCCGGCGCCGAGGGCGACGCCGGCTGGCACGGCCACGCTCGCTCGCGCGTCCAGCCCGAACGAGGCCTCCAGAGACGCTGTCGCCCCGGCTGCGGGGCCCACCGACACGCCGATCCCTGCTCCGGTCGAGAGACTCGAGCTGAAGTCGACTTCGAGGCCTGCGGGCAGCGACAGTGTGCTCTGCAACTGACCCGCGAGGCCGCGCCACGCGGTGGGGTCGAGGTCGAAGCGCACGGCGAAGTCCGCCGCTGATTCTCCCTGGAGGGCGAGTCGCGTACTGTCGGTGGGACCCCCACCCCTCGTCCCCGGGCCGGTCCCGCCCTGCCCGCCTGGCGCGGCAGTGGCCGGTCGATTGGCGCCCGGCCCGATCTGGCCCATCTGATACTTCGCATCCTGCTCTTTCATCGTGACGGTCAGCTTGGCGCGCAGTGGGGTGCCGTCGGCTGCGAAGAGATCGAAGTCGATCGCCAGGTCCTCGATGATGCCGTCGATGAGGAAGTCGCCCCACTTGAACCGGGCCTTGGGCGGCTTTTGCTTGTTCCCTTTCGGCAGGACGAACCGCTCGATGGCCGCCGTTTTCGTCCGCACGGAGACGGGCGTGCCCGTGGTTCCCTCGTCCGCCGTGTCGAAGTGCAGGTCGAAGCTGAGCGTAGTCGAAGTCTTTCCGAGATACTGCCGCCGCTGCTGGCCTTGCGCGGCTCGCTGGTCGAGGCGGTTGGCCAAGCCGAGCTTCAGGGACTGCGGGTTGAACTGCACCGGAATCTCAGTCCCGCCGATTTCTTGGAGCGTGGCCTTCACCAGTGGGGGCATTGCGCTACCTCCTGAGCCGCAAGCCTTCGTGCGCGATCGTCAGTTCCTCGATCGCGATCTCGCCCGTCTTGGCGTTGAGCTGCGGGCCGGTGATTTTGGCGGGTAAGCCCCGGTCGAAGGTCCAGGTCGCCACCACGTGCTGAGCGTTTTCACCCCTGGCGTCATAGACCTCCACCGTCCCATCGTAGCGAGCGACCGGCCGCGTTCCGGAAAGAATGTCCTGCAGCCAGCCCCATAGCTCATTCGCGACCTTGCCGCCACGAGGGTAGAGCATGCCCCGCTTCAGCACGAGGTTTGAGTACTTGCCGCGACCGACGAGCCGCACCGTACCGTCGTTGCGTCCACCCTCCGGGAGCTCCTGCACGTCCATATCAACCTCGAGCCCGGTGCACTCCTGGAAGCTGCCGTCGCCGATGGTGTCGCTTGTTCTACCACCTCTCCGCTTGAGGGTGACGCGGAAGTTGAAGGTCCCGGCCAACGTGCCGGGCGGCTCTACGGGCATGGGCTAGCCGTTCACGCGCAGCGTCCCGTCGCCATCGCGCGCGATCTGCAACACGATGAACTCGAGGGGCTCCGCAGGGGCGACGCCGACCAAGGCGAGCAGCTTTCCCTGGTCGGCGAAGGCAGCCGGGTTCAGTTCGTCGTCGCACCGCACGAAGAAGGCGTCCTCCTCGCGATCGCCAGCGAACGCATTGGCGAGGAAGAGCTGGTGCAGGTAAGCCTCGAGGAGGTTTACGATGTCACGACGCAGCTGGGCGTTGTTGGGTTCGAACACTGCCCACTGCATCTCTCGCTCGAGCACACGCCGGAGCATCGTGATCAAGCGACGCACGCTGAGCTGGCGGTACGGAGCATCGAGCGAGAGCGTGCGGGCCGCCGTGAGCCGCACCCCATCGCGCTCCAGGAGGTACACGTTCACCGCGTTGGGATGCAGCTCGTCGTGGCGCGCTGGAGAGATGCGATCCACCACGTTGACCACACCCGCAGCGAGCACGTTCGCCGGACCTTCCTGTACGCCCGCCTCGAGCTCTCGCCTGGCGATGATGCCGGCCGCCACCGCAGAGGGGTTGACCCGAATGAGGGCGTTGCGGCGATCGTCGACACGCGAGACCTCAAGCCACGGATGGTATGCCGCTGCGTAGGCGGAGTCCCACCGCGCGCGCCACCCTAGGGTGCGACGCTGACTCAGGCCCGGCGGGACGTCCAGCAGGACGATGAACGACTCCAGCAGCGTCGCCACGTCCACGAGTTGACGTTGCCAGAAAACGATGGTCTCGAGATCAGCATTCGGGTCGAGTCGCAGCCCGTCCAGGTCCTCCGGCTCGGGTTCCTGGCTCTCGACGGCGCGCTCCACGCACGCCTGGAAGTCCCCTCCGGCGCCCGGAACGTCGACAATGGCCTCGACCGGCGTGAGAGGTCGCGGCGAGTAGAGGTCCGGGACGACCACCAGTGACAGATCCGGGAGGTCCACCAGCGCATGCGCGCCCTTGCCCGGACACTCATCGCCGAGCACCCAGGAGAAGTCGACGAAATCGCTGGGGACGATGTCCCGGTAGCGGTTCTCGCCTCCCGCGAACGGCGCCGTAGAGTGCGTCGGCAGGCTCGGGTCGATGATTAGATCGTCGTCGTCGAACCATGTCCGCCTCGGGTCGCCTATCGGCGCGGCAGGATCCTCGCCGGGGTAGACGAACTCCGACTCGTTGACCAGCACGGACGCGAGCCAGCGAGGGTGCGCAGAGGACAGCCCTAGGTGCTCGTGCCGTTCCGTGCGACCGTCGCCGTCGTCGATCTCGAGTTCGCCTTCCACGACGTCAGCGCTTTGGACAGCGAGCAGCACCGGCGAATCGAAGTCAGCCCGCAATTCGCGCACGCCGGTGGCCGGATGCCATTCTTCCCGTACCGCGGCCACGCCGACGAGCACGCGGCCGCCGCCCCCGACATTCAATCGGAGCACCGTCCCCGCGGTGATGTCAGTGCCTAGGGGGAAGCCCACGCCGCTGGTCGTGAACGCGGTGGGCGCGAGTCCGAGAGGCCGCGCTCGGAACGACAGGCTCGCGCGGAGTCGATTTCCCCAGTCCCCCTCGTTCCGCGCGCGCAGCCACACTTCTTTCCCACCGCTCGCATCGGTGGCACGCAGGCCGATCACGCGGCCGCTGGCTACGCCTTTGGCGTTGGCGGCAGCGTCTGGAAGGCCGTCCGGTCCTACGTATTCGTGGACGATCCTCACGATGTAGGCTCGCGCTCCGCCGTTTTCGAAGAACGACGCCACCGCGTACGGCAGTAGACTGGGCCCTTCGAATGCCCCATACAGACGCCGGTATGCCTCCCAGCTCTCGACCGCTACCGGCACAGATTGCGTGATTGTTGCTCCCTCCCGGCATGGCTGAGGCGCCCAGGCCGCCTCGAACCGGGGCACGCGCGCGGGACCACGCGGCGCCACGCCCACGAAGCCGCACACATCCATCCGGACGCCGGTGAGCGCCCGCAGTGGCTCATCGGGGACGGCGTAGACCCCGGGGGCGCCGAGCGCGAGCCGGTCGACGACGCTCATGACTACTTGTACTCGATGCCTTCGTGGACGATGTGCAGCTCCTCCATGGCGACCTCGCCACCGCCCTTTGCCGCAAGCGTCGGTCCGGCCCACTTCTTCGGCTGGGCATTTCGGAGGGTGAACGTCGCGACCGGGTTGCGGGCTTCGTCCAACAGCGTGATCGTGACGCTCCGTGGATCTGCAGTGCCGTCCCGGACGCCCTTCAACCAGGCGAACAGATCGTCCGAGCCGACCAGGCCACGTTTGAGCGTGACATCGTCGATCTTGTGCGTGTTCGGGACCTTTCGCACAGTGTTGAAGCGCTCGTTGCCGTTCCGATACTCGGAGTAGCTTACGTCCACCCCGAGCCCGCTTGCATCGGAAAAGCCGCCAATGATCGTGCCCTCCGACCCATCGCCTTGGGCGCTGCCCAGGGCGACGATGTAGTTGAACGCCCCGTAGGGGTTATCGCGGAATACGGGCATAGGGTCCTCGCATCAGGACGTCGGAGTAGTGACCGCATCGCCGGTCCACTGACCGATGCGGAAGATGACGAACTCGGCCGGCTTGGTCGGAGCGACGCCGATGAGGCAGATCATCCGCCCGTTGTCGAGGTCGTTCTGGGTCATCGTAGTGCGGTCGCACCGCACGAAGTAGGCCTTCTCCGGCTTGTCCCCGAGCAATGCGCCGTCGCGCCAGAGCACGAGGAGGAAGTCCTCCACCGTCTGTCGGATGTTGCGCCACAGTCGCTCGTTGTTCGGCTCGAACACCGCCCACTGGGTGCCCTTGTCGATGGAGTGCTCGAGGTAGATAAAGAGTCGGCGCACGTTCACGTACTTCCATTCCGGATCCGAGCTCAATGTCCGCGCACCCCATACGCGGTTACCGCGCCCTTCGAAGAAACGCAGGGCGTTGATGCCTTCCGGGTTCAGGACATCCTGCCGACCCTTGTTGATGTTGATTTCGAACTTGGTGAGACCTCGCACCACTTCGTTGGCTGGCGCCTTGTGAACGCCGCGTTCGATGTCGGTCCGGGCGTAAATCCCGCTGACGAAGCCGGACGGCGGAAGCAACAAGCGGCGTGGCGGTGCGCCTTGCGAAGGTCGCTCCGTGGGATCGAGAATCTCGATCCAGGGGTGGTAGAGCGCGGCGTACTTGCTGTCGAACCTCCCGCGGAACTTGCGGATCTCGGTCATGGAGCTGTTTGGGCGGCCGTCCACGACCGCGATGCGGTAGCGGAACAGCTCGGCGTGCGTGATGAGCCGATCCGCGGCAGCCAGTGAGTCCACCTCGTCGTCGTACGCGCCGCCATCGGGCACGGCGACGATGGCGATGTCGTCGATCTCCCCCAGGGCCGCGAGCCCCGTCGCCTTCTTGGAAACGTCGTCCGGGTCTGCGTCTTCTCCCGCCAACTGGTCGGGAGTGACGACCACGCCATCGTGCCCACCGGTGAGGCGCTTGTTGGGATTCTGCTGCAGCTGGACCATCAGGTTCGCTGCCACGTCGGTCCCGGTGGCAGTCGTCGGATCCCAATCGAGCCATACCACAGCGGCCTCATCCTCAGGATCGTTGAGCTGCAGGATCTTGCCGATGAAACGCTTCTGGGCCGGCGTGGCGCCGAGCTCGTTGTAGACGTCCGTGCGCTCCTTGTCCACGTTGACGGTCACGCGCAGCTCGACCAGCTGGATGATGTCGGTCGCCGCTGGAAGAATTGGCACGGCGCCGCGCACAAAGATCTGATGACCGTCCACGGCGGAGATGTCCACCTCGGCCAAGTTGCCCAGCACCAGCGGATCGTTTCCCACAGGCGGAGTCCCCGCTGTGATGATCTCGACGATCGCCCCCTCTTTGGCGCGCTGAACTTGGACCAGGCCGGGATACCGCGAACTCATGTAGGCGACGTTCTTGCTCCGCACTACCTGCGTGTTCACCCAGACGTTGCCGTAACTCCCGGGCCAGCGCGCCCGCCACGTGGCCGTGGTGCCGCTCACGGCGACGGCGCGACTTGCCAGTCCCCAATCGAGAGCGTCGTCAGGCCCGCGGGGCCCGAACACCCGTGAGATGTAGAGGCGCCGCCCGCCATTCATGAAGAACGCGCGCGCCGCGTGCGCCGTGTAGCACAGCCGCTCGTCGGCCTCGGTCGGGACATGCAGCACCTCGAGGCCCCCGTACATCCGTTCGAACTCCGTAAAACTCGTGACGAGCTTGGGGTCCGTGGTGCTGGGTCCGCCTGGGTACTGCACCGGTCCATAGTGCGTCATGCCGGCGTACCCGGTGGTGCTCGTGGGCACTCCTTCGATGGACTTCGATCGAAAGCTGACCTCTTCGACGTACACTCCCGGTGCCAAGTACTCAGGCATGTGATCGCTCCTCGCGGGCGCGCGTGGGCGCTAAGTGAGTTCGAATGGCGGAACGCCGCTGCTGATGAGAGCCCCGTAGGTGAACACGACGGTCTGGGTGACGGAGTCCGTGTAGTTGGCGGGGACAACCTCGCCCGCGGTCACGGGGTCCGGCGCGACGCCGGGCGCCGCCGCTGTCTCGAGCGGCACGTCCCACAACGGGTCGACCTGCATGACGATCGCAGGAGGAAGAGGCGGCGGTGGTGGCGGTGGTGGTGGCGGGGGCCCGAACGCAGTCACCTCCAGCTGCAGCGGGATCGTGAGCTCGACCCCCGGTACCGCCTCCGGCGCCAAGAGGAGCAGAAACTCTCCGTACTGGTCGCCATAGGCCCGGCCCACAATCGTGCCGTTCTGCCTCGCCACGACACGCGGCCAGCGTACCGGAATCCGCTTCCCCGGATTCAAGGGATCCGGACGGACCACGCGTCCCCGTAGTCCAGTGGCGCTGTCGGTCACATCGTACGCGGCACCTGGAAAGAGGCCCGGCCGGCGCGACCGCTGACCGAGGGGGATGCCGTCCCAGAGGGCCGCATCATCCGGATCTGCAACGGCCGGCATGGGAAAACGTAGGCGGCGCGGAACGAACCGTTGTTGCCGTTCGAAGAAACGAACGTCGACGTGATCCCTTGCGGGCGGCTCGAACAGCAGGGCATGTCGACAGGAGGGATGACGTGGGATAGGGAGCATCACGTCGCCGAGCTCGATCCCTCGGTCGCGCAAGTCCTCCAGGTACAGCCTCGCCGGCTCGGGTAACGGATCGGTGAACGGCGTGCCCTCCACAGCCACGTGAATCGGATGCGGGATCCGCGCGCGGCGCACCACATCTACAGGCTCGAGACCCAGCGCCAATCGCTGCACGTTCTCGACGAACCGTTTGGGGAGGAACTCGTTCACGGCGTCGCGCTCGGTATCATGCCGTCAATCAGCGCGGTCACTTCCGGGCTCCCTGCGACACGACGCCCGTCCAACCGGACGATTCGAGCCAGGTACGGGACACTCAGCTTGTAATCGGTGGGCAGCGAATCGAACATCCGCATGACGGCTTCGGTTGACAGATCGTCGATGGTGAGGTGCACCGCCTCGTTCGGCGCCCACGTCCCAGACACGGAAAGGAGGGGCCCGCTGAGAATCGGCGTGGTTTCCAGGCACTGCATCGCACGTCCGAGGATCCGCTCCTCGATCTCAGCATCATCCGCCCACGGCGTGATTAGGAAGTGCAGATCGAGGGGGAGGTGCGCTCGACCATCGAGACTGCCGACGGCCGACCAGGCGGCCCGCGTCGTCTTGTTGAAATCCACTCGGTACATGAACACCGAGAGTGCCGGCGGCTGGATGGTACTCGTGGCAGTCTTGAAGTCCTCTGTACGGACGAGGATGGCCTTCGTGGTCTTGCCGGAAACCGGCACCGGGGCCTCGAGGAAGCAAGCGCTGAGGAGGCGTTCGATGCTTTTCCCCGCGGCCGCAATGCACTCGAAGCTGGCCATCTACGTCACCCCGGGCACTGCCGCCCGAATCGCGTCAACCAATCCCTGAGGCGAGATCTCTCCGAGCGCCGACGTGTGTGGTCGCAGCTCGTACAGAAACGCCCGGCGACCGTCCAGCGTGACTGCCAGGACCTTGCTCCTCGGTTGAGCGACCACGAGATCCTCGCACGCGGCTGGCAACTCCGAATCCCGTAACCCCAGGATCACCACGTCGGCGCCGGTCTCCGCTGCGGCCTTCACGAGCGAGCCCCGGTCCGCAAGCCCACCCACGACTTCCATGTCGGGGTGCTCCGTAACAACCTTCTCGATGATGTCGCTCAGCATCCGCGGCATCTCCACCAGGAGAATCCGGGTTCGCCGCAACGCGGCCTGCTCTGTTGGGCCGTGCGCGGAATGTGCGGGAGGAACAGCAAACATCGAAATGGTCCGACGGACTCAATTCCGGCCCAGACCCCTGATGCAGCATCACCCAGGCCGAACGGCTCAGTTGGATCGAGGAGCGGACCTAGATCCTTGGACGCATTACCACCGCTTCCACCTCAGCCGGCGGCAGCAAAGGGAACAGATCGCTTATGGCGGTCCGCAGCTGGCGGTCATCCACGCCCGTCCCACGCAGCGCCGTGCCCAGCGCCCGCGCATCCGGAACCGTTTGTGGGAAGTGCACCACGAGGAGGTAACCGATCTGAGTGGTGGTCAGGGTCGGAAACGCCGCCTTGAGGTGTCCAGCAGCCTGCAGCCCGGACGCTTGGGACCGCTGCAATTGCTTCACGGCCTGCTCCACTATCGGATGCGGATGCACCGTGCGGAGCGCTGCGGAAAAGGCGGCGGCCTTTACGTCCGGCACCATCGAGAGGAAGGCGCCGGACGCGCGTTCCCTGGCGACCCCTGCGCGGTCCAGAGCCCACAGCATGAGCAACGGCGTCCCGACGGTCTCTGGGAACTGCCGCCGGAACAAAGTGATCAAGGCGGCCGGCCCGAGTGCCGGGTACGCTCCGGCGATGAGGCCGGCGGCCTGCTGGCAGGTCATGCCCGTACCCTTCAGCTCCGCCGTGTAGCGATCCGGCGTCGTGTCGCCGCTGGGGTCTGACCCCGCGCTCGTTGGAGGGCCAGGTGCGGGACCTGGAACGGGAGCTGGAGCGGACCACCCCCTGCAGACAATCAACTCGGTGGCGGCTGCGGTGAACTGTGGCACCAACACCCCGCGGAAACATTTGGCCGTGCGCTCTGGGAATCGCGGGTCGACGAGCTGTTGTACGAGAGCGGTTGCCGCGCCCTGAATGGCGTCCTGGACGGCACTCGCGAGCGCGGCGAAGCTGCACCGGTCAGGCTTGAGAAGCACAATCAGGTTCAGAGGTAGGGGCACCGTCACCACCTCGTCGCTATCAACGAGGAGCCGGTACTGGCCGCTCAGGCTGAAGCGGAGCCCACTCCCGGGCCCCGGCTCGATTCTCGCTCTGAGGTCGAATCTCGTCTTGATCGACTCCTTGAACATCTCGCGTACGAAGGGATCGCAGTCGCTTCCGATCGGCAGCTTGTTCAGGAGCTCGGGGAAATTCAGGTCGAGCGGAAAATCCGGAATGGGCCAATTCTCGACGTGAAAACCCTTCGCCTTGCTCCAAGTGAAAGTGAAATGGGGGTTCTGAAAGACGAGAATGTCGACTTGAGAGTGAATCTCGCCGCGCAGTTCGTAGCCGTCCGCCGTGGGCGGGCGGGCCGCAACCTTCACCGTCCCGAACCTTTCACCCAGGAACGTGATGCCGGCGTCCAGCGTGAGGGCCCGTTCCTTGTCATCGACGGATATTTCCGGGCCGCTGCGGCTGTAATCGGGAGCGCTGATCCTCAGGAACCCAAGGTCGATGTCGCCGTCGAGGCTACCGCGCAACGACGCCGTGCCAGCCGCGACCGCGAGAGCGATCTCGGCGCGATGGTCGGCGATCTCGACCACTGCTTGATCGACCCGAAACCCTTCCGCATAACCGGAGTACCCGGGCCCGTCGCAGTAGTAGAGCCGGACCGGCCTGGCCTCGTCTCTGCCCCTGAGTATCAAGGCGTTGAGCGGGCCCCACACGATGCCCAGCGACTTCGCCAGAATCGACCCGAGGTTGATTTCGTCCAGCGTGACGACCGCAACCCGTAATTTCCCCCCATCGAAGAGCAGCTGCCCCCTCGGTCGCAGGCTCCCGTATTCAGCCCCAACGACAAAGCTCAGGGTGCGATTCGTGGACGAATACTCGAGCTGGAAGTTGTGAAGCGTCAGGCCCTTGAGAATTCCAAATGGGTTCTTCCACTCCGCGGCCGACGTCCCACTTAAGGAGACGCCACCGGTGGAAACCGTGATCTGGAGCGCGTGCTGGTCAAACCAAAGGCCTGGAAAATCGCCGGGGAGCTCCAGCGAAAGACCGGTCGGCTCGAGCAGGCTGGATATCGCATCTGTGAACGACAGAGGGGAGCTGTTGCTGCCCGCAAGCGCGACCCGGTCGTAGCACGGTACCTCAGCCGTGAGGTCGAAGGCGGCGGCACCGAGATTGACTTGGCCCCTTAGCGCAGTCTTGTAGGGCATGAAGTCTTACCCGGCAATCCGGCGCCGACGACCAGGCGAGAAAACGAGCCACGCGACCGAGCTAGACCTGCTTGATATCGAGAGTAACATCTACCAGCGTCAGGGGAAACTCGGAGATCGGCCTCC
>Ga0137386_10000033_pt1 | contig 50184 bp, 37 predicted proteins | sample SagtaG_4_FD_104910 | JGI IMG/M metagenome (GOLD analysis project Ga0137386, IMG submission 104910) | Vadose zone soil microbial communities from Sagehorn Ranch, Mendocino, California, USA - Sage2_R_100_16 metaG | ecosystem: Environmental > Terrestrial > Soil > Vadose zone | place: USA... | reverse complement strand
GCTCAGCTATCCAAATCTCCATTACCGCGAACCCATGCTTCTCCTCCGCAACACCGGCAAAGACTTCGTCGACGTTTCCGCCTCTTCAGGCGCGGTATTTCATGAGCCCTGGTTGGGTCGCGGTATGGCTGTCGGCGACATTGACAACGACGGCCGCCTCGACGCCGTCGTCTCCACCAACGATGGCCCCGTCCACATCCTGCACAACGAAACTCCCACACAGAATCACTGGCTTACCCTGAAGCTCGTCGGCCACAAGAGCAATCGCGACGCTATCGGCGCAGAAATCAAGCTCGTCACCACCAAAGGCCCGCAATTCGCCACCGTTTCCACGGCCGGCAGTTACCTTTCCTCAAGCGACAAGCGCGTCCACTTCGGCCTCGCTTCCGAATCCTCTGCCCAATCCATCGAAATCCGTTGGCCCAGCGGCATCCAGCAAACCTTGAAGAACGTCCGCGCCGATCAAATCCTTCAGATTGATGAGCCAGTGTCCGGGGCTGCTACGAAATGAACTCCAGCCTTATGCCACGCCACTCTCTGCCGCTGTCTCTCTTCGCTCTACTGCTTCTCAGTGTTGTGGTCCTCGCTCAATTTGCTCTCAGCCAGCAATCCACGCAAACGGCTCCCGAAAAACCTCAAAATGTTCCACAGCCTCGCCCTTCCGGCATGTCCACTGGAGGCATTCACGCTCCCATCAAGGATTCCCACTCCCGCCCCATCACCGCAGGCGGCTTCGTCGACGACGCCCCGGTCGTTTTCGCCGACATCACTCATAAAGCCAGCCTCGACAAGTTTCACCACCGTTCGGGCTCACCCGAAAAATCCACCATCATCGACGCCCCTGGCTCCGGCGTTGCGCTTCTCGATTACGATAATGATGGCTGGCTCGACATCTACCTCCTCAACGGTTCCACCGTTGCGGCCACCAAAGGTTCCGAGCCCGCCCCCCGCGCCATGCTCTTCCACAACAATCACGACGGTACCTTCACTGATGTCACCGACAAAGCCGGCGTCTCCAACGACCGCTGGGGTTTCGGCGTCGCCGTCGCCGATTACGACAACGATGGCTGGCCCGACATCTACGTCTCCAACTACGGCAAAAACCGTCTCTATCACAACAATCGCGACGGCACCTTTACCGACGTCGCCGAAAAAGCGGGCGTCGCCCTCGGGGGCTGGTCCACCGGCGCAACCTGGGGCGACTATGACCGTGACGGCTTGCTCGATCTCTTCGTTCCCGGCTACGTTCATTACGATCTGGACCATCCGATCCTGGCAGGGAAGGGCGGCGTCCCCGAAGGCGCGTGCCAATATCGCGGCGTCAACGTTTTTTGTGGCCCCATGGGCCTTCTCGGCGAGGGCGATCATCTTTTTCACAACAACGGTGACGGCACCTTCACCGACGTCAGCATTAAAGCCGGCGTCGCCGATCGCGAAGGCCGTTACGGCTTCGCTTCTGTCTTCGCCGACGTCGATGATGACGGCTGGCTCGACCTCATCGTCGCCAATGACTCCACGCCGAACTATCTCTACCGCAATCGTCGCGACGGCACCTTCGAGGACGTCAGCTACATGAGCGGCTTCGCGCTCAACGAAGAGGGCCGCGCCCAGGCTTCCATGGGCATTGCCCTCGGCGACTACAATCACTCCGGCCGCCTGGGTCTGTTCATCACCACGTTTTCCGACGACTACAAAACTCTTTATCGCAACGACGGGGACGCTAGCTTCACCGATGTTTCTTTCAAAGCCGGCCTCGGCAGTCCCACCATCCCGTTCCTCGGCTGGGGAACAGGCTTTCTCGATTTTGACAACGACGGCCTTCTCGATCTTTTCATCGCCAACGGCCACGTGTATCCCATCGCCGACCAGCGTGACTGGGGCAGCACGTGGGCACAACGCCCGCAGCTTTTTCGCAATGTCGACGGCGCCAAATTTCAGGAGGTTCCACCTGCCACCGGCAGCGGCCTCGCCTCCGTCATCTGTGCGCGCGGCGCCGCCTTTGGTGACCTCTTCAACGACGGCCACATCGACGTTGTCCTAAACAACCTCGACTCCACTCCCACCCTTTTCCGCAACGTCGTCCACAACTCCAACCACTGGATCGCACTGAAGCTCGTAGGTGGCGGGAGCTTTAGCTTCCGCGCAAACGGCAGCAGTAACAAAGGGGCTTCAGCCCCTGAATTCTCCACCCCCAAGAGCCCCCGCGATGCCATCGGCGCCAAAGTCTTCCTCACCGCCGGCGGCGTCCGCCAGCGCGCCGACGTCTTCAGCGGCGGCAGTTACGCCTCCTCCTCCGACCCGCGTCTCCACTTCGGCCTCGGCTCCGCCTCCAAAGTCGACAAGCTCGAAATCTTCTGGCCCAGCGGCCTCCGGGAAGAAGTCACCCTCCCCTGCATCGACTGCATTGTCCAGGTGACCGAGGGTAAAGGCGCTCTAATCAACAGAACTCCGCCTTCCGTATTCTCTGTAACTTCCGCTGTAGTTGTTACTTTGGCAAGGGAACACGCCAGCCTATCTCCTCTCCTTTCAGCCAATTAAGCGGGAACGTGGAGATGACATACGGGTGTATTGACTCTCATCCGTGCCTGCTCAAGACTCCCGCCAATGTTTGGGGATACCGCGAGGGGTGTCCGTCTCGGTTTTTAGCACCGGATTCGGTTGTCGGGACCGACGATTAACCTTATCGAAGGGGGCGAGTGATGAAGAATTTCTCCAAGTTCCGCAATTCCTTTTTCCGGCTGGCTTCCCGCCATTGTCTTTTGTGCGTTTTGGTTGTTGCTCTGTTGTTCTTCGTCGTGCCAGCCGGCCTTCACGCCCAAGCGGTCAGCAGAATTAATGGCGACGTGACGGACCAAGCTGGAGCCGAGGTTCCCGACGCCAAGGTGACGGTAACCAACGCAGACACTAACGTGTCGAAGACGACCGTCACAACCTCCGCTGGCACCTACCTGGTCATCGACCTCATCCCTGGCACATATGTCGTGAAGGTGGAAAAGACTGGATTCAAGGCTTTTGTCAGCAAGAATGTGAGCGTCGTCGGTGGAGCGACATCCACTGTCAACGCGACGCTAGAGCCGGGCACTGTCACAGAGACAATTGAGGTAACAGCTCCTGCGATAACTTTGCAAACGGAGCAACCAGAGATCGGTACGACCATTAGCCAGACGCTCACCGAAGAGCTGCCGCAACTGCTTAGCAACGACTTTCGTCAGATTGACAGTTTCATCTTTTTGGTGCCGGGTGTTACGGGCGGCGGTTTCAGTCACCGGATTAATGGAGGCGTAGACCAGCAGACGGAAGTCATGTTTAATGGCGTTCCCGAGGCCTTTTCAGAGACCGCGGGCTTCACAACTTGGAATCAACCTCCTTACGATTCGATCAAGGACGTGGACGTTCTGACCGGTACGTTTTCGGCGCAATACGGTCTAGGCCAGGGCGTCGAGCAGTACAACACGAAATCAGGCAGCAACGTGTTCCACGGCAACGCTTTCTTCTTTTACAGGGACGACAAATTTCTTGCCGCTCCCGGAGCCTTTTTGGATATAAACCCAAACAACAGTGGGGTGTTGGACCAACCCAATACCAATATCCAAAATGATTGGGGATTTTCTCTCGGTGGACCAGTGATTCTGCCCAAAATTTATAACGGGAGAAACAAAACCTTCTGGTTCTTTAGCTTCGATAAATTCCGATGGGCTCAAGGGCAAGGTCCTGTCACCATTCCTACGCCGGCGGAAATTGGAGGTGACTTCAGCGGCCTGGTCAACCCCAGCACCGGCGCCCCGATACCCATTTTCGTTCCTGTCGCCTGGGCCTCTAACCCGTCCCTTATACCTTCGGGTTGCACGGTCCCAGCCACCGGCCCTGGCAGCCCAGGAACTCAATGGGTAGGGAACATCATTCCTCAAAGTTGCTTCAGCGCCAACTCGAAGACGCTGTTGAGCCTTGTTCCGAAACCGAGCGTTCCCTTCACTACGCCGGGATCCGAAAGGCTCAACTATAGCCCGGCGTATGTTCCGGTGCAGACAGATAGAGACTGGATGTTCAACATCGACCATAACTTGACATCAAAGCAGGCCCTGCACTTTCTTTATTGGCGGCAATATCATTATCTTCCGGCTGGTTGGACCACGAGTGCGCTGAACAACTCCACGTGGAACTTCGAGCCGGCATATGGATTAGAGCCGAGGTATTCCTACGCCATTTCACCAAGCCTTGTGATGACCGCTGGCGTGCTCTGGGTCCACCAGAATAACGATTTCTACCAGACGGCCCCTGCTCCCAGCGCCGGCTTTAACGCCACCCAGCCCGGTCCCTATGGCGGATCTTTCTTGCCGGGCGTCAATTTCGGAGGCGGCCCTTGGGAACCCATCAGTTGGGGCACTGGCGGCTGGCAGTACTCGATCAATCACAAGTATGGGCTCTCCATCATGAATAACTGGCTATGGCAACATGGTCGGCACACCATAAATTTTGGGGTGGACATACGGAAATCGTGGCAGCGGGATTACGAATGTCAGCAGTGTGCTGGGAGCTTCAGCTTTAATTCGGAAACGACAGCGGATCCTAATGAGCCTACTAATTTCGGGACGTCTCCCGGCACGAACACCGGCAATGGATTTGCCAGCTTTCTGTTGGGTAACGCGGACTCCGCCAACCGCCAGTTCGCAGGCGACACGAGACTGAGAAATAGCTATGTGGCTCCCTATTTTCAGGATGATACGAAAATTACGCCGCGACTGACGCTCAACTGGGGAGTGCGCTGGGATCTGGCATTTCCCTTCAGAAACGACAACAAATTCAACCATCTTTCCTTTTTCGATGCGAACGTTGCCAACACGTCCGCAATTAGCACAAAAACAGGTCAGCCGCTTTTGGGCGGCATGACGGAGCTCGGCGCGGCCAGCGCGGGTTGCCCGCTCTGCGTGGGGTGGAACCACATGGATATGATCTGGACTCATCTCAGTCCCCGCGTCGGATTCACTTACCAATTGAACACCAAGACTGTTTTGTTAGGTGGCGTTTCCTGGTATTGGTTGGACACCGGCGCGTTTGAATACGGTGTCAATAAGACGGCCGTCAATTTTGGAAACAATCTGCTCGGCACAGTTGGGTTTGACGCCCTCCCGAACCAGATTCCCGGTTACGGCCAATGGGATGGAAACCCACTCGTTGCGCCCGCGACGCCTGCTCTCACGCCAGGCTTCCTGGACACGCAGTTCCCTCACCAGTTGGTGCAGCACGTGAAACAGGGTTATAACGAGCACTTCGTGGTGGGTATCCAGAGGGAATTGCCTTGGAATATGTTTCTTTCCGTTTCGGGGGTGCACACACATGACCTGCACCTCCCCTCAGCCATTGGCCCCACCAACGCTCTCAATTACAGCTTCGTGCAAAGTACGTGCACGCAAGGCCCCAGTGAAGTTTTCTTTCAGCAATGTGCCCTTGGACAGGCGTGGACCAGCGCAGGGGCTCAGGCGCTCTATCAAGCGGCGGGTTTTGGCCAGACAACCGTAGCAGCGGGCGGGTGCCCAGCTGGTTCATCTCACGGCGGCTTCTCGGGTGGCCCTTTCTTCGCCCCATACGCAAATTTCGGGTGTGACTACGGCACAAGCGGTCTGGCCTTGCGTGGCTTCCTGCCCTTTCCCATGTTCCGTGGCATTACGAACAACTTCGAGACCAACGGCGCCGATAAGTACAACGCCCTTCAAGTGAGTTTCCAGAAACGCACGGGTAACGGACTGACTTTTTTGGTGTCGTACACGCTGTCAAAGTATTTGTCCAATACGGACAGTGGTTTCTCGACCTTTAATTTCAAGGGCCTCAACCCCGCCAACCAGGCGGCAGAATGGTCCGTGGGCAATAATGACCAGACCCACGTCCTCACCATGGCCGGTGTCTATGAGTTGCCTTTAGGCCCCGGAAAGAAGTTCTTAAACCGCGGTGGTACACTTATGAAGAACTTGGCGGGCGGCTGGAAGCTTTCCATAGTCAACTGGTATGAAAGCGGTACACCAATCAACATTACGTCCACCAATGGCACGTTCAACGGCACCCCGCTGGCCTATACCCCGCAGTCCAACACACCCAACTTCGTAGCCGCAGGTGGGTTCAATGTCAACTGGTCAGGCTCCGACTATCATCCTTGCACGTCCCTGCCCTGTGGATCGGGAACAGTCCCGGCCTTTAATCCCAACAAGTTCCAGTTTCCGGGAGCTTGGACGATAGGGAATGCGGGTCCACTCTATAATGGCCTTCGACTCCCGGGGTACTTCGATGAAGATCTCTCGCTTACAAAGAAGTTTTTCTTTGGCGAGCGCTTCAGCGGGGAATTGGGCATAGAATTCTTCAATGTGCTCAACCGCATGGCTGCCGGGTCTTGTGTGGATACCAATGTCGGCGATTCGAATTTCGGGCTAAACACCCAGCCAGGGGTTCCCTGCCAAGGCAACAGCCCAAGGGTAGGGCAGGCCCAGTTCAAACTGAACTTCTAACGGGGCGCGGTCGGAAGGAAGTAAACTCTTAGGCTCCTTTTTCTTATCGCTGCTTATGGCAGCGCGGACATTCCAAAGCCGGGGCCCCTGGGGTCCCGGCTTTTGTTATTGCGGTCGCCTTCCCTGAGCGGGCTTTTGGGTCTATCGTTGTAGTGGCCAGCCTTCAGGCTGGGGTCTTTGGATGACGTACCCGTTGAGCTATAGGTCGGCCGGTACGAGAGTTAGGATTAACATCAGAAAGGATTCCTCGAGTTGAATAACACAGCGAATACAACGTTTAGGCCCGCCCGCTTGAAGGCGGTCGCTCCATTTCTATTCATTGTCCTTGCCTTCGCGGCGCTGGCGCTGGCTAGCGATCCACCATGGAAGGGCAAGCCTTACGACCAATGGACAGACAAAGACCTGGAAAAAATCTTCACGGACTCGCCCTGGTCACGTATAGGCATGGTTACACGGACCTGGACACCGCTGACATCCAAGGATGCTCCCACAGGGCAGGCTGGCGGTCCAGCGGGCGGGGCTCAACCCAACACGCCCATGTCACCTGGAAGGCCAGGTGTCGCCAGAGGTCCTTCGGAGAGCGGAGCTGGTGGCGCACCTAGCGGCGACGAGTTGAGGTTCAATGTGTACTGGGCTTCGTCTCGCATCATGCGCGCCGCCTCGGCTCGCAAGTCTGTCCTGCATGGAGGAAAGCAAGATGTGGACGCAACGAAATATGCTAGTGAGCCGCAGGAAGAGTATCAAGTCCTTGTGCAATCGGAAGATATGGCCCCTTTCTTTCGCCATGACGAGCAATTCTTCCAGGCCAATTCCTTCCTCGATGTGAAAAAAACCAAGCAGAAGATCTCCCCCAGCCACGTCCGCTACGAACGGGATGAAAAGGGACTCGTTGCGGCCGCAGTGTTCTTCTTTCCCAAGAAGACCGCAGCGGGCGAGCCCACGGTGCCCAGCGACGAAAAGAATGTCGAATTCAACTGCAAGATCGAAGGCTCGAGGCTGCGCGTGAATTTCGATCCACAAAAAATGGTCGATAACCTGGGCCCTGCCTTGTGATGTTGTTTCATTACCTAACCGCGCCGTCCGCAAGATACGAGCTATTCCCTTTTGAGGACAGAACACGGTGTCCTCTGGGCTCTTTATGAATCGCAGCGGCATTCCTGCGCCCACTTTTTTATTCCCGGCCTGCCGCGCTGGGCGAGGAAGTGCCTCCCGGACTTGTGCTTTTGTCTACCTCCCTTGCCTCATTTGGCTTTTCTGCTTCCTGCCCAAAGCACCCGCAAGAGCGCAACATTCTCCGAGCAGTGCGCAGCAAGGTGCGCCTTCTACGGTGCAATCTGGGGCGGCTCAGACGAAAGCTGGTTCAGGCGATGCCAAAAATGCAGCCAAATCTAGCGAACCTCTCACGCCAGATCCCGCGCTTGCTCCAGCCCGATCCTTCCTGCATGAAGGCAAGCTGAGCGAAGCGGAATCCGCCACAAGAGATTATTTGCGCGCACACGCGGACTCCGCAGATGCGCATTTTCTCCTGGGTTTTATCCTATTCCGGGAGATCCAAACAAAATGGCTCGAAGCGGGGAAAGAGGACGTCGAAGCCTTGCGCTACAACACCGAAGATTCGAGCGGCCCCCTGGTTGCCTATCGCGAGGCGAAGGTTAAAGAATCGCTTGCGGAGTTTACTGCCGGAGCAAAATATCATGTTCCTAGCGCATTTGACCTGAAGATCGTCGCCCTCGATTACATCCTGCTCAAAGACAACATTGACGCCGACCATTGGCTGACGCGCTCGCTCCAAGCGGACCCGCGCGACCCGCAAGCCTGGTATTACCTGGGGCGGACAAAATATAGTACCGGCCAGTTTCACGAGGCAATTGAGGCCTTCGAGCAGTGCCTAAAACTCGAGCCCCGGAATGTTGAAGCGGAAAATAACGTGGGATTGTCTTATGAGGGCCTCCAGCGGCCCGAGGAAGCCATCCAGGCCTTTGAGAACGCCATTGCCTGGCAAACAGAAAGCTCGGCCAAAGATCCCGAGCCGTTCATTGAGCTCGCGCACCTTTACTTGAACGAGAATCAGCCGGAAAAAGCCGTACCCTACCTCTCGCAGTCCATTGCTATTTCTCCGAACGTATCTAAGGCGCACGAAGAGCTCGGAAAAGCTTACTCTCTGCTGCATCGGCTACCCGAGGCACAGGCGGAATTGGAAAAAGCGGTTGAGCTTTCGCCGCAAGCTCCCAATCTTCATTGCGTGCTTGCTACTGTTTATCGCCAGCGGGGACTCGCGGAAAAAGCCAAAGCAGAATACGATCGCTGCGCCGCCCTCTCCGGCACCCACTCTACGTCGTAGTCCCTTCGTCTCGGCTTTGCTTTGTGGAATCTGGTATCCAGCCGGGGGGCTGCGCGCTGCAGCCTAAGTCGTTCTAGCCCAACATGCTGCTGAAGGAGTTGTTGTCGGATCGCTTGAGCATCCTGCATCGCCCGATTGCCGTTCGCGAAATGCGGCTTCATCAAATTGGAGCCCTTGATCGCTTCTTCTTGTGTCTTCTTCGCTGTTTTGATGTCGGTCTCTTGCCCCGTGAGCTCCAGCACTTGGCCGGAGAACGGCGGCGACAGGATTAGCAGTAGCGCGAGCTCACCGGCCCTCAAAAGCAATCGGCCCATGAGAATTCCCCTTCCCTGTGCGATGCGGTCCCCTCGCGCATTATGTCGCAAACTCGCTTGGGCGGCCAGCGGGATTCGCAGTCCATTTTCGGGCGCTGAGGCAGGCAATTTGCCAAGACGATGCTTTGGCGGACCCTGCGAAAACCCTTCCGTGGATGATATAGTTTTGCTCCTATGCGTTTTCTGTTTGTGAGGCAATGACGAAATCAACCAGACCTGCACCCCCACTCACGCGACAGGCGGAATTGCCCAAGCGAAAACCACCAGGATTGGCCCGGCCGATCACCTGTCTCAGTGTCCTGTTTCTTTCCTATCTTGGGCTTCGCTCTTTGCCGGCGCAAGAAACGGCTCCCCGTACAGTGGTGAACCTCGAAGTCATCGTGGTGGACACCGAATCGAAGGCGCTGGAGGCTCTCGAACGCTTAAAGAAAGGAGAAAAGTTCTCTACTGTTGCGGCACAAATGTCCATCGATCCAAAGGCGGGCAACGGCGGCTACGTCGGCGAAGCGGAAGTTGCGTCGTTGCGCCCGGAATTGCGCGCCGCGGTCGAATCGCTCCAGCCGGAACAAGTCAGCGGCATCGTAAGGGTGCCGACGGGGTTTGTCATTTTGAAGTTGCTGAGCAGGAAACAGGAACCGAAGGCGCAAAGCAAAACCCTTGCGCCCGCTTCTGCGGACCAGGGCGCGACAGGGCAGGGCATGGGTCCGAACCGCGATCTTCATCTGGCCGGGAAAGGCGCGATTCAATACCCCGTGGATGTGGCGGGGCAAGTCTTGGCCGACATGCTTTTCCAGAAGTTTCCCAAGGCGTCTGGGTGGGAACAGGATCTGCAAGAAGTGTGCACGGTTAGAAAACAGTCGCTTGCTGACGGGATTAAAGCGCTCGAGAAAACGCTGGCCGATACGGCGAAAATGGCTGCTACGACGCCTTTCGACGCAATTCAAACGCACTACGGATTAGCGCAACTCGAGGCCTATCGAGGCAACATGGATGCTGCCATCAGGGAGTGGCAAGCCGCTTACAAACTCGCAGTCACGGATGTGCCGGCAGGGGTTCCGCAATTGACGGAAGCCCTCGGCGTCGCTTACTTGCACAAATCGGAAATGGCAAACGACGTTTATCGCCACCCGGTCGACCGATGCACTTTTCCGCCGCGCGCGAACTTCTGTTACCAGCAGACCGGAGATTCGGAAAAGGCTATCGAGTACTTCACCAAATATCTGGAACTGGTACCCGAACGGCCAGATGCCGTCCAGGTGAAGTGGCTGCTGAATCTTGCTTATATAACCCTGGGAAAGTATCCCGACGGCGTGCCGAAAAAATTCTTGATTTCGCCGTCTGTCTTTGCCTCAAAGGAGAATTTCGGAAGATTCATGGATGCGGCGCCCGCAGCAGGCTTGAATTTCATTTCCATGGCCGGCGGCGTGGTTGCGGATGATTTTGAAAACAACGGTCTTCTGGATGTCGCCGTTTCCAGCTACGACGTGTGCCAGCCGCTGCGATTTTTTCACAATAATGGCGACGGCACATTTACCGACCGCGCGGCGCAAGCCGGTCTCTCCGGCCAGCTCGGCGGCCTGAACATGGTTCAAGCCGATTACAACAACGACGGCTGTATGGACATCCTCGTCCTGCGCGGCGCCTGGGAATTCCCCGTGCGCAAATCGCTTTTGCGGAACAATTGCGACGGAACCTTTACGGACGTCACGCGCGAAGCGGGCTTGGCCGCGCCCGCCACTCGCACACAAGCCGCTGTTTGGGCGGACATCAACAACGACGGTTTCCTCGATCTTTTTGTCGGCAACGAGAACGGGCCGAGCCAGCTCTTCCTCAATAAGGGAGACGGGACCTTTCAGGACATTTCCGCGGCTTCCGGCGTCAACAAAATCGCCTTCACCAAAGGCGTCGCCGCTGCTGATTACGACAACGACGGTTACGTCGATTTCTACGTTTCCAACCTCTACGGCGGCAACTTCCTTTACCACAACAATCACAACAACACTTTCACGGAGGTTTCCGAGCAGGCCGGCGTGCATCAACCGCAGTCCCAGAGTTTTGCGACCTGGTTCTTCGATTACGACAACGACGGCTGGCCCGATATTTTCGTGACCACTTACTTTTTTTCCGCAGACGAAACCCTCCGAAGTTACCTGGGGCTTCCTACGAACGCCGAGAGCCTCAAGCTGTACCGCAATCTGGGCAATGGTACTTTCAAAGATGTGACCGCAGAAGTCGGCCTGAACAAAATCAATATGCCTATGGGTGCCAATTTTGGTGACATTGACAATGATGGCTATCCGGACATTTATTTGGCTACCGGAGGGCCTGAGTATGGCGCGCTAGCGCCCAAAATGCTCCTTCACAACGACGAAGGGAAATACTTCACGGACATAACGGCATCTTCGGGCACTGGGGATCTGCACAAGGGGCATGCCGTTGCTTTTGCCGATCTGGGCAACAACGGACTAGAAGACCTGTTGGTATCGATCGGCGGACCCACGCCGGGGGACGCGCATCAGTTCCGCGTGTTTGCGAATCCCGGAACCGCCAACGACTGGATCACCGTCAAATTGGTCGGCGTGAAGTCGAACCGCGCGGGAATCGGGGCGCGCATCCACGTGACCGTAGAAAATGAAGGGCACGGCACCCGCTCGATTTACCGGACCGTTGGCAGTGGAGGTTCCTTTGGCGCCAGTCCTATCCAACAGCACATCGGTTTGGGGAAATCAGCGAAGATTACGCGATTGGAAGTCCGGTGGCCTGCCTCCAACTCGCCCCAGAGCTTCGCTAATGTGGACAAGAACCAGTTCATCGAAATCAAGGAATTTGCGAAAAATTACACCAAGCTTGCGCGCAAATCGTTTCGGTCGGGTGTCTCCAAAAGCCGGTGATTCCGCGCTAAAATGGCGGCAATTAGGGCAGAGAGATAGGAGTAAAATAAATGAAGGGCCGCGCCTGCCTGTTGGGGCTCTCACTGCTTTTGGCCGCTTCCCCTCTTTTCTGCAAAACGTATTCTGCGTCCGGTCTGGTCCTTCGTACAGACCGCGAACATCTTTCTCTGGAGGTCTCTTGCCAGGCCATTCCAGGCTACATGGAAGCCATGGTAATGACATTCCCAGTGCGCAGTGCCGAGGCGTTCGATGGCCTGAAACCCGGCATGATGATCGATTTCAAGCTCGACATCCGCAAAAACGCGGCCTATGCGGAGCAAATTCGCATCCATGCTTACGAGAACACTGCGCAAGAGCCTATGGCTGCGCGGCAATTGGAAATTCTCGACGCTGCCACCTCTACGCCTATTCGCCATGAGCCACTCTTGCAAGTCGGCGAGGCCGTGCCTGATTTCACCTTAATCGACCAAAAACGCAGGAACGTCAGGCTTTCGGCCTTGCAAGGCAGGGTGGTGGCGATTACATTTATCTACACAAGATGCCCGCTCGCCAACTTTTGTTTTCGGATGTCCAACAATTTCGGTGTTCTGCAGCGCCGCTTTGCGGACCGGATGGAGAAAGACTTGGTGCTGCTCGGCATTTCCTTCGATCCTGAGTATGATCAGCCGGAGACTTTGGCCGACTATGCGCGGACGTGGACCAAGGACTCCAAGGGCTGGCATTTCCTGACCGTCCCTTCCGCTGATGTGAAGAATCTCTGCGGGGAATTCGGCGTGAATTTGTGGCAGGATGAGGGGCTCTTGACGCATTCTCTGCATACCGTGATCCTTGACCGCCAAGGGCGAATTGCCGCAAACGTGGAGGGCAACGAATACTCGGCGAAACAGCTAGGCGACCTGGTCGAAGCAGTAATGAATCGCGCTCCGTAGCGTCCCCAGCGAGATCTTCCAGTCACGAGTCACTTCGCATTCCTCGGCGCAACTTCCGAATTGAGGCTCACGGTTCTTTGCTTTTCTCCTGCAGCACTTGCTTCGCTCGCTCAGCGGTTTTCGCGCGCGCGCTTTCTTCTAACTTGCTGAACACTTGCATCTCCGCTTGCGCGTCCTGGGTTCGGCCGAGCGCCCGATACGCCTGTGCCAGCAAGAAGTGCGTTGCGGACTCCGCGGGGTCGGCCTTCACCGCCGCCTCCAAATCTTTCACTGCATCCGCAGGCCGCTCCACCTTGAGCAACGCGCGCGCACGGTCTACCCGCGCGCCCATCAGGTTCGGGCACACATCCAGAGCTTTCTGCACCTCCGTCAATGCTTGGGCCGAGTCTCCATGCTGCTCCAGAATAATGTTCCCGATTTTCCATTGAGCGTTGCAATTCGAAGAATCGTTCACGAGCTCTGCGCGAAACTCTTCCGTCGCCGCGTCCCACATATTCAACGACCAATACGCATTCCCCAGGTGGTAATGCGTGCCCGCTTGCTGCGGCGCCACCTCCACCGCTTTCTTGTATTCGAGCAGCGCACCGTCGTAATTTTTCATGCTCTCCATCACTTCGCCGGAAATTTCGTGAACCCAAACCGAATTAGGATCCAGCCCATTGAGCTTTGAAAGTGCCTCCTCCGACAATTTCATGTGTACCTTGCCGAGCAGGTACCAAACTTCCGGATTTTCGGGCTGGCGCTGTGAAAGCTGCCGCAAGTGATCCGCGGCGCGTTCGAATTCCCCTAGCTTGATCAAGTCATTCGCAAGGAAAAGCTCTGCGTTGTTGTCTTTGGGATTGGCGCGCACTGCGGATTCCAGATTCCGCCCTGCTGCGGCGTAATCCCCCATTTCGTATAAGGCAATTCCTAGAAGCGCCGAAGCTGACGACATTTTCGGATCGATCTTCAGCCCTTTCTCCAACACCTCGGCCGCTTTCTTGTATTCGCGCTGACGGAGATAGAGCGAGCCAAGATTGTTGTAGGCGGGAGCAAGGCGCGGCGCAACTTGCAGGAGAGATTCATAGTGGACGGCGGCGGCGGCAAGGTCTCCGCGCGCTTCCGCGGCTCTCGCGTCGCCGTAGAGTTTCTGCACGCGTGCGTCGCCAGCAGTTGCTTCGGCTTGAGCCTTTAGAACTGGAGAAAAGCAGCTGGACGTCACGAAAAAAAGGAGAGCAGCCGAAAAGGCGAGCCGAGGAAAGGAAGACATTGCAAGGATCCGAAGCCGCACAATACGGCAATTTTACACCGGCGTCGCGCAAACGCCTAGGATTGCAACCGCTTCCAAATTGCGGCCACCTCGCGGCCAGGTAAAGGCTGTATTGATTACCCCACCTCTGCGTGCTACGCTCGCCACACTGCAGGGGTGAATGGCGATGCGAGCGGTTCAGGGTCCTCTTCGAACCAGGGGTTTTGGCGTTTTCGAAGTAGATCTGCGCGCCGCCGAATTGCGCAAGCACGGCGTTCGCATCAAACTACAAGAGCAGCCTTTCCAGATTCTCTCCCTCCTTTTGGAACATCCCGGAGAAGTGGTGACCCGTGACGAGTTGCGGGAAAAGCTGTGGCCCGCACACACGTTTGTGGATTTTGATCGAAGCTTGAACAAAGCTATGACCAAATTGCGGGCGGCGCTGGGGGACTGTGCCGATAGCCCTCGATACGTCGAAACGATTCCGCGGCATGGCTACCGCTTCCTCGCGCCTGTGCATCAGCCACAGTCAGAGTTTGCACACGAACGTGCTGCGGGCCGTGAACTCCCGCAGGATCATTTCCCCGGCAATGGAAAGTCTGCCGCACGGAATGGATACCAGCGTCCGTTTCGAGTCTTGGACCTGCTAACGCGGACGACCACGCGGCGCTTCTATGGGTCCGCCGCCGCGTTAGTAATAGTTACGGCTGCGATCATTTTTGCGATCCGCGTTTTCAAACCAGTTCCTCTGAGCGGTTCGTCGAGCGTCGTCAATCCTCGTCGCTCCGTGGCTGTGTTGGGTTTCACAAACCTTTCCGGGGACCCGCATGAAGCTTGGCTTTCCACTGCATTTTCCGACTGGCTCACTACGGAACTCACCGCAGGCGAACAGGTACGCGCGGTTCCTGCAGAAAGCATCGCGCGGATGAAGATGGAATTGCCCATGCCGGACGTGGACGGATTAGGTCCTGAAAGCCTGATTCGCATCCGGAGGAACCTGGGAACGGACTATGTGATTGCAGGTTCGTATGCCATGTTGGGGGGAAAGCGGGAAGGCCAGATCCGCTTAGACCTGCGGTTGCAGGACACGCAAACGGGCGAAACCGTCGGCGCAATTTCCGAGGCGGGAACGGAAGCGCATCTGCTGGATCTCGTTTCGCGGGCCGGCAAGCACCTGCGGGAAAAGCTGGGCGTACGGGCAGTGACCCGCGAAGAGGCTGCGGAAGTGGCGATCGCTTTGCCAACGAAGAGTGAAACCGCCAGATTGTACTCTGAAGGATTGGCGAAGCTGCGGTCCTTTGACGTGCTGCGAGCCAGAGACCTTTTGCAAAAAGCCATTGCGGTCGAACCCAGTTACGCGCTTTCCCATGCTGCTCTAGCAACAGCGTGGGGGCAACTGGGATATGACGAGAACGCGAAGACAGAAGCGAAGAAAGCTTTTGACTTGTCTTCCAATTTGTCGCGCGCGGAGAGACTGCTGGTAGAGGCTCGCTATCATGAGACTTCCCGGGATTGGGAGAAAGCGGCAGGCATCTATCGGGCGCTCTTTGAATTTTTCCCGGACAATCTCGAATATGGACTGGCCCTAGCCAACGCCGAGTACAAAGCCAATGAATGGAAAGATGCGCTGAATACGATTGCGGTTCTCCGGAAGCTGGCCGCTCCCTTGTGCGACGACCCGCGCATCGACTTCGTAGAAGAAGACGCTTCGCGGTCGTTGGGCGACACGAAGACATCTGAGGCGGCTCTGGCGAAAGCCGCGGAAAAATCTCAAGCCGCAGGAGCTTCCTTGTTGCTTGCAAAGGCTCGTCTTGCCCAGGCTTGGCTTTTTGAGAACTTGGGTAGATTTTCCGAGGTGGAAAGCCCGGTGCGAGAGGCCAAGCAACTTTACACGGCTGCGAATGACCGAGCAGGCGCAGCTGAAGCAACGACCATCGGAGCGATCGCTCTCAAGAATAAAGGCGACTACCTCGGCGCGAAAAAGGCCTACGAAGAAGTGCTCGCTCTGTATCGCCAGATTGGCAATCGCACTGGGCAGGCCGGAGAGAATGACAATATTGGCGACATTCTCGTCTACCTGGGGGATCTCGAGGGCGCGCGCCGCGGCTATGAAGCAGCCTTCTCCATCTATCAGGAAGTGGGCGACCAGAACGGGGAGGCGCTGGCGGAGAATGGCCTGGGAGACGTTTATCTGGCTCTGGGGAATCACCAGAAGGCAAAGGAAATGTATCAAAGCTCGGTGGAAATTTGCGGGCGCATTGGTAATCCGGCCCGAGAGGCGGACGCATTGTCTGGCCTGGGACGCATTCATAGGCTCGAAGGCGATCCAGAGCAAGCATTGCGGGACCTAACCCAAGCGCGGAAGAAATTTGAAGAGATTGGGGACAAGACGGAAGTCGGGCGCGTCGATCTGTACCTTGCCGAACTTTTCCTTGACAAAGGCAAGGATGACGAAGCCGCTGTGTCCGCGCGGCGCGCCGCTGAAGTGTACGAAGCGAATAAGACACCGGGCGGAGAGGCCGCAGCAAACCTGCTGCTCGCGCGGACGCTGCTGGCGAACGGGCAGGTTTCCGAAGCGCGGGAAAAAGTGGACCAGGCGGCAAGGGTTGCCTCCGAGACGCACGATCGGGAACTGGCATTGTCTGCGGCGGTGGCAAGTGCACGAGTTCGGGCGAGTTCCCGGGAACCTAAGGACGTGCGCGAGGCGCTAGCGATCCTCAGGAACCTGGTGAGCACGGCAGGCGAGTCTACCTTCGCCGAACAACTCTACGAGGCCCGGCTGGCTCTTGGCGAGATCGAACTAAAGTCTGCTGATAAGACGGTGGGGCGGTCCGATCTCGAAGCCCTGCAAAAGGAGGCTTCGAGTCAAGGTTTTCAACTGATTGCGCAAAAGGCCGCGGCAGTGCTGGGAGAGTCAAGGAATCGAGCGGCGCTTCGCGTGCAAAACTAGCGTTGCGAATTCGCTACGACACAATTGGCCTCTGTTACTTTGAATCCGACCAGCGTTTCTGGCGGGCTCACCAATTCCACCGGCAAAGTGACGTTGAATGCTCCCGCGGCGGGCACTGCGGCACAAAGGTCCGTGACTCTGTCGAGCGACAACACCGCAGCAGCAACCGTTCCGGCTAGCGTGACCGTGGCGGCGGGCGCAACCTCGGCCAACTTCACGGTGACCAGTCACACGGTTGGAGCAACCACCACGGCAAATATCTCTGCAACGCTTAACGGAGGAACCCAAAGTGCGGTTCTCACCGTGACACCACCCCGGGGGTGGCGTCTCTCTCGCTGAATCCCACCAGCGTTGTGGGGGGATCGGCGAATTCAACAGCAACCGTGACGTTGAATGCTCCCGCAGCGGGCACTGGGGCACAAACAACCGTAACGCTGTCGAGCAGCAACAAGGCAGCGGCCACCGTTCCGACCAGCGTGACCGTGCCTTCGGGCTCCACTTCGGCAACATTCACAGTAACGTCTCACGTCGTGACCTCAGTGGCTAACTCGGACATTGCGGCAACATTGAACGGTTCGGCGATAGCGACGCTGACTGTGAATCCGCCATCGGTTGTCGCTATCACTTTGAATCCGACAAGCTTTCCTGACGGCCTCATAGATTACTGGTTTGTTCGCTAGGCTTTTTAACTACGTGAGCATTCGTTTTTCGCTCAGATCCGCTTCCGGAAATACCACCGATCTTAGACTTGGGCATTTGGACTAACGGCGGCGGTTTTCCCAACCGCTGTAGCGAAATCCAATCAGTGTTTGGATTGATTTTGCAGGACTTATCCCACTCGCATTCTCGCGACTACCACGTTTTTTCCTGTTATATAGTGCACCAAAAGCGGACCAATCAAATCACAGATTTGTGCTAAGCTACTGAAAACACTCGGCGGAGAGGTGCCAGAGTGGTTTAATGGGTCGGTTTGCTAAACCTACCTGCCCTGTTTGCACTCGCTAATTTCCACATGTTTTCAGTAATTTACGTTGCTCTCAGTCGCATTGAGATGGCCTCATTTGCAGGCTAAAGTGCACCAAGAGTGCACCAAGAAATTGACGCGGACTTTCACTGATTCCCAGCCCGTCGAGATGCGATAGGGCCCAGCTCGTCCTCCGTCAACCGCGAGAGCCATAGCTCAACCGACTCTAAAGATGTCACTTCAACGAATAGGCGACTTTTCCCGCTGAATGCGGAGGGTGGGACAATCGCTGCGGCAGAGGTCACGTCTTGGAAAAGCATTGATTATGGCCCGGACAAATCCTCTTTTCCAGGCCAATGCCAGACGGCTACAAGAAATCGCACGAAAGGATCTTCCTCAATCTGCGTGAGCGTGTTCCGCAACGCGTCAGTCTCCATTCCCAGTGTTCTCGCAGCCTCAACGAGTGTCTCTTTTGCCTGCGCCGCCTTGCCTGAATTGGTGGAGTTCAGACTATAAACTAGGCTGGTCACTTCATGCGCCGTTCTGAGAGACAGCTTATACAAATCTCTGGTCTTCTCCTCAAAATAGACCCACACAAGCGCTTGGCTTGCGCAGTCAATCACATAGTCGAACTCCTTTATTCGTTCGCAGGGTGAGATCCACGGGGTCTGACCATGCAAGTTCGGCAATTGTCGTGACGCCCTCATCTATAAAGCGCTCGGCGGAAGATCTACTGACGCACTGAAGTTTTTCCAACTCGTTCGAAGCTTCCCCGGGGTCTTCGCCGAGCTTGAATTGCTGGACAGCCAGACGCCTGCCGATCTTGAATAAGGTTCCTGTGGGGAATGTGCCCAGCAAGAAGGCTAGGGCAATTGCAGAGTCACCTGTGACCCACTTGCCAAGCGAAAACCCGAACGGGAGGGCAATTAAAAAACGAAAGACGCAATTATACACGTCGTGAAAAGTGAGGTCACGGTTGCGCAATCTGCTGAATTGATCGTAGACAACCCAGGTCAAGGCTCCCAAAAATGCAGTGACCGCCACACGAGGAAATGTGAATGGGTTGGAAGCAACTCCTTGCCAAGACTGAAGCGTTTTTGCTGTGCCCCATAGCCCTATACCGGCGACGAATGCCAGGAGGAGTAATGGCAGCACATAACGCCTTCGCCCGTAGATCCGTGTGAAGGACGTTTCAAACTTGGGTTTGAGTTCGTTATAGAACTTGCGTTTGAGTTCCTCAGTATTTGGCTCGGAAATAACTTCGGTTGGCCGAAACAAACGATAATAGGATTTGACTTCCTCTGTGCCGAAGACGGGAAACAATCCGTGACTTCCCCTTCGCCAGGCCACGGAAAGGTATAAAACGCATGGGAGCCAAACCATCACCCATGCCACTGAACTGGCGAACCAGATGAGCATCCTGTACTGTCCTATGGTCATGGTTGCCCAAGGACCCAGCAAGATCGCGGAAATGTCACCCAGTCAACGCCCTGGGGCATTCACGCATGCGCTTATGGGTTGCGAGCCATCCTTGGGCTGCTCCTATGCGGGGTTCGGCACCGTTGTGGCACCGGCCCAGAAGTAATTGCCGTCGGGACTGACGTACCAATTCGGATTGCCCTGGACCGAAGTGCCTGTAACGTTACCCTTGGGTACGACGATCGAACCTGCAGGAATGATAGCGACGATAGGAACCATCGTGCTGGGCCAGCCGGCCCGCACGCGCACGTCGGCAATCGTTCGAATCTGAGGTGTTGGCGGCTGGCTGGGGAGACCCCGGGCGATAGCGAGATTCAGGATGTCTCTGGCCTTCTGCACACTACCTGGACACGTCTTCGATGCCCGCACTTCGTGATGAGCGAAAACGTGATCCGCGTCCAAGGCGATACCCCAGCGGCCAGCGATGTCCGCCACGAGGGCAGCACTGGCCGCACTTTGTGGAGGCGCCCATGCGTCCTGGGCATGGCCTTCGTGTTCGATGCCGATCGTGTAGTAATTTGGATTGACATTGGGAGAGGCAAGCACCAAGGCTGCCGTTGGATTGACCACGATTCCGGCATGGAAGGCGGTGTCATCCTCAGAAACATATTGATGGATGAGGCCATCGACTCCGACACCGTAGTGCGCCGAGACTTTGGCGCTCGGATCGTGGAACCATGCGTCCGTGCCCTTCAGCGTGCCGTCCATGACGTGAATGACGATGCCGGTTGGGTTGAGACCCATAGGACGTCCGGACCGGAAATTGCCAGGTGCAGAACCAATCCATCGGTGATCAATCATGACGGCCTCCCGAGCTCGTATTAGCCGACCGCATTGAGGTTTCCGGCTTCGGTTAATCTGGGAACTGCAGGAGCGGCTGCGCCGTTCGACCCGTCATCTGGGGACGGCGAGGGCTGCTGCGTGGTTTGGCGCACAAGACGTTGTGCATCGTCGCTTTCGGCGAGAGAGGAACGCAGCTTGAGGGTGGTTTTCAAAGTCTCATACCAAAAAGGCGCGCCGAGACTGAGAAGAGCAGCGGAGAGAAGCACACCAAGAAGCTTTTGCATGGTGAACGAGGACCATGCAGGCAGCGGCAGAAACCCTCCAAGTTGCACCCACTTCCAAGCCGGAACAGAAAAGACGCCGCTCTGGCCGAGAATCGCATCGACATCAGAGAGGACACGATCATTGAGCGTTGTACCCTGATCAGTGGAAGGCGCTGGGGAAGCGGTGCTTTTGGGAGTCGTGGTGGTGGGAGAAATCCCGGGCGCGAGGTCTGCACTCACCTTCGCAGCATTCTCGATGAGTTTTTGACGGAGTGCAGAGTCGGCGTACAGCCGGTTAACGATAGCAAGAGTGTCCATTTGTACGGCTACCGCGGTGAAAAGAGCCAAAACGAAAGTGATAGCGTGCGTGCTCGCCGTAAAGCGAAGGCGCACGCGTTCGATGGTCTGGTCGAACCAGGCGTTAATCTTGGCGACAAAAGCGCTGGGAGCTTCGTGAACAATGGCCATACTCATGCGGACGTTGTTGGCGAGCTCCGGATTCGACTGTTCGAGGCGGAGAGCGAGGTCACGAATATTACTCAGCGTTTGCTCGGGGTCGCTCACCTGGTTCTTCTGAAGAGCGCCGCGTAAAGCTGCGAGGGAGGGTTCGCTCAGTTTCTGGACCCCGGTGCCAGCGGAAAAATCAAGCAGGAGCGTAGTCAATTCCTCGCGCGAAACCACGCTTGCGAAATGTCGGGAGATTCCGCTAACCATCGGATTTTTCAAGACGCTGCTGCTAATCTCCTCGGCAATTTTTTGTTCCATCGAGGGGTCGAGATGCCGGATCATGTCGGCCACACCACGAAAGAGATGGCGGCCGCGCGTATTGACAAGAGTGGTGACCGCGTGGGTCAACATAGTAACGACGAAACTCCCAATCAGCATGACGACCGAGAGGCCGATTAGGACATCAATAGATTTCAGCATGTTCCCGCTCCTCAATAGACATTCACGGGGTCATGAATGAGAGTCTAGGATTCGCAGACGATACGACCGGGGTTGACTAAAAGCAACAACATCCTGCGCGTGAGACAAAACACTGCCGTCTGACATCGCAGAAAACCCTAGAGCAAATTCCAGCCCTTACAAGGGCCGGCCATTCCGTTGGCGAGCATCCACTCTTGCTGAACACGGACAGCAGCCCTCACTGCGATTGCATTTCCCACAGATTTTGCCGGGTAGCTTCTGACAACTCACGTCGATTCTTGGCATGCAATTTCGAAAGAACGTTCGAAGCGTGGAACTTCACCGTACTGACGCTGATGTCCAAGAGGCCAGCGATTTCCCTATTCGAGAGCCGTCTGCGCATCAGTTCGAGGATTTCGTTCTCGCGCGGCGTCGTAGTTTGCCGGGCATGGGCGTCCCTGCGCAGCACACAATTCACTTCACGGAGGAAGTCGGAGAGCACCTCCGGCGGAACCCACAGCTGATTGGCGACAATACAAGATATCGCGCGGACGAGCATGGTAGTTGCATCCGCATGTGGAACGTACCCGTGAGCGCCCATAATGAGAATTCTCACGATCTCATCCCTCGACTTATGGTGGTCCAGCACGAGGAACTTTGCCTCCGGGCACTGACCCCGTAGTTGCTTCAAACAATCGTACAAAGGCATATCGAGTCCAAACTGGTCAATCACGAAGACCACGCCACTTCGACGGGACGGAGCACAGTCAGCGTACTGTTTCAGGTTCAAAACGTTGACTCTGGGATCGGCCCGCAACAATTGGTTAAGGTAGGCTTCGGCCAGGCAGTTCTTCGCAACGGGACAAACTCGGAGTGGCGCTCGTGAAATCGCGTGCAACATGCTCAAGCGTCTCCACACGGCTCGGGTTGGTCCTGGTGCCCGTGTGCCTCGCGCAGCTAGAGAGATTTGCAGAACTATGAAGAGACTTTAGGAGTTTGTCAAGGTACTAGTCTTGACGTTACTAGTCTTCGCGGAGAGGCAGTTGCCCGACCTTTGGGTAGTTGCTTTGTCTCCGCGCTGGATCATATCCTCTCGCCCTCTGTCCGGCTTTGCGGGACGTTGATTGTGAACGTCGACGAAGCCTGACGGTCGGATTTACCCGAAATAAATACGACGACTGTAACTACAACTATCCAGGAGCTACCGTGCGTACTCGAACTCTAGGCCTATCCCTTTTCGTCCCCCTAATGCTTGGTACTGCAATTCTGTTGTTTCCTCAAGCGCCTGTACCTCAACGACCCAAGTCGGCGGAGCCGAGAACTGAGCTTCCTAAACTTGTTCGTAACGCAGTCGTGATTTTAAGGAATCGTTTCAATGTGAATCCTTCTCCCGCAGATCTAACGGCAATTTCCCCTCGCGTGAAATCGATTGGCGCCGTTCCACTAAGTCCGGCGACTCCGCAGGGTAACGTCCTCCTGCTTGTCGAGTTTGAGAATGCAAAGGACCTTCCGAAAGTGCTCCCCATCTCGACGGAAAAGGGAGACATACTGCTGCGCGATGATGGAAAAGAAGGTGATCAACGTGCTGGGGATGGCGTCTACTCCGAATCGGGATTTCTCACGGGTATCGATGTTGCCGACCCTTCTGACGGCACGCCGACGAGGCATTTCGCGGACCTGCAGCGCAGAGCCGACGACCTGAATGCACTGTTGAATTCTCCGTGCATCTTTCAACTGCCGCGTCCCCCGATCAGAATGACGCACTGAGCCTAACGCTGAGGGACTAATGATCAGAAGGATGCATCCGCCCAAGACTCCGCCTCAGTCCCCATTATCGGTGTTCAGCGTGCTTCTCATCGGTCAGGGGTTTGGATCTCAGGCTGAATTCCAGGGGCTGGTGAAGCAACAGACTTTCATTCAAAGAACGATAGCCAGCATCGGTTGGACCTGAGGGCTTTAGCTACGAGGTGGATTGAGGTTTTTCACGGGCAGAAAACTCGAATTGAAGTGAGTCACCGCCCCCGTGACGTGCCACAACTCGAATAAAATCTGCGGTGCAGAGTAGATTCGTGAACGGCGGCCCTTCTTCTGCCTATCGCCGAAATGGATTTGAGCGTTTCAGCTTGTGAATCAAACTGAAACACTTTCGCCAGTGTCGCCACTATTCTCAGAAGAAACATATGCTCCGCCGTCTGCTGCTTATTGAGGAAGACGCGCTGTCTGTCGAGGCCAGCCTGTACCGACTCTTGACGCGCGAGCGGGGGTTCGCATGTGAGAGGGAAACCTGGGAATCCTTTGAAGCCGAGAAGCTAGCCGAATTTGAGGCCGACCTGGTTGTTACCGTAACTCCCTCCCATCGGAAGTATTCACTGGATTTTCATGAATGGCTGCGCACGCATCCCATCCGTGCACCCGTGCTTGTAATCCTTCCACAGGAGCCGGGAGAACGACTGCTCCGGTCGGCAAGCGAGTCCGGCGATGATTTCCTGTTGTGCCCTGTACGAGACGAAGAGTTGCAATGCAGGCTTGCGCGGCTTCTTGGAGAGCAGGTTGATGCGGAAAGGGCCGTCCACCGCAAGTTGAACATAGAATTAGGCTTGGAACAACTGGTGGGCGAAGCTCCTGGATTTTTGCAAGAAACCGCAAAAATCCCCGCCATTGCGTCCAGCCGGGCCCCCGCCCTTTTACTGGGAGAAACGGGGACCGGCAAGGAGCTTTGCGCTCACGCCATCCATAGTTTGAGCCCACGCCACGTCGGACCATTCGTTCCTGTGGATTGCGGGACCATGCCCGAGCAACTGCTGGAAAACGAACTCTTCGGCCATGTCCGCGGGGCCTTCACGGACGCCCACTCCGACCAAAAAGGCCTTGCCGCCATGGCCGATGGAGGAACGTTGTTCCTCGATGAGATCGATTCGCTTACACTCGCAGCGCAATCGAAGTTGTTGCGATTCATCGAGGACGGCACATACCGGCCGCTCGGCGCCCAAAAATACGAGTCCGCAGATGTTCGATTGGTAACGGCGACAAACCGGGATTTGGAAGATTGCAGCCGTGCGGGCACGTTCCGCAGGGATCTTTTTTTTCGCTTGAATGTCCTGCCGCTAAGACTCCCTCCACTGCGCAAAAGACGAGAAGATATCGTGCTCCTTGCGAACCACTTCCTCAAATGTGTGGGAGCTTCACGCGAGAAAAAGCTCACACCCAGCGCACTGCGCATCCTTCAAAATCATGATTGGCCCGGGAACGTCCGAGAGCTATACAACGTAGTGCGGCGCGCGGTTGCGTTCTCGGGCGGCTCGGCGATTCTTCCGGTCCATCTCGGATTAGGCGCCAGCGAGGAAACTCATTCGAATGAATGTGCGTTCAACGCGGGAAGGCAGCGCGCGATTGAAAGTTTTGAGAGGCAGTATGTGGAAGACCTGCTTCGGAAGCATCACGGCAATGTTACTCGAGCTGCGTTCGATGCGAGAAAAGACCGGCGTGTGTTCGGCCGGCTCCTGAAGAAATATCAAATTGACCGTTTGGATCTGTAAGTGAGTGACTTAGCGAGCCCAGTGGCGCGACGGATTTGTCCCACCTGTGAAAGTTGAAACAGCTTAGATATTTAAACCAAGAAACGGCGTTCCAAGTGGCTGTGGTGTGGGACTGGGGAGTCCCACACAACGCTGCTCCCAATTCTTTCCTGACACTAACTCTTGTAGAGACAATCTAGCGCGTCCAAAGAGTCTGGTCTTCAGCTTGCTTGGTCGCCTGCGAGGTCGTGCCGTTTTGCAGGATCGCGATCCCGAGATCGATGTTGATATTGCAAAAGACATACTTCGCTATTTCCTGCGAAACCCGCAGGCAGCGGATGACCTGGAAGGTGTAGTTCGATGGCGCCTTCTGGAGGAAAAGATTCACCGAAGCTTGGAGGAGGCCCGGGTGGCACTGAACTGGCTAGTTTCAAAGGGACTCCTCGTCGAGGAACACGGTGGAACCTCGAGTGCGATGTACCGGCTGAATCTGGAGGACCGGGAGGAAATAGCGCGTTTCTTGGAAGAACTCGGAGTTCAGAAGAGAGATCAGGCCGAGGAGTAAAACGGAACACATGGCCAGCTACGTAGCAATCGCGAGCACGTGCGAGGCAATCGTGCGCGTACTCCGATCCAACTACGACCCTGCGATATTCAATGGGGCGACGCTCGACTTTCAAGTGTACGTCGCGGAGGACTTCACGCGGCCGATGGATGAAGGAGTCTCAGTCTTTCTGTACCGCGTTTACCAGAATGGAAGCCATCGCAACATTCCCGGCCGCCTCCTGCCGAGCGGCAGAAGGCAGAACCCCAAGCTGCCGGTGGATTTGCACTTCCTTCTGACAGCGTGGGCGAAGAAAGCCTCCTTACAGAATGAAATAGCCGGCTGGATGATGCGCGTGATGGAAGACAATGCCAGTCTTCCGCCAAGCGTGTTAAACGCGTACCAAGACAACGTTTTCGGCCCCGACGAGGGTGTGGAAATCGGACTTACGGAGTTGAGTGTGGAAGACATGTTTCGGGTATGGGAAGTGATGATCGGCCACGTGTATCAACTCTCTGTGCCCTATCTGGCACGAATGGTTGAAATCGAGTCGATTGTGGTCGGTCCAGTTGCCGGATTGCCGATCCAAGAACGGGCGCCAGATATCCGTCGCTTGAGCACGTAACGCGCCGTCGCGACGGAAATAGTTCAGGCGACGTTCGGGAGATTCTTTCAATGTCGATGACGGGTCCCGGGATCTTCTTAGAACAGCGTACCGTCTTCACTGTTCTTGGGATTCAGTTTTGGGACCAGACAGTGGATCAACCAGTGACTGATGGTCTAAACGTAATGGCCCAACTACAAGATGCGGACTACTCTCCGCTCGCTGCCGTGCGCACTTTTTCCGGTGTTTATGCTTTCCAAGGATTACCTAGCCTTCATGATGTCGAATATCCAGCGAACGGCGGTCAGACTCAATCGAGCCCGCCAAAGAATGTTCCCTTCGTGGTAACGGTTTTGGATGATTTGAATCGGTTCCTTCCGTTGCTTTTCAGAGTGGATCTGCCGCTTCCTTATCCTGGACTCTTCTTGAGCAACGATACCGTGAGTCCACCGGGGAGCGGCGCGCGGGCCTATCTATTTTCAGCTCCAACGCGCAGCGCGGGACCAGGCATCGGCGTCATTCGAGTGGACCTCTGGGATCACGAAGCGGACGAGCCTGCGGGATTCGCTGCTCTGCAGGTGACCATCGATGGACAAGTCTGGACTGGCATTGCCGACGATCAGGGACGTGCCCAGATTCAATTTCCCTCGCCACTGGTTCAGCGACTGAGCCTCGGTTCTCCGCCAGGAATCGGACAAGGTCCGCCGTCGGGGATGAGTTGGCCGGTTCAAGTGCAGGTGCGATACCAGCCCGGAAAGCTGATCTTTCCATTGAAAGATTCGCCAGACGTCGTGTGGCCCTGGGCCAGCACACCTAGCTTGAAGAGCATACTTGACGCTCAGCAGCCCGCTCTCATTTGGCAGAAAGAGGCCGGTCCTCCGGTGCCAACGTGGACGGGCGACCTTTTCTATGGAGAAGAACTCGTGCTGCGCACCGCGCCAGTTGTGGCGACAACTGTTTTTTCGACTCTCTTGATTTCTCAAGTCACATCGCCTTAGCGAAGGAGCAAATTCATGCCTGAGTATCTAGCACCTGGCGTATACGTGGAAGAAGTCAGTTTTCGGGCGGATTCGATTGGAGCCCTCAGCACGAGCATTGCCGGATTCATAGGCCCGACGCTGTTTGGTCCGCCTTTTGGCGTTCCCGAGTTGCTGACCAGCTATTCGGATTTCGAAAATATTTATGGCTCCCTAGACGAAATCCACTTCGGGGATTCGGGGGGGTTTGAAGCCATCAACTACATGGCGCAGGCTGTCCGGGCGTTCTTCGAGAATGGCGGCCAGCAGTTGTACGTCTCGCGTGTCATTTCCACTGTCGCGCGCGGGACGGAGAGCACAGACTCGAAAGATGTCTACGTGCCGTACGGCACGCAGTGCTGTTCTACCGGCAGCATTCCGGATCCCTCCGTGAGCCCTGTCGGCCAGCCGATCCCCCTGCTGGGACGCTATCCCGGCAGCGGTGGCAATTTCGCTGTGACGTTTACCTTCCATGTGAGCCAAAACGTTCTTTCCGGCATACCTCAAAACCCGTTGAATCCCTCTGGGGCCAAAGACCCAGTGCTTCGCGGGGTCAACAACTTCGACACGGTCTGGATTCAGCGCAACTCGGCAAGCCCACCATCCAGCGACCTTTACTGGGCGGAAAACTTTTTCGATTCCCTGACCAAACAGTGGGAGTGGCAATTCCATCCCCAGACGGGGAGTCCGCTCCCTCTTTCGAAATTACAACCTGCACAGTCTGGGCAACCCAGTGACGTCGTGAAAGTGATTACCGTCTCCGCGGAAATTAATATTGGCGGCGCGTTTCCCCGGAGGAAGCTGTACGAGAATTTGACATTTCATCCTACGTCACCGACTTCGCTTTCCCAGTTCTTCGGAAAGAAACTGAGCTCCCGTTCGAATGAGCTTACCGTTCCACTCATCTTTGACCCCGGCGACCCCGTCGGACAGTTTACGGACGGTCCGACCATCGCCAGGATCATGATGACGCAACCGCGCAGCCTGGCCGAGCAGGGACGCCTCACGAAGCTGCTGGGCCTTACCTCCCCGGTTGGTGACCTCTCGATTCTTGGCACGCTCGGAGATCCTCAACTCGCCGATACCGACCGGCAGTTGCAGGTGTTCCTGAGCGGGGGCTCCGATGGATTTTGGCCGACTCCCCGTTACTACGAAGGCGATGATTCCGTTCCAGCGACCAAGACCGGATTGAAGTGTTTCGAAGACCTGACCGACATCTCGATTGTGGCGGCCCCCGGGCATTCCTGGAGGAATCCGGATCCGAGCGTGACACCGGATGAGGACATAGCAGACAAACTTACCATTGCGGGCCTGCTGATCGCGCATTCGGAGAAAATGCGTTACCGCGTCGCGCTCCTCGATTCCATGAACGGCCAGGACCTCACCGACGCGGGCCTCTACCGCGGACAACTCGATTCAGAATACGCGGCGCTCTACTTCCCCTGGGTGCGCATCGTGGATCCCGTTACCGATGCGGAAGTCAATCTGCCACCAAGCGGGTTTGTCGCTGGACTCTGCGCGCGCAACGACTTGACCGTTGGCGTTCACAAAGCGCCCGCCAACATGGTTGTCCAGTTGGCAATCGGATTCGAATTGATGCTCAACAAGGCGCAACAGGACGTCTTGAACCCACAGGGCATCAACTGTTTCCGTTTCTTCGAGGGGCGCGGTTACCGCTTGTGGGGTGCGCGCACCATCAGCTCCGATTCGCAGTGGAAGTACCTGAACATTCGCCGGTATTTCTGTTACCTGGAACACTCCATCGACGTGGGGACCCAAACGCTGGTCTTCGAGCCGAACAGCGAAGCCACGTGGGCCAAGGCTGTTCGTTCAGTTTCCGATTTTCTGTACAACGAGTGGCAATCCGGCCGTTTGATGGGTAACAAACCGGAGCAGGCGTTCTTCGTCCGGTGCGACCGCTCGACGATGACCCAGAGCGACATCGACAATGGGCGACTGATCTGCCTCATCGGAGTCGCGCCAATCACGCCGGCCGAATTTGTGATCTTCCGCATCGGGCAGTGGGTCGGGCAGAAAGCGTCGTAGCCGATTTTGACAAATTGAAAGGAGTAGCAAAACGCCATGGCACTTGAACGTTTAGGTCGTCCATACGGGCAGTTCAAATTTCAGGTTCTGATTGGCAGCGACAGCGGCACGGGCCCGAACGCCGGTTTCCAAGAAGTCAGCGGCCTGGGACTCGAAATTCACGTCGCCGAATATCAAGTCGGCAATTCGCTGGAGAAGGGGCCAGTAAAGGTGACCGGCTCCTGTAAAATACCTGATATCACACTTAAACGCGGAGTAATCGGAGAGTTGGCACTGCTGCATCAATGGATAAAGGATGTAAGAGACGGAAAAGGGAATGGGGTCACAGACGACACAAGAAAACTTGTCACCATCAATCTCATGGCAGAAGACGGGGTTGCGGTCGCGCAGACATGGACGCTGACCAACGCACGCCCCATCAAGTACACGGGGCCTTCGCTCACCGGCAAGGGCACCGACGTTGCAATCGAAGAACTTGTTCTTGCTTCCGAACACATCGAAGTTTCCTGACGAGTAACCATGAGTTCGAGCCGCTTACCTGGCGTTTATTTTGAAACGGTAGTGCCTCCGGTCCTGGAGCCGCTCCCGAGATTGGATATCGCTGCGTTCGTGGGCTTTGCGTCTTCAGGGCCGCTCGATATTCCTGTGGCGGTCGAAGATGCCACGCGCTTCCAGGAAATCTTTGGAAAAGATCAAGCGCTCGCATGGGACTCCGTGGCAGGAGAGAAGGTTTATGCGCAACTTCCGCCGGCCGTGCGAGCGTTTTTTCGCAATGGAGGCCAGCGTTGCTGGGTCGTGCGTGTCGCCGATAATTCGAAGGCGGCCTCCAACTCGTTCCTAATTCCGGGAATGCTTCAGGCCAGCCCCGAGATGCCGTATCAAGCGGGAGGATTGGTGGCGCGCTCGGAAGGAAGCTGGTCCGATGATCTGATGCTCAACGCCACCCTCAGCTTTCAGCCAGTTGCCGCCGACCCGCCCCAGCAGACGAATGATGGGCTGTTAATCGTGCTCTATTCGAATTCGACGCCGGGGGTATCGCCCGGAGACCTGTTACAAGTCTCATTCGATCGCGCCCCGGGCAGTCCCCCTTCCGGGAATTTGCCTATCCTCTTTGTTCCCGTGACGGCAGTGCAGAACACCACAGTGCAAAAGAGCGGCCAGACCGTGCAGGCAACGGCGGTAACGAGCGACAGGCTCTTTTGGTTTCTAGCCACTGAAGTTGGAGATTTCACGCAACAGCACGGGAGTCCCCCCTTTGGCGGAGCGGACCCAATGATTACTTGGCTGGCGCCGCCTGATTCGGTGTCCTGGCTAACTCCACCGCAGAATGCCGATCTCTGGATCGGAGGCTGGGGAATTGCCGGAGATGTGAGCGCTCCGGAATTTGTGGTCGTAGCGCTTCGCGCGCAGGCCGAAGAGATAACGGAGGGCTCCTGGTTGCGAGTGCGGTTGAATCCCGCACGTTTGCCAGCGGGCGCGCAGGAACTATTGCTTCTCGTGGACAGTGTGCGGGGCACGACGGCAACAGCAACTGGTGTTCCCACATCGCCGCCAACAGGCGAACAGGAAACCGTCGAGATTGTGGCCAAGGAAGCATGGTGGGTGCTCGACCAAAATGCTGGGTGGAAATTTAACCTTTCTGCGCCGCGCGTGGATGTGGTGACGTTGGAGTTGTGGGTGCGTGATGGCAGTGGAAAAATTACCACCCTGGAGAACCTCGGACTCTCGTCAGCACACCCTTTTTATCTTGGATACTTGCCGACCGATGCGCAGCTTTACGCACAAAGTGACAACCCTGAGCCGCCACCAGGGACTGCGCTATGGGCAGAGGCGGGCCATCCACGTTTTCCGTTGGCAAGGGGCATAGATTTTGTATCCGCGGCTGCCTTGGCCACAGGTCAAAATGTACTGCCCGTTTTTTTGCCCCTGGGGATTCCGGGACTGGTGAATCCGGACTTTTACCAGCCTGCGATCTCGCCGGGTGGAACTGCGCTTTATCGAGATGGTTTGGATCTTGGGGCCGGACAGCAGCCTGGGCTTTCCGCAAGCCTGTTCCTGGACCCCGATTTAGCGGATTGCACCGCGAAAACTCTGCTAACTTCGGCTTTCCATAAACAGTATCAGCTTCGCCGTGAGGGCGGTGCGGGTCCAGCAGGCGAGCCGCTTGTAAAAATGCACGCGGTACTGCCGTTAGAGGAAATCAGCTTGCTGGCCGTGCCCGATGCACAGCATCTGGGCTGGACGAAATCTTCCGCGGCAGCACAGCAGCTCTTGGACGCGCCGACGCTGGAGAGTATCTCTCCGGCAGACGCCGTCGGACAGATCTCGCTGATCTGGAGTGAGGTGGCCGGCGCGACTTCTTATACCGTGGAACAATCTGCTGATCCACGATTCAGCTCATCCTCGACTGCGTGGCAGGGCCCCGCGCAAGCGGTGAAATCACCACCTCGCAGCGTCCAGTCAGGATCATTTCCTCAACCGAGTGGCTGTCCCAGTACCATCTATTTCCGTGTTTCCGCGAGCGATGGGCCGGTTGCAGGCCCGTGGTCCAATACATTGGCACAGACTCTGCCTCAGGAAGCCTTCCAATTGTGCGCCCCAAATACGATTGATGCACCCGCGATGCCGCCTCCAGCCGCAAGCTGTGGACGAGTCATCCTGGACTGGTCCGACGCAGAGCCGAATCTGGATGGTTACGAGTTGCAGATTGCCTATGAACCAGCCTTCGCGTTGCCATTCACATTGTTCAAGGGCACTGACACACATTTTGAAGTCTGGAGCAACCCGAGCCGGACCGCCTATTTTCGCGTGGGCGCAAACCGCGGAACGCAAAACAGCCCATGGTCCACAACGCAAGTGGTGGAAGCGGCAGTTCCGGAGTCTGAAGCATATCTGATGAACAGGGGGGGGAGCGCAGTCAGCGCGGCAGGACAAGTGCTCCTTGAGATCCATCAGGCAATGTTGCGACTGAGCGCCGCGCGCGGCGATCTCTTCTCGGTGCTGGGGCTCCCCCGCGAATTTGATGCGCAAAGCTGCGCTGGTTACAAAAGCCTGCTGTTTTCGAGGATGTTAACGGAAGATGACGATAGCACGCTGAGCTATGCAGGGATCTATTTCCCATGGCTTATCGTGAGGGATGCCGCGGACGACCAGCCGGGCGCGATCCGAAGCGTCGCGCCGGATGCCACAATCCTGGGCAGCATCGCAGCCTTGACGATCGCTTCCGGTGCGTGGTTTGCGCCTGGGAATCAATTGCTGAAAGGGGTGGTCGATCTTGATCCCCCGACCACGGACCGGGCGCCCTACATTTTCTTCGATAACCATCTCAATCTTGTTGTTCAGGAATCGCCAGGTTTTCTCGCTATGAGTTCGTTCACGTTGAGTCCATCTTCTCAGCTGGAAGACATCAACGTGCGCCGGCTATTAATTTTGCTCCGTCGGTTAGCTCTGCGAGAAGGAGTCGATTACGTATTCCAACCAAACGATCGTGCCTTCTGGCGGATTGTCCAGCGCCGATTCGAAGAGGTCCTCGGGGGCCTGTTCTTGCGGGGTGCGTTTGCAGGGACCACCCAGGCTGAAAGTTTCATGGTTCGGACGGACTCTTCGGTCAATCCGCCGGAGTCTGTGGCGCAGGGGCGATTCATCGTAGAAATTAGAGTTGCACCGTCCCTTCCCTTGGAATTCCTAACCGTAAGGCTACTGCAATCCGGTGGCGATCTTTCCTTCAGCGAGGAAACTTAGTATGGCAAGCCCAACAAATGCACCGAACGCACAGAATGTGCGTCCATTTACCTCATTCAATTTTGAGGTGCTGATCGAGGTGAAGGGCGTCACGCAGAACGGCTCTCAGGTTTGTTCAGCTGCTTTTTCCGAGTGTGACGGACTTGAGATGACCATGGAGCCGAAGACGATTCGTGAGGGTGGCCGAAATACGGGACCTGTGCATCTAGCCGGGCCTTTGAGTTACGGGCAACTCACCCTTAAGCGAGGAATGACGAGCAGTTTTGATCTCTGGAATTGGTTCGAAAAGATGGTCACTCAGACTGGCTACCGGACGTCCGCGACAGTCGTAATGCATGGAGCAGACCAGTCGGATCAGGCCGTCTTCAAATTGACTGGATGCCTTCCCGTCAAGCTAAAAGCGCCGGCGCTGAATGCGAAAGACGGAATTGTGGCCATCGAAGAGATTCAGATTGCGTATGAGTCCCTGACTCTGAAGCCGCCCGACGCTTAGTGATAACGGCAGATGTGAGGATTCCGATCCCTAGAGGAGGAGCGATGCCACAGCCGCTCAAATTGGAGACAGCGTTATTCGAGGAGTATTGGCTAAATGCGAAAGGCAAACGGATTGATCCCCCTACGGGAAATCCGCCTAAGAAGTTTAATGTCCAATTCAACCCACAGACACTTAAGTTGAATTACTCGAATCAAAAAGCAGGTGGCGAGCAACCAAAAGGCTCCTCGACTCAATTCGTTGGCCGAGGAGTAACAAAGCTTTCGCTGGAGCTGTGGTTTGACATCGCATTGGCTCTTCCCGAGGAATCGACGGAGGCCAGGGACGTCCGAAACTTAACTAGAGAAGTTCAATATTTTATCGTACCCGTAAAGGTTCCCGGCAAGGGCCCCGACAAGTTTCTCCCACCGGGGCTGCGAATTCAGTGGGGCTCGTTCGCGTTTATCGGTGTGATGGATTCCATGGACGAGACATTGGATTTTTTCTCGCCTGCCGGTTTGCCACTTCGCGCCAACGTATCTATCAGCGTGTCCAAACAAGAGATTCAATACGAAGCGGCAAATACTTCCAATGGCGTTGGGCAGGAGACTAGGACGCCTGCGAATGCTGGGACACCCCTGCAGCAGGCGGCGGCCAATTCTCCAAACGCCAGTCCGACTGGCGGTCCACCAAACTGGAAAGGGTTGGCGTTAGCTAACGGAATCGAGAATCCCCGAATGTTGGCTGCGGGAGCGCTGCTCAATTTATCCGCCAGCGTTTCTGTCAACGCGCAACTTGGCGTGACGGCACAGACCAGTGGCGCGCTGACTCTGGGCGTAAGCGCGGGAGTACAGGGCGGGGCTGCGGCAAGCGGCGGCGCGTCACTGGGATTCGTCGGCAGCGCGCAAGCGAGCGGAGGAGTGGCTCTTGGTGGTCAAGCCGGCGCGGGCGCCAGCTTTGGTGTCGGGTTCTGAATAACGGCCTGAGAGCCGATGGATGCGTGAGAGGAGACGGTCATGGCAGTCATTATCAACGAGCTTGAGGTGGTGCTGGAAGCCCCGGCGGCGGCGCCTGCGGCTGCCGCTGCGCCCGCACCCCCTTCTTCATTACAAATCAAACCTCTCGATGTCATAGACATTTCCGAGCGCGAAGCTCGGGCCGAGTGGCGATTGATGGCGCACTGAGGAAAGGAATATGCCGGATATCGGAGTAGCCCCAGGTACCTACACAGCGAGACCCGAAATTGAGATGGGCGGAACGCTGATGCCTGCGCTGAGTGATGGCCTCCAGGAATTGCTAGTGGAGGAGACGGTCGCAGGGATGTCGCGCTGCGAAGCGACCTTCGCAAACTGGGGCCCAAAATCGGGAAGCCTTGATTTTCTCTATTTCGACCGCCAACTTTTTGACTTTGGAAAGACCATCAACATTACCATCGGAGGGGGGGATGCCTCCGGTGTCATTTTTTCGGGAAGAGTCATGGGCTTGGAAGGCCGCTACTTGCGTTCCCGGCCTCCCGAGCTCTTGGTGCTGGCGGAGGACCGTCTGCAGGACATGCGGCTCACCCGGCGGACGCGCACATTTGAAAACTCAAGCGACTCCGACGTCTTTCAGCAGGTGGCATCGCAATATGGTCTGCAGACGAACATCGATGCGAATGGACCAACCTATCGCGTGCTCGCGCAGGTCAACGAGAGTGACCTGTCGTTTGTGCGAGAGCGCGCTCGCGCGATTGACGCCGAGCTTTGGATTGACGGCAAAACACTAAACGTTCAATCGAGAAATCACCGTAAGACGGACGACGTGACCCTCACGTTCGGACAAGGCTTGCTGGAATTCTCGGTGCTCGCAGATATCGCCGGCCAGACCAGCGGTTTTGTTGTTAGCGGATGGGACGTCTCCGGAAAACAGGCCCTTAATCATCGCGCCACCGACTCCGTGCTATCGAGTGAGCTGAACGGAGACGTGGGGGGGAGCAAGGCTTTGGCAACTGCGATCGGGCAGCACGACCAGCAAATTGTTCACGACTTGCCACTTACGGCGCAGGAAACGCAGGCACTCTCAGAAAGCGAGTATCGGCGCGTCGCTAGGCGATTCGTCACAGGGATGGGAATTGCCGAGGGAGACGCGCGCCTCCGAGTGGGAACCAAATTGAAACTGCGGTCTCTAGGAACGATGTTCGATGGATCGTATTACGTTTCCCGGGTGCGGCACCTTTTTGACGCGACTAACGGCTACCGCACTCAGTTTTTTGTGGAAAGGCCTGGAATCTCCACGTCATGAGACTGGTCGAAGAGTGGGTCGAAGAAGTCAGGGATGCGCGAGCGCCGCGCGGATATGGAGGGCGCTTTTACGGCGCTTATCCCGCGCTCGTAAGCAACATCAAGGATCCAGACGGACAAGGCCGCGTCAAGGTCAAGTTGCCTTGGTCTCCCGATAGACAGGGCGCTTCCTATGAGGCATGGGCGCGGCTTGCCACCACGATGGGTGGCAATAACCGCGGCACATGGTTCATTCCTGACGCAAACGATGAAGTGCTAGTGATTTTCATGGGCGGGGACCCGCGACAACCTTGTGTTGTTGGAGGCTTCTGGAACGGTCAGGACAAGCCACCGCAGTCGATGGACGGTGCCGGAAAAAACTACATCAAGACGATTCGCTCTCGCAACGGTGTGCAAATCACGCTCGACGACACGGACGGCCAGGAGACCATGACCCTCCAGACTCCGGGCGGACAGAGCGTCACACTCAAGGATGGCCCTGGCTCCATCACTCTCCAGGATAGCAATGGGAATTCCGCAAAGATGGAAGCCGCAGGTATTACGGTGACAGCCTCCGCCAAAGTTACGGTGAATGCCAGCACGGTGGAGATTTCCGCCGGCATGGTTACGGTCAATGCCGGCATGTCCACGTTCAGCGGCGTAGTGCAAGCGGATACCGTAATCACCAACAGCGTCGTTAGCGCCAGCTACACGCCTGGCGCCGGAAATGTCTGGTAGAGGAGCCATGCCTACACAAGTCCAGTGGTTGGCCCCATCCCCGCTCTGGAACAGGTTTGCTCCGAGCGCCGACAAAACGACGTTTCGTGCTCCCACGCTTCTGCGGTTTGCCACCGACACCTTCATGCAGGATTTGCAAGCCAAGCTGGCGGAAGACCCACCTGGAATAGACCGTTACGTTGCGCAACCAGAGAGTTGGCGCTTCCCAAACGCTGGCCTTCCTGTTTTGACCGGTAACAGCGGAGGAACGAGCAACATTTCGACTGGAAGCAGTACGTCCACGTCATCGAGTTCTTCACCGGCCAGTTCCTCGGCATCGAGTGGGGATGCTCCCCCATCCGTTTTGAAACTCTACCAACCCGTGCATGCTCGTTTTTATCTCGTAGCTGCCTCTCTGGCGTGCCCCCTTCCGGGGCTGCCAGACCACACGGTAAAACGAAATCAGGGAGAAAGCACCACTTTTGTCGTGCGCAAACTACAGCTCAAGCCCGAAGCTACGACGCCCAGCGGCAGTCCAACCGATCTCCAGAATTACGACGAATGTGCCTGGCTCCCGAATGCGCGGACTCCGGGATGGCTCCCACTGACCGATCCAACCATTTATCCCTTGAGTCTCGCACCTGGCGAGGAGCAGCTCCCGCTCTTCAACTTTCAATTCGGCAGCAATGGAAACCAGCGGCGCATGTTTGCAGGCATGATTCCCGTCGGCAAGCGCCAGACCTACGCCGCGGGCCGCGCTCTGCAGACCCAACCTGGAGTGCCCCCCGTACCTGCCAACGTCGACGATCCCCGCAAAATCGAATTCCAGCGTCAGGTACTCGATCCATGGGCCGATCTAGTTGCATGGTTTGTGAAAGAGAATGAACTTCATTTGCCGCTGCCGGGCTCTGACAGAATGGCCGCCGCGCAAGGCTCGGCGTTCATCTTGATTGATTTTGCAAAGTATTTGAGCACCTACCTGCCGCTGGTTTGGGCAGTCGTGAGTGGAGCTTCGACCGTTTCGACGCTTTCCGGAGCGCAGCTTGCTTTGTACCAGGCATTCAGCGCAACCATGCAAGTTCTCGACGGTTCGGCGCCCGTGACTCTCGCCCAAGCGCTTCTCCTGGCGTTCCAACATCAGAGTGATTTTGAATCAGAAGTTCTTGTGCCACAACCTCCTCCGGGCCTTCCTCCAAGTCTTCCGCCCCAGTACCCGGGCCCCATTCTCACCTACGACAGCGACATAGCTCTCGCGCTTCTCATCGGGCGACCAAGCGATGTGCTGCCATTGCCACAACGCCCTATCGAAACTCTTATCGAAAACGCGTTGCGAGAAGTGGATGCGCCACCGGCCCCCCCGATCCCTCCGCCTGCAAAGGACCCGCAGAACCCTCAGGGAAACGACTGGTTCATCGTGAGGTGTGTGTACCAGCGTCCACTCTGCGCGGTAAGAACGCTTCCCGCCCCGGTGCTCTTCAGCCCGCCGAGCCAGCCATTTCAATTAGCCTCCTTCTTTGATCCGGACGCCCCGGCACGCCGGATCCAGGTCGCACTCCCGGTAGACACGACTCCTGCGGCCCTTCGCAAGTATGACAAGGGCGTTGCCTTCATGATCTCGGACCAGTTGAACCAGCAGATGCAGCGCGTTAAGGGCCTGAAGGCCTTGATGGATGGGGACCTCGACAATCCATCTGGATTCGGCCTCGGCATGATCTGTTCGTTTTCCATTCCGATTATCACAATCTGCGCCTTCATCGTGCTGATGATTTTCGTGATCCTGCTGAACATCATTTTCTTCTGGTTGCCGTTTCTCAAAATCTGTTTTCCGATACCGACGCTCACATCCAAGGGGAGTCAGTGAGAATGAACGCTGCAGCTCTTTTCGGACAAGGAATCAGTTTTCCGCCGCGGCTCGGCGCGGACGGGCGCTTCGCCTGGTCGAGCGGTCCGGCCAACATCCGCGAAATGATCCAGGTCATTCTCCTGACGCAGCCTGGGGAAAGACTCATGCTCACTGGATTCGGCGGCAAGCTGAGGAGTTTCTTGTTTGAACCCAACACGGTGGCGACACGGCAGCGTATTCAAGAAGAAATCCAATCGACTCTATCTCTTTGGGAGCCGCGCATCACCGTGCAATCCGTGAGCGTGGATCCCGACACCGACGATCCGCGCGCGGCCGTGGCCACGCTGCAATATCAGTTAGTGGCGAGCCAAACCGCCGAGCAACTGCAACTGACCGTGCAACTCGGAGGATAAAGGTCCAGAACGACTATGCCGCTCGTCATCCCACAACTCGACGACCGAACTTACTCCGACATCTTGCAGGAAGCGATAGCGCGGATCTCCGTCCATAATCCGGAGTGGACGAATTTCAATGACAGCGATCCTGGAATTACCCTGCTGCAGTTGTTTTCGTTCATGACCGAAAACCTGCAATATCGCGCCAATCTTATTCCCGAAAGAAATCGGCTCAAATTCCTGACGCTTCTCGGCATGGCCCTGAGGCCGGCCACCGCTGCCCACGGCGTCGTGACAATTACAAATGTGCGGGGCCCCTTGCAGACCGTCACGCTTCCGTCAAATCTGCCCGTAATGGCTGGCAAAGTCGGTTTTGTTACACAGAACGGGTTGGACATCCTGCCCGTCGAAATGCTTGCTTACTACCGCAAGCCTCTCCCCTCGGACCAACAGCAATCGGCGCAAACAACGTATGGCTTGCTTTACAGCACCTTTACGAACGATCCCACTAATCTCGAATTTTATGATGTTGTTCCGCTCCTTCCCCCGGTCAGTGCCGCATCCATTCCTTCCGTCAGTCTGTCCAACGGCACCGATACGGTGGATGGCACTTTGTGGATGGCCTTGCTTACTCGCGTAGGGGAGAGCGCGCAGAGTGTCGACGTGTTGAATGAAATCCGCGGGAGAACCATCACGCTGGGGATTATGCCCATGATCGAGGATGCTTCCCGCACTCTTTTCCCGGGAGGAACCACAACTGGCTCGGGACAGCCGGCGCTTCAGTTTTCCATCGCCACTGGTACTCTGCAGTCCAATCAACCGGTCTATCAGGACATTACAAGCATTGCGGATGGCAACCCTCTGCAAGATTTGACTCTCGTCCAGCTCACGATTCCTTCCACAGGTAGCATCGGTGTTTGGGATCAACTTGCACCCATTGAAGGCGGCGTAGGAGATTTTCCACCAACACTGGAAGACCCCACGCTCATCAGTCGGCTGCTGACGTGGATTCGCGTCCGCCTGAAACCGAATACAGACGGATCTGTGCCTTCTACGGTGTCCGCAAATCTAAGTTGGGTCGGAATCAATGCCACCCGGGTTACCCAACAGATTCAGGTGATTGCCGAGCCGCTAGGCAGCGGAACGGGTGAACCTGATCAAACGGTCCGGCTGGCCAACACTCCGGTCTTGCTGTCGCCCATTCAACTCGCAGTGAATGGCGAAATCTGGACACAAATTGATGATCTAATGGCCGCTCCTCCTGAAGTTCCAGTTCGAAATCCTTCGCTCCCCCCAGGTGCGAGCATGCCGCCGTCGGCGATTTCGACTTCGAAGGTGTACGTGGCTGACGGCGAATCCGGCCTGATTAGCTTTGGCACCGGCTTGAACGGAACCCGCCCGGCGGCTGGCGTTCCCATCGTTGCCAGTTATGCATACGGGGGAGGGTCACCGGGCAATGTCGGAATTGCGGCAATCCAGAACAGTCCGCAGCTTCCGGCGGGGTTCACCGTGGAAAATCCCCTGCCCACGTGGGGTGGAGATGATGGAGAAAGCGTCTCCGATGCGGAACAGAACATTCCAAACTACTTGAAGAATGGCGGCCGAGCGGTATCGAGTGCCGACTTTCGAGACATCGTCAACCAAACTCCTGGAATTAATCTAGGCCGAGTCGAGATTCTGCCCTTATTTAGCCCTGACGACGTGAACGTACCCACTCCCGGTGCTGTCACCGTGTTGGTCATTCCTCGAGGAACGGGTGCGCCCGACCCGGATCTGCTGTTCCTCGACGCCGTGTGCTCTTTCCTCGAACCAAGGCGCTTGGTTACGACTGAGGTGTACGTGCGCGGTCCTGTCTACGTAGGTGTATCCGTCTCTATAGGAGTAGATGTTCTGGCGGGCCGAGACATTGCCACTGTGGTGCAGGCTGTCCGACAAGCCGTGGGGCAATATCTCTCACCTCTTTCTGGCGGGTCCGGCGGTACCGGGTGGCCGCTGTCGAAGACGGTCGATCCGACCGGCATTCTGATCCAAGCCCTGAAGGTGGACGGTGTGAGCAATGTGAACGGTGTCAGACTTTGGGATGCAACGACGGCATCGATCCCGCAACTATCGATAACAGGCTTGCAGCTTCCGCAATTGATTCAACTCGATGTAGGCACGGGGGCCGCGAGCGACTTGAGCGCCGTTGAGCCGCCTCCTGCGAAACAGCGTCTCGCGGTTCCCATGCTGCAGCCGCAGTGCTAGGAAAACGATGGACGTCAATCAAACTCGCTTCCATCTCGTCTACGGAGAACCGGATTGGTTGCCCCCTGCCCAGGTGAGCTCTCCGTCTGTCGAACCACTGTTTGACTGGAATCCCGACGACGCCACTCTCAGTCTCCATCAGAATCTGTTCCTTTTCCCTGAGCGCCGCAGCCAGCTTCCACTCGATGTTGCGACTCGCCGCGGCGCGGGCCGAGACCGTTACGGAAACTGGTATTGGATTGCTCCTTCACAGAATGAACTCCGATTTCAAAACGTGAATCGCAGAACGTCGGAACATTTCTGGTCGGCAAGCGATGAACAGCGGACCTGTCCGGTCAAAGGTCAGTTTTTCACCACGAACACTCCGCCAGTTGCGGACCTGGTGTTCTCCGGCTTGGCAGTTACGACCGAGCACTATCTCATCGTTGGCGCGCTCAAACCGCAGGGCTTGTTGGTCTTTGACTTGTACGCGGGCGGGCCACCCGAGCGCCTTCTGTGGCCTGAGACCGTTCCCTTCCAACCGTTTGACATGTCCATCGCATCGGATGGCAGTATTTTCATTCTCGATCGGGAAAACAAGTCTTATTGGAAATTGGATCGGGACCTTTGCGCCCAGAGTGTTCTGCCGATGGCGGAAGGTCAAGCGGGAAATAGGGGAACCTTCCAGCCCGTGGCCGGGGCGACGCAGCCTTCGCAGCAGTCTTGCGTACCGAGTCCCATTACATCCGGGTTTGCCGCCCCTCTCACAGCTCTTTCGGATGTGATCGCGATTGAAGCCTTGCCCGACGGAAGCGTGCTCATCCTGGAGAATCCTATTGGATCGTACTTCTCCATCGTTCACCGCTTCCAAGCGGGCATAGAAATTGGGCCGCCAGTCGCTCTGGATCAGGCGTTGGCTCTCTATGTGCCGGATCGTCCGAGCGCTGAAGTTCCTCACCCGCAGGCATTGCGGGGCTATGACTTTGCCTTCCTTCGAGACTCCTCGCAGGGAGAAGCAAGTGGTGTTTTATATGTCGCAGAAATGGAGGGCAACCAGTCGTTCGCCTTCGATCTTTCCACCATCGGCACGAGTTTTTCCCTTAAGGCCAAGCCACAGTACTTTCCCATGCGCCTGTTCCAAGGGAAAGGGCTAGTGGCTTCGGGATCCGTCATCTACTACGATTTTCAAGACGCCATTCAAGACACCTGGGTCCCCCTGAGCGAGCAGCCACAACAACAGTATCAAATGGAAGCTCAGCTCGTGCTTCCCCAACAGCCTCCCGAGACGGACTTTGCACCATCGCCGGTTGGATTTGACGGCAAGCTACCGGGCTGCGTCTGGCATCGCATCTTTCTCGACGCTTGCATCCCGCACGGCGCTTCGGTGCAGATCGAGAGCCGTGCGGCGGACCTGGCGGTGCTGTTGGCAAGCACACCATGGCAACTCGAGCCGACGCCATACCTCCGCAGTGATGGCCCGGAAATTCCTTATTTCGAATCACAACTCCAGGGTCCCAACGATCGCGTGGGCACATGGGAACTTCTGCTGCAGCGCGCTCAGGGACGCTATTTGCAATTGCGATTGACGTTGCGCGGAACCGGCCGCACAACCCCTCGTCTTCATGCCCTGCGCGTCTACTATCCGCGCTTCTCCTATCTTCGCCAGTACCTTCCCGCGGTTTACAGGGACGATGCTGTTTCGGCGTCCTTTCTGGATCGTTTTTTGGCCAACATCGAGGGTTTCTACACTGTTCTTGAGGGGAAAATTGCCCAGGTGCAAGAGCTCTTTGATTCGCGTCTCGTCCCTGCTCAGTATCTCGATTGGCTCGCTTCATGGTTTTCCGTGGTACTGGATCCATCGTGGAGCGAACGCACCAGGCGTCTTGTGATTTCCCACGCTCCGCAAATGTTCCGGGAGCGCGGCACTCCGAATGGAATCGTGCGGGCGATCCGCCTGATGGTGGAGGCCTGCGCTGATGACTCACTGTTCGACGAGTCGAGTTGCACCGCGGGCGATTGCTCTTCGAATGGAACGGTTTTTTCTGTCCGATTGGTGGAACGATTCCTCACTCGCGTGTCGCCGGAAATCAATTTTGCCAATCCGGTAGACGTCGCCGTGCCAGGCTCGGCCATGACCGCGGCGGCCTCCGTCTGGACTCCCGCGCAAGGCAGCGAACCGCTTAACGCGCGTTACCGTTGCTACCTGCAAGGCCAGTACGCCACAATCGACGCATTAAATCAGGCGTGGGGTGCGAATTTCGCCGCATTCGACGACGCCAATCTCACATTGCCGGCAATTCAGCCGCCGCAGAAGACGCAAGCTCAGGATTGGAAGCGCTTCCTGCTCGATGGGATTGGTTTCACCTACGCTCCGGTGGCCTCCTCGGATTTGACGTCCTACCAAGCATTTCTAGCACAGCGTTACCAAACCATCGCCGACGTGAATCGCGCCTACTCGCTCACGGGATCCAACGCGTTCACAGATTTCACTGCTGTGACCTTTCCAAGTTCCCTTCCTCTTGGTGGCGCCCAACTTCAAGACTGGATCTTGTTCGTGTCCGTGGCCATGCCCATTCAGCAGAACGCGCATCGATTCACCATACTTGTTCCGGTGTCACTCACGGACACGCCGGACGCGCAACAAACCAAGCTCGCCGTGGCCCAGCGAGTAACGGAAATTGAAAAGCCTGTGCACACCTCATTCGATGTGCGGCTCTACTGGGGAATGTTCCGCGCCGGTGAAGCCAGGCTTGGCCTGGACACCCTTCTCGGACCGGGAAGCAGATTTACAGGCTTGGTCCTTGGGCAAGGCTATCTCTCGGGCGGAAATCTGGCGCCTGTCGAACCCATTTTGGCGCGTGATCGCAAGCGCCTCGGCAGCCGATCGATCAACGAGCGATGCCGCGAGCTCAGACCGCAGGAGAGGTGTGTATGAGTACATTCCAGACCGGCACGCCTTGCATGCAGAAACTGGACCCTCTCAAGTACGTGAATTACACGTTTGGGATGGTCCTGGGCGTTGATGAATTCAAGCAAGAACAGACTTATCTTTTCGAAAAAGGGCGTTCACACAATCGCCTCGCTCATGGTTACGGGACGCTCTGCGGACTCCACGTCCAAATCGTGACCACTCCCGACCCCGAAGTTCAGATTTCGAAGGGCATCGCAATTAATCCACAGGGGCAGGAAATTCACGTTCAGCAGTTGATGTGCGCGCGATTGAATGATTGGCTGGCGAGCAATCAGGCTGCCCTGCAAACCCTTTACGGCAATCCACCGTTCACGCTGCCACTCTGTGTTGTTCTCTGCTACCGCGAGTGCCCCACAGATGTCGTCCCCGTGCCCGGTGAGCCGTGCCGCACGCAACACGATTCCATGGCCCCGTCACACATCGCCGAATCTTTCCAGCTCAAGCTGTGCATCGATGCCGACCAGTTGCTTTCGCCGCCCTCTGCCGGGTCGCCTCCAGACGCTTCTTCCCTGCCGAACGGTCTGTGTGTCCGGCCCTCCCAAATAGAGGAAGACACGATTCGCGGATTCGGCACTCTCCTCCGCCGCATTCAAATCACCGATATTTCACCGAGCTCCGTGACCGAACACCAGCTCGAGGACCTGGTACGTCAGCTTAGCCCCGTAACCGCCACTTCAGTTTTAACGTCTCCGCCGCAAGGCAATTCCCCCATCGAGCTTTTTGCAGGGGATGCCGCGGATTTCTTGCGCGCGGCCTTTCGCGTGTGGGTCACGGAAGTGCGCCCCACTCTTGTCGCGCAGAATTCAACTTGTGGTTGTGTCATACCCAGCGAGCAGTGCGTGCTGCTTGCCGAGATGAGCTTCACTGTTGGACAGAGCGGAACTTCCTTCCAAGTCGTCGGCAGCGTCACCGTCGATGAAACGCGTCGTCCCTATCTGCTCGAAACTCGGCTATTGCAGGAATGTCTTCTCAATGGCGGCTTCGGCGCGGGAACAGGCAGCGGCGGTGTCCAGCCCGGTTGCGCCGTCGTCGCCGCTGGAGCTTTTTCGATCTTGCCGAACGGACAAGCCGTCACCTTGGGCCCCACGTTTAATGGTCTTACGGCCACTTTGCAAAGCCAATTGCCCCAAGGCAGCGCATCATATCTGCTGAATTGGACGGGCTATCCACCTTACCTGAAGCCCACGACCAGTCCTCCCAGCTCCAATATGTATGTGGTGAAGGGAACGGCGATCGCGGCCACTCAACCATGGCCTTACGTGCTCCAGGTCAAGTCTTTTCAGGGCACCGGAATCCTCATCAGGGTCCAGAACTCTGAAAGCATCGATCCTCCTGTCGGCTTCACGGTTGAGATCAGCGAGATAACGGGAGGCTGAAACGAGATTCTGCAAATGGGCGCTGCACCAATGGAGCTGTAAGGCATGGCAAACGCGAACCTGAACATACCCGTGCTCTCAGGTGGAATTCTGAACACGAATTTCTTCAACGGCCGAATCCTAGCTGCGGAAGATTTGATCACGTTTCAGGTGGCGAATGCCCAGCAGCATCGACAACTCGGACGCGCCATCGGCGATGGCGTGGCATGGGGACTCGACATCACCCTCAGCGACACCAGTACCATCGTTCAACCCATTCTCCACATCACCCAAGGGCTGGCGCTCAATCGCAAAGGCGAGGCCGTGGCTCTTCCTGTGGACGTGGATCTTGCGCTGGTCAAGTCGGCCGACGTTGTGAGTGCCAATGCAGGTCTCTTTGCAGAATGCGCGCCGCCCCAAGGCCTGATCCCAACGAACCTCGACTGCTACTTGTTGACGGTGTCACCGACATCGGGCTATCAAGGGTTGACGCCCGCCACATATCCGTCGGACTCCGGGTTCGCATCAAAATGCGCCAGCCGCAACACCATCGAAGGCGTGAAATTCTCTATGCTGCCTCTCGGCGTTTCCAACCCGAGCGCCAGCGATCCCACAACTCTTCCGGGCCAGGCCGCCCAGCTTTACGCCCAGCTCAAGCCTCTTTTCGTCCAACTCGTCGGACTCACGGGCGCGGCTGCCAGCGCATTGCAGGCCCAAATCGCCCCGCTGCTCTCCAAATTCCGAAACGTTGTCGCACACCTTTGCTTCGGTACTGATACTATAGCCACCTTCCCTGCTAATCCATTCCCGCCTGCGAACAGCGACTCGCCGTTTGCCGAGTACGGCGCTCTCGATTTGCTTCGCACCCAGGGAATCCTCACTGACTGCGCCGTTCCGCTCGCCCTCGTCTATTGGACCGCTGCCGGTGTTCAGTTTGTGGACATGTGGTCCGTCCGCCGCCCGCTGCTTTCCACACCCGCCTCCGAATCCTGGCCTGTGTTCGCCAGCAACCGCCGCCTCGCCGAAGGCCTCGCCATGTTCTTGCAGTTCCAAAAGCAAACTGAGGACTTGCATTCCGATCTGCCACGGAGCCAACTCGCCTCCGCCGTGGCGACGGACTATTTCCGATTCTTACCTGGGGCGGGACTCCTGCCCATCGGTGACGTCAAATCCTCTACTGGTTTCGACTATTTGCAATTCTTCGCAAGTCGGACATTTCGCAACCCAGTATTCGCAGAGGGAGCAGTTCTAGACTCGCTTTTCTGCCGTTCGCTGCTTTATCCACCTATTGACTTCACGAACCAGGAGATGTTTTGGCTCTATTGGGTTCGAGAAAATATTGAAACCATCAACACCAACATCGCGGAAGCACCGCAACAATATCTGATTTTCAGTAATGGACATCTCCCCTTCCAGGGTGAGACTCGTTTTGATTTGAACTATTGGGATTATGCCAATTATGTCTAGAGGGCGGGCGACAACGTTCGAAAAAGGAGCCCATAAACATGACAAAGCTATTTGAGAAGGTGAATCCCGGAGACTTGATTAGTTCAAAGTTCATGAATCAGGTTCTTGATGAAATCCAATCGCTGGAAGACCGTGTGTCTTTATTAACCGCTCTCGGCGCCGGGGGTGGCCCCCCGGTTCTCAACCCTTTGCCCCCTGGCCCCTGGCACGTGGGGGACGACATCACACTCTCTGGCCAAAATTTTGGCCCTCTCGCTACGACCGTTGTTACTATTGGTAACGCCACCATCAACCAATTTGAGTCTGGGAGCAGTGACAGCATTCTGCGGTTCACTATCCCAACTATCTTCGCCGCCGACCAGGGCACGCCACTCTTACTTACGGTCAGCACTCCGAAAGGATCTGCAACGACCAGCATCACCATCTTTCCGGTCCAGCCAACCATGCCCAGCGGCTCGCTCCTTTCATCCTTGGTGCAGTCTCCTCCAGGGACACTAGCTGCGAACCAAAGCTTTATCTTCGTCTTCAGTATTGTCGCGAACCTCAACATGCCGGAGACTTTCAGCGTCAGCCCAAGTGTCGATGTGGGCTGGCTCGCCGTTTACGTGGACGGGAGCGGGAATCCGGTCCTCCCATCAGAAGTTAGCATCTCTGGAAGTTCGTCTTCACAGCCGGTCACGGTCAGCATACCGGTGAAGGTCACCATTCCTGCTAATCCTGGCCCCTCAGGTCAATTGCAACTGACCATCACGTCAAAGAGAAACCCGATGCAGCTCACGAAGACTTCAGCGCCTTTCACGCTTACGATCGGTGGCTCTGGTCCCGTGGTTTCGCCCAACATTAAGCCTTCCATCGGATTCCAGGGCCCAAACGTGAATTACGACGGGACAAACGTGTTGGTTGCCGCTGGCGCCATGGTCGCTGTGCCTTTTTCGGTCTTCTTTGCATTTAAGGGCATCTATACCATCAAACTTCTCCCCATCAAGAACGACCCCACCAACCTTTGGACCGTAAAGCTCATTACACCCTCAACCATCAATGTTGGGCAAGACAATTCGAACTTCACAGGATCTGTGGTCACCGTGGCTGCCCAGGCTGCGGCGCCTACCACGCAGTTTGTATTCAGAGTGGAGTCTCAGGCGGACTCTACGGTTGCAACCGAGCTACCACAGCCCATCAAACTGAAGCCTTGAGCGGTCTTTCCGATTCAAGAGCGCGGGGGGCAGCGATAGATCGAAAGGAGAAATACGATGAAGTCGATAATGCGGTCGTCACAAAGAAAGCAGAGGGCCCGTTTCCAGAAAACCAAGATTCTCCTCTGGGTCTTATATGGGGCAGTCTTGTTTGGCTCCACGCCCGGTGCTGAAGCCCAGTATCGGGCCTGCGTTCCTCAGTTCAGCGGTGTGCCTTTTACCTATAGCCCCCCGGGTGTCACTACTTTCATGCTCGCCAATCCACCCAACACAAATGGCTTTAACGGGGACATAGACAACGATACCGGATGGACCGGCGCTTTCCGCTACGTTCTCTGGAATGGGACAACCAACGCAGATGGCGCCGTGCAAATGATACAGGATAAGAGTAAGAAGCTCATTTATGTTTCCATCCAGATCAAAAACGATCCAACTTTCGATCTCTATGATGCCATCATTCTCGGGTTCGACCGGGATGGGAGCAACGCGGACCTGCAACGGCTTATCATTAAGCCATTAGTCGGATTGGGAAAAGGAAATGTGGATCCCAACGGCGTTCTTCCGAATGCAATCGAGTATGATACGGGCTACACTCCTGGCGGGGGAGGCCCTGGGACCGGCACTTGGGCGACTGCAAACACGGATCCCACTTGGGTAACGGCTCGCGCGCGTTCAGCAGGCGTGGCCCCTGCACTCTCTTGGAACGTCGAAATTCTTATCGACAACTCAAACCCACTTAACGGACCTCAACTCCCCACCGGTAGTGATTTTGGTATGTACATAAATCTGGTGAGGGTGGACTCAACGCTAGGAGTGGGCAATGAGACTGCCACTGAATTCACGTGGCCTGCTGCAACGCCGCTCGCGCTTCCGCTCAATGGGGCTCCCGCCCTCCTGGAAGGGGATTCGTTGCCAGCAAAAGCTAGTTGGGGCGTAGTTACGTTGGCGAACACTACTAGCTGTGTCGGTGTGAACTTTGCTCCAGGCGATGCGATTACCAATAATTTCCCCGGAATCATCGCTCTGAATAAACCGAATCAGTTCTCCGTCAAGTTGGTCAATTCGGGCACCGCAAACGCTCAAAATGTGTCGGCATTATTTCAAATCGCCAACTACGGCCTCCCCGCCCCGGAAGACTGGACCAGACCGGGCGAAGCTGCCAGCAATACGATCGGTTCTGATCCTGTAACCGCTCCCCTCATCACCGGCATGGGTGGCAACGTTACCTTAAGCACAGGTACCTGGCAACCCGGCAATAACATTATGAAGGACACCGGAGGAATGACAGAACACGATTACTATCAGGCACACCCCGATACCTGTATCCGTGTGCAACTTAATTCCACCAACCCTGACACCGTGTTTCTCAGCCGGGCATCCTGGAATAACTTTTGGGTCCGGAATGCTTCCCAGTTTGACGGCGATGCCACGGTGGGAACGAATGGTTACAAACTTGGGGAAGAACAAGGGCAACACCAGTTCAATTTGACTGTCATTAGGAACGAATCGAAGCACTGCACCGGCGTGGGCACGCCTAACCAGCGAACCACATCGCAACTTGACTATGTTGTGGAAGGCTGCCGGCTCACTGGGGGCTTTCTCCAGCTTGGGAAAAGCAAAGTAGCCATCTGCGACAGCGTTGGCGCTTTCGGCTATGGCTTGCACCACGAGGGGGATGTCGCTCAGTGGGCAGACAACTTCAGTGGTGAAGGCCTCAAAAAACTGGGCGAAGGGGCAACCTATCGCCTCTCTGTCCCACGCGGCAAGAATGCGGTTTTGCATACCCGGATATTGCCAAAGGAAGCTCCGCATCACAAACCGTGCGGACAAGACGGCAACCGCACTTTTGGTGCCGCCGTGTTCTTCGGTCTTTCGCTCCTGGGCATCATGGTCTATCAGCCTGGCAGAAAGAATACCGGCGATGTTACTTCGAATCTCTGACGGGTTACTACAGGAGATGTCGCGGTTCCCGACGGGCGTCGATCCGGGAATTCTGTGGAGCGCTTCCTTGCTGGCAGCGCTTCTTTTCACGCTGCGCACCGCCCGGCGCGAGGAACTCGATCCTCCCGCCATGTACTGGGCCGGAGCAAGCGCCATTCTCTTCGGTCTCTGGGGCGGCTACTTGCTTGGTTTCGTCTACTACGGCACCGATGGCCGCCCATGGGCTTGGCTGCGATTCTGGTCAGGAGGCCGCGCGGAGTACGGCGGCCTCCTCGCCGGCATGCTCGCCATCGCACCCTACCTGCTCATTCGCAAGCTACCTTTCCTGCGCTACGCCGATG